>Ga0105047_10008350_pt1 | contig 17250 bp, 6 predicted proteins | sample MAT04_FD_78384 | JGI IMG/M metagenome (GOLD analysis project Ga0105047, IMG submission 78384) | Freshwater microbial communities from Lake Fryxell liftoff mats and glacier meltwater in Antarctica - MAT-04 (megahit assembly) | ecosystem: Environmental > Aquatic > Freshwater > Ice > Liftoff...
CATCTCGCCTGGCTGCGTTGCGCCGCCTCGACAGACGCAGAGTATGCCGTCGGACGGCGCGCCTTGCCAGACGAGCGCCTCGACACCCGCAACCCATCAACTTCACTGTGCAGAGCTACTAGGATGTGCGCGACGAAGCCCCGCTCCTTCGTCATCGCGAGGCCTTCGATGATGCGCGGCGCCGAGGCGCTGAACGGGCTCTCTCCGAGGCGCGTCGTCACCGAGCTGGTCAGCGATGCGAGGTCCGCGCAGTCTTCGGCGCCGGGTCCGCGGACCCATGAAAAGCAGTGTTTTTCGGCCTGCGCGGCCGCGTCGCAGGGCGCGAGGAGACACACGAAGAGGCCGCTCACCGCGAGGCGGAGCGCATCTCGGCTCGAGGAGGATCTCATGACTTTCGCGGCGATCTCTTCTTCGGGGGCGGGCGACCGCTGCGCAACGCGAAGGGCAAGGTCGGCTGTCTCTTGTTCGCGAAGGGTCTTCGATCGCAACGATCGTGACCCCGCCGAGGACCTCGCCCTCGCTGGGGGCCGGCAGCGGCTCGAACACCAGATTCGCGAGCGGAATCGAATCATCAGCGCTCCAGGCGCGCCAGACGATCGGAGACCGCTCTCCGTCCCGCCGATGCGCTCGTCGTCTGCGTCGAGGAGCCGCACGCTCCGGCGCGTCCCCGGCCGGGGCGCTGGCGAGCAGGGCCGCGAGGAGCACGGGCACCTATGCGAATCGCACGTGATACGCCGGGCTCGCAAGTCTCTCGCGTATCCGTCAATCTCTTCCCCGCGTGGGCATCGATGACGCACCGGAGACGCAGCCCGCGCAAGGGTCATCATGAGTCATCTCTTCGAGAGCCTCCTCGCAATCGAGAAGCACCAGAAGCCCCCCGGCGCGACTGCGGAGCAGATCCGGCTGTTCGCCGAGCGGCTGGGTCACGCGCTGCCTGCTCTCCTGGTGGAGATCCTCGGCAACGCCAACGGCGGTGACTGGGCGTTCGGTCGCTTCGTCTGCGACCCGCTGATCCATGCCGAGATCGCCGACTGGTCCGCCGACGAGGTCTGGGAGGACCTCAGGCAGTATGGCTCGCTGGAAGATCACCCGCTGGTGCTCGAGCGCAAGATAGTTCCGCTCTGCACCGACTATGGCGCGGGTACTTATTGCCTCGACTATCGAAAGAAAAAGAACCCCGCGGTGGTGTTCGCCGAGTTCGAATCGGACGGCGCGGTCGAGGCGATTGCCGCCGACTTCTCCAGGTTCATCGCCACCACGATCGCCGAGGTCGAGGCCGAAGCGAAGGTGAAGGCGACGCCAATCGAGATCGTCATCCCCTCTTCCCCGCGCTTCGGAGTGCCGATCGATGTGCCGTTTCTCGCCGCGAGACAGGTGGTGTTCGAGCTGGTCGACCCCGAGATCCTCGCCAAGATCAGCGAGACGGGGACGTTTCCGGACCCGGAGATGGCGGCGCACTATCGGAGGCGACGCCGCGCGCTGGCCTTCACCATGTACGATCTGCGTGAGGGCTATCCGGGCTACGGGATCGTCCAGGAGAAATCGGGCCTGACCCCGGCCGACGCTTCCGTGCGGACCGCGCGCGGAGTGGCGCTCACCTCGCCGGGCTCCGGCATCCGCTATCTCTGGGCGGTGCAGCTGGGCAAGCCACCCGACGATCGCAAGTATCCGGTGTGGAGCATGAGCACCCACGAGGACCGACCGGACGGCGCGGTCCTGGTGATCACGATGAGGATGAAGCCGGCGTGACGCTGCACCCGATCCAGCGCCGCTGGCACGCCGAGGATCTGATGCGACGGCGTCGGCTCGACGATGCCGAGCGCGTGCTCACCGCGATCGAGCGATCGGGGCAGACCATCGAGGACTTCGCGAGCGAGCACGGCCTACGCGCTCAGCGGATCGATCCCTGGGTCGCCAACTCGGTCCCCGGTCACCTTCCGCGCCAGGCTTCCACGAGATCGCGCCGACGACGGTCAGCGCTCTCGATCTTCGCCTGCAGCTCCCTCACGAGCGTTGGTCTTCGGCGGGCGCCCGTTGGCCAGCGCCGCGGGTGAGTTCCATCTCGAGACCGCACGCTCGCAGCCGCGGCGGCGTTGCTCGTCGTGACCTCGCTCCGCGGTGTATCAGCCTCACGACATCGAGTATAGTCGGGTTTCGATGACAGGACGCTCCATCGCGATCGAGTCCACCAAGATCTCCCGCCTTCGCTACGCCCTCGTTGCGTGCCTGCTGGTCGGGGGCTGCCGCTGCGGGTCGACCGCTGCGCAGCCGCCTGCAGATACGACCCTCGGCCCGGCGACGCGCCCGCTCCCGCTGAGCGGTCCGCCTCTGCCTCGACCCGACGGCAAGGACCTCCCCCTCGGGCTGGCGGACACGCCCCCGCTCCCGGTCACCAGCACCGGTGCGGTCCTCGCTCCTGGCGAGCGGACGGTGGGGGATTTGTTTGACGGCAAGCCCGCGAAGTACCCGCCGCCGGGTGTGGATCCCTACGAACCCCACAACAAGCCGGCGCCGGGCGCTACGCGCTGATCAGCGAACGATGCGCCACCACAGCTTGTTGATGCTGAGCTGGCGGACGAGCGTGATGATCGCCGCGTTCTCGATCACCGTGCCGTTGTCGAGGCCGACGGTCACGGCGCCCGACCGATCGTTCACCACCGGCTGCGAAGGCATGCCGGGGCTGGGCAAGGTGATCTTGCTGACCAGCGGAGTAATCACGACGCCGTCGTCGAGCGCCGCGGTGCACTTATCGTACGACACACCATAGAGGAACCCGGGTCCGGTCAAGCAAGGGTTCGGATCGGGTGCATACGACGTGAAGAGCACCGTGCCGTTCGAGATGATCGGATCGAAGATGATCTTCTCACGCGGGCCCAAAACATTGACACCGGTGCCCCCTCCACAGCTCGAACCGTTGATCGCCGTCAGCCCCGGCGCAGCGCTCGGGTCCCCGTCGCGCAGCTCGAAGAAGTAGTTGGACTCGGTCGCGTTCTGTACGTCCTCGAAGTTTCCAGTGCCGTAGAAGAGCCGCAGATCACGGTTGCTATCGAACGTCACGGCGATGCGGCTATAGGATCGGATGGTCGTCGAGCCCGGCAACCCAAGCACGCCGAGGCGCGCCCGGCCGTCGAAGAACAGCGCCATCGACATCGACGCCGGGTCGCCGTTGGCGAATCGAACCTTGTAGATCTGGGCGTCCACCGTCGAGATGTAGCAAGTGTCCGTGAAGCTATCGTTGTCGGTGTCCAGACACGTCGGCGACCCAGCGAATGGACCGCTGGCCTGCGTCGGCGAGTAGGTCACGGTGCCGTCTTCGAGCCCGACAGCGAGGAAGCTGCCGGCCGGCACGCCGGCCTTGGTCTCGCCCAGGCCGCCGCCCATCAGCGCGACCGAGTACGGGATCCCGATCCCGCCGACCATGCGACGCATCCGCACGATCTGCGGGCGTGAGCTCGTCGTCTGACGAACCGTGGACGCGGTCGTCATCTGCCGCTCCCAGAGGAGCTTCGGATCATACGGGTTCGACACATCGAGCGCGAAGCAGCCCGGGCCGCCACCACCGAGGCACTGGATGAGCACGGTGCGATACTCCCATTGGGGGACGCAGGCGGCCGAGCCATCGAGCGTGCAAGCGGTACCGAGCGCGGGGACCGGCGGGTTGTTGTTGCCCTTGGTGAACAAAACGTCCGACACGATCGGCGAGCCATCGACCATGAAATAGTGTCCACCGCGGATCGCGCCCCAGTAGTTGTGGAGGAGCTGCGGCGAATAGCCCCACAGCTCGATGCCGAGACAGTTCGACTGGACGACCTGAGAGCCGATCGGCGTCGCGAGGTCCACGGGGCAGTTGCCGAGCGCGGTGTCATAGTTGGTCGTGCGGCCCGGGGGCGGCAAGCCCACCGGGTTGTGCCGACGCGAAAGGAACGCGTGCACCATGCCGTCGTTACCGCCGATGTAAACGACCTCGTCGCGGACCTTGACCGCGGCGTTGACGTCGTTGCCGCCGTTGAGGTTGTAGCGCTTCTTGAGCATCTGACGGAAATGGTCCCATCGCGTGATGTCCTCGCCGATGCCCGTCGGCGCGCTGACCACCACAGACCGCGAGTTCGCGATGTCCATCAGCTTGAACGGGTTGGTCAGGGGCACCGGCGCGCCGCCCGTGCCGAAGTAAGCCAGCGAGTTGTTGCGGGTGTCGCCGCGCGCCACCGTGTTGGCGAACTGAGCCGTCGGATCACCCGCCATGAACTGATAGTCGTTGCCGGAGATCCCGGCGAGGGTCCCGTTGCCTGGGAAGCTCGCGCCGCTGATCGCTGACAAGGTGGCCGTCCGCTGCACGACCGGGCAGGAGCCAAACACCGAGCAGTTCGTCGCTGTCGTGTTGTACGACGTATAGATACGGCGGTTCGTCCACTTGCGCGAGCGCAGCACGGCCGAGAAGTCGAGATTGGCCGCCGCGTCATCGAATTTGCCGTTCTTGTTGACGTCCACATCCCGCTCGAGGTGGCCGATGCGGCCGATGTTGCACTGGTTCGGCAGCGCCGAGTTGCAGTTTTGGATGTCGAACTTGCTGACCACGCGCACGTCACCGCTGTTGGTGATCGTCGGCGCCGAGCCGAGATAAGTACCGTCGAGGATGAGCTGGAAGATCGACGCGAACGCCGCGTACAGACCCGACAGGTTAGTGAGCGCTCCGCCGGGCGCGGCGTCGAAGGCCTTGGGAATGCCATCGATCACACCGTCGAAGCCGGCGTCGGCGATCTTGTCGGCGTTCGCGAGATCCTCGGATCCGAAGTGAATCGCGAAGACCTGGTTCCGAAGGTTGGCCTCCACGATCTGAGGACCCGCCGCCGGGGCCGCGTGGTTGCGTCCCATGTTGTAGACCTCGGCCGCGATCGTCGCGGGCATCTTGCCTTGATCGCCGGCGTCCGTCGGGCCGTAAAAGTTCAGGTCGCCAGCGCTCGGGATCGGCCCGCCGCCGTGGCCGTCCAGCAGCATGATGGTGAAGTTTCGGCGGCACCCGGCGGGCACCGGGGAATTGAGCACGTTGGCGACGTCGCCGTAGATCGAGGCAAAGTTGGTCGGGCTCTCAGCGGTGCCCATGGGGTCGAAGTAGACCGCCGAGGACGCGTCGGGCGCCTGGAACTGCTGGACGTCGGCCGCGTCATGCAGATAGTCGCGGATCATCTTGAGCGACCTGGCCTGTCGGGCTCCGCTCAGGTGCGTGTCTCCGTAGTCGTGCCAAGGAAGGCCTCCCCATGCGTCGGAGCTCAGGGGACCCGTGAAGCTGGCATAGTTGAGGGTCCTCAAGTACGGGAGGAACGAGTTCAGTCCGCCCTGCTCCGTGATCTTGAAGCCCACGGGGCCCCAGTTCTCGCCGAACCCTGGCCGGCCGAAGTCGATGACCGCTTTCTGCGCGACCTTGTTGGGCCCGTCGAAGGTCGGGTTCAGCACCCAGCGCGCGCCGAGACCGTCGTACCACATGACGCCCCAGCGGACCTTGTACTGGTCCATGATGCCGTCAGGGCGCTGCTTGCCGTCTGCGCTGCCGCCCGATGGACCGTGGAAGGCGGCGGTGTTCCAGCCCCAGCCTCCGGTGAGCACGCGACGCGCGAGGCTGAGACGAGTCAGCCCCTGCATGTACAGGGTCTTGCTCTGGCCGCTGTCGCCGTCCGGGAAGCCTTCGTAGTGGCACGGCGCGCCGCACGCCGCGCCCGAGATGAGGGTCGTGCGGTTCGCGTCGAGGATCAGAAAGACGTTGGGGGCCGCTTTGACCGACGTCGGCGGATCGTACGGCACCTGGGCCGAGGCCGACTGCGCAAATCCCAAGGCGAGGCACGCCCACAAAAGTCTCTTTTTCATCTGGTTCCTCGGACTCATGAGTGATCGCAACCAGAGGTGCGTCTGCAGCTCACGGGCCAGACACCGCGCAAGACGATCCCCACTGGGCGTGCGCGCAATTGCGTTGGTGCGCACTTCTTTGCAGTGGGCAAACAAGCGCGACCGCGCACGGTCGCTCAACCGCTTTCACGTGGGAGGACGTGGCACCGAGCACGACCTCGTTCTTGCGTCCATGCTCCCACCCCTCGGTCCCGCGGACGAAGCGTTCGAACAATCCGCTCTGGATACGCTCGGCAGGCTGCCTGACGATGCCGTGGTGGACGCCTCACTGGGGCACTCATCGACCTCAAGACCGAGACGACCGAGCGCGCCGGGCGCGTGAAGACCGACTGCGAGAAGGACAAGCTCATGGAGTCGATCGATCAGCTCATGGTGCAGCTGAAGGAAGGAGCGCTGAGCCTCGCGGCGGTGGTCGGCGAGCCCTTGCCAGACGGCGAGCGGCGAGCGGAATCGAGGCCAAGTCATCCGCGAATCTCACGACGATCATCTCGCCGCGCGACTGCTCGGGGCATCAGGAGGAAAGTGATAGGAGTGGGCCTCGGCGCAAGTAGCTCTGCACAGTGAAGTTGAGCCTCTCGTCGCGCTGCGGTTGCTGATGGTCGCGGCGTTCGTCGCCCAGGCAACCTAAGGGGTGCGGGCGCTCCGGCGGGCCGAGCTCACCAGAGCAGCGCGTGGGTGTCGGTCAGATATGCCGTCACCGTCGTCTCCGTCTCGGCTGGCTCGCCGCGCCGCTAAGTTAACCTCAGCTTCCCCGAGCACCGGGCGGTAATTCGCGAAGCTGCACCGCCGCAGCGATAGTTACTCGCCCCAACCCAGCACCCGATCGGCGGACGGTGAATCATCCACCCGCTGATACAGCGATCGCGCCAACGCCAGGTTCTCCACAGCGCGATCGACGGCGGCGCTCTCGCGCATCATGAAGCCGATCCACTCGTGCGACGCCGCGAGGCCCGCCGCGTCGCCGAGGCCTGCGTAGAGCTGGCGGGCTTGCATCAGCGAGCGGTAGGCGTCGCGCGTCATGCCGCGGCGCCACAGGAGCGCCGCGAGATCGAGGCGCGAGGCGGCCTCGATGCGCCGCACGCCGAGCACTTCGGCGCGCGCGGCGATGGCGATCAGACCTGCGGGAAATGATTTGCCCGGGAGGCGCGCGAGATCGCGTGGGGAGAGGAGGAAGAGGGACTCCGGCTCCGTCTCGAACACCCCCAGCATGCGCTCGTGCGGTGCTTCCGCGGTCGGGGGTGACTCGGGCGAGACCGGCGAGACCGGCGAGACCGGCGAGACCGGCGAGACCGGCTTGCCGCTCTCTGCGCTGGGCACTGGGTACGGGAGGCTCGGCTTCACGATGCCCAAGTCGGGGCGGACGTACGGCCCCCTGCGGTCGTAGGGACGCCGACTGGTCGTCTCGAGCACGATCTCGGCGACCGGGGGCTCCGGCGCGCCCTCGGCGAGCGCCAGCACGATCTCGGTTTCGAGCGCGATCACCAGCTCGGACGCCGGCGCGTCGTGCAGCGCCACGGTCCGCATCGAACGCGCGACGTTGCGCAGACAGCCGAGCTCGAGGGGCGTCGGGCCGTCGAGCCGCGCTTCCGCCGCGAGGATGGCCGCACGGGCTCGGCGCGCTGCGCCCGCCTCGCCGAGGCTGGTGGCGAGCGCCCACGCATGGTGCTGGTGCTCGAGCGCCTCTCCCGGCTGCCCGGCGATGAAGAGGAGCGCACCGCGCCGCGCCTCGAGGGCCGCGAGCCTGCCCTCCTGATCGCTCGCCTCCACGCGCCGCGAAGCCTCGCCGAGCAGGCGCCGGGCCTCGTCACCGTCGCCGCGCAGCGCCGCGGCCTCGGCCCCGTTCAGCGCCGCTGCGATCGTGCCCTCCGACTCTTCGCGCGCGCTCAGATACGCGTACGCATCCCGGAAGCCCTCCTCCGCTTCCGCGGTTCGTCCCTCGCGCCAGGCCAGGACGCCGAGGTTGTTGGCCAGCACCGCGCGAAAGTATTCCGCCCCCAGATCATCGGCGATGCGCGCCGCTCTCCGGAACATCGCCCGCGCCTTCGACAGTTCGCTCAGCTCGACGAGCGCGCCCCCGAGCTCGTTGTAGATCTCGAGCAGGTACGGCTTCTCGCCGAGGACGACGCGCTGCTGGAGCGCGTCCTCGAAGAATCGCACCGCGTCCGCCGGCTGTCCGAGGCGGCGGTAGGCGACGCCCAATCCATAGTTGGCGAGGCTCATCCAGTGCTGATCACCGGCCGCGGTGGCATAGATCCACCGATAGAGCTGCACCGCCCGCGCCGCGCGATCGACGCGCACCGCGAGATCACCGAGCGCCAGCCGCGCCTCCCGCTCGCCCGTGAGATCCTGTGCCTCGTGCGCGACGACCAGCGCCGATAAGTACGCCGAAACTGCCGCGGTCGGCCTTGGTCCTTCCAGGCGAAGGTGCGGCTCCATACCCACCTGACCGACGTAGTCGATGAGTATCAACGCAGCGTCGGTGGTCGGCGTCGACGGCTGGATCCACGGAGGCAGCCCGACGTTCATGCGCCGGTCCAGCGCCCGCTTCTGCATCGTCGCGTAGGCCTTCTGGGCCGCGCGTCTGCTCTCCTCGCGGCACACCGCGGTGTTGGTCACCCCCCTCTGCGCCGCGAGCGGCTGGATCTTCCCGTAACGACCGAGGCGCTCGTACAGATGGCCGAGCCGCAAGTATGTCGGGACGTGCGTGGGACGCAGCTCGAGTGACTTCAAGAGCAGCGCGATCGCCGCCTCGTGATGGCCGGCTTCGATCTCCTCCCAGGCCTTCGCGTAGAGCTGGTGGGCCTCGACGTCGGCCTTGCCCGAAGCCGGCGGCGGCGCGGATACGTTCGCGCCGAGGTCGCGCTGGATCGCCGCGAGGAGCGCCGCTTCCAGCGCGAAGATCTCCGCGACGGTGCCCTCGACGACGCCGGTCTGAGCGCCCTGGATCGCGTAGCGCACGCGGATCTGATCGCCGCTCTTCTGCAGCGTCCCGCTGATCACCCGATCGGCCAGGAGCGCGTTCTGGAGCACCTCGAGGCGCTCGAGCTCGGACGCACCGGCGTCGCCGAGGAGCGCGCCGATCACCGACGGCTCGACCACGTGCAGCTTCGTGTCGGCGGCCAGCCCGCGGGCCAGATCCTCGCTCATCGCGCGGGCGATCGCGGTGGCCGCCGGATCGGACGCGCCCACGTCGAGCATCGCCACCAGCGGGATCAGCGCCACCATCGTGCGACCGCTCTCGCGCTGGCGCTCGAGCTGCTTCTCCAGTCGAGCGCGGCTGATCTCCGCCTTCGGGACCTCGGCGTGAACATAGTAGCGGACCGTCGTCGAGCTCGGGTCGAGCGGCGACGCCGCGACTTTCTCCCAGTAAAACGTGTCGGCGTGGACCTCGCGCAGCGCTGCGCGCGCGTGTGACTTCACCGAGGAGCGCACGTCCTGGGTACCCGTGCCGTTACTGTCGGTCTCGATCGACTCGAAGCTCGACTCGACCTCCACCGCGACGAAGTTGGCGACGGCCGAGAGCAGGTCCCGCATCGCCTCGGCGCGCGCGCTGTCGAGCCCGTTCGCGCTGGCCTGTCCGACGAACGCGACGTGGGCGGACGGGCCGCGATCGCTCCTCAGGATCCAGTCCGGGCGCAGCGGCTGGCTCGACTCGACCACCACCGGGCCGAGCTTCTGCGGGGCCAGCGCGGGGTGCTCGGCGATCAGAGACCGAGACAGCGTGGGGGCGCACCCAGCAGCAGCAAGGGCACAGGACATGGCGATGGCGCGGCGCACGGTGCTCGAACGCTCGACGGACGCTGGCGATCTGACAATCCGGCGCTGAACTGTCCCACCTTGTGGGCACAACTCCAGTGCCGGGGAGCCGCGAGCCATGGTAGCCACTCTCCGTTGGCGACGAAGGAGCACCGGACCGACGTCCTGTCCCGCCTGGCGAACGCCACCGCAGAGGCGCCGGTGCGTCTCGGCCGCTACGACGTCGTCGCGTGCATCGGCAAGGGTGGCATGGGCACCGTCTACGACGCGCTCGATCGCGAGCACGGGAACGCCCGTGTCGCGCTGAAGATGCTGTCGCTGCTCGACGGCCAGGGCCTGGTGCAGCTCAAGCACGAGTTCCGCTCGATGGCCGACGTCACGCACGAGAACCTGGTCTCGCTCTACGAGCTGGCCTGCCATCACGACCTCTGGTTCTTCACGATGGAGCGCATCGACGGGCACAGCTGGGTCCGCCACGTGCGCGGCGAGGACGAGCCCTCGCCGCATTCGCAGTCGAAGGTGTCGCGCCCCGACGAGCCCACCCGCGAGATCGCCGTGAGCGCCGACGACGCGCCCGACGAGGAGCGCCCGCCGCTCCTTGGCGAGCGCATCTCGGACGCCACCCTCGCCCGGCTGCGGCCCGCGTTCGCGCAGCTCGTCCGCGGCGTGCACGCGCTCCACCAGCGCGGCCTCGTGCACCTCGATCTCAAGCCAGCAAATGTGCTCGTGCAGGCGGACGGTCGGGTGGTGATCCTCGACTTCGGGCTGGTGCGCTCCGCGCAGGATCACTCCGGCGGCGCCGGCGCCAAGGGCACGCTGATGTACATGGCGCCCGAGCAGATGTCCGGCGAGCCGGTCAGTGAGCCGGCCGACTGGTACGCGGTCGGCGTGATGCTGTATCGCGCGCTCACCGGGCGTCGTCCCTTCGTCGGGAAGGAACCGGTCGAGACCTATATCGAGAAGACGCGGAACTATCTCGTGCCGCCGAAATTGCTGGTCGAGAATATCCCGGAAGAGCTCCACGCGCTGTGTCTGTCACTCCTGGCGGCGCGGCCCGACGCGCGGCCCACCGGAGCCGAGCTGCTCCGCGTCGTGAGCGAGGCCGGCTCCCCCCGCGCGGTGCGCCGCCCCTCCACCCAGGGCTTCGATGGCTTCGTGGGCCGCCAGAACGAGCTGCGTCAGATGTCCGACGCCTACGAGGAGGCGTCGGTCGGCGCTTCGGTGGTCGTCGACGTCACCGGCCCGTCCGGCATCGGCAAGACGGCGATGGTGAAGAGCTTCCTCTCCGGCGTGCGCAACGTCGGCACCGCGCGCATCTTCAGCGGCCGCTGCTACGAGCGCGAGACGGTGCCGTACAAGGCGTTCGACGGCATCATCGACGAGCTCGCCGCCGATCTGCGCAGCCGCCCGAAGAGCTCGATCTATGCGCTCTTGCCGCGCTGGATCAACGAGCTGGCGCGCGCGTTCCCGGTGCTCACCACCGTCGACGCGGTGAGCGAGAAGCTCGGCGTCACCACGCTCGCCGCAGATCCCGCGGTGCGATCGCAGCGCACGGCCGCCGCGCTGAGCGAGCTGATGAGCGCGCTCAGCCAGGAGCGCCTGCTGGTGCTGCACATCGACGATCTCCACTGGAGTGATCTCGATAGTATTCGCCTGCTCGGTGCGCTGCTCGACACGCCGGCGCCGCAGCGCATACTCATCATCCTGAGCTTCCGCCCGGATCACACCGAGCACCCGATCCTCGCCAATCATCGCGAGCTGGTGTCGCGACAGCGGCACGGCTTCCGTCATCACGAGATCGAGATCGGGCCGCTGAACGCGCTCGACGCGCACAAGCTGGTGCGATCGATCCTGCGCGATCTCGGCGCCACCAAGGCCGAGCCGCTGGCGGGCGCGATCGCCCGCGAATCGACCGGCATCCCGTTCTTCGTCGAGGCGCTGGCGCGTTACGCCGCCGATCTCCCCGAGGATCAGCTGGAGCACGCGCCCGCGCTGGCCCAGGCGCTCGTCGCGCGCGTCCGCTCGCTGCCGGCGGAGGCGCGCGCGCTGATCGAAGTCGTGGCGGTGGCCGGCCGTCCGACCGCGCAATCGGTGGTGTTCAAGGCGGCACTGCTCGACTCGACCGCGCTCCCCGCGCTGCTCTCGTTGCAGGGCGCGAACCTGCTGCGCAAGACCACGCTCGATGCGGACTATCCGGTGGAGGTCTATCACGACCGGATCCGTGAATCGGTGCTTTCCAACCTCGGCGCCGCCGACCGCCTCGGGCACACGTTGCGCCTCGGCCGCGCGCTCGCAGCGTCGCACCCCACAGGCCCCACGCTTTTCGAGGCGGTGCGGCACCTCAACGCCGTCGAAGATCAGATCACCGACCCGATCGAGCGCACCCAGATCGCACGGATGAACCTCGACGCCAGCGCGCGGGCGCGGCAAGCGGCGGCCTATCCGCTGGCCCTGTCCTGCATCGAAGCAGGCATCCGCTTCCTCGGGCCCGATGCCTGGGAGCAGCAATACGAGCTCGCGCTCGCGCTCCACGTCGGCGCGTCCGAAGCGGCGTACGCCAGCGCGGCTTGGCTGGCGCTGGAGAAGTACGCCGGAATCGTGGCCCTGAAGGCGCGCGACGTGCTCGATCAGCTCCCCGCGCGCGAGGTGGAGATCGACGGATGGATCGCCCGCCGCGACTACGGCAGCGCGGTGATGACGGCGCTCGAGGTGCTCGAGCTGCTCGGCGTCGATCTGCCGCTCCAGCCCACCGCGGACGACGTGAGCGCCGCCGTGAAGCGGGCCAGCGACGCTCTGCTGCGGGTCGGCAAGGACGGACTCATCGCCCTGCCCGACGTCGCGGATGCGCGGGTCGTCGCGGCGATGCGAACCCAGACTCATATTGCTTCGGCGACTTACTTCGCGACGCCGATGCTGTTCCCGATGATCGCGTGCGGGCTGGTCGTCACGTCGATCGAAAAAGGGCTATCGCCCGCGACGCCGTACGCGCTGTCGGTGTTCAGCGTGGTGCTCAACTCACTCGGCCGCTTCAAGGAGGCGCACAACTGGGGCCGCCTCGCGCTCGATCTGTTGCCGCGCTGGGAAGACCGCCGCCTCGAAGCCCGGACCCGCCACGTCGTGCACGACATGGCCTGCGTGTGGACGGTGCCGCTCTCGTCGACGCTCGACGAGCTGGAGAGCGTGCTGTCGATCGCCAAGGAGACCGGCGATCTCGAGTACGGCGCCTACTCCGCGCACGCCTTCGTGCACAACGCGTTCTACGCCGCGCGCCCGCTCGGCCCGCTGCTCAAGAAGGCCGACGCGATCGGCGCGTTCATGTCGCGCGCCGGACAGCTCAACGCGCTCGACGTGCACATGCCGGTGGAGCAGATCATCCGCTCCTTCGTCGGCGCGACCGACACGCCTTCGCGGCTGGACGGACCTCGTTTTCTCGAGGATCACGCGATCATGTCGGCGGACAACGCCGGCTCGCGCAGCGCGCTGTGCCTGATCCGGCTGCTGATGGGGATCGCGCGCTATCACTTCGGCGACCCGAACCAGGCCGCCAACTGTCTCGAGGCCGCGCGGCCCTATCTCGACGGCCTCGCCTCGACCTGGCACGTGCCGATCTTGCACCAGTATGCGGCGCTCGCCCGCTGCGCGGCCGGCATCCGCACCCCGCGCGACATCGCGCAGATCGAGGGCGACATCGCCGCGCTGCGCGCCTTCGCCGAAGCCGGCCCGATGAACTTCGGCCACCGCGTGACCTTGATCGACGCCGAGCTCGCGCGCGCCCAGGGCGAGATCGACCTGGCCCTCTCCGGATACTCGCGCGCCGCTTGGCAGGCGATGGCGGGTGGCTGGTCGAACGACGCCGGCCTGGCCTTCGAGCTGATCTGGCGAGTGTCGCCGGATCCCGTCGCGCGCGATTCGGCGCTGGAGAGCGCCCGCGCGGCCTACGGCGCGTGGGGCGCCAGCGCCAAGCTCAAGAGACTGACACCGGCACACCGCTGAAGTTGACCGTGCCGGTCAGCTCGTCGAGGACCAGCTCGTCGGTGAGATCGTTGACGCTCGCGCCGGCGTGGGCCTCGGCGATCCTCATGCGCGTCCCCGGACGGTGATGGCCCCAGCCGTGCGGGAGCGAGACGACGCCGGGCATCATGTCGGCGGTGATCTCCAGCTTCACGGTGAGCTCTCCGGCGCGCGACGCGATCCTCACCTCGGCGCGCTGATCGAGGCCGCGCTTCTTCGCGTCATCGGGGTGCATCAGCAGCGTGCAGCGGTCCTTGCCCTTCACCAGGCGGTCGCTGTTGTGCATCCAGGAGTTGTTGGATCGCAGCTCGCGGCGGCCGATCAGCGTGAGCGGCTGGGCTGGCGTGGCGAGGCGCTTCTCGAGCCTCTCGATGTCCTTGACGTAGATCTCGGGGACCAGCGCGATGCGCTTGTTCGCCGTGTAGAGGCGCTCCGGCAAGCAAGGCTCGAGCGCGCCGAGATCGATGCCGTGCGGGTTCTTCTTGAGCTGCTTGAGCGACAGCCTGTGCGGCCCGGTGCGGAGGGCGATGTCGAGCGCGGCGTCGGGACCGACCTTGCGCAGCAGCGGACGCGCGATCTTCGAGAGCGTGGGCGCCTCGAGGCGGCTGGCCAGCTCCATGAAGATCTCCCAGTCGTGGCGGGCACCCTTCTCTCTCTCGAAAAGAGCTTCGGAATACTTGGCGGTATTTCTGACCTGGAACACATGAAAAGCCAGATCATAGTGTGAGTGCTCGACCCCGAAGGTCGGCGGCAAGATGTAATGCGCGTGCCGGGTGGTCTCGTTGAGATAGATATCCACCGAGATCATGAATTCCAGGCTCGGTAGTGCCTTTTCCAGGCGCGGTCCGTTGGGCGACGAGAGCACCGGATTTCCGCAGGAGGTCACCAGCGCCTTGATCTGCCCCGGCCCCGGCGTGTCCATCTCCTCGGCCATCGCCGCGGCGGGATACTCACCCCCGAACTCGGGGAGGCCGCGCACGCGGGTCCTGCGCCGCGCAAAGTGACCTTGCTGCCCGAGGCGCGCGGTGATGGCGACGACGTCGATCGCCGGCTTCGTGAACATCACACCACCCGCCCGATCGAGGTTGCCGGTGACGACGTTGAGGACGTTGATCAGCCACGACGCCAGCCCGCCGAACTCCTGGGTGCAGACGCCGACGCGCCCGTAGACCGCGCTGCTCTTCGCGTCTTGCAGCTCGGCGGCGATGGCGCGGATGTTCTCCGCGGCGATGCCGGTCGCCTCCGCCACGCGCTCCGGGGCAAAGGGCCTGGCCAGCGCTTTCGCGGTGTCGAGGCCGTCGGTGAACGGCGTGACGTGGCTCGGCTTCGGCTCGAGCAGGTGGAGCAGCGCGAGCAGGAAGAGCGCATCGGTGCCGGGCCGGATCATCTCGTGCCGATCGGCGATCTCGGCGGTCTCGGTGCGCCGCGGATCGATCACCACCAGCTTCCCGCCGCGCTTCTGGAGGTCCTTCAGCCGCCGCGCGACGCCGGCCGCGGTCATCAGGCTGCCGTTGCTCGCTACCGGGTTGGCGCCGAGCATGAGCAGATAGTCGGTGCGATCGAGATCCGGAATCGGCACGAGCAGCTGGTGCCCGAACATCTCCAGCCCGGCGAGCATCTGCGGGAGCTGATCGAGCGACGTCGCCGAGAAGCGGCTGCGCGTCCCGAGCGCCTTGGTGAACATCTGCCCGTGGATCATGCTCCCGTGGTTGTGGACGGTCGGGTTACCTTGATAGAGCGCGGTGGCGTCACGGCCGTGTTTTTCGCGGATTTCGGCGAGCTTCTGGGCGACCTCGTCGAACGCCTGCTCCCAGCCGATCTCTTGCCACCCGCTCGCCGTACGCTTCATCGGCCGCTTCAGCCGATCGGGATCCTCGTGGATGTCCCCGAGCGCGACCGCCTTGGGACAGATGTGCCCGCGGCTGAACGGATCCTGCTCGTCACCGCGGATACCGGTGATCTTGGCGCCTTCGACGGTGATCTCGAGCCCGCACATGGCCTCGCAGAGATTGCAGGTGCGGAAGTGCGTTCGCGTGGTCACGGCGGGAACATACTCCTTTCCCTCCGCCTTTACCTGCTGGCGGCCGGGTCACAACCTCCGCAATAGGCTCCGGCGCTGCTCGATCAGCGAAGTAGGCTCGCTCGGGATCTGAAGCCGTGCTCCCGCTGGCTGTGGGCAGTCCGCGGCCCTTTATGCAAATTCTGTGTTCGCAGCGAGGAGCGGCGAGCGGAGCTAGGATCCTCCGGGCGCACGGCTGCTCGGCGCGCGATCCGTCGGCCGATCGGTGGGCGCCGGATCTTGGGGCACGAGCGCCTGCGTGACTTGCCATCGCGCGATCACGGCCCTGACGTCGGGCTCTCGGCCGACCGGTCGATGTCTTAGCGAACACTACCCAGCAAGCGTCGTTGCTTCAAATGCGCGCGCCCGAACCGCGATGGTGTCCCCGCTTTGCATCTCAACGAAAAGCACTCCGTCCAACACCTCCGCACGGTTAGCATGGACGCTCCGACCCCATGGCAGAGCACATGGAACATGAACATCCGAGACGTCGGTGCACACGAGGCGCATCGTATTGAAGAGCAACTCAGCGCGTGCACCGTCCCAGCGAACTACTATCTCGCGCAGCACCTTATCGTGGACATCAAAATGCCCGTCCGGCTGGCTCATTAGACTCAACCCATAACACAAGCCGCTACGGCCGCACCACGGTTGCGCTCTCTTCTGACCCAATCCTAACCGCCATCGAACGAGAAGAATTGGCGACACCCTTCGGGCGCACTCACGGACCCCCGGGAGCGGAGCGGGAGGGGGGCCATGAGTGGGTTCGAAGGGTGTGTCCTCGCGCGAAGCGCGGGGACCTCTGGTGCGCCGAACATGGGCGAGACACAGGGGGTGGGAGTCCCCCCGAGAGGAGGTCGCAGACCGATCGAAGCGAAGCGCAGAGCGTCGGACCGCGAGGCCGGCGTGAAGGAAGCGTGGAGCGAAGCTGCGGGTCGATGGACAAGAACCGGATACGAGGCGCCCGAAGACCGGGACGAGCGGCCCAGTGACCGCGAAGTTCCTGCGACCAAAGGTCGGAGGCGTAGATCCGGCGATCGTGCAGCGAAGTGTGTCGTTCTTACTTCGGGAGATCTCGCCTTGCGCCTGAAAGGGCGACGCGGAGTGGCGGAGCGAGAAGTCAGCAGAGGTCGTAGTAGCCGCCGTGGGCCTTGAGTGGCCGAATGCACGGCGTCGAAGGACCGAACGAGGAGGAGGATCAAGTCGCCATGAGTCTCAACGACAAATTGTCTCAGATGCTCGCGCAAGCGAGGCTCGGCGTGCGTTGGCGAGGTGAAGCCTCGCTTTCGACGTCCAGCGAGGAAGCGTCGTCGGCGGCGAATGGAAGGACAGATCTGGGAGCGGACGTGCAGATGGAGCTCGTGATTGAGCGGGCCAATCTGTTCGCCGCGTTGAAGCGAGTTCGGAGAAACGGCCTTGGGCATCGTTTGGTCCAACGACTCGACTTTTCTTCGTGTAGGCGGAGGTGCGATCGGCGGGCGGGGGCCGATGTTCCGGTCCACGTCGATCGAGCGAGTGTCGGAGGG
>Ga0105047_10008352_pt1 | contig 17246 bp, 17 predicted proteins | sample MAT04_FD_78384 | JGI IMG/M metagenome (GOLD analysis project Ga0105047, IMG submission 78384) | Freshwater microbial communities from Lake Fryxell liftoff mats and glacier meltwater in Antarctica - MAT-04 (megahit assembly) | ecosystem: Environmental > Aquatic > Freshwater > Ice > Liftoff...
CGGTGCCCACTGACCCGGCAGCTCCGGCGAGTGCCGCAGACTGCTCGGCGGCACTGAAGGTGCGGTTGACCACCACGACTCGCGTCGCGCCGGCGCGTGCGAGCGCGTCGACGATGGCACGCCCAGCGCCGCCGGCGCCCAGCACGCACACCGACTGGCCTGCGACCGGCACACCCTGCGCAACCAGCGAAGCAACGAACCCTGCCCCGTCGGTGCTGTAGCCCTTCAACGACCCGTCGGCCTGCGGCACTACGGTGTTCACGCTGAGCAGCGCAGCCGCGGCAGGGTCGAGCGAATCAACAGCCTGGGCGACGCCCTCTTTGTGCGGCATGGTGACCGACATGCCACCAAGACCCAACGCGCGCATTGCGTCGACCGCCGCCTGGGCACGCCCGGGAGCGACCTCGAGCGCGGTGTACACCCAGTCCACGCCGAGCTGCGCGAACGCTGCGTTGTGTAGCGCCGGCGAGAGGCTGTGACGCACCGGGCTACCGATCACCGCTGCGAGCCGAGTGGCCCCGGAGATGGTCACAGAATGCCCTTCTCGAGGGCCTTCTGGATGTTGGCTTCATGCTGTTCGAGCGTGGCGGCGAACACGTGCCTGCCGTCTTCGTCGGCAAGCACGTAGTACAGGTACAGGCAGTACTGGTCCTCGGGCAGCTCGGCACAGATCGGGTCGCCCATCGACGGGTTGGCCACCGGGTTGAGCGCTGCCTGGATGCTGGCGCGCCCGGGGTTGGCGATCGGTGTGGGTGGCAACCCGGTGTGCAAGTAGGTGTTGTACGGCGTGTCCAGCGCCTTCAACTCGCTGAACGTCAGCGATGGGTCCTGCCCGTAGTAAAGGGCAGCGTCGATGCCCAGCGGCATACCCAAGAACAGCCGGTTGTAGATGACCCTGGCGATCTTGGCTCGGTCCTCGGGCACCCGCGCCTCACGTTCGATCAGGCTGGCGACGATCAGGACGGTGTACGGGTCGAGGCCCAGCTGCGCCGAGCGTTCCTCGATGTTCTCCTGGCGGCCAACGCGTTCCATCAGGTTCACCATGCGCTGCACGACCTGGTCGACACTCTCGCCGTTGGACACCTGGTAGGTGTCGGGGAACAGCAGCCCCTCGAGGCTGTTGATGCCGACGGGCATCCACGCGGAACGGATCTGCCCGTCGGTGGCAGCGTTGTTGAACGCAACGACCGACAGGCGAGGAACCTTATCCACCAGCCGCACGCCCATCTTTTCGATGGTGAAGCCTTCAGGGAAGGTGACCTTGGTGTACGTCTCTGATGGGGACGTGCGCAGGATGCGCATCACGTTGCCGATGTGGTCGTCGGGTCGCAGTCGGAAGTACCCGGGGATCAGTTCCAGGCCCCCGTGCTGCCCCACGTACCAGCGGAACACCTTCGCGCTGGCAACCAGACCGGCATCCTCCAGCCGCTCGCTCACCGTGTCGAGCGTGTCGTCGACGTTGACGGTGAATGTGACCGGCGCACCCGGGTCGCCCTTCGGGTTGATCTGCTGCGTGTACCACAGGCCACCAACGCCAACGGCAACCACGCCAGCCATCCCGACGAACATCAGCAACCAGACGAACAGCTTGAACGGGCGGCGCTGTTTGCGTGGCCGTTCGACGACGAGCGCGTCGGTGATATCGGGGTCGTCCCACGGGTCCTTGTGCCAGGTTGTCTCGTCGACGTACGTCACTGCTGCGCCGCCCGCGAGTCCAGCCAGGTCTGCAGCAACACCGCGGCGGCCACCTTGTCCACCAACTTGCGCCGCGCCTGCGCGCCGATGCCCGCCTCGATCAACGCCCGATCAGCGGTGACCGTGGTGCGGCGCTCGTCGAAGGTGATGACCGGCACGCCCACCACCGTAGCCAAGGCCCGCGCCTCCGCAACGGCAGCCTTCGCGGCCGGCCCGGAACTGCCGTTCATGTTGAGCGGTAGCCCGACGACCAGCATCTCGGCTTCTTCCTCGACCACCAGTTGGCGGATGACTTCGTGATCGCGCCGCACCGAACCTGAACGCTGGATCATCGTCAGCGGCGATGCGATCGTGCCGGTGCGGTCGCTGATGGCGATACCGATGCGCTTGGAGCCGAGATCGATGCCGAGCGCTCGCATGTGTCAGCCGCGGTCCGGCAGGACTTTCGCCGTGGCCTCTGCGATACGCAGGGCTTCGTCGAGACCCTCCGGGTTCTTGCCGCCGGCCGTCGCGATATCGCCCTTCCCGCCACCACCACCGCCCACTGCCTTGGCTGCGTCCTTGATCAGGTCGCCGGCAACCCGGCCGCTGGCCGGGGTGACCGCAGCGACCAGCGATACGCCACCCGTGTCGCTGACACCACCGAGCACCACGATCTCGACACCGGACTGCTGTCGCACGGCGATGGCCAGCTCGCGCAGGTCGCCCGGCGCCAGCCCGTCGATGCGCAAGATGACGCGACCATCGGTGCTGGCCGCAGCGATCTCGGCGGCACGACCAACGGCAAGCTTGGCGCGCATTGCCTTGAGCTCGTCGTGCAACGACTTGATCTCGTCGAGACGGCGCTGCACCCCGACCACCAGTTCGTCGGCGGGCGAGCCGACGAGGCGAGCGGCTTCCGCGACCGCGGCGCTGTCGCGCTGCAGGAGGCGAACGGTGTTCTCACCGGTAGTGGCCTCGATGCGCCGCAGGTTGCTTCCCACGCTGCTCTCGCCGAGCACCTTGATGGTGCCGATGTCGCCCGCGGCACGGACGTGAGTTCCGCCACACAGCTCGATCGAGGTGCCCACCTCCAACACACGCACGACGTCGCCGTACTTGTCCCCGAAGAACGCGATAGCCCCCAGCGCAGTGGCTTCGTCCTTCGTCGTCTCGAACGAACGTGCCGGTGAGTTGGCAAGCGTTTCTTTGTTGGCAATGAGCTCGATCTGGCGGATCTCGTCGGCCGTGACGGCCTCGTAGTGGCTGAAGTCGAACCGCAGCCGGTCCGGGCCGACCAGCGAGCCGGCCTGCTTGACGTGCTCGCCGAGAACCGTGCGCAGGGCGTGGTGCAGGATGTGCGTGCCGGTGTGGTTGCGGCGGATGGCGTCGCGGCGAGCCACGTCGATGCTGGCCGTGGCGATGTCGCCGACCAGGATCTCGCCGCTCTCGATGCGTGCCGTGTGCCGGCGCAGACCCGGCAACGCGTAGGTGGTGTCGAGCACATGTGCGATGCCGCCATCGGTGCGGATGACGCCGGTGTCGCCCACCTGACCGCCGGCCTCGGCGTAGAACGGGGTGCGGTCGAGGAAGATCTCGACGGTGTCGGTGCCATCGTCGAGCGTGGAGCCCGGCAGCACGGCGACCACTGTGGCCTCCGCCGAGTCATCGGTGTAGCCGACGAACTCGGTGATGCCGTGCTGCTCGACGACTTCACGGTAACCGTCGAGGCGGTCGTCGTCAGTGGCGTTGCCTTTACGGCCCGCCTTCGCTCGCTCGCGCTGCGACTTCATCTCGGCATCGAAACCAGCGTTGTCCACGGCCACGCCGCGCTCGCCGGCGATCTCCTGGGTCAATTCCAGCGGGAAACCGTACGTGTCATGCAACAGAAAAGCGGTGCTGCCCGGCAGTGAATCGGTGTGGGTGGTGAGCTCGTCCTCGAGAATGACGAGACCGGTCTTCAACGTCTGACGGAAGCGCTCTTCCTCGCGGGTGAGCACGTTGACGATGAAGTCACGGTTGGTCAGCACGTCGGGGTAGGCGGTGCCCATCACGTCGACGGCAGTGTCGACGAGCGAGGGCATGACCAGCTTCTCGGTACCCAGCAGGTAGGCGTAGCGCACGGCCCGGCGGATGATGCGCCGCAGCACGTAACCGCGGTTCTCGTTGCTGGGGAACACGCCGTCGCTGACCAGCATCGCGGCCGACCGGGCGTGCTCTGCCAGCACGCGCATGGCGAAGCTGTCGCGGTCGTCGTAGTCGCCGGCGAGGTAGCTGCGCCCGGTGAGCGAGCAGGCCTGGTCGATGAGCGGCTGCATCAGCGAGGTCTCCCACACGGCATCCACGCCCTGCAGCAGGCACAGCATGCGCTCGAGTCCGAGACCGGTGTCGATGCTGGGCTTGGGCAGCAACGTTCGGCTGCCATCGGGTGCCTGGTTGTACTGCATGAACACGAGGTTCCAGAACTCCATGTACCGGTCGCCGTGCGTGTCGTGCAGAGGGCCGCCGGCCGGGCCGAACGCGGCGCCGCGGTCGATGTGGATCTCGCTGCACGGGCCGCACGGGCCGGTGTCGCCCATCTGCCAGAAGTTGTCCTTGTCGCCGAGACGCTGGATGCGGTCCATCGGGACGCCGACCTGCTCGTGCCAGATGGCCTCGGCTTCGTCGTCGCTCTCGTGGACGGTGATCCACAACCGGTCGCCGTCGAGTCCGAAGGTTTCGGTGGTGAGCTCCCAGCTCCAGGGGATGATCTCGTTCTTGAAGTAGTCGCCGAAGCTGAAGTTACCGAGCATCTCGAAGAACACCAGGTGGCGCTTTGTTCGGCCGACATCGTCGAGGTCGTTGTGCTTACCGCCGGCGCGGGCGCACTTCTGCGAGCTGACCGCACGGCTGAACGGCGGCACCTCGTCGCCCACGAAGTACGGCTTGAACGGCACCATGCCGGCGACGGTGAACAGCACTGTGGGGTCGTGCGGGATGAGGCTTGCCGAGGGCACCACTGCATGGCCCTTCCCCGCGAAGTAGTCGAGGAAGGCGGAACGAAGCTGATCGGCAGTTTGCGGTGGCGTACCCATGGAGGAACGAGCCTACCGATCAGGCCGTTTGCTGAACGGCTGTTTCGGACGCGGTGTGTTGCTAGCGTCGCCGAACGTGCCGATCGACACCCATGAATGGATCAGTTTCGAGGACGACCACACCCGCAGGACGTGGGTGTTCGACGCCACCTTCCTGCGCAGCAACTGGAGCTGCATCTTCGGCTGCGGCTGCAAGGGTGTGCTCGACGCCGACGCCACCAAGATGTCACAGGGCTGCTGTAGCTATGGTGCCCATTTCATCGACGACGCCGATGTTCAGACCGTGGTCGAATCATCCGCCCGGCTGAGCAAACGCCACTGGCAGTTCAAGAAGCAAGGCACTGCCGGCGGCATCTTCGACGTGGCCGACGGTGTCACCACCACCCGTCTCGTCAAGGACGCATGCATCTTCCTCAACCGACCCGGCTTCGAAGGCGGCGCCGGCTGCGCGTTCCACATCGCGGCCCTCGAGGCCGGCGAGCGCCCGATGGATTGGAAGCCCGACGTCTGCTGGCAACTGCCGCTACGGCTGGAGGAGCACACCGACGACCACGGGTACGTCACCTCCACACTGCGCGAGTGGAAGCGGCGCGACTGGGGCCCGGGAGGCACCGAGTTCCACTGGTGGTGCACCGAGACCGACGAAGCATTCGTGGGTGGCGTTCCCGCGTACGAGTACCTGCGCGACGAGATCGTCGAGATGGTCGGCCAGTGGGCGTACGACCGGATGATCGAGCTGATCGAGCGGCCGCAATGGACACCGCTGCCCCACCCTGCCACCCGAAAGTAGCCCCGACCTGGCTGGCTGTGTCACGGCATAGACGGGGGTGCCGTCTATGCCGTGACGCAGACCGAGGTCAGCTCTTCTTGTTGGCCTTGCGGCGCTCTTCCAGGCCCAGGTTACGCTTGCGGATGCGGATGTTCTTCGGCGTGACTTCCACCAGCTCGTCGCCGGCGATCCATTCGATCGCGGTCTCGAGCGTGTGGATCTTCGGGGCCGGCAGCTTCACCGCGTCGTCGTGGCTGTGCGTGCGGATGTTGTTCTTCTCCTTGGCACGCACTGCGTTGATGACCATTTCGTCTTCACGCGAGCACTCGCCCACGACCATGCCCTCGTACACCGTTTCGCCGGGGTTCACGAAGAACCCGCCGCTGAGCTGGAGCTTGTCGAGGGCGTAGCCGGTGGTGACACCCATGCGATCCGAGACCATGGCACCGCCGCGGCTGTCGGGCATATCGCCTGCCCACGGCATCCAGCCCATGTGGTGCTGGTGCAGCAGCGCCGTACCGCGGGTGGCGGTCATCAGCAGCGAACGGAAGCCGATGAGGCCACGGCTGGGGCACTCGAAGGTGACGATGGTGCGACCGGCATCGCCGCCACGGAGGTCGGTGATGCGGCCCTTGCGGGGCGCCAGTTCCTGCGTGATGGTGCCGACATGCTCGTCGGGCACGTCGCAGACGCCACGTTCCTGCGGCTCGAACTTCTTGCCGTTGACTTCCTTGGTGATGACCTCGGGACGGCTGACCTGCAGCTCGTAACCCTCGCGACGCATGCTCTCGATGAGCACGGCCAGCTGCAGCTCGCCACGGCCAGCGACTTCGATGATGTCGGGCGAACCGGTCTCGAACAGCTTGATCGACACGTTGCCGAGCAGTTCCTTGTTGAGGCGGTCGATGAGGTGGCGGCTGGTGAGGTACTTGCCGTCCTTGCCGGCCAGCGGCGAGGTGTTGACGCCGAAGGTCATGCGCAGCACCGGCTCGTCGACGACCAAGCGGGGCAGAGCAATGGGGTCGAGGACCGAGGCGATGGTGTCGCCGATCTCGACCTCGGGGAAGCCGGCGACGACGAACAGATCGCCGGCGACGAGCTCTTCGACTTCGTTACGGCTGACGCCCTCGAACGACATCAGCTGGCTGAGGCGACGCTTCAGCGGCGGCTGACCTTCGAGGAACTCCGCCTCCAGCAGCGCCACGGTCTCGCCACGCTTCATCACACCGTTGACCACGCGACCAATGGCCAAGCGGCCGAGGTAATCGCTGGCGTCGAGCTGGGTGACCATGGCCTGCAACGGCGCAGTGGCGTCGCCCACCGGGGCCGGGATGGCCTCCAAAATGGTGTCGAGCAACGCCGACAGGTCGGAATCCTCGGCCGGGTAGCCGATGCCGCGCATCGCCTTGCCATCGCGGGCGATGGCAGAGATGATCTCGAAGTCGATGTGCTCGTCGTCGGCGTCGAGGTCGATGAACAGCTGGTACACCTCGTCGAGCACTTCATCGGCACGGGCGTCCTGGCGATCGACCTTGTTGATGATGACGATGGCCGGCAGATCGCGGGCGAGTGCCTTCTGCAGCACGTAGCGGGTCTGCGGCAACGGGCCCTCGGCGGCATCGACGAGCAGCAGCACGCCGTCGACCATGGTGAGCGCACGCTCGACCTCGCCACCGAAGTCGGCGTGACCGGGGGTATCGACCAGGTTGATCTTCACACCCTTCCAGGTGATGGAGGCAGCCTTCGCCAGAATTGTTATGCCGCGCTCTCGCTCCTGATCGTTGGAGTCCATGACGCGGTCGACAACGGCCTGGTGTGCTGCGAACGTGCCGGTGGCACGGAGCAAAGCGTCGACCAGGGTGGTCTTACCGTGGTCGACGTGTGCGACCAGGGCGACGTTGCGAATGTTGGAGGTCTGATTCTGCGAAGACATGGAGCCGGATTTTCGATGAGGTGCCAGGCTCGACAGCCGCGCGGTGAGGATCAGTCGTCGGACTCGTCGTCGTCTTCGTCGAAGGTGACGCCGTACTTTTCCGCCAACGCGGCGTACTCATCATCTTCAGTGCTTGGACGCTGATCGCTGCCGCCGAATCCCAGATCAAATGCGCTGGGACCAGCCTGCTTGAGTTTCCGTGCTTCTTCGAAGCGACGGTGACGACCCTTCTTCACAGTAGGGCTCCCGAACCTAGAGAGTTGACATTGAGAGCGAGCCTATCGGCTGTGTGTTCGATTGAGCGGGACCGCTCAGGTTCTCCGGCATATGGTGGCGGGTATGCCCATGACACAGCGCGAATGGTGGAAGACCGCCGTCGTGTACCAGATCTACCCCCGTTCGTTCGCCGAATCCGCCACCAGCCCGGGGCCGGCGCCAGGGGTCGGCACACTCGCCGGGCTCACCGAACGCCTCGATCACCTCTCGTGGTTGGGTGTCGACGCACTGTGGCTCTCACCCATCTTCCGCTCACCGATGGCCGACTACGGCTACGACGTCAGCGACTACTGCGACATCGACCCCACCTTCGGCACACTGGCCGACTTCGACCACCTGCTGGCGCAGGCCCACGCCAGCGGGCTGCGCGTGCTGCTGGACTGGGTGCCAAACCACACCAGCGACCAGCACCCTTGGTTCCTCGAGAGCCGCCAGGATCGCACCAACCCGAAGGCCGACTGGTACGTCTGGCGCGACGAGCCCGCCAACAACTGGCACGCCTCGTTTCCCCGCGGCGAGCGTGCCTGGCACTACGACGAGCAGCGCGGCCAGTACTACCTGCGCTGTTTCCTCAAGGAGCAGCCCGACCTGAACTGGGACAACCCGGAGGTCGAGGCAGCCATGCACGACACGCTTCGCTTCTGGCTCGATCGCGGGGTCGACGGTTTCAGGATGGACGTCGTGCACCTCATCGGCAAGGACCTCGGCAAGGACGACCCGCCCGAGGCGGAGGCCAAAACCCTGACGCACATCATCTACAACGACGAGCCCATCACCCACGAGCGCCTACGACGCATTCGCGGGGTCCTCGACAGCTACCAGGGCGATCGCACGAGCGTGGGCGAGGTGTACCTGCTCGATGAGTCCGCGATGGGCGGCTACCTGGGTACTCCTGAGGCACCCGAACTGCACATGGCCTTCAACTTCCGCTTCTTGTGGGCCCGCTGGAACAACGACGAGATCCTCGCCCGGCTGCGCGACACGCTGCGGGTGCTGACCGCCAACGACGGTTGGCCAACCTGGGCGTTGAGCAACCACGACGTGCCCCGGCACCGCCAGCGTTATGGGGGCAGCGAACTGGACGCCCGCATGGCCGCACTGATGCTGCTGATGCTGCCGGGCACACCGTTCCTTTACCAGGGTGAGGAACTGGGTCTGCTCGATGCCGTGGTGTCGGCCGACCGTGTCGTCGACCCTGGTGGCCGCGACGGGTGCCGCGGCCCCATTCCCTGGGACAGCACGCCGCTGCACGGGTGGGCCACCGATCCGTGGCTGCCGTTCCCGCCAGCGGCGGACACCGACAACGTCGCTACCCAGCACTCGCGTCCCGACTCGATGCTGCACTGGTACCACCGCCTGCTGGCGCTGCGCAGCAGCACGCCGGCGTTGCGTGCCGCGGGGATCAGTGCCGACGAGTTCCGGCTGCACGCCGGCTCCCCGGGCCTGCTGCTCTGGGAACGCAACGCCGACGGCGACAGCTGGTATGCGTTCGTCAACCAGAGCGCCGACGAGCAGCGAGCCGTGGAGGTGGACCAGAACGCCATCATCGTCCTCAGCACCGACCCGGCATTGGAGGGCACCGTTGTCGGTAGCGGTCCGCTGCCCCCGCGCGTCGCCTTTGTCGCGCACCGACCTGGCACGATGTAGGACATGGGCAAAGTCGTCGCTGTCTTGAACCAGAAGGGCGGCGTCGGCAAGACCACCGTCGTCCTCGGCCTCGCATCTGCTGCAGCAGCAGCCGGCCATCGTGTGCTGGTCGTCGACCTCGACCCGCAGGGCTCGAGCAGTTGGGTGCTGGGCGCAGATCCAGCCTCGGTAGAGGTCTCCAGCGCCGAGGTGCTCAGCCGCACCCCAGCAGCGCGGGCAATGATGCCCTCCGCCTGGGGTGGCGAGGTCTGGGTCATCCCCTCCTCGCCTCGACTACTTACCCGCGACCACGGCGGCAACCCCACTCGGTTGCGCGATGCGTTGGCCGAGGTCAGCGACCAGTTTCACGCGGTGCTCATCGACTGCCCACCGTCGCTCGGCGCGCTCAGTGCCAGTGGGCTCTCCGCAGCCAGTCACGCAGTCATCGTCGTCGAGCCGTCGGCGCTGGGCCTGCGCGGCATCGGCGCAGTCGCTGACCTGGTCGACGAGGTGTGGGACGCCCACAACCCCGAGCTCGAGCTCACCGGCGTCATCGTCAACAAGATGCCAGCAGTCAGCAGCGAGGCCGACCGCCGCTACGAGGAACTGACCCGCATCGTCGGCAAGCGGGCCATCTGGCAACCAGTGATCCCGCAACGGGTGATCATCAACCAGGCCATCGGCGGGCGCCGCCCGATCCACTCCTACGGAGCGCGCAGCGCCGAAGTGTCCGAGGTGTTCGAGAAGCTGTGGGCGAAGCTGCGGCGCGTCACCAAGGGTTGAACCCGCCAAAGCGGGGTGACGTCAGTCCGGAACGTCGATCAGGTTGAGCCCACCGCGACCGTCGAACGTGAGCGCGGCTTTCCCGGCGACGAGCCGGCGGATGCCTTCGCCCAGGAACTCGCCACGCCAACCGGAGGCGAGGCGGGCATCGGGGTCGTTGCGGAGGAACGCGACGAGGTCGTGCCGGGTGGCGAGCAGCGCCGTGTCGATGCGCTGCTGGCGGGCAACCTCGCTGACCCACGCGGACACGAGGGTGACGGCCGGGCGCAGGCTGCGATCGAGGTCCTCGCCGTCGGCCGCCGGCAGAACGACCTCGTTGGCGATGCCCTCCTGCACGGCTTCCAGCAGTTCTTTGGCGATCGCGGCCCGCGTGTGGCGATCGTCGACACCGCGGGCCTGCGACAGCTCGTCGACGTTGCGGGGCTGCTTCTGCGAGATGCCAAGGATCGCGAGATCCGGAAGCACCTGACGGACGGGCGAGTCGAGGGACATCGCTCGCCGCTCGCGCCACGCAGCCACGGCACGGGCCACACCACGAGCCTTGGGCTTGAGTACCCGCACGTCCTTGAGGCGCATCCATGCCTGGTACGGATCGGTACCGCTGACCGGGCGGGTGCGCAGTTCTTCGCAGGCGTCGGCCGCCCATTCGGTGCGACCTTCGGCGGCGAGCTTGGCTTCCAGCAAATCCTGCAGCTGCAGCAGGTAGGCGACGTCGCTGGCTGCGTAGTCGCGCTGGTCGGCGCTGAGCGGGCGGCGCAGCCAGTCGGTGAGGCGATCGCCCTTGGCTGCGGTGACGCGCAACTCGCTGTGCAGCAGCGAGACCAGCGACGGGGTGCTGTACCCCAGGAAGCCGGCGGCCAACTGCGTGTCGAACATGTGCTGGGGCACAGCGCCGACAGCGTACGTGAGGACATCAAGATCCTGCTGCGCGGCGTGCAGGACTGCCACCGACTCGCTGGCGAAGAGGTCTTTCAGCGGGGAGAGGGCGCACGCGAGCGGGTCGATGAGCACGATTTCTCCGGCGCCGGCGATCTGCACCAACGCCAGCTTCGGGAAGTACGTGCGCTCGCGATGAAACTCGGTGTCCATCGCGTACCGCGGTTCGGTGATCAGGCGATCGACGTACTCGGCGACTTCGGCGTCAGTGGCGATCCAGCGGTAGGTCACGACGCTACGCTTCCGGCGACGACGGGACGGCCACCGGCGACCCAATCGAGCATGCCGCCAGCTACGTTGACAGTGGCGATGCCCTCCTGCTCGAGGAACTGGCAGGCTCGCATACTGCGACCGCCCACCTTGCAAATGACGTAGGTAGGGCCGTCGCTCTGGAAGACAGCGACGTGATCGGGCACGGTGCCCAACGGAACGTGGACGGCACCGGCCACATGGCCAGAGAGGTACTCGTCGGCCTCACGGACGTCGACGACGCGTGCCCCGGCCACAAGCGCTGCTTCCAGCTCGGCCACGCTGACTTCGATGATTGACATGACAGGGAAGCTACTGCCGCAGGTCACTGGGCGTGTTGACGTTGGCGAGATCTTGAGGATGAACGGCAACCTCCACGACATCGAGATCGCGCAGAGCATGCAGCATCCGACGCTCATCGTGCAGAAATGTCGAGCGAAGCACCAGTGCCGCGCTTGGCCGCCAGGCGGCACAGACGGGCTGCACACGCTCGCCGCGAGCGACCGCGACATCGTGCGAACCAAGGCCCGCCAGCAGCGCGCGGATGGTGCCTTCACCGACGTCTGCAAGGTCGCACGCGACCACCACGACCGCCTCTGCATCTCCAGCGGCGCCCAAGGCGGTGATCACTCCTCCGAGCGGCCCTTCGCCGGGGTACTCGTCAGGCAGCACAGCAAACCCGAGCGCTTGCAACGCAGGCCCATCGCCCCCGACCGCGACGACCGGATTGCAGCCAGCGGCGCGCAGCGCAGCCGCGACGCGCGCCACCATCGGCACGCCGTCGACCGGCAGCAGGCACTTGTCAGTGCCCATCCGGCGGCTGGTACCACCACACAGCACGGCGCCCATCGCTGCTGTCACGCCGCCCCCTGTTCTCAGACAACGCCGCCCGGCAGCCCTTGGGGGGCCGACGGGTCGAGTTGGCCGAGGAACAGCGCGATGCGCTCGGCTTCGTCGGTCTCACCGATTGCGGTGGCCATCCTGCCCAAGCCGCGCAGGCAGCCGAGGAACGCGCGGTTGGTCTCGTCGGCCCAGCGCACGTAGCCCGAGCCACGCCAGCCGTTGGCACGCAACGTGTCGAGGCCGCGGTGGTAGCCGACACGGTAGGCCGCGTACCGCTCGATGGTGTCGGTCGCGACATCGCCCAAGGTGCACCACGCCAGCAGCGACCGCGGATGACCCGCCACCACGGCACCCGCCAGCTCACGCTGCTGGGATGCCGAAGCGGCAAGGGCTTGCCGCACGGCCTCGCGGATGGCAGCATCCTCGGGCGGCAACACCGTGCGCGGCGGGCCTTGCGGAGTCAGGAGAATGGGTTGATCGCTCACCGCGACACCCTACGACCTAGGGTTCCCGCATGACTGCTCTGTCACTGGAAACCGCCAAGACCGTCGCCATCGTCGTGGCACTCGCCTTCGTGGCCAGCGCTGTGCTCTCCGCCTGGTTCATCAAGAACCTGGTCACCAAACTGATCATGGTCTTGCTGCTGGCCGGCCTGGCACTGGGCGTCTGGACGCAGCGAACCAGCTTGCAGGACTGCGCAACGAAGGCTCAGGAGAAGGCCGCGGCGTTCGACACCACCGGCCTGACGTGCACGTTCTTCGGTACCAAGATCGCAGTCGGCGACTGACCGGTCAGCGCGCCCAGGGCTCGCCCACCATCGCGAGCAACGGATCGATGAGATGGGTGCGGAACAGGTCGGGGTGCGAGTTCGGTGCCCCGTGCCCGCAGCCGTCGAGCACCACCAGTTCGGCGCCCTTGATGGCACCCGCCGCCAGCGACATGCCGTCGTGATGGTGGGCCGCCCCACGGGTGCCGTGGCCGACGACCACCGGTACCCCGATGCGGTCCGCATGCCACGGCCGATGCTCGCGTAGGTCGGCCAACTCGTCGACCAATGCGACCCCTTCTGCGCGCCTGGTGGCTCGGGTGCGTTCCGGAAGTCCTTCCCAGCGGGTGTCACCGATCAGGCGGCGCATGAACGCTTCGGCGGCCTGCTCGGGCTGGCCGGCTGCCTTGATTGCCGAGGCGCCGGCGGTCGTGCCCGGCCACCATGGTTCCCAAGACAGCGGGGTCTCGTAGATGACCACGCCGGCGATGAGTTCCGGGAGCCGTTCCGCGGTTGCCAACGCGACGTTGCCCCCGTAGCTGTGCCCAACCACTACGGCCCGGCGCCCGGCGAGCACGTGCGCCAGATCGGCGACCTGCCCAGCCATGTCGAACGGCCCTTCGTGGGGAACCGAGCGGCCGTAGCCGCGGCGGTCGTAGCGCAGCACGCGGAACTCGTCGTCGAGACGGCGACTGAGCCGCAGCATGCCTGCCGAACGATCCATCGCTCCATGCACCAGCACCACCAGCGGGTGCGATTCGTCGCCGGCTTCCTCGGCCCAGATGGGCGTCACGAGACGCGCACGATGCGTAGCACGTCGGTGCTGGCACCACTGGGCCGGTCAGGAGCCCCGGCCAGCACCAGTACGGTTTGGCCGGATTCCACGTAGCCGCTCTGCACCGCGCACTCCACTGCGAACCAGACCAGTTCGTCAGTGCTGTGGTACGTGTTGACCGAGAGTGAGCGGACACCCCACGACAACGCCATTGCCCGCACCGTGACAGGGTCAGGGGACAGGCTGAGCAACGTGATCGACGGGCGGAACCGGGCCATCGCCCTGGCGGTACGGCCGGTGGTGGTGCAGCACAGGATTGCCTGAGCGCCGGAATCTGCCGCCGCCATCCCGGCCGCGTGCGTGATGGCCATCGTGATGCGGCCAGGCCCGTCGGGCCACTGCTCGCGCTGAGTTCGGCCCAGGCGTGACGCCCAGTGGGCGTAGCTGGCTTCGGCTTCGGCCCGACCGGCGATTCGGCTCATCGTGCGGATGACCTCGGCAGGGTCGGCGCCGATGGCGGTCTCGGCGGACAGCATCAAGGCGTCGGTGCCGTCGAACACCGCATTCGCGATGTCGCTGACCTCGGCTCTCGTCGGTGACGGCGAGGTGATCATGCTTTCCATCATCTGCGTGGCGGTGATGACCGGCACACCGACCTCCACGCAGTGGCGAATGATGCGCTTCTGCAAATGGGGTACGTCCTCGAGCGGACACTCGATGCCCAGGTCGCCGCGGGCGACCATCACTGCATCGGCCTCGGCGGCGATGGCCTCGAGTGCGATCACCGCCGGCATCGTCTCGATCTTCGCGACGAGCCGCGTGGTGTAGGGCAAGATGGCCTCGCGGACGACCCGGAGGTCGTGCGCGGCACGGACGAACGAGACCGCGAGGAAGTCCGCGCCGGCTTCGGCCATGGCCCTGCCCAGCACGAGATCGTCAGCGGTAGGGGTGGTGAGACGCAGCCGCTCGGACGGCAGGTGTACCCCGGGCCGGCCCTGAACGATCCCGCCGGTGAGCACCACGCAAGCAACCTCTTGATCGTCGACGGACAACGCTTGTACCGAGATGGCGCCATCGCCGAGCACCACCCGGTCGCCCGCCTGAAGATCAGTCAGCAAGGTCGGGTAGTCGACCGTGATGCGCTGTGCCGTGGAGGGCCCGTCCGCGGGCGTCAACGACAGCAACGCGCCACCGATCAGCTGCGCACCGCCCTCAGGAAACTGCCCCGAACGCACCTTCGGGCCAGGCAGATCGGCCAGCACGGCAACGACGCGACCGGTGCGCGCCGCTGCCTCGCGCACGGCTTGCATGCGCAGGAGGTGTGACTCGAGCGTGCCATGGCTGAGGTTCAACCGCACCACGTCGAGCCCAGCGAGGATCATCTCGTCGAGCACCTCGGCGGATTCGCTCGCTGGGCCGAGCGTGGCCACGATCTTTGTTCGGGTATCCGCATGAAGGGTCATCAGGTGCTTATCTAGTCGGCATGGAGTTGATGTTGATACGGCATGGTCTACCAGTACGGCGTGAGCTGAGCGAGGGTATCGCTGATCCGGAGCTCGCTGCGGCGGGCCACGAGCAGGCGCGGCACCTCACCGCCTATCTGGCGAACGAGTCGATCGAGGCGGTGTACGCGAGCCCGCTGCGCCGGGCGTTCCAGACAGCGCAGCCACTTGCGGCGGCTCGGGACCTGGAGATCAACGTGGTCGATGGTGTCGCCGAATGGGACCGCAACTCCAGCGAGTACGTTCCGATCGAAGAGCTGAAGGCCGCCAACGACCCGCGCTGGCAGGCGATGGTACGTGGCGACTGGACAGCGCACGACGAGAGCCCGCAGGAGTTCAGCGCTCGGGTGGTGGCAGCGCTAGAGGGTGTGATCAACGCCCATTCCGGCCAGCGGGTGGCCGTTTCGTGCCATGGCGGCGTGATCAACTCGTACCTCGCACACGTGCTCGGCCTGCCGATCAGCCAGGGCTTCTTCTACCCCAACTACACCAGCATCCATCGCATTGCGGCGTCGCGTAGCGGCCATCGCAGTGTCATCACCGTCAATGAGACCGCCCACCTGCGTGGCACCGGCCTCCCCATGGGATTGATGCAGCAGTCATGAACGAACTCGACGAACTGATCGCATTCCTCGATGCCTCACCATCGCCCTGGCACGCAACCGCCAGCGCCGCCGAACGCCTACGCGCCGCTGGATTCACCGAACTCGGTGCGTCGTTCACCGAGGCCCCCGCGAAGGGCTTCATCCGCCGCGGTGCGGCCCTGGTGGCATGGCATCGCGGTTCGAAGGCCGGCCCAGTGTCGCCGCTGCACCTCGTCGGAGCGCACACCGATTCACCGTGCCTGAAGGTGAAGCCACGCGCCGATGCCGGCGGGTTCGGCTGGAAGCAGTTGGCCGTGGAGGTCTACGGCGGCGTCCTGCTGAACTCGTGGCTCGACCGCGACCTCGGCGTGGCTGGCCGCATCGAACGACGTGATGGTTCTCAACTGGTACTCGTCGATGAGCCGGTTGCACGGGTGCCGCAGTTGGCCATCCACCTCGACCGCGACGTCAACGAGCGCGGCGTCGTACTCGACAAGCAGGCGCACATGGCCCCGGTGTGGGGTGTCGGCACCGCCTCTGACGGCGAGTTCCGCGAGTGGCTGGGCCAGCGTGCCGGCGTCTCGGCGGACGACATTCTCAGCTGGGATCTCTGCCTTTTCGACACCACCAAGGCCGCCGTACTCGGCACCGGCGGAGAGCTGCTGGCCTCGGGGCGGTTGGACAACCAGGCATCGTGCTGGGCGGCCACTTCGGCACTGTGCGCGGCCGGCGATCCCGGCGAATCCACCGCCGTGATCGCATTGTTCGACCATGAGGAGGTCGGGTCGGAGAGCACGAGTGGCGCGGCCGGTCCGCTGCTCGAACACGCGCTGGAACGATTGGCGCTGGCCAACGGAGCGAGCCGCGAGCAGTTCCTCGCCCAATTGGCCGCCAGTTCGTGCATCTCGGCCGACAACGCGCACAGCGTGCACCCCAACTACCCTGAACGCCACGAGGCGGGCCATCGACCGATCGTCAACCAGGGCCCGGCGATCAAGCTGAACAACAACCAGCGTTACGCGACCACGGCGGCCGGAGCGGCCATGGTGCAGCGTGTGTTCGAGGCGGCGGGCGTGCCGTTGCAGGTGTTCGTCAGCCGCAACAACATGCCCTGCGGTAGCACCATCGGCCCGATCACCGCCACGCGGCTGGGCATCGACACGGTCGATGTCGGCGTGCCGCAGCTCAGCATGCACTCTGCCCGCGAGCTGTGTGGCACGCGCGACCCGGTCTGGCTGGCACAGGCCCTGCGCACATACTTCACCGGCTGAACCGGAGGGCGCGGGCGCAGCGGGAGTGTGCGGGGGCTTGCCGCTTGCGCTCCCCCGTCCGAACGCCGTGACTCCTGTGTTCGATTTCGATGTGCCGGCCGAGGTCGGGGGCGGAGGCGAACAGGAAGGCGAAGCTCTCCCCACGGCAACCACCGCAACCACGGCAACCACGGCAACCACGGCAA
>Ga0105047_10008353_pt1 | contig 17245 bp, 11 predicted proteins | sample MAT04_FD_78384 | JGI IMG/M metagenome (GOLD analysis project Ga0105047, IMG submission 78384) | Freshwater microbial communities from Lake Fryxell liftoff mats and glacier meltwater in Antarctica - MAT-04 (megahit assembly) | ecosystem: Environmental > Aquatic > Freshwater > Ice > Liftoff...
CGGCGACCACGACCTCAGACGAGACCGGCTTACCCAAGTTGTAGGGAATCACCGGATGCTGCCAGAGGTACCGCGACGGCATCGTGCCGGGCATGCCACCCGAGCACTTGTCCGGGCTTCCGGAAGTCACACGCACCTTCCTCGCTGAGCGATATCGCACGGGCACATCCCAGCTGGCCGCGCGGCGGGAAGCCGAGGCGGCGCGGATCGCCGCGGCAGAACTGTCCCGTGAGGGTCGCCCGGTGACGCTCGTGGGATCACTCCTCGTGCCCAGCGATGACACGATCTTCTTGCTCTTCGGCGCGCAGTCGTCGGAGGACGTCGCGGCCGTTGGTGTACGGACCGACCAGCCGTACGACCGCATCTCCGAGGGTGTCCCGCTGACACCCAGCGCCATCAGTGTCCCCACGGGCGGTCACCCGTGACATCCCCCGACAGGAGGTCTGCCTTGGCAACCCACGCTGTTTCCGGGAAGCCGCTGCGCTTGGCCACGATCCTTGCGCTTGCGGCAGCGGTCAGTGTCAGCTCACTGGCGACGGCGCAGGACGCCAGCCCGGTGCCCGTCGCCTCGCCGGTGCCCGTCGCCTCGCCGGTGCCGAGTGCGTCAGCCGCGGCTGACCCGTTCGCAAGTCCCGGTGCCGCTCGCGTGGTCACGCGGAATGCAGCCGGCGCCATCGATCCCTGTGCGCTGCTCACATGGGCTCAGATCGAGGCCGCCATCGGCAGCCCGGTCACGGCCATGGTGGCGTACGGCGACATCGAGTGCCGCTGGACGGTGGCTCCCTTGGCTGCCCTACCTGGATCCGTTGATCCGTGGATCGGCCTGCAGTTCTGGGAGAACGAATCGCCGATGCTCCATGTGGAAGCCGGGAACGGCGGCGTGATGCCGGTCGAGGGGCTCGGGGATCGGGCGTACCGCACAAACCTGTATCCCCACCTGTGGGTCAAGCATGGGACGGATGTGTTCGTGGTGGGGTCCAGGCTGCGGTCGCTGGCAGACGATCCGGAGGCCACCAGGGCCGTGACGGAGGCCGTGGAAGACCGCTTTGCGCGGCTTGTGCTGGATCAGCTGTGAGCGGCGCGGGCACGTGGCTGGAGGAGACTCGAATGGGCGCACCACACCTGGTCATCGAACGTCGTACGTTCCTGAAGGCCATCGGGGTCGCCGCGGTGGGGGTCGCGGGCGTGCAGCGGGCACTGGCCGCCAGCGGCGGCGTAGACACTTCGCACGAGATGACGACGGATCAGCTCGGGAGCGACGCGATCACCACCCAGGCAGACGACCTGGACTATGACGTCGAGCGGATCTTCCGGTTCGTCGCCGATGAGATCGCGTACGAGCCGTACGCCGGGGTCCTGCGCGGCCCGGTGACGACCCTCGCCGGCCGTGCCGGGAACGCGGCCGACAAGGCTGTCCTCCTCGCGGCGTTGCTGGGGGCCTCGTCCATCGATACCCGCTTCATCCTTGGGACGCTCGACGATGACGCGGCCTCGAGGGTCGCGGCGATCACGGTGGATGTTGCAGGGCTGCGTGCACGCGCACTCGCCGCGATGGCCGGGGCTGCCCCAGCGTCGACATCAGGCGCCGCGCCGGCGCCTGCTGCCTCGCCCCAGGTGCAGGCGATCCTCGACCGGGCCTCCGAGATCGATGCTTCGGTCACCGCGTGGGCAGCGCGGTCGATCGACTCGACAGTCGAGGCGATCATGGCGGCGCTCGCGTCTGCGGGCATCAGGGTCCGCGACAACACGGCGGACCAGGCGACAGCCACGGAGCGCGCGCGGCATCTGTGGGTGCAGGCGGCATCCGGCGCCGAGTGGCTGGACCTCGACCCGACCCTGCCAGGTTCCGACATCGGCACCACGCTCGGGGCACCGACCGGTGCGCCGGTCGCGACCATCCCCGATGACCTGCGCCACCGCATCGACCTCACGATCATCGGCGAGCATGTCGCGGGCGACGGTCTGGCCGAGGAGACGCTGCTCGAGCACTCGGTGTTCGCGGACGAGCTCCCCGACGCTCCGATCCTCCTCGCCCACGTGAAGCCGCAGGGGCTGCAGGGGACGGGCGTCAAGATCGGTTCGATGCTCACTGATGGCGTCCGATACCAGCCGGTGATCCAGGTCGGCCCGAGGGCCATCATCGGGGTGAGCGGCCTGCTCATCTCCGGGGATCCCACCGACCCGTTCAGCACCGGCGGCGCATCCGGCAGGGAGGGCGAGGCCACCGGTGAATGGCTCGAGATCCGGATCACGTCGCCCGACGGGACCACGACCACCGCGCGGCGGACGCTCCTCGACCGGGTCGGCGACATGGCACGCCAAGCAGGTGCCTTCGACCCGGGCACCCTGCCAGTCGCGGAGCTCGTCGACCTCGACGCCGATCACCCGGATGAATACCTGCCGCTCACGACGATCCGCCACCTGTCGATCGCGACGGGTGGCACGGCGTGGCCCGAGGCCGACACCGCAGCCGGCCAGGAAGGGACGGCGCTGGGGTTCCCAGCCCGGATGTATCACGTCACCCGGGACGTGGCGAACGCGACCCTGTCCGCCGACCGGGGGGTCGCGATCCACATCCCGGCGCCGAATGTGGTCATGCACAGTTACGAGCTGCAGCCGGATCCGGCCGGGCCCATGAAGGTCACCGAGTCGCTGGATCTGCTGCATCGGAGCTTCCTCGGCCGCCCCGTCACGGGGTCGGCCCCAGCCGCACCGGCCGGGGTGCTGGCAGGCGTCACCAGCCACGTGTCGGAGCGCCTCCGAGGCGGGGCGGGCTTGCCGACGGACCTCGCGCCCGTCACACCTGGTCTCAGCGTGGGAGCCATCTTCGAGCAGGCGATGATCGACGGCGTGGCTCTGCGAGTCCTCCAGGGATCCGTTCCGGCGGACCTGGGCTATCCGCCCGAGGCAGCAGTGCATCTGGCGGAGGCCCTCGCCAGTGGCTGGGTGGCCATCGCACCCGAGCGACCCGTCCAGGTCGGGAACGAGCCGCGGCTTGGCTGGTGGCTCGTGGACCCCGCCACGTCCGCCACGATCGACATGCTCGACGACGGGCGCGGCGTCGAGATGGTCGAGGCCATAGCGTTCATGGTGGTAGGTGCGGGATGGCAGGCTCAGATGGTTTTGTTGGCCAAGTGCCTTCGCGGTGGTTTCGGGCAAGTCGCTCTCTCGTTGGAGCTGGGCGGCACGGTCAGGACGGTCGCGCTCTGCAAGCGTTAGGGCCGATGCTCGGTCGCTCAACGACCAGGCGGCTCCACGGCTGCGGTCGGCGCTCGCGCACACGTGCGCGCTCGGTCCAGCGGGACGTGTTCCTGCCCGCGGCCGGTGGCCTCTCGTATCCTGGATTGTTTGCTCACCATGCGGGAGTGCCCTGCCGCGCAGGCGCCCCAGTCGGCGATGCGCGTACGGACGGCTGCTGATGCCGCAGGTGGTTCGGTGAACGGACCCATGGCCTCCGCTAGCTTGGGAGACCTGATGTGAGGCGGCCGGGGGCATCGAGCGTCGGATGGAGTAGATGGTCGGTATTGGTGCTGCTCATCGCCCTGTCGGGATCTGCGCCCGCCAGGGCGCAAGAGCACGAAGCAGTTGACGAGGTACCTCTGCCACAAGCTCTCACGCTGACAGGCAGAGTCGATGACGCTATCGATTCCCTGATCGACGAGCTGGACTTCGACCCCCAACGGGCCCGCGATTGGGTCCACGATGCGGTGAAGGCAGAGGCCTACGACGGCGTTCTCAAGGGCGCACGAGGGGCTTTCCTGACGCGGGCAGGCAATGACGTCGACCGGGCACTCCTCCTGGGGGCCATCCTGGATCGAGCTGCAGTACCCCATCGATATGCGGCATGTTCGCTCCTTTCGGCAGCGCCCTCCGCTGCAGAGCGGACGGTGCCCGCCACGACTCGCCTTGTGGATCACGCTGAAGAGATCGCCGGGGCCGTATCGGACCCGGGATTGCGCGCGGCTATCCGCACGGTGCAGCGCCTTCGCAACCAGGAACGGGCGACCACCACCGGTAGCGCCCACGTACTCGCGTCCGCGCTCGCCCGTATTGGCTACCTGCCGCCCACGCCGCCACGCGCGGAGGTTTCGATGCGGCGCCACATCTGGGTCCAGGCGGCCTGGGGCGCCGGCTGGCGCGACCTGGACACGCTGAGTGCCACCGGACAGGCACCCTGCAGCCCGGACACTGTCGATACGGACATGGCCGCCGAGCCGCACTATCTGTTGCGGTTGATGCTGGAAGTCGAACGCCGGGTGGGCTCCACTCTCGTCATCAGCGAGGCGTTGACGCAGGAATACACGACTGCCGAGATCGCGACCTCCCACATCGCGTTCGGTTTCAGCGAGGCGGCCGGGATCGGCGATGGGATCGTGCAGGGACTGCAGGGACGGGCGTCATATACCCCCGCGCTGGATGTGGACGGTCAGGTGGAACTGGGCTTGCCGCTCGTCCTCCTCACCCCAACAGCCGGCGAACCCGACCCGTTTGGGCCAGCGGACGACTGGCTTCCTGGTGACGTGGGGGAGTCGACTTCGGCGTGGCTTCGATTCCAGTTGCTCGCACCGGACGAGTCCGTGACGAATCTGTCGAGCGTCGTGTTCGACCGGATCGGGGCCGCTGCGCGTGCGGCGGGCACGGCCGACACCGCCCCTCTTCGGCCGATGCAGGTCGTCGACGGTGAGTATTCGGAGATGGCAACCCTCTGGCAGGTCGGGGTACTGCTCGGTGAGATCGATCCCTCACTCTTCCTGGGCGCTTCCGGGTCTGACTTGACCACCAACCAGGGTCTGCTCGATCACCTCGATACGTACCTCCGGCTGTTTCCTGCCGTATACCACGACATGGGCGGTACCGGTACCGGCCCAACGATCCTGCTGGCCGGCGTCAGCACGGTCCCCACGACAGACGGATCTGGTATGGCCTGGCTGGCCCTCGACGCATTGCATGTCCCCGGCCTGGTCCAGCGTGACGCGGCAGCGGCGGCGCTGGATGCCGAGGCCGTGCTGGGGGCGGAGTCGTTCCTGATCTCGCTCGTGGCTGAGGGACCGGCCGGTTCCGACGGGGCCCGCGCGGTGTTCCACGCAGCCGAAACGGAAATGGTGCCCCTCACCATCCTGCGTCCAGGTGCAGCCATTGATATCCCCGGCATCGACGAGGATGCCAGGGCGAGGATGTCGCTTCGTCTGACACAGGGCCTCTCCCTGCTGGTGCCCGCAAGGGCTGTCCTGATAGAGGGGGCGAGCGTCAGCGCTTGGTGGGTCATCGACCCCGCGACGGGCTCGGTCCGGGACGAGACCCAGGACGGTCGTCATGCCCCGGCGGGTGAGTCAGTCCCCCTCTGGAAACGCGCCCACAAGTGGGCCCAAACCTATTGCCCGGTCGGCTTGAAGATAGCGAAGGCCACGATGCTGTCGGCCGCCCTGTTGGGCGTCGGGTCAGGGGTGCATGTTCCTCCCACCGAGTTTCTCCGAGGGGTTGGTGAATCGCTCGAGGTGCGCGAGAAGACGCGAAAGCTTGTGGAGGAGGCGGCCACCACTGCTTGCCAGGGAGTGGGCGCGTGAGGACCGTCCGGGCTTGGATGTCGGGCGACGAACTGGCTCGCGGCCGGGCCGGCACAGGTTCACCCAGTCGATCGTCCCTTCTGGCGCGACGGCCGCAGTCCGCCGCGAGCATCAATACCCTGAAGGCGCTCACGTGGCTCCTTGCCTTCGCACTTGGCTTGGTGGCCGTGAGCCTGACGGGCCCGGGCTCTGTGGCGGCCCAGGAGGACTCGCCGGTCGCGGGGGCTTGCACGGAGTCACCCGAACCCAACGACTCGCCTGAGGCCGCGAGCAGATTCGAGGCACCCGGCTGTCTCGTCGGGAGGCTGACCGACGGCGACGTCGATCTGATCGTCTGGACCGTCGACGAGCGGCAGTCCGCCCAGACCTGGGACATCACCCTTCGCGGCGTCGGCGGAACAGCCACAAGCGTCAAGATCGTGCCGATCACCTCTGCGCCAGCCACGGAGGCCCTGGTCCTGGGGACCACCTCGCTCGAGGTCGTGCAGCCCGCGGATGCGTCCGAGGCTACGGAGGTCGCGGATGTCCTGTTACCGGCGGGGAGATTCCTCATTGGCATTGGCCGGAGCGGCACGGCTGACGGCACTCCGCCGGTCGACATCGGGTACCGACTCGACATCCGTGCGGGGAATCCGTTGCCGCTGTCAGGCGATATCGAGCCCAATGACAGCGCTGACACCGCATCCGCGGTGCGCGATGCCTTCGCCATCAGTGGCGACCTCCGCGACTCCCGGGACACCTACCGTTGGACGACCTCGGAACTGCCCGAGGGCCGCGCCTGGGATCTGGTGCTGTCGGGGCCGCTGACATCCGGCGCGCAGGTGACCCTCCTGACCATCGATGGGGCGACCCTGGCATTCACTGTGCTCGACCGGCTGGGCAAGGCGAGGCTCGCAGATCTTCGACTCCCCGCTGGCGACTACGTACTGGCGGTCGATCCGCGGACCACGGTGGCGACGGCCTATTCCCTGATCGCGACGGAAGCAGACCTGAGCCGCGCGGACCCAGAGCCCAACTCCCTGGTTGCCCAGGCCACGCCGATCGATCCGGCCAGGCCGGTGGTGCGAGGTCGCCTGTCGGCCGGCGATACCCAGGACTGGTACTCGCTTGCCATCGATGAGACGCTCGCGGCCTCGCTGCTCGACATCCGACTCATCTGGCTCCATGGTCCGCCACGTGAGGTCTGCCTGAGTGACGCCACCGGCAACGCTCTTCAGTGTCGGACGGGTGAGACCGGGGCAGCGCTGACGGGGCTGCACCTGCGACCGGGGCCGATCACGCTCCTCGTACGGGGTGACCCAAGCGACGAATCGTCCTACCTGATCCGCATCGACGCGACCAGCGCCCCAGCAGCCGACTTCGAGTCGGAACCCAACGACTCGCCGGGCACGGCATCGGTCGTTGGTAGTGGCGCGTTCCGGGGCCGGTTGGGCGCAGCGGACACGGACCATCTCCGGGTCACCACGACAGGTGAGCCGCAGCTCTGGCAGGTCGATGTCACCGGCTCGGGCATCAATAGCCTCCGCTGGGAGCAGGCCGATGAGACGAATCTCGGCGGGGTGTATGTCACCCTGGATGAGCGGAGCGCTCGGCTCACGGACCTGTACCTGATACCGGGCGATCACTGGATCAGGATCGATGGGTCCGAGGGGGACTATGTCCTGAGCATGACCCCGCTGGGTCCGCCCGACCCGGACGCCGAGCGGGAGCCCAACAACGAGACCATCAACGCACAGCCGCTCATGATCGAGGGCACGCGCACCGGCCGTCTGCCGACCGCCTGGGACGCGGACGTATCCCGGTTCAGTGTCGCCACGGTCGACCACCTGCTGGTGACCCTGACACCGCCCCCCGGTGGGACGGTGCGTGTGGCGCTCGAGAGCGGCGCCCTGCGGCTCGTGGACATCGACAGTCAGATCGGTCGGCCGATCGTGTACGACATGGTCCTGCAGCCAGGCGATTACGAGTTGTGGCTCACGACGCTGGCCCCGAGCGAGGAGCCCTATCGCCTGTCGCTGGAACGCCTCGATCCGTTCATGGTCGGGTCCGACCAGGAGCCCAATGACCTCCTGAGTCAGGCGAACGTTCTGCCGCCAACGCGGCATATCGACGGCGATGGCCCGGCTGACGGCGACACGGACTGGTTCCGACTTGGTCGCCTCCCGGCCGGTGGCGACCTGATGCTCCGGACGAGCGGCAGCGTGGATCGGGTGACGGTGTCCGACGGCGCGGTCGACTATGAGGGGGTCGTCGGCGAGGGCTCGTATGTCATCCCGGCCCTCCCCGGTGGGGTGCCGTTGTGGCTCCGAGTGTTGAGCCACGGCGCCTACACGGTGGACCTCGAGCCCGGCACCACGGGACTGTCCGCGGCGACGGCCGAGGCGCCGCCGCCATCCGTCAGCCTGACGCTGACGCCGGACCAGCCGGCCGTCGCGGCATACTGGCCGGCGGGCCAGCGGGTGGCCGGCACCCTCACCCTGACCAGCACCAGCGCTGCCGATGAGGACCTGACACTCGACTGGGCGACCAGCGACCCGGATTGGTCCATCAAGCTCGCCGAGACCCGGGTGTCCCTCGATGCGGGCGCGAGTGTCGACATCCCGGTCACCATCCGCGTGCTGCCCGATGCCGCGGTCGACGATGCGGTCCGGCTGACCGTGCGGGCACGGGATACAGCTGGTGGCCAGGTTACCGGTCGGATCGACATGGCCGCCGCCCCCGACGCGGCGCCTGTCGCGCCCTATCAGGCATGGAAGGTCCAGGACGCGCTCCTGGGTGGTCTGAATGTGGCCTCGAAGGCGCTCGGCGGTCTACCGGTCGTCAGCATCGACCCGACTGCCGAGGCGCAGCTGTACGACGGTGAGACGCCATCGGGTGCCGGTTTCCGGGGCTTGATGTCGGGCACGCCCCTGACACTCACGGTCGACCTCGCCGGCGACGTCTCCGTGGCAGTGGCAGGGATGATCATCGACCCCCTCGCGAGCCGCCTGTCGATGGAGCAGGTGCCGCGCGCCATCGGCCTGCTGCTCTCGGATGACGGCGCGACGTGGACGGAGGTGTTGACCGGCGAGCTGTCGCCGCGGACGACCGACCAGTACTTCGTGCTACCGGAGCCGGTCGACGCCCGTTTCGCGCGACTGCGCATCGACTCCACCTGGGGCGGCACCAGCGGCCTTGTGGTGCTCGGCGAGTGGAAGGTCATCGCGCAGCCGGGAACCCTGCCCCAGCCGATGCCCGCCAACATCGGCGATCCGGTCCGTGGCGGGCATGTGGTCTGGATGAGCCCCCAGGCGGGCTCGCAGGTGCTCGCCGACAAGATCCTGACCGATGACCCGACCGAGGTGTCCTACCCGATCGGCGTCAGACCGGGCGACATCCCGATGTTCGCCATCGGCTTCCAGGACGACCGGCAGGCGCTCCTGACCGGGCTCGAGTGGGTCGACCCGGTGCCCAGCGATCCGAAGGTGCGGCTGCGCACGATCGACATCGCCATCAGCACGACGAGCCCGGTGGGTCCCTGGCAGGACATCGGCACGTGGGACCTCGGGCGTTCTGCCGATGATGGAGCCGTCCAGCCGTTCGGATTCGCCCAGCCGACCTGGGCGCGTTTCATCCGGCTGACGGGGCGCACAGCGAAGAAGAACGTGTACGCCGTGGAGTTGCCGGGCACCGTCCGCGTCGTCGAGGCGCCCACGACCGATACCTATCGCTCCATCCTGGGGGAGTGGGGGCTGGGGAGTCCCGTGGGTCCGCGGGAGTGGAGCGAGCCACCGGACCTGACGGTCGCCGCCGATGACGCCCACGGCGATGACACCGCGGCGACCGCCCGGGACCTGGTCATCGGCACGACGGCGTCGGGTCGGGTCCACCGCGACGAGGATGTCGACTGGTACAGCTTCACCGTCCCCGACGGCCAGAACAGCGTGGCCCTCACCGTCGGTGGCGTGCCCGCGGTGGGCGTTAGCCTGACCCTGTTCGACGAGTCGGGCGCCACCGTGCCCATGGAGTTCGAGGCGGGCGATGTAGGCACCATCGACTACACGGCGAACGTCGAGAGCGGCGCGACCTATCACGTTCGGGTCCAGCAGCCGCCGTTCTCGGCGGTGTTCAGCTTCGACACCAGCGGCAGTGTGGCGCTCTACCTGCCGTTCATCAGGCAGGCCCTGCGCGCCTACACGTCCGGCGTGACCGAGGGTGCAGAGGCGGTGACGGTCATCCCGTTCGATGAGGACCCGCTGCTGCCTGACTGGTCCGACGATCCGTACCTGCTCCAGGACGCGGTCGACCGATACGTCACCGGCGGATCGAGCAGCGCCGAGACGGCGCTCATCGATGCCTCGAAGGAGCTGACCGGGCGGGAAGGTGCCAGGGCCGTGCTGCTGATGACGGACGCCATCACGGCCAGCTACGAGCGCGGCCCGGAGTTGTGGGCCGCATTGGCGGGCATCCGGCCGATGGTGTTCGCGGTCCAGGTCGGCGGCGACGCGGCCGGGGCCGCCGTATCCCGTCGTTTCATGCAGGACTGGGCAGCGGCCGGGGCCGGCTTCTACCAGTACGCCGTGTCCCACGGCGAGATGGACCAGGCGTTCTCACGGATGGCCACGTGGCTCCGGCGGCCTGCCGCGTACTCCCTGGACATGGCCACCTCCGAGGTCGAGCTGCCGCCCCCCCCACCGGGCACCCTGTCGGTGGTCGCGGTCGGCCCTGACGGCTCGCCGGCCCAGGCGCCGGCGAGCAAGGACATCGCGGTGGAGATCATCCTCGACACCTCGGGCAGCATGCTCGACCGATTCGGGGGCAGGAGCCGCATCGACAGCGCCAAGCAGGTGCTGACGGACCTCGTCACGGACCAGCTGCCTGCCGGTGCGCCGGTCGCATTGCGCGTCCTGGGTAGCCGGGCCGATGTGTGCGGTACGCGGGTCGCGGTGCCCTTCGGCCCGCTCGATGCCGACGCGGTCACGCGACTCGTGGACAAGCTGGAAGTCGACCGGGCAGCCGATACCGCCATCGGTGCCGCGTTCGATGCCGTGCGGGGTGACCTGGCCGGGGCGACCGGCGCCCGCATCGTGTTGCTCATCACCGACAGCAAGGAGATCTGGCCCCATCCCGACCTGTGTGGCCGGGACCCGCTGGATGCCATCCGGGACCTGAAGCGACAGGGCATCGACGCGCGCATCAACATCGTGGGTATGGCCGTCGACGACAAGAAGGCACGGCGACAGATGGCCAAGTGGGCGAAGCTCGGCGGCGGCGCCTACTTCGACGCCCGCGACCGGAAGCAGCTCGACGAGGCGATACGGACCGCGGTGAGTGCGCCCTACCAGGTGTTCGACCAGGCGGGCAAGCTCGTCGGCAGCGGCACCGTTGGCGGCACGGAAGTCAAGCTGCCGCCGGGGACCTACCGGGTGGTCGTGTCGAGTGAGCCGCCGGTGACCTATGAGGGCATCGTCGTCGAGCCCGATGCCTCAGTCAGGGTGACGCTGCCGTCCAGATGAGGGGATGTGGATGACATCCGGCCCTCGAGCAGGGTCGGGGCGGTCGCAACCGATCGGGCATTGACAGGGGTCCCACCATAGGGCCAATGGACCGGACAGTAGACCTTATGCCCGTTGCACCGACCCGGCCGCTGCTGGCGCCCGAGGTCACGGCCGCCATCGATGCGGCCATCGAGTCCTACGCCGAGGCAGCGTTCGTGTTCTTGGAGCGACTGGTCGCAGCGGACAGCACCGTGGGTCACGAGCAGGCCGCCCTCGAGGTGCTCGCCTCGGAGCTGCACGGCCTGGGCTTCGAGATCGAGCGCCTGCCGGTCCCCGAGAGCGTCGTGGAGTTGCCGGGCGCCGGTATGCCACTGCTGCCATACGCCGGGCGATACGACCTGGTCGGTCGACGTCGAGGTGATCCGGCGCTACCGTCGCTGCTGCTCAACGGCCACATCGATGTGGTGCCCGCCGACGAACCTGGGCTCTGGACCTCACCGCCCTTCCTGCCGGAACGTCGCGACGGCTGGTTGTTCGGCCGCGGCGCCGGGGACATGAAGTGCGGCTTCGCGATGGGTGTCCTGGCGCTGCGCGCGGTGCGCGACGTCATGCCCGATGAGGACCTGGGCTCCATCAGCCTCATCGCGGCCATCGAGGAGGAGTACACCGGCAACGGCACCTTGGCGGCCGCTACGGCGGGGGTCCTGGCGGACGCCGTGGTGCTCCTGGAGCCCACCGACCTGACGTTGTTGCGCGGCGGTATCGGTGTCCTGTGGCTGGAGATCACGGTCCTCGGCCGGGCGGCGCACGCGGAAGCTTCGGCCGGCGGCGTGAACGCCCTGGAGACCGCCATCTCGCTGTTGCCAGCGCTGCACGCGGCAGAGGACGAGCTGAACCTGGAGCCAGATCCGCGGATCGACTCCGCCCGGCCCTATCGCCTCAACATCGGCCGGCTGCACGGTGGCGACTGGGCGTCCAGCGTGCCGTCCGTGGCCCGCATGGAGATCCGTGTCGGCTATCCCATGGGCTGGACACCCGCGCAGGCGGAGGCTGTGGTCCAGCGACACCTGGACCTCGCAGCTGTCGCCGATCCCTGGCTTGCCGATCATCCACCCATCCTTCGCCGGTCGGGCTTCCAGGCCGAGGGCTATGACCTGCCGGCCGACGCGCCACTCGCCGTTGCGCTCGCGGCTGCACACCGCGACGCCCACGGGGATGATCCGCTCAGCATCGTCATGGCCAGCACCACCGATGCGCGCATCTATCGGAATCGACACGACCTGCCGGCGATCTGTTACGGCCCCGTCACGACACGCATCCACGGGATCGACGAGGCGGTCGAGCTGGCCAGCATCGTGGCGGGTGCCCGGACCCTGGCCCGGTTCCTCATCAGCTGGTCCGCGGCGGAGGAGCGACCCTGGGTCGAGCCCGTCGCCAAGGTGCGGAAGCGCCGGTGACCAGCCGCCGCGGTGCCGTCGTGGACCTGCCCCTGGTGAGTGACGCGCTGGTCGCGGAGCTCTTCGCACCACTCCGGCTGCGCAACGCCGGCGAGCATGTCGCCGACCGCCTCATGACCGCCATCGCGCTGGGCGAGTTCGTGCCCGGCCAGCGACTGCCAACGGAACGGGAGCTGGCTGCCACCCTCGCCGTCAGCCGGACGACCATCCGGGAGGCGATATCGCGGCTGGCGGCCACTGGCTATGTGGCCGTTCGCCGCGGCCGTCATGGTGGCACATTCGTGCTCGCCGACACGGGACCCGAATCGGACGAGGCGATCCGGCGCACGTTGGTCCCTGGCTGGGCCCAGCTGGAGCGGCTGTTGGACCTGCGGACGCTGCTGGAGCCACTCATCGCGCGGACCGCCGCCGAACGCCGTACGGTCGAGGACTGCGGGCACATCCGCGCGGCGCTCGACCAGTACCGTGACGCCAGCGACCGGGAAGCGTCCAGCCGCGCCGACGGGGCCTTCCACGCGTCCGTTGCCCAGGCGACCGGCAATCCGTACCTCGTCGACCTCTCTGATCGCATCCGCCAGGCGGTGAGTTTGGGCTTCCGGGCGGAGCCGTACACGCCGGCCATCCGCCAGCGGGCGATCATCGAGCACACCCAGATCGCCGAGGCGGTCATCGGCGGTGATGCCGACGCCGCTGCCGACATCGGCCGCCGACACTTCGCGCTGACGGAGGACCGCCTCCGGGAGCTGTACCAGCGGGCACAGGCATCGGCATGAGCCCGCGTCTGCGCTACGTGGTCCATCGGCTGCTGGCGACCGTGCCCATCCTGCTGGCCATGAGCCTGTTCGTGTTCCTCATGATCCGGCTGGTGCCGGGCGACCCGGTGCGCACGATGCTCGGCTTCCGCGCCACGGACGAGAACGTGGCCACGATCCGGACCGCGCTGGGCCTGGACCAGCCACTCCTGGACCAGTACCTGTCATGGCTGGGGGGCCTGATGCGCCTGGACCTTGGCCAGGACTTCATCAGCAAGGTGCCACTCACGGAGCTGCTGTCGGAGCGGCTGCCGGTGACCCTGGAGCTGACGTTCCTGGCCATGGGTCTTGCGCTCGCCATCGGCATCCCCGCGGGGGTCATCGCGGCCACGCGCAGCAAGCGCACCGGACGCGCCAGCACCGCGTTCGTGGTCGCGAGCATCAGCATCCCCGACTTCTGGCTGGGCATCATGTTGGTGCTGCTGTTCGCGGGCACGTTCCGGTTGCTGCCGCCGTCGGGCTATACCCCGTTCGCTGAGGATCCCGTCGCGAACCTGCGCTACATGATCCTGCCCATCCTCACGCTCGCCGTGGCGGAGGCTGCCTACATCCTGCGCACGACGCGGGGCGCCATGGAAGAGACGCTGGGCACGCCGTTCATCACCTTTCTCCGGGCACGCGGCATCAGCGAGCGGCGGATCGTGTACCAGCACGCCCTGCGGAGTGCCGCGGTGCCCATCGTCACGGTCGTGGGCATCCAGCTGGGTGTGCTGCTGGGCGGCGCCATCGTGGTCGAGTCGCTGTTCGCGCTGCCGGGTGTGGGGCGCATGATCGTGACCGGCATCAACCAGCGCAACTACCCCGTGGTCCAGGCGGGTGTGCTGGCCGTCGCGACGCTGTTCATCCTGCTCAACCTGGTCACGGACCTGTTGTACGGCGCGCTCGACCCTCGACTCGCCGAGGCGGACGCATGAACGCGGGGACGGACGTATGACCGCGGGGACGGACCTGTGACCACGGCGGCCACGACGCGCAGCGCGCCATCGCACCTGACGCGCCTGAAGCGCCGGACCGGTGGCGGCGAGGCACTGGTCGGCTTCCTGCTCCTGGGCATGCTCGTGTTCATCGCGGCCGGCGCACCCTGGATCGCGCCCCACGATCCCGAGGCCATCGCCACCGGGCGGGTGCTGGGACCGCCCGACCTGGGCCACCTCTTCGGCTCCGACGCGCTCGGTCGGGATGTGTTCAGCCGGGTGCTGTACGCGTTCCGGGTATCGCTCTCGGTGGCCATCGGCTCGGTCATCCTGGCGGCGCTCATCGGGGTGCCCATCGGGCTCATCGCGGGTTATCGCGGCGGTCGCGTCGACGCGATGCTCATGCGCCCGCTGGACCTGCTCCTGGCGCTGCCGGCACTGCTGCTCGCGATCGCCTTGATCGCGATCATCGGCCCCGGTGCCCTCACGGTCCTGGTGGCCGCGGCGCTCATCTACGTGCCCATCCTGGCGCGCGTGGTGCGCGGATCGGTGATGGTCACCAAGCAGATGCCCTACGTGGACGCTGCGCGTGCCCGGGGCGTGGCCGAACGCAGCGTCATGATCCGACATGTGCTGCCCAACTCCGTGGGCCCGGCACTCATCCAGGGCACCGTGCTCATGGGCTTCGCCATCCAGATCGAGGCTGCGCTATCGTTCCTGGGCCTGGGCGCACAGCCGCCCACGCCGTCCCTGGGCGTGATGCTCAGCGACGGTCGCGACGTGCTCACGCAGGCACCCTGGGTCGAGATCTTCCCGGGACTCGCCATCGCTGTCACCGTCCTCGCACTGACGCTCGTGGGCGATGGCTTGCGCCGCCAGCTCGACCCGCGGGGCATGGCCCGATGAGGGCGCTGCTGGCTACTCCCGCCACCGGCCGGGTGCTGGACGTGCAGCGCCTGGGCGTCCGGTTCGAGGTCCAGGACGACGTGGTATCTGCAGTCAGCAACGTGTCCCTGACCATCGATGCCGGCGAGATCGTGGGCGTGGTGGGCGAGTCGGGTTGCGGCAAGTCGACCCTCGCGATGGCCATCATGGGTCTCCTCGGCAGCACCGCCCACATCACCGGTCGTGTCGAGCTGTTGGGACGAGACCTCGCAGGGCTGACCGTGGAAGAGCGGAGACAGGTGCGTGGTGACCGGATGTCGATGATCTTCCAGGATCCGCTCACGTCGCTCGACCCGGCGTTCGGCGTCGGCGACCAGGTCGCCGAGACGATCAGGGCGCACCGAACGGTGACCCCGGCGGAGGCTCGGGCGCGTGCCATCGGGTTGCTGGAGTCGGTGGGTATCCCGGCCGCGGCGACGCGCTACAGCGACCCGCCGCACCGGCTGTCCGGCGGCATGCGCCAGCGCGTGGTCATCGCCACGGCACTCGCCAACGACCCCGCGTTGCTCATCGCGGATGAGCCGTCCACCGCACTCGACGTGACCATCCAGGCACAGCTCCTGTCGCTGTTGCGCGACCAGCGTGACGCCCGGGGCATGGCCATCCTGCTCATCACCCACGACCTGGGTGTGGTCGCCCAGCTGTGCGACCGGGTCGCCGTGATGTATGCGGGGCAACTGGTCGAGACCGCGACCGTGGAGCAGGTCTTCCGCGCACCGCGACACCCGTACACCCAGGCACTGCTCGCCGCGCAGCCCAGCGCCGGCCTGGCGCGCGGCAGCCTGCGGGTCATCGGGGGGCAGGTGCCGGACCTATCCGACCCGCCACCGGGCTGCCGTTTCGCGCCTCGCTGTCCGCTCGTCCGACCGGAGTGCGACTCGCCACCAGAGCTGCTGGCGGCCCAGCCGGGTCACAGCGTCGCCTGTTGGGCCGACCCGGCCACGCACCCCGGCGCCGCCGCCACTGCCTCGAGCACCGGCGCTCCCCGGGGAGCCGCCGCGTGACGCCGCTGCTGGAGGTCCGCGACCTGGTCAAGGAGTTCCCCATCCGGCACAGCCTCCGGGGCACGGCCACGGTGGTGCACGCACTCGATGGCGTATCGCTGTCGATCGCGCCGGGGGAAGCGGTCGCGGTCGTTGGTGAGTCCGGATCGGGCAAGACGACGCTCGCCCGCTGCATCCTGGGTCTCACGCCCCCCACCGGCGGTGCCATCGTGCTCGATGGTGTCGAGGTGACTCGCGGTGATGGCCGGGCACTACGGGCGTTCCGGCGCCAGGTCCAACCGGTGTTCCAGGATCCGTACGCCTCCCTTGACCCACGATGGTCCGTGGCACGCACCGTCCGCGAGCCGCTCGATGCGTACGCCATCGGGAGCGTCGCAGATCGCGAGGCGCGGGTGGGCACGCTGCTGGACCTCGTCGGTCTCACGGCACGCATGGCACCCCGTCGGCCACACGAGCTGTCTGGTGGTCAGCGGCAACGGGTGGGCATCGCTGCCGCACTCGCCCTTGAGCCGCGGCTCATCGTCGCGGACGAGCCGACATCCGCCCTGGATGTCTCGGTCCAGGCGCAGATCCTCAACCTGCTGGCGGGACTCCAGCGGGAGCTGGGTATCGCGATCCTGCTCATCACCCACAACCTGGCCGTCGTGGAGCACATCTGCGACCGGGCGCTGGTGATGTACCTGGGACGCCTGGTGGAGGAGGCACCCGTGCCGACGTTGTTCGCCGACCCTCGGCACCCCTACACCAGCGCGCTGATGGCCGCCATCCCATACCCGGACCCGTCGAGGCGTCTGCCCCAGACCGTGCTGCGGGGCGAGGTGCCCAGCCCCATCGACCCACCGCCAGGTTGCCACTTCCACACCCGCTGCCCAGTCGCCATCGATATCTGCGCCGTCCAGCGGCCAGCCACGACCCAGTTCGGACCCGCCCATCGGGCCGCGTGCCACGTGGCCGCCGTCGCGGCTCAGTCGACCCCCTCGTTCGCTCAGGTCCCGTCCGTCCCCCAGTAGCCAGCCAGCCCGCAGGAGGAGCGCCCATGCCCGTCGCGCACATCAACGACATCGACATCGAC
>Ga0105047_10008355_pt1 | contig 17245 bp, 14 predicted proteins | sample MAT04_FD_78384 | JGI IMG/M metagenome (GOLD analysis project Ga0105047, IMG submission 78384) | Freshwater microbial communities from Lake Fryxell liftoff mats and glacier meltwater in Antarctica - MAT-04 (megahit assembly) | ecosystem: Environmental > Aquatic > Freshwater > Ice > Liftoff...
GGGCTGGAGATGGCGGGGTTTGAGGCATTGGCGCATGTGGAGAACGACAGGCACGCGTGTGCGACCTTGCGGCAGAACCGGCCGGGTTGGAATGTGTTCGAGGGGGATGTGCGGGGATTTCCCGCAAAGGAATTCGAGGGGGTGGATCTTATCGCCTGAACCGGGCATGTCCCCGGCGCACCGGGGATGGCACCCGGTGCGCAGGTGTTTCAAAAACCTAATTCTCAAATGCCCAGCGGTCGATTCTGTGGAATCTCGAAAGATTTGCGGATGGGGCGGGTGAGCTCGTCGATGTAGGGCCAGATGGCGTCGGCGGCGTGCTGGATGGCGGAGCGGCAGGTATTGAGAGTATCGATGAGGTCGTCTCGGTTATCTCTTCCAGCATCCCTACGCCTCGAAGCGCTTTTGCAAAGCTTGCCGGATGGCACTCTCATATACGCCTTGTGGAGGAAGATATTTGGGAGATGAAAACGCGAGCGAGAGCTGATCCGTCGTGGTGGTGGTCGTATGATCGAGCTTCAGACTTTTAGGTATGGAATTTGACGACTCATCCACGGAGTAGGAGAGAAAGGTGATAGATCCAGCTTGGATCGGATAGTCTTCGAGTTTTCCGACACGGCTCATGATTCGTTGGTGAACCGCCGTAGGGCAGATGAAAAACAAACCTTTCGTGCAGAGGCTTTCCCGACGGAGAACATGACCTTTCGTGATAAGCTGAGGGAGGATACGCTTGTTGACGTTCTCAAAATTGAGACTGCTGGAGGACGCCTTTGGACGCTCCATACCTGCGATGGCTGCAGGGTCATGCTCGTTGGCTAGATCCCAGAACTGGCGGCGGTAATTGCCGGTCGTGTCGATCGTCTGCACTTCCACAGCCACAAAGCCTTCCAGTTCGTGTTTCGCGTCCACCTTCGCCAGAATCCAGTCGATGGAGAATTTTGAGGCTCCTTTCAGTTCCTTGTATGCGATACGGATTTCGTGTCCCTGCTTCTGGCCGAAGGGAATCACAAAACTGCCCTCCGCCGGAATCCCGCCATTCTGAAGAACCAATGGAACACCTGTGCCCCACGCGGTCCTTACCACGTCTTCCAGAACGCGATAGCCGGCACCGTAAAGCCGTTTCGGGCAGCAGGGCACGGGGATCCTATTCGTCGGATTGATCAGCGTGCAGGAGCCGTTCGTTACACCGTTTGCAAATGATTTGGTGCATTTCTCTCCGACAAACGGGCATTCCTTAGCCCGGATCGCATCCCCGAGCAGGGGCGAGTCCAAAGGGATGCCGAAGCACTCGAAATAGTTCAATGGCATAATGCGCGTGGCGAGGATTCGGCGATGTAATCCATGAGCGATACGGCGATAGCCCGCGCCATGAGTACCGGCACCGCATTGCCCACTTGCTCGAACTGCGCGACCCGCGGCCCGAGAAAACGGTAGCTGTCAGGAAAGCTCTGGATTCGTGCGCTTTCCCTCACGGAAAAGGTGCGGTCCTGCTGCGGATGAAAGACGGCTCCCCAATGAGGATCGCATTTCGTCATCATTGTGCCCGCGAGGGAATCCCAGGAGAGGCGCCCGTAACGCATCGTATGATCGCTTGAACGGGCCTTCTTCATGCCGGCAGGGAGCAATTCATGGGGAATACTTGTCCATGCGTTTCCCGGAGCGATGTGAGAGAGCCTTTCCAGATTGATGGAGGAAAGCCGGTTTGCGGTGTGGTTGTGGAGTTCTTCGGAACGCTTCCGCATGGATTTCGCGTAGGCTCCCACCACGGGTAGTTTTCCGTAATTGGAAATTTCCTGGCCTTCACCCGCTTTCAAAGGAGGCAGATCCGAGATCGCGTGTCTCAGAGTGACGGCAGGCTTGAGCCTGATTTCATCAAGAGGTACGAGACGGGTCGCGATGGTGGCGCCTCCTTTGAAATTCGGGCGGCAGGTATAGAAATGCGTCGGTTCCGGGTGTCTTGGCGCATCGCCAAGCCGTGATCCCAGGATGATCATCCTCCAGCGGACCTGCGGCACGCCGTAGTGGGCGGCAAGAAGAATCCGTGCGCTGGTCCGGTAACCACGCTCCTGCATCTGGCTGATGATGGTATCGAAGATTTTCCCTCCACCCAGGGAAAGCATTCCTGGAACGTTCTCGAACATGAACGTTTTCGGGGCGAATTCATCGACGAAACGAAGGTAGTGCTTGAAAAGGGAGTTCCTCGGATCCTCGGTGAAGCGCTCCGGGGCGTTGATCGAAAATCCCTGGCAGGGCGGACCTCCCACAAGCACGTCCAGCTCTCCCTTCTCCAACGACAGGCTTTTTCTGATCTTTCCGGTGTCCAGATCCTGAATCGATCCACAGGTCATTCCCACCTCCGGATGGTTCAGTCGGAAGGTGTCGCAGGCGTGGGAATTGAAATCATTCGCGAAGAGACATTCCGCCCCCGCTTGGCGGAAGCCTTCGGTGATTCCACCCGCACCGGCGAAGAGATCGATCGTTCGGATATTTTTCATGTGTTCATAAGAACAAAATTTGTCGCTTTGTCAATTGAAGAAATCGAAGAAGGCAGCAAAGCGACCGACTTTTCCTAGAGGTGATTCCGAACCAATTTACGATTGATTACGAGAATTAAATGCCCCATTCCATCTCATAAACTAGGGCGCGGTAGCTCGCATCCTCACTCCCAATAGGCTTGAAGTAACCCATTGATCCCGCGCACCGGGGATGGAACCCGATACGGGGGTGTTTCAAAAAAACTGTCCTGAAATGCGGATGGGGCGGGACATCGACACACCACCTTCGGGGTTGAAGGAAAATCTGAACCTATGACCTGGGGTAGCCTTCGTTTCACTCTGGCTACCCCAGGCTGAAATGCAAAACCCCGAATGGGGTTTAAGAGCAACCGATCCGAACCCGCAGCCCGTCATAAGCAGGAGAAACGCCCTCCGGCAGTCTTGCTGCCAGCTCCGCATGGTCCAAATCATGGCTGATGTGGGTGAGCAATGTCTTCCGTGGCGCGATTTTTTCCGAAATGGCAAGTGCATCGGCGACAGACAGATGGGTCGCGTGCGGAGCGTCACGCAGGGAATCGATGACGAGAAGATCCAGATTCGCCATCAATGCCAGGGTGCTTTCCGGGATCGATTTCACATCAGGAAGATAGGCGAAGCGGTATCCGCTTTTCATTTCAAAAAGAAATCCGACTGTCTCGACCGTGCCGTGGAGCACGGGGAGGGGACGGATCAGAAGATCCCCGACACGGAACTCGGGGGTGATGATGCGGGGAGATGGTTTGACGTAGCCCTTGTAGGTGTTGTCCTGGTGAAACGCCCAGCCGAACATGTTTTTCAGCACGCCGAGGCAGGAGGCGGTCGCGTAGAGGGGCAGCGGTTCCGCTTTTTCCCAGCAGAAGGCGCGGAGTTCGTCGAAGCCGGCGACATGATCCAGATGCGAGTGAGTGTAGAGCACCACGTCGAGCGAGGTAAGCCCTTCACGCAGCGCCTGCTCCCGGAGATCGGGGCCGGAATCGACCAGGAATTTCACCTCGCCGGTCTCGATGAAAATGGAGGAGCGGGTGCGCTTGTTCCGGAAGTCGGCGGATTTGCAGACCTCACAACCGCAGCCGATGACAGGAACACCGACGGATGTGCCGGTGCCTAGGAAGAGGAGATATGGGCTTGCCCGGGACAAGTTGCTATTTTTTGGGTCCCGGAAATTGGCTGGGAGGGCGGATGCAATCCGCCGCCACGTATTTGGCGTGTTAGGAGCAGCAACCGCCGCCACCGCTTCCGCCGCAGCAACCGCCGCCGCTGTTCTGGGCGTCTTCGATCTCCTTATCAGTCGGCACGCGGCCAAGCTCGAGGGTCATGCCGACGTAGCGGGAAATGTCCTTTTGCATCGCTTCGAGCGTGCGCTGGGCATCCATGAAATCCGCGGCGACCTGGTTGTCGAAAAGCGCATCGCGGGCATCCTCGAAGGTTTTGATCTCGGTGGATCCAAGCTCGACCCCGGCGTGCTGCTTGTGGTGAAGCTCCTCGCCTTTTTCATGGACGGTCTGGTATTGCAGCTTCGCCGCAGGATCCGCGAGAAAGCGCTCCACAGCCGCCTGGAGTTTGAGGAATTTCTCGTCAGATGCGATCTGGGTGCAAAGTTCCTTGGTTTTGGAAATGATGGTGGTTCGTTCGGCAAGCATGCTCATGCCCAAGTCCTAGGCGCAGATGCCCGCCCGTGCAATGGTGATTTTCCGGAAATCCGATCAGGCGTCGAAAAGAGAGAAAGAGAACCACGGATGGACGCGGATGGACGCGGATAGAAGAAATGCTCGGCTGAAATAATCTGAGGACCCGACCAAGTCGTGAACGTGTCGGGGGTGTTCACTCGAAAATCTGATCCAACAGCTCCGCTGACCTTGTGGATTTCTCGGGAACATGCGATGCTCCGCCCATCTTGCACCTGGCCATTACAGAAGCCGACGGCCTCGCACTTGCGATGATGGGAGTGATGCTCCTGGCCTTTGGCGTGATCTTCAGTCTCCTTTTCTGCATCGTCCGCGCGGCGAAAAGGCGCGACCCTGAGGTGGATCGTTTGATGGACGAAGTGGAGCAGGAGGAAAAGGAAGAGAAGCTCGTGAAAGTCGCGCCCGCTGAGAAGAAACGGGAGGAGTGGGAAAAAGACGGGGAGTGGTGGAAGGAGTGAAATGATCCGCCGGAGGCTCTGGACTGCTGCGGTTCTTATCCGCAGCTTTCTCGGTGGATAGAGATATAACGGGGATGGTGGTTTTTACCGTGATGCTCCGTGAACTAATACTGCCGCCCGATGCCTGCTCCTTGGAACCTTGAATAGGTTGAACTGGCATGGCGGATGAAATCCGCCGCCACGTGCTGTCAGCGGAAGAAACCGAAAATCAGACGGAAGAGCCAACCTACCAATGCGGCCACCCCGACCGTGAGAAGAGGAAAAAAGCACCACAGAGCGACAGGTGTCAGCCCGAGGGACGGTTTCCGATCGGTTTCCTTTGGGTCCTTCATGGTTTGTAAGGAGTGGCGACCGAAGATCACCACTACTTCGGAGTCGAGGCGGCTTCGTGCTTCTCTTCGGCGGCTTCGAGTTCGGCGCGTTCTTTGGCGATGACGCGGACGAGCTTGCGGGCGGTGGTTTCCCAATCGGCGAGGAGATCAGCGGCTTGTTTGGACCCGGTCTTTTTGCCGTGGAGCTGGATGAGGTTTTTCACTTCCGTGATGTCCTGCTCTCGGCGGACTGGCATTGCGACGACCATCTCGGTATTGACGCGGGAGTAGAATTTCCCATCGATATCATAGACGTAGGCGGTGCCTCCGGACATGCCGGCTCCGAAGTTTTTCCCGGTCTTCCCAAGGATGGCGACGGTGCCGTTGGTCATGTATTCGCAACCGTGATCACCCACGCCCTCGACGATGGCGGTGGCTCCGGAGTTCCGCACGGCGAAGCGTTCGCCGGCGCGACCGTTGGCGAAGAAGTGGCCACGGGTGGCTCCGTAGAGGCAGGTGTTGCCGGCGATGGAGTTCTTAGATGCCTCGAAATTCGCGTTCGGAGAGACTTTGAGGATGATTTCGCCTGCGGCCATGCCTTTGCCGACGTAGTCGTTCGCCTCGCCGATGAGTTCGAGGGTGACGCCGTTGACGAGGAAAGTGCCGAAGGATTGGCCTGCGGAGCCGTAGCAAGTGATGTGGATGGAGTCGTCCGGCAGATCGTAATTGCCGAAAACCTGGGCGATGCGACCCGAGAGACGGGTGCCGATGTTGCGGTCCGTATTGACCACGTTGTAGGTCTTTTTAAACGGAGCGCGGTCGGGGAGGCTCTTGATCGCATCGAGGCATTCCTGGCGGATGGCACCCTCACCGTATTCCGGACCTTCCGGGGCGGAGAGACCGGCGTGGGTGGCAATGTCGTTGAGGATCTCGATATCAAGCGAGGATTTCGCGATGCCGTCGTTACGCTCCTTGGTGCGGATGCGCGCGATGTCCGTTTCGGCCTGGCCGGTGGCTTCCGCGACGGCGGGGACGACGTCCTTGAGGAGTCTGGAAAAATCCAGAGTGTTGGCCTTGGGATGGGTCGGCACTTCGCGCTGTGTCAGATACCCGGGACGGCCGATGATGTCGTCGAGCTTGCGGATGCCGAGCTTGGCCATGATCTCGCGGGCTTCGTGGGCGACGGCGTTGAAATAGTTGATGACCATTTCGGGAGTGCCTTTGAACTTCGCGCGGAATTTGGGATCGGTGGTGGCAACTCCGACGGGGCAGGTGTTGAGGTGGCATTTCCGCACATACACGCAGCCCATGGCGATCATCGCGGTGGTGCCGAAGTTGTATTGCTCCGCGCCAAGGATGGCGGCGATGACGACGTCGCGACCGTTCTTGATCCCGCCGTCGGTGCGGAGGGTGACGCGGTCGCGGAGGTTGTTGATGATGAGGGTCTGCTGGGCTTCGGAAAGGCCGAGTTCCCACGGGGAACCCGCGTGTTTCGTGGAGGAAAGCGGGGAAGCGCCCGTGCCACCATCGTGGCCGGATATGAGGATGTTGTCCGCCGCTGCTTTCGCAACACCGGCAGCGACGGTGCCGACTCCTGCTTCCGCTACTAGCTTCACAGTAACTCGCGCCGTGGGGTTGATTTCCTTCAGGTCGTGGATGAGCTGGGCCAGATCCTCGATGGAGTAGATATCGTGGTGGGGAGGCGGGGAAATGAGCTGCACGCCGGGCTGGGTATTGCGCAGGCGGGCGATGAGGGCGTTGACCTTGTGGCCGGGAAGCTGGCCGCCTTCGCCGGGTTTCGCACCCTGGGCCATCTTGATCTCCAGCTCGTCGGCATTGACCAGATAGTTCGCGGAAACACCGAAGCGCCCCGAAGCGACCTGCTTGATATAGGAGCGGGCGGAGTCGCCGTTCGGGTATGGCTTATAGCGGATGGGATCTTCGCCGCCTTCGCCGGAGTCGGATTTCGCGCCGATGCGGTTCATCGCGATGGCGAGAGTTTCGTGGGCTTCCGGAGACAGCGCGCCGAGCGACATGGCCGCGGTGGTGAAACGGCGGCGGATGTTTTCGACAGGCTCGACCTCATCGATGGAGATGGGACCGGTGGCGGCTGGAACGAAATTGAGGAGATCCTTGATGGCGACGGGGTTCGTTTCCAGACAGACTTTGACGTATTCCTCGTAGTCCTCGGGTTTGCCGGATTTCACGTACTGGTGGAAATTCTTGATGACTTCCGTGGTGAATGAGTGGCGCTCGCCGGATTTGCGGTAGCGGTTGTAGCCGGGATCTCCGAGGTCGAGGGTTTCGCCAGCGGGGACTTCGGTCTCATAGGCCGCCTTGTGGCGGATGAGGGATTCGTCCGCGATTTCCCCGAAAGAGATACCGCCGATCTGGGACGGGACGCCGGTGAAGGAGAAATTGACGACTTCGTTGCCAATGCCGATGGCCTCGAAGGTCTGCGCACCCTGGTAGGAATTGAGGACGGAGATGCCCATTTTGGACATGATTTTCAGCAAGCCTTTTTCGAGAGCCTTGCGGTAATTCGTCATGGCCTTCTGCGGGGACATGCCTTCGCCGAGGGAGTTTTTCCCTTCATCCATCTTGACGAGCTGGCGGACCGTCGCGTAGCCGAGGTAGGGGACGACTGCGGTGGCACCGAAGCCGAAAAGGCAGGCGATCTGATGGACATCGCGGGCCTCGCCGGTCTCGACGACGAGGGATGCGCGCATCCTTTTGCGGATGCGGTTGAGATGGTGATGGATGGTTCCGGTGGCGAGGAGGCCGGGGATCGGCACACGCTGGGCGGAGGTGGCGCGGTCGGAGAGAATGATGATGGAGATTTTCCGGTTCACCGCTTCCTCGACTTCGATACACAGTTCGTCGATGCGGGCTTTGAGTCCGTCTTTCCCACTGGCGACATCCCAGGTGCAATCGAGAACATGGGAGGGGTAGCCGTGATCGGCCATGTGGGTGATCTTCTCAAGCTGGTGCTCGAAGAGGATCGCGGAGTCCAAGGATATGGATTTGCAGTGGTTCGGGCCTTCGTCGAGGAGGTTGCGCTCGGGGCCGAGGCCGGCTGCGAGGGACATGACCGCCCATTCGCGGATGGGGTCGATGGGAGGGTTTGTGACCTGGGCGAAGCGTTGCTTGAAATAGGTGTAGAGCAAGCGCGGGAAGGTGGAAAGGATGGCGAGCGGAATGTCATCGCCCATGGAGAAAACGGCCTCTTGCGCGCCTTTGACCATGGGTGGGAAGACCATGTCGAGTTCTTCGATGGAAATACCGTTGGCGACCTGGCGGCGGGAAAGATCGAGGGCGTCGAATTCGATTTCCGGGACGTGGGCGGATGGTGAAATGAATTTTCGGAGTTCGAGACGGTTCTCATCAATCCAGCGGCGGTAGGGCTTCTGGCGGGCGAGTTCCTCTTTGATTTCCACGTCCAGCTTGAGCGTGCCGGTGGAGGTGTCAGCGGAGAGCATCTGACCTGGGCCGAGGCGGCCTTTGCGGGTGACAATCGCGTCATCGAAAATGACCGCGCCTGCCTCCGAGCCGATGTAGAGGATGCCGTCGGCGGTGGTCTTGTAGCGGGAGGGGCGGAGGCCGTTGCGGTCGAGGGACGCGCAGAGCTTGGTGCCATCGGTGAAAACGAGACCGGCTGGGCCGTCCCATGGCTCGGAGAAGGAGCGGATGTACTGGTAGAAGGCGCGGAGTTCGTCGGAGATTTCCTCGTCGTTTCTGTAAGCGGGCGGAACCAGCATACACATCGCGTGCTCGGGAGAGCGTCCGGAAAGGATGAGCAGCTCAAGGCAGTGATCGAGCGAGGCGGAATCGGACTCTCCGTGGCGGATGAGGTTTTTCACGATATCGATCTCATCGCCCCAGATTGGGGACTCGAAGAATTCCTCACGCGAGGTCATCCAGTTGCGGTTGCCTTCCACGGTGTTGATTTCGCCGTTGTGGCACATCATCCGGAAGGGCTGGCCGAGCGGCCATGCGGGGAAAGTGTTGGTGGAGAAACGCTGGTGGTAGAGGCAGATCGCGGTCTCGAAATCCGGGTCGCTGAGGTCGCCGTAAAACGCACGCAGGGCGGCGGGCATGGCGAGGGCCTTGTAGGAAATGAGACGGTTGGAAAAAGTCGGCATGTAGAAGCCGGGGATCTCCTTGGTCGCGTGCTCGATCTCGCGGCGGCAGAGGTAGAGCTTGCGCTCGAATTCGAGGGCGTCCATCCCATCGGGCTTGAGCATGATCAGGTGCTCGATGTCGGGGCGGGATTTCTGCGCGACTTTTCCAAGGGCATCGATATTTACGGGGACTTCGCGCCAGCCGATGGCGGAGATGCCACGCTTGGCGATGGTGTCTGCGGTGATCTTCTTGATGGATGCCGCCTGCACGGAATTTCCGGCAGGGAAGAAGAAGACGCCTACTGCGATGTCGGATGGGTTTTCCACCGTCGTGCCGAGCTTTTCAGCGGCTTTGACAAAAAGTGGAAAGGGGATCTGGGAAAGTATCCCGGAGCCGTCGCCGGTTTTCATATCCGCATCGACCGCGCCCCGATGGGTCATGCATGAGACGGAAGTGAGGGCGTGATCGAGAATAGTGAACGAGCGTTTTCCTTCCAAGTGGGCGATGGCGCCCATGCCGCAGTTGTCGTGTTCGTGGGAAAGGCTGTGAAGGGAGCCGGGGACGAGAGGGGTGCTGGAGTGGTAAAAGGGGTTGCTCATGGCAGGGCGAGAAATAAAGAACAGGCGTGGGCGGGGGACAAGCAGGAATTATGCCCTCGGCGCTTCGCGAAACTTCAAATTTCAAATCTCAAATTTCAAGGAAGAGGCAGGAGCCAGGATGGCTCCTTAACGGCCTGGGGCTGGAATCCCCAGCCCACGGTCAGCGCAGGCCTTTGAGGGCGCCTGCGTTGGGCTTGTCGAGAGTCATGTCGGTGATGGAGGAGCGTCGGCCGCCTTTGTAGGTGGCGACCTGCATCTTGCGGAGGGTCCAGACTTTTTCGGAGACTTTCATGACATCCTCGACCTGGAATTCCTTGAGCAGCTCGCCGTTCTTGGAGTGACCGTGGATTTTCATGAAGGCGCCGAATTTCTGGTGAACCCAGACATAGACGGCGAAGTAGTTGCCGGCCGCTCCGGCGGGTTTGCTGAGTCGGAGCTTCCAGGTGTCCTCAAGGCCGACTTTTTGAGCTGCTTCAAGCTTGGGATTGGGCCAGTAGAAGAAGCGAAGCGCGAGATCCTCGTAGGTCAGGTCGGTTCCGGCAATGGACTCGGTGAGCTTGTTGCGGGGAAAGTCGATGGTCTTGCCGTCGATGATTTCGAAGAGATCGTATTTGTCATCGTTCAGGCGGAGGTGGAATACCCGCCATGTTTTGCCTTCGAGAAACTGGAACTGTATGTTTTTGCCCTTGAGGAAGATCGTGATGGGCGTCTTTTTGCCGTTGTGGGTCAGGTTTCCCTGGAGTCCGCCATCGAGTTCAACGAGAGCGGCACTCAGGCGGGCACCTTCAAGAATGCGGTTAGGATCGGGCGCCTGGGCTTTGAGCGGTGAAGCGATGACTATGGATGCGGTGAGGAGACCGATGAAAAATTTCATAATAGGAGGGTAGTTCGTGTTTCGGCTTGGACAAGGCCGGGGGTGAAATCATTCAGGGTATTTTCCAGTCGGCAGGCCTGTGTTCCTATTTCATCCATCCGGGAGGACAAAAGAAAACCGCCCGGTATGAGACATACGCGGGCGGTTTTTGAAAAAGTGGTTGGTCTTACGGAACCGGGTTCGGATTCGTCACTACCGGTGGTGGGAAGTAAGGAGGGGGAGGAATCGGGGGGAAGAAGGGCGGTGGGAGATCGAGCGGGTTCGCTGGCACCGGTGGAGGGCTCAGCTCGCTTCTGACAGCCTCTTTCGCATCTTTTCCGCTTTTGGAATCCTTGGCGCTGTAGCTGGAATCGCCGCGGTTCGGATCGAGTCTAGCCAGCACCGCCTGGACGTTCGGCAGAGCTTCGGGGAGAGCGGCGATCGCGCACTGTGAGATCATCCGCATGGAATCAGGGGCGGCAACGATCGCGGCTTCAGCGATGTTGGCAACCAGGACTTCGTCTGCTCCGGATGCTTTGATCGCGATCTTGACGATCTCGCAGGCGCAGGAGTTGTTGGCGGCGACTTCCGATTCGACGAATTCGAGCACCTTGGATGGATCCATTTTGATGCGGTGCTCGATGGACATGGCGACCGAACCGCAGTCAGCGTTGTCGGCGGCTTGTCCCGGCTTCTTGTAAGCGGCGGAAATTTCAGATAGACCCTCATGGATGCCGGATGCCTGCGCGTCGGAGACCTTGAGTTTCACAATGCTCGCATTGCGATAGGCGGAGGTTTCCTTGAGAACGGACAGATCAAGCACGTTTTCCACCTTGCGGACAGCGGCCTGGCGGCTACCGAGCGTCAATACGTCCTGGCTGACGTAAACCGGTGTGCCTTCTGAGAGATCCCCGGAGGTCTTGTGAACCGTGGGAAGCTGGTAAACGCCGCTGAGCGCTTTGTCGGCGGCGAAGGACGGGCGTTCAGCGGATTCAAGGCCTTCGACCTTGGGACTGCTGTTTGAAGCGGTAGCTGGCGACACTTCGATCAATTGTGCGGATGCCGGGATGGCACTGCACAGGATGAGCAGAAGAGCCGAGCTGGGGGTGGTTGGCATTTTCATGGTGTGGGTGTGGGTGAACGTGCCTGTTATTCACAAGATATCCGGATCTGGCAAGGTTATTTTTCTTGTGTTGGACTTTTTTTGAAAAATCAACCTACGTTCAAGGTAAAGTTATCCAGATTTTCTGGCGATTTCCGCATAAAAGGCGATCAAGCCAACGACAGACTGACCGCGCAAGCCTTGTAATTCGGCTGTCTTGAATGGGGGTCGAAGGCGGAGTGGGTGAGGCGGTTCACTTCCGGATAATGCATGGGAAGGAAAATCTGGCCTTGGGCGACCGTGGGCGCGATATAAGCGGAGGCGGAAACCTCCCCTCGGCGGGAAACGATGCGCACCAATGAGTTCGGCGAGATCCGCAGTCTCGCGGCATCCGCCGGATGGATCTCGAAGTATGGCTTTTCCGGATAGAGCTTCCGTAGGACAGGGGACTTCGATGTGCGGGACTGGGTGTGCCACTGGCTGCTGGTGCCGCGCCCGGTGAGGAGTAGGAAGGGAAAATTTTCGTCGGTAGGCTCGGGCAGGGGAGTGGGAGGGGAAAAGAGGATGCGGGCTTTGCCGGATAGGGTGTGGTATTTTCCGTCGGAGAAGAGGCGGCGCTCTTGCAGTGGAGAGCTGGGAGCGGGGAGTTTGGAGAAAGAGTTCGGAAACGGCCACTGGATGCCGCCCGATTCATCAAGGTGCTGGTAGCTTTCGATACCGGTGATGTCGCAGGGCTGGTCTTTGGAAATCTCGCGGAGCAGTTTGAAGGCCGCCTCCGGATCCGTCCATTTCCGGAAAAAATCCCCGCAGCCCCATGACTCGGCGATGAGGCGGAAGATGCGGAAGTCGGTGAGCGCCAGTCCAGGGGCTTTGTGAACCGGCTTGATGGTTCCAATGCGACGCTCGGAATTGATGAAGCATCCCTCCTTTTCCCCCCATGCGGCGGCGGGGAGCACCAGATCCGCGACGAGGGCGGATTCGGTAGTGGCATATATATCCTGAACGACGAGAAAATCGAGATTGGCGCGAAGCTTCGCGAGCTTTTCGGAATCGATCCACGAGTGGAAAGGGTTGGTGGCGACGATCCAAAGGGCTTTGATTTTCCCTTCAGCGGCGGCGTCCAGGATTTCATCGTAAGCCATCGAGGTCTGCGAGGTGATGGCCTCGTAAGGGATTTCCAGTATCCCGGAAATTTTCCGACGATGCTCCTCGTTCAGGAAATCATGCCCTCCTACCAGACTTGTGGTATTTGAGTAGAGCCGGGAGCCCATCGCATTGCACTGACCGGTGATTGAGTTCGGACCCGTTCCGGGCTTGCCGATGTTCCCGGTGATGAGGCACAGGTTGATGATTGCTTGGGCGGTGCGGGTGCCTTCGTGGGATTGGTTCACGCCCATGGTCCACCACCAGGAAACGCGCTTTCCGGGTTCCGAGACAGTGAGGGCTAGGGCTTCGATATCTTCTGCGGAAATGCCGGATTTTTCCGCGACGGATTCAGGGGCGTAGTCTTTGACAAACACGGAAAACTCCTTGATGCCTTCCGTGTTGGCGATGGATTCCGGGTCGATCCGGCCATCGCGGAGGATGCAGTGTGTGAGGGAATACAGGAGTGCCAGATCCCCTTTGGGCTTGATAGCGATGTGCTGCGTCGCCGCCTGAGCGGTCTCGGTCGCGCGAGGATCGATCACGATGATCTTAGGAGAGCGCCGGTTTCGCATCACCCGCTGCCAGAGTATGGGGTGAGCGATGCAGAGGTTCGCGCCTACCAGGACGATCACATCGCTTTCCTCGAAATCCGCATAGGCTCCCGGAGGCGCGTCGAAGCCGAAGGATTGCTTGTAGGCCGTCGCCGCCGTGGCCATGCACTGGCGGGTGTTCGCATCCGCATGGATGAAGCCCATCCCGAATTTGAACAGGCATCCCAGAAACGCCATTTCCTCGAACGGGATCTGGCCGGTGGAAAGCAAAGCCACCGAATCCGCACCATGCTCCTCCTTGATTGTTTTCAAGCGGGTGGTGAAAGTATCGAGAGCCGTCTTCCAATCCGTCTCCACAAGTCTTCCCGAAGCATCCCGCAAAAGCGGCGCGGTCGCACGGTCAGTCGCGGTGAGTGGATCCAGCGCTTGCCAGCCTTTCGGACAAGCCATTCCCAGGTTCACCGGGTAGTTGAAATTGGGAGAGAGGTTGATCGCGCTGCCGTTCACATCGAGATGGATCTTGAGCTGGCATCCTGTCGCGCAGTAACCGCAGATCGAGGTCGTGGTGGAGGCGGGTTTGAGCCGTGAGGGGATTTTTCCGAGTCCGAACTGCCCCGGTTCCTGAACGAGGTTCGAGGTGAGGGGGCCGGTGCGGGATTTCAGGGAAAACAGGGACATGCAAGTGAGGGACTAGCAGATCGCGTGCGGGGGCCGGAAGGGCGTTTTGGTTTGGGAAGCGATAGGGCTCAGCCGGCGTATGAAAGGGATTCATCCTGGGGTGGGGGTGGCTTCAGATGTTAGGCAGGTAGGGAGCTGCTGTTTTGAGGAAACCATCGACCGCCTCCTGTTTTTCCCCGGGCGTCCAATTCAATTCATGGCTCATAAGGTCGGCGACTTGCGGGGCGAGCTGGATCGCACGGGCGGCATCGAGATGGAGCAATCGCATTCTCCGCGCCAGCACGTCCTCCAGAGTCCGGGCGTAGCCGAAACGGCAGGCTTCGATTACGCGACACTTCAGTTCGCTTGCGGATGGCTCCGCGCTTTCCTCCAACAGATCTGACAACGGTTTCCGTGCGCCGTGGTCGGTCAGCGGGCGCTGGGCGGTGGTGGAAACTCCGGTCTTCAGTCCATGATGCCGGATCGCGGCGTCCTTGGCATCCTCGCCCATCTTGCGGCAGGTGGTCCATTTTTCGCCGAGCACGCTGATCAGGCCTTTTGGCGAGACTTCGATCACGTGCTTTCGCGAAAGCGCTGCGGTCGATTTCGCATTGGCGCGGCCAACCAGCGGCCTGAGACCGGCCCATTGGCTGGTGACGTCGTTCGCTCTGATCCCGAGCGCCCGTCCGGCTTCCTCCAGGATGAAACCGACTTCCTCCTGTGTGAACTCGTTCTGCCCCATGCCGATGATCCGGGCGGATTCGTCAAACAGGATCGCCCGGGAGCTGGTTGTCCCCTGATCGAGTGCCAATATGCATTTCATATCCCACAAAGGCAGATTAGGTATCCGCGATGCGCGATTTCAAAATCATCGGCCACCGCGGTGCCTGTGCCCACGAACCCGAGAACACCCTGCGCTCCATCCGCCGTGCCATCGCCGATGGAGCCGACATGGTCGAGATCGACGTCCGCTACGCCCGCGGGGAAATTCTCGTAATCCATGACGGGACCGTTGACCGCACCACCAACGGCCACGGCTCCATCCATTGTTTGTCTTTCGCTGAAATCCGCGATCTCGACGCGGGGCTGGGCGAACGGATCCCGACCCTCGCCGAAGTCATCGAAACCACCCGAGGAAAATGTCCGCTCAACATCGAGATCAAGGAACCCGCTGCCACCGCCCCGGTATGCGATCTGTTAGAGGACTGTGGCGTTCCCGACTCGCAGGATTTCCTAGTTTCCTCATCCATCGCTGAGGCATTGATCGAGACTCGCAAGCGCCTGTCCCGAATCCCTATCGGCATCATCGACGGCAGAAAATCCGGGAAACACGACGCACTGTTCGATCTCGCCGAGCGGATTCAAGCAAGCAGCATCCACCCGCACCTGCGCCTGGTTTCGAAAACTCTCGTCGGGAAAGCCCACGAAAAAAACCTCAAAGTCCTGCCCTACACTGTCAGAACCCACCAAGAACTTTTAGATCTCCTCGAATCCGGCACCGACGGCTGCTTCGCCGACGACCCGAAATGGGCGGAGGACCTGGTGATAGAAGGAAACCAACCGGACTGAGGGGAACAAGAAGTGGAGCGTAGCGGATTCGAACCGCTGACCCCTTGCATGCCATGCAAGTGCTCTACCAACTGAGCTAACGCCCCGTTACCGGGAGGCCGCTTTATCAGCGGCGGGGCGAAGGTTTAGGCGATGAGGCGGATGACTGGCAAGTGGAAAATTCAAATTTCAAAGTTCGACTTTCAAGGAAGAGAATTTGAAGCGAACCAATCAGGATTCGGACTTCAAAAAAAGAGCCTCGCATTGGCGAAGCTCTTCCTTGGAGTTTGAACTTTGAACTTTGAATTCACTGGACCAGAGCAGCTTCTCTGCGAAATCAGCATTGCGTTCCTTATTGGCATGGGAAAGGCCGTTCCTGGATGGCGGGGTGACACCGAAACGCGAGAGGATGGGAAATTGAGGACGACCATATTGGTCCGGGCTGGTGGTGTTTTTTTTCATTTCACCCTACCGAGTGATGAGGATTTCAATTCAGTACCATCCCGTTTTTTCCATCAACAATCATGCCTTCCCGTGGGATGGCTGTGAAACGAACTGGTAAAACGGTTCGCTTTTTGTGCCGCTGGCATCTCGGGCACTAACGTATTATTCCCAAATGATGGGGCAGCTCTACGACGTGGAAACCCATACCATCAACTACCACCTCAAAAAGGTCTTCGCGGACAGCGAGTTGCAGGAGGATTCAGTTATTCGAAATTTTCGAATAACTGCCGCCGACGGCAAAACCTACGACACCCAGCACTACAAGCTCTCCGCCATCATCTCCGCCTATCTCGACATGGCCGAAATGCAGGCCATGCGGAATATTCCGATGACCATGGAAGAGTGGGAAAAGCGCTTGAGCGGATTCCTCCAGCTCTGGGATCGGGAAATTCTACGGGACGCGGGCAAAAGGACGGCGGAATTGGCCAGAGCTCACGCCGAGAGCGAGTTTGAGAAACACCGCATCGTGCAGGATCGGCTGTTCGAATTGGACTTCGAAGCGGCTCTGGAATGGTTCATCCTTCGCCAAGGCTACGGCGGACAAGACGGGGAGCTGGGCGATGCGATCGGACACGGGCCGCAGCTCGCGCACGGTGAAATATAACAAACCCGCTCGCATTTCCTCATCAGTTCCCCCACGCTTCCCGCAACCGAATGCCCGCCAAACGCAAAGCAGCCTCTCCCAAAGACTCCTCCGCCCACCTCGGTTGTAGCGTCGGTCTGCGACCGTCGCACGAAGCAAAAAGCCAAGGATAAGCGCAGGTCGCAGACCGATGTTATGGTCTTCGCGTCCGAACCCAGATGCCCGCCCCCTACAAAGGCCGCATCTACGACCCCGCCTGCGGCTCAGGCGGCATGTTCACCCTTCTCAAGGACCGCATCCAGCAGATCAACTTCCAGGCCAAGGTCTTTCTCTGCGGGCAGGAACTCATTCCCCAGACCTGGGCCATCGCCCGCTCCGACATGCTCATCCTGGAGCCGGAGGGCAATGACGCGGAGAACATCAAGCTCCCCGTTTGCTTCTGGTTCGCCGGAAAAAATAACACGCTCGATCCTGCGAACGTTACCCGTTTGTTCGCTGGCGAAACGGAGCTCAGCTTGGTAGCATGACGCCATGAAAATCGCAGCCATCGAAAACCCAAGAAGTCGCCAGGAGGAACTCGGACAGTTCCTCA
>Ga0105047_10008362_pt1 | contig 17234 bp, 8 predicted proteins | sample MAT04_FD_78384 | JGI IMG/M metagenome (GOLD analysis project Ga0105047, IMG submission 78384) | Freshwater microbial communities from Lake Fryxell liftoff mats and glacier meltwater in Antarctica - MAT-04 (megahit assembly) | ecosystem: Environmental > Aquatic > Freshwater > Ice > Liftoff...
GACCAAAAGTCGCGCAGCGGCTTTTGCTCTGGTACCAACACTTTGTCGGATGTCCTGCCTTGTGTATCAGACCAAAAGTCGCGCAGCGGCTTTTGCTCTGGTACCAACACTTTGTCGGATTTCCTCCCCTCCCCTACCCTCCCCAATCCTTCCCTGACCCTGCCCCATGAGCGCCATCGCACACCGCACCCCCGAGCTGACCAGCAAGCTGCCCTCGGTCGGCACGACCATCTTCACCGTCATGTCGTCCCTGGCAGCCCAAAAGAAGGCCGTCAACCTGGGCCAGGGTTATCCGGATTTTCCCTGCGACCCGGCGCTGGTGGACGCCGTGACCCGGGCCATGCAGGATGGCTACAACCAGTATCCGCAGATGACCGGCGTGGCCGAATTGCGCAACGCCATTGCCGGCAAGCTGCGCGCCTGGCACGGCCCGCACGGCGGACGCGACTATGACGCCAACGGCGAGATCACCGTCACGGCCGGAGCGACCCAGGCCATCCTGACCGCCGTGCTGGCCGTCGTACGCCCGGGTGACGAGGTGATCGTGCTCGAGCCCTGCTACGACAGCTACGTGCCCAACATCGAACTGGCCGGCGGCATCCCGGTGCGGGTGCCGCTTCAGCCAGGCAGTTTCCGGCCCGACTTCGACAAGATTGCCACCGCCATCAATCCGCGCACCCGCGCCATCCTGATCAACAGCCCGCACAACCCCAGTGCGACGATCTGGAGCCGCACGGACATGTTGCGGTTGCAGGAACTGCTCGCACCCACCGATGTGCTGCTGATCAGTGACGAGGTGTATGAACACATGGTGTTCGACCAGCAGCAGCACGAAAGTATGGCCCGTTTCCCGGACCTGGCCGCGCGCGCGTTCATCGTCTCGAGTTTCGGCAAGACGTACCACGTGACCGGCTGGAAAATCGGCTTCGTCGCCGCACCGGCCAGTCTGATGGCCGAGTTCCGCAAGGTGCATCAGTTCAACGTGTTCACTGTCAACACGCCGATGCAATACGGCCTGGCCAGCTACATGGCCGACGCGTCCCAGTACCGGAATCTGCCGGCCTTCTACCAACGCAAGCGCGACCTGTTTCGCGCCGGCCTGGCCAGGACCCGGTTCCGTTTGTTGCCCAGCGAGGGCAGCTATTTCCAGTGCGTCGACATCTCGGGCCTGGCAGTGCCGGAGCGAACACTCGGCGAAGGCGAATTCTGCAAGTGGCTGACGACCGAGATCGGCGTGGCGGCCATTCCGCTGTCCGCTTTCTACGGCGACGGTTTCGACCAGAATGTCATCCGTTTTTGCTTCGCCAAGAAGGACGAGACGCTGGGCGCCGCGCTCGAGCGTCTCGCGCGCCTGTAGCAATCGCCGGCAGAGCTGCGCGCGGCCTCAGCGCAAGCGCCGGCGCGATTCGCGTTGTGCGATCCAGATCGTCGACACGCTGATGATCATGCCGCCGATCAGCGTCGTGCGCGTGGGCAGATCGCCGAACCACAACCAGCCCAGCGCGGCCGCCCAGACCAGTTCCAGGAACTTGATCGACTGGGTGGGCGAGGCCTCTGCGATGGCCAGGCCGCGCGTCTGGCAATAATGCCCGCCCACGCCCAGCAGGCCGGACGCGAACACCAGCACCCACAGCCCCGGGCCGGGTGTCTGCCAGAACCACACCGCCATCGGAGCGCTGAACACGGCCACCGTCAGCGCCTGCCACAACACGATCACGTTGATGGTCTCGTAACGCGTCAGCGTCTTGGTCATCAGGAAGGACGCGGCAAATACCGGGCTCGAGGCCAGCATCAACAGGTGGTACCAACCCGTGTCGCCCGACAGCTGTGTGCCAACCACGACCGTGACACCGCCGAAACCCACCAGCGAGGCGACCCAGCGCTCCCAGCGCATGGCCTCACGCAGAAACAGCCAGGCACCAATCATGATGAACATCGGCTGGATGAATCCGATCGCGGTCGTGTCGGCCAGCGGAATATGGGGCAAGGCGAGGAACCACAACACCAGGCCCACCGTATGCAATGCGCCTCGCGAAAACTGCCCGCCCAGCCGACGCGGCCAGCAGGCCCTCCAGCCGACACGCATCACCATCGGCAACATGACGATGATGGCTCCCAGGTAACGCAGGAACTGCGCCTGCATCGGATGCATTTGCTGGCTCATGCTGCGCAACACGGCGTTGAGCAACACGAACAACAGGCCCGACAACGCGATCCACAACAGGCCGCGCACCGTCGGATCGAGCCGCTCGACACGGCGCGCCTGCAACACCAGCCTGCGTAGTGCCGGAGTTCGGGTAAGGGTCCGGTGGCGAACAGTCACGTCTCAGCTGTTGACCTGCGCCCAGGCCTTGTCCAGACGCTTGACGCTGATCGGATAGGGGGTTCGCAGCTCCTGGGCAAAGAAACTCACGCGCAACTCCTCGAGCATCCAGCGCAATTCCTGCAGCCGCGCATCGGTGGCCCCCTTGCGCTCGGCCGCCAGGCGCCAGAATCGGCTCTCCTGTGGACGCAACTCGGCCAAGCGGGCCTGGTCGCGCGCTGGATCGGCCCGCAACTTGTCGAGTCGCAGCACAATGGCCTTGAGGTAACGTGCGAAATGCTGCAATTGCACCCAGGGCGTGCTCACGAGGAAGTCCCTGGTCATCAGCCGCTGCAATTGCTGCGCCGCGTCGGCAGCGGCTTCAAGCGCCTGCCGATGGTCCTTGATCTTGCGGCCGGCTGCGGCAAATTCGACCAGAATCGTATGCGCCAGGCGCGCAACCTCGTTCGCGATCAGGCTCAACCGGCCCCGCCCCTCGTCGAGGCGGCGCTTGAAACCATCGGCATCGGTGGGTAATGGCTCCATCAGGAAGGCTCGCTCGAGCGCCACGGCGATGACCTGGCTGCGCAACTCCTCCAGCGTGCCCAGCGGCATGAAAGCAGCACTCATCTTCTGCAGGTCGGGGATGTTTTTCTCGAGATACTTGATTGCATCGCGCAGTTGCAGCGCATACAGGCGCCGCAGACCGGCACGGTGTTTCGTCGCCGCCACTTCGGGCTCGTCGAACACCTCCATCGTGACGGCGTCGCCGCCGTCGATCAGCGCCGGGAAGCCCACCAGCACCTGCCCCTTCTGGCGGATCTCCAGCAGTTCGGGCAGCTGGCCGAAGGTCCAGCCGGTATACCGCTGGGAAGCGGTCGGCAGCTCGGGCGACGGCCTTGCCGCAACCCCGGTAGCACCGGGGCGCCGTACCGCAAGGGCTGGGGACGCCGCCGGGTCGGGCGTGGCTTGCGCGGTGACCTTGAGGCCGGCCAGTGCCTGGAACGCGCCACGCGCCTGCGCGCCGAGCTCGGCCTTGATGGCCGCCAGATTGCGTCCAGTGGCCAGTTGCCGGCCGCTGTCGTCGACGACCCGGAAATGCATGAAGTGGTGCGGACTCAGGGTGTCGAGCTTGAAATCGGTGCGCTTGATGTCGAGCGACGTGGTCTCGCGCACCAGCCGCAGCAAGATCTCGACCAGGCTGCCATGGCCGAAGACATCGGGCGCGCCAAACTGCGCGGCGATGCGCGCCGCGCTGTCGGGCAGCGGCACGAAACGCGAACGCGGCTTCTGGTGCAGGCTTTTGAGCAAAGCCAGTATCTTGTCCTTGAGCATGCCCGGCACCAGCCATTCGCAGCGCTCGTCGCCAACCTGGTTGAGCACGAACAAGGGAATGGTGACCGTCAGTCCGTCACGCGTATCGCCAGGCGCGTGCAGGTAGTCGGCCCGGCAATCCACGCCGCCCAGGCGCACCGTGCGCGGAAACGCGCTGGTGGTGATGCCAGCTGCCTCATGGCGCATCAATTCGTCGCGGGTGAGCAGCAGCAGGCCCGGGCTCTGGCGCACCGCTTCGCGGTACCAGCGCTCCAGGCTGTAGCCGCTACAAACGTCGGCGGGCAGTTGCTGGTCGTAGAACGCGAAAATCAGCTCGTCGTCGACCAGTACGTCCTGGCGCCGCGATTTGTGCTCGAGCTCTTGCACCTGGGCCACCAGCTTGCAGTTGGCGGCCAGGAACGGCAATCGGGTTTCCCATTCGCCGGCCACCAGGGCCTCGCGGATGAAGATCTCGCGCGCGCCCTGCGGGTCGATACGGCCGAAGTCGACCCGGCGCCCGCTATAGATCACGATGCCGTACAAGGTGGCGCGCTCGAGTGCCGTCACCTGGGCCGCCTTCTTCTCCCAGTGCGGGTCGAGCAGCTGCCGCTTGAGCAGGTGGCCAGCGACCTGCTCGATCCAGACTGGCTCGATCGCGGCAATGCCGCGTCCGAACAGCCGTGTCGTTTCCACCAGTTCGGCGGCCAGGATCCAGCGCCCCGGCTTCTTGCTCAGATGCGCGCCCGGATGGCGATGGAACTTGATGCCGCGCGCGCCCAGGTAGACCTCGTCATCCTCGACCTTGCAGCCGACGTTGCCCAGCAGACCGGCCAACATCGACAGATGCAGCTGCTCGTAACCGGCCGGCGCGGTATTGATGCGCCACTGGTGTTCGGCCACGACGGTGAGCAGCTGCGAGTGGATATCCTTCCATTCGCGCACCCGGCGCACATTGACGAAATTCTGGCGCAGCAGCTGCTCGTACTGGCGGTTCGACAGCCGGTGCTCGGCGCTGCCCTTCTCGCCGCGCGCGTGGGTGATCCATTTCCAGAGCTTGAGATACCCGGTGAACTCGCTGCGCTCGTCGTCGAACTTCACATGCGCCGCGTCGGCCGCGCCCTGGGCCTCCAGCGGGCGATCACGCACGTCCTGCACGCTCAGCGCGCTGGCGATCACCAGCACCTCGTCCAGTGCCTGACGCTCGCGCGCCTCCAGAATCATGCGCCCGACGCGTGGATCGAGCGGAAGCCGCGCCAGCTCCTGGCCGATGGCGGTCAGCGCGTTGCCCTCATCGACGGCACCGAGTTCGGCCAGCAGCTGGTAACCGTCGGCGATGGCCCGTGCCTGCGGCCGCTCGATGAACGGAAAATCCTCGACCATGCCCAGGTGCAGTGACTTCATGCGCAGGATCACGCCGGCCAGCGAGCTGCGCAGGATCTCCGGATCGGTGAAACGCGGGCGCTGTGCGAAGTCATCCTGCGCATACAGCCGGATGCAGATGCCGTCGGCAACCCGGCCGCAACGCCCGGCGCGCTGGTTTGCCGCCGCCTGGCTGATCGGCTCGACCAGCAACTGCTCCACCTTGCTGCGAAAGCTGTAGCGCTTGACGCGCGCGGTGCCGACGTCGATGACGTAGCGGATGCCGGGCACGGTGAGCGAGGTCTCGGCCACGTTGGTGGCCAGCACGACCCGGCGCTGACCGTGCGGCTCGAACACCTGGTCCTGCTCGGCCTGCGACAGGCGTGCAAACAGGGGCAGGACCTCGGCCGAACGCAGCGCGGCATGGTGGCTGAGATGCTTGCGCAAGGCTTCGGCGGCCTCGCGGATCTCGCGTTCCCCCGGCAGAAACACCAGGATATCGCCATCCTGCCGGGGCCCACCGGCACTCCACAACTCGTCCACCGCGTCGCAGATCGCGTCGTTCAGGTCATGCTCGCGGCTCTCCTCGAACGGTCGATACCGCTGCTCGACCGGGAACATGCGGCCCGAGACCAGGATCACCGGTGCCGGGCCCTTGCGCGATGCGAAGTGATCGGCGAACCGCTGCGCATCGATGGTGGCCGACGTCACGATGATCTTCAGGTCGGGCCGCCTGGGCAGAATCTGGCGCAGGTAGCCGAGCAGGAAGTCGATGTTCAGGCTGCGCTCGTGCGCCTCATCGATGATCAGCGTGTCGTAGGCCTTGAGCAGCGGGTCGCTCTGCGTCTCGGCCAGCAAGATGCCGTCGGTCATCAGCTTGACCGACGCATCGCGCGAGAGCCGATCCTGGAACCGCACCTTGAATCCGACCACCTCACCCAGCGGCGTCTGCAATTCCTGGGCAATGCGCTTGGCAACCGAACTGGCGGCAATACGCCGCGGCTGGGTATGGCCGATCAGCTTGCCCTGCCCCGGCGGATAAGCCGCCTGCCCCCAGCCCGGCTCAGCGACCGCGCGTTTGCCGCGCCCCATGGCCAGCGCCATCTTGGGCAGCTGGGTGGTCTTGCCGGAACCGGTCTCGCCACAGACGATGACGACCTGGTGCGACGCGATCGCCTCCATGATCTGGACACGCATTGCCGATACCGGCAAAACCTCGGGAAATTCGATCACCGGCTCTGGCATGGCGCGATTATCCCGGCTTGCCACTCCCGCTTGCCGGGGTGACTGCTACACTTTTGCCATCCCCGCGCTGCCACGCACTGGCCCGACCGCCGATGTCCACCGTTTTCAACTTCACGTTCGTACCCTGGTTCCGCTCGGTCGCGCCCTATATCCACAAGTTCCGCAACCAGACCTTCGTCGTGGCCATCGCCGGCGAGGCGATCGCAGCGGGCAAGCTGCACAACCTGGCCCAGGACCTGGCACTGATCCAGAGCATGGGCGTCAAGATCGTACTGGTGCACGGCTTCCGGCCCCAGGTCAACGAGCAGCTCAAGGCCAAGGGCCATGCGCCGCGGTATTCGCACGGCATCCGGATCACCGACGAGATCGCGCTCGACTGCGCCCAGGAGGCGGCCGGCCAGTTGCGTTACGAAATCGAGGCCGCGTTCAGCCAGGGACTGCCCAACACGCCGATGGCCGACTCCACCGTGCGGGTGATCTCGGGCAACTTCGTTACCGCGCGTCCGGTGGGTATCGTCGACGGCGTCGACTTCCAGCATTCCGGCCTGGTACGCAAGGTGGACAGCGCCGGCATACAGCGCGCGCTCGACTTCGGCGCCATCGTGCTGATCTCGCCATTCGGCTTCTCGCCCACGGGCGAGGCCTTCAACCTGACGATGGAGGAGGTGGCGACCTCGATCGCGATCGCGCTGCAAAGCGACAAGCTGATCTTCCTGACCGAGCTGCCGGGCATCCTGGTACGCCCGGGCGAACCGATGAGCGATGACAACCCGATCGATACCGAACTGCCGCTGGCCAGCGCCGAAAAATGGCTGGCCGAACTGCCGCCAGCCCAGACGCCGTTCGACACCCCGTTCTACCTGCAGTATTGCGTCAAGGCCTGCAAGGCCGGCGTCGAGCGCAGCCACATCATTCCGTTCGCGGTGGACGGCGCGTTGCTGCTGGAGGTCTACGTGCACGATGGCATCGGCACCATGGTGGTGGACGAGAAGCTGGAGAACCTGCGCGAGGCTACCGGCGACGATGTCGGCGGCATCCTGCAGCTGATCGAGCCGTTCGAGCGGGACGGCACACTGGTCAAGCGAGGTCGCACCGAGATCGAGCGCGACATCGGCAACTACACCATCCTGGAGCACGATGGCGTGATTTTCGCCTGTGCGGCGTTGTACCCGTATCCGGAGGAGCGCACCGGCGAGATGGCCGCTTTGACAGTCTCACCGGAATCCCAGAGCCAGGGTGATGGCGAACGGGTGCTCAAGCGCATCGAACAACGCGCCAGGGCCCAGGGCCTGGACAGCATTTTTGTGCTCACCACCCGGACCAAGCACTGGTTCCTCAAGCGCGGTTTCATGCAGGCCGATCCCGACAAATTGCCGGAGGCGCGCCGGCGCATGTACAACTGGGATCGCAAGAGCCTGGTGCTGGTCAAGAAACTGAGCTGAACGTCGGTACCTGGCACGGCGAGCGGTTATCCTTTCCGCTCGGGCACCCGGATCGGGCCCTTGCACCGCTTCTACAAGGAACCTGGACCATGGCATCTTTGAACTTCATTGGCGGCGAAAAGGGTGGCGTCGGCAAATCGGTGCTGTCGCGTCTGCTGGCGCAGTATTTCATCGACCGCGGCCGTCCGTTCACCGGTTTCGACACCGACCGCTCGCACACCTCGTTCACCCGCTTCTACGCCGACTATGCGTCGCCGGTGATCGTCGACCGCTACGAAGGCCTGGACCGGATTGCCGCCTGCTTCGAGGACGTTCCGGCGGTGGGACAGCAGGGTAGCGCCATTGTCGACCTGGCGGCCCAGACGGCGCTGCCATTGTCGCGCTGGATCAAGGACTCTGACCTGCTTCCGCTGATGGGCGAGATGGGCGTGACGGTCAACTTCTGGCACCTCGCCGATGCCGGCAAGGATTCGGTGGACCTGCTGGACCGTCTGCTCAACACCTACGGCGCCGGCCCCAACTACATCGTGGTCAAGAACGAGGGCCGTGGCAGCGACTTCCTTGAATTGGAACAGTCGGCGGCCCTGAAGAAGGCATTGGCGCTGGGAGCGCGCGTCGTCACCCTGCCCCAGCTGCACGAGTCGAGCATGCGCAAGATCGACCGCCAGAACGCCAGTTTCTGGTCCGCCATCAACCACCGCGCCACCGACAACGATGCGCTGGGGATGCTCGAGCGCCAGCGCGTCAAGACCTGGCTGAAGAACTGCTACACGATGCTCGACGGCCTGCCGCTGTAAGCCAGCTGCGAGCCGGCTGTGCGCTGGCATGCAAACACCGGTCAGATACGCACGATGAATGGCGCCAACTGATCGAGATCGGGCTCGACGCCCAGGCCGGGCGCATCAGGCAACACGCCCCAACCTTCCTCGATCTTGAACGCAAAAACCTGCTCGCGCAGCGGATTCGGATTCGCGTCCACCTCGGCCCAGCCACCATCGAACCCGGCGCCAGCCAGCACGTGCATCGACGCCGCCAGCCCGACGCCGCCCGCCAGCCAGTGTGGGCAGTAGGCCACGCCCAGCGCATGCGCCTGGCGCGCCACCGAAAGACCGCCACCGATACCGCCCCACTTGCCCACGTCGGGCTGGACAAACCCCAGGTAACCGGCCTGCAGCGCCTCGGCAAAGGCCTGCTCGCCGCGCAGGTTCTCACCCGCAGCCAACGGCACGGCGCTGGCATTGGCCAGTGCAGACCAGACAGCGTGCGGCTGGTCTGCAGCGATCGGCTCCTCGATCCAGTAGGGCTTGAACGGCGCCAACGCGGCAATGCGGGCGGCCGCGTCCGCCGGCTGCCAACCCTGATTCGCATCGCACATGATCACGGCGTCACTGCCCATCGCCGATCGCGCCGCCCGCATGTTGGCAACATCGCGTTCAGGCGTGAACCCGATCTTGAGCTTGAAGGCGCGATAACCGGCCTGGTACTTGGCCAGCATCACCTCGACCACCTTGTCCGGGCCGATGCCGCTGGCATAGACACGGACCTTGCCGCTGCCCCCGCCGAGATGCTTCCACAATGGCACGCCGGCGCGGCGGGCAGCCATGTCCCACAAGGCCTGGTCCACCGCGCCGGTGATCTGGGCGAACGGACCGGGCTCGCCGCACTGGATCGCCAACAGCCGGGTGCGTTGCACGAGCATGTCGCGCACCGCCTGCGGATCGTCGGCGCAAAAACCCTTGAGCAAGGGTGCGAAGATACTGCGCGCCAGCCGTCCCCGATGTTCGGCCCCCACCTGCGGAAAGTTGCTGAATACCTCGCCCCAGCCAAAGGCGCCGTCACTGGCCGTGAGCTTGAGAAAAACCGCCGGGCGGTTGGTCATGGCACCAAACGCGTTGGCAACGGGTTCGGCAATCGGGGCGCGCAGCACCCAGCATTCCAGTTGGTCGATGCGGTTCGTCATGGTGCGGTGTCGTGATAGGTGGTCGCGCGAGTTTAGACCGGTGATCGCGTTGCCCGGCCTGCGGCCCACAGACCGCGGCACGATCGGCCAGCGCCCGGGCCATGATCGGATTCACCGAACACCCGCGACCGCGCATCGTCAAACCATCGAAGCCATATCGGATTTGCGCCAGGCGACCGGGAAGATGTCGTCGTCGGTCGGGCGGAGACCGGCCACCAATTGAGGGTCGCCCGTGATCTTCATGGTGGCTGGCCGCGGATCCCAGCGCGCATCATCGCCAAAGTACCGGGTCGAAATCGCCATGCGCCGCCGAGTGGGTGAGAAGTTGCCCGGGGCGCCATGAACCGTGAGCGGATGGTGCACGATGCAATCGCCGGCCTTCATCTCCCAGGACAGGAATCGGTAGTCCGGGTTTCCCTTGAGTTCGCTGAAATTGGGACACTCCTCGAGATCGGATTTGAAGTTCGGGTCCTTGTCGGGAATCGCCGCGCGGTAGAACTTGCCCCATTTGTGCGATCCCGCGACGTATTCCAGAGCGCTGTTTTCCGGCCCCACATCCGTCAATGCGACCCAGACCGACAGAATCTGATTGCCGCGCATCGGCCAGAACGGCAGGTCGTGGTGCCAGTCGGTCATCTCGTTCGTGCGGGGCTCCTTGACGAAAACCTGGTCATAAAAGACACGCACCTCGTCGCAGCGCATGAGTCGCGCGGTAATTTTGGCGTTGGGCGACTCCATCACGTAATGCTTGAAATCGTCGTCCCAGCGAAACACGAAGGAGTTGATGTGGTAGCGGTCCGATGTGCCGCCCAGCGCTCGCGTGACTTCGCGCGGGCGGGCCAAAGGGTTCTCGGCGTCCATGATGCGGTCCACCGCGGCGGACATGCGACTGATCCAATCCTGGTCGAACATGCCGCGCAAGCAGATGACGCCATCCTCTTCGAACTGCGCAATATCGGCCTCCGTGTTCGGGTTCAAGGGTCTACGGTTCATCGAGTGTCTCCTTCAGGGTTGGAATGCGTTTGGCATTTCGCCGCAGCTCGGCTGCCGCAACAGGTGGTCGGATTCGGCAGGCGGAACGGCGCTTGTGACCGTCGGTAGTCTGGCGATCAGCTGGCGAAGTTCGTCGGAGGAATTCGCATGTGGCTGCCGACCCTGCTGCGGGCGTGAGAGGACAAAATCAGGTCTCTGGCTCGATGCGAAGCGTCTTCAGGATCCGCGCCACCATGTTGTAGGCCGCGATGGCAACCGTGAATTCCACGATCTGCGTTTCGTCAAAATGTTCACGCATCTCTGCAAACAGGCTGTCGCTGACCTGCAAGTCCCGGGTAATCTGGGTGGCGAACTGCACGACCATCCATTCAACTTGCGTCCAGTCGGAATCCGTCCCATCCTCGGGCATTGCGCCGGCGATCCATCGTTGCAACGCGTCGAGTTGGCGCTGTTCGCCACCCGCTGCCAGAAAGTCCGGGGCGTGATGGTGGAATTCGTAAATCGCACCAGTGACCAAGGCAACAGTACAGATAGCCAACTCCTGCAGCCGGCGATCCGTTGAAAGGCCATTGCGGACGTCGCGCATGAAGATATTCCATCCACGTGCCACCGGTTCGCTCCACAACAGTGCTTTGTCCAGATTCAGAAGCTGGCCACCGCGACGCGCCACGATCGCGTCAACCAGATCCTCGGGTTGGCGTTTGCGATCAGGGGTCCAGTCGGCGATACGCATAGGGCTCCAAATTTCAGTGAGTGGGGTCGCGTGGGGGGTCAACCGGTTACACGCCACAGCTGCCGTTCCCTATTCTGACGCCTCTGACCGTCATTGCCAGCTTGCCGCCATCACCGGCCCCAGCGGGATGGCGAGCGCGTCGGACAGATGCGTCTGCCCGATTGGTGGCGGAGCAAAGGCTGCCATCGCGTCGACCAGCGCCTGAACGTGGCGGTCGAGCAGTGTCGCGCCATCAGACGCTCGGAACTGCTCCACCCGGCTGGCGTTGCCGTTGTACCAGCCGCTGACCGTGAACCGGTCGGCCGTGCCGATGACGCTGACTTCCAGGGAACTGCCGAGCCGGCGGAACCACAGCTGGTCGGCGCCGATATCGCCGATGAACTCCGCCACGTCGGTGTTTCCGGGCGTGGCATCGTTCTCGTAGATGGTGTCGGAACCGTTGCCGCGCGCCATCACATAAGTGTCATTGCCCCCGCCACCGACCAGCATGTCCGCGCCGGCACCACCGTCCAGGCGATTGGCTGCGCCATTGCCACGCAAGGTGTTGCGCAGCGTATTGCCAGTGCCATCGATCGCGGCAAGACCGGTCGACTCGAGGTCTTCGACGAAGGAACTCAGCGTGAAGCTGGTGTTCGCCCGCACGATATCGTGTCCGCCGGCCTCAATCTCGATCACCGCGTCCAGGCGGTTGTCGACCAGGTAGGTGTCATTGCCGCGACCCCCTTCCATCCTGTCGACGCCGCTGCCGCCATCGAGCAGATCGGCGCCGTCCAGGTCGAAATGCAGTGCCGAGTTGCTGCTCATTGCACCCCAGCTCGACGCGGTGTTGTAGCCATCGAAAGCGGCTGCGCCACTGCCGAAGTCCAGCACCACGCCGGGTTCGCGGGCACCGAACGAGCGGCCATTGACGTCGATGCGGTCCACGTACAGATTGCGGTCCTGTCCCAGGTCGGGACGGTATGCATCGTTGGTGAACTGGATGGCGACGGAGTTCGAGTCGATTCCCAGCGCGGCGGTGACCTGGTAGGGCCGGAACTCCGCGCTGTCGACCCGCAAACTCTGCACCGGTAGGCCGGCGATCCAGACCTGCATGATCGGCCACTCTCCCAGGCAGATGCTGCCCCTGGCATGGACGACCAGGCTGTCGATCCGCATCGGCTGTGCCAGCGCGTCATCCGGCGCGTCGCCCCACAAGGCGTCTGCGCCATCGCCACCGAGCAACTTGTCGTTGCCGCGACCACCGCGCAATCGATCCTCGCCGGCGCCGCCGCTGAGGGTGTTGTTGCCGGCGTTGCCGGTGAGCTGGTTGTCGTGCATGTTCCCGATGCCGTCGATCGAGGCACTGCCTGTCAGCACCAGGTTTTCGACCTGCGGACGCAGGCTGTGGCTGACGCTGCTCCAAACGGTGTCGACACCGCCGCCGGCCACCTCGTAGACGACGTCGTGTGGATCGTCCACCACATAGTGATCGTCTCCCCCGCCGCCCACCAGCATGTCGGCTCCGGCGCCGCCATCGAGCCGGTTCGCCGCACTGTTGCCCCGCAAGCTGTTGCGTCCGGCATTGCCGGCAGCGTCAATCGCCGCAGTGCCGATCAACTCCAGGTCTTCGACGTTGTCGGAAAGCCGGTAGCTGACACTGGCGCGCACGATGTCTTGGCCGGCGTCGGCAGCTTCGATCACCGTGTCGCCCGGATGGTCGACCAGGTACACGTCGTGGCCAAAACCACCGACCAGCGTATCAGCGCCAGCACCACCGTCGAGCCAGTCGCTGCCGAGCAGGCTGAACCGGATCGCGCCATGGCTGCTCAGGCCGCCCCAACTGGACGCGGTATTGATGCCGTCGAACGCAGCGGCGCCAGTGCCGAAATCGGTCACGGCGCCAGCGCCCTGGGCGGTGATCGTCCGGCCATTGACCGCGATGCGGTCGAGATACAGGTTGCGATCCTGGCCCAGGTCGGGACGCCAAGCGTCATTGACAAAGGCAATGTCGACACTTCCGGCGCGCAGACCGGGCGGCACGCTGACGACGTAATCCCTGAAATCGGACGAGGCAACGTCGAACGACTGCACCCGCACGCCTGCAATCCAGACTTCCATGCGCGGCCAGACACCCAGACAGACCGAACCCCGAGCGACGACGACAAGCGACTCGATCGACAGGTCTGCTGCGGATTCACCGGCAGCATCACCCACCAGCAGGTCGGCTCCGCTGCCACCGAACAACCTGTCGTTGCCGTGCCCGCCACGGAGATGGTCGTTGCCATTGCCGCCGTACAGGTTGTCGTTGCCCTGCCCGCCGTGCAAGGTGTCATCGCCGTCCAGCCCCTGCAATATATCGTCACCCGCCAATCCCAGCATCTTGTCCGCGCCGGGGCCGCCGCTCAGCGTGTCACCCAGTGGCGTGCCAACCCGATCCGTCGCCAGCACGGCCTCGATGGCGGCCAGATCCCACTGCAATCCACCGGCAAACACGACCGCCTCGATCTGCTGACCCAGGCCGGCGAACCAATCGCGCACCCGCACGGAGTCCAGTCCGTCGCCATGGCTGAAAACCAGATCGCTGCCTGCCCGGTAAAGACCCATGTCGGACGCCGCAATGCCGGGCCCGAACTGCAGCAGATCGTCAAATCCCGGGGCCGACGACGCCTCGGTGAGGGTGTCGTGGCCATCGCCCAGCCCGAACCGGTAGGTGTCGTCGAAACGGCTTCCCTGCAGCGTGTCGTCGCCCGGTCCGCCATCGAACACGGTGTCGCGCGCCGTGCCGGCACTGGTCAAGCGATCGTTGCCGGAACCACCGAACAGGATGTTGCTGCCCCAGAAGGTCTGTTGTGTGAAACCGCCAGGATGAAACCGGGTGACGACGTATTCGCCGCTATCGGCAACCAACGCGTCGTCGCCGTCGCCGCCGTCCAGGATGTTGTGGCCCCGGCCGCCGCTCAGGGTGTCGCTGCCACCCATTCCCAGCAACACATCGTCAGCATCGGAACCGGTCATGGTGTCATCGCCTGCACTCGCATGCACCACCAGAGCCTGTGCGCTCAGCTCGGCAGTACTCCATGTGCTGCCGTCGGCAAATCGTACGCGCTCGATCCGTTTCTCGGTCTGCGAGAAGGTCGGCGTCGATGCAAACCAGTCCTTGACCGTGATCCGGTCATCGCCGCCCGCCACGGCGAATACCAGGTCGTTCCCCTGACCCGGCAGCAACGATCGGGACACGATCACGTCGCCAGGGCCGATTTGCGGGCCGAACAGCAGCAGGTCGTCGCCACGGTAGCCCCAGAGCGTCTCCCGCTCGACGATGGTGTCCTGGCCGTCACCCCGGTTGAATCGGTAACTGTCACGCATGCCGCTACCCAAGACGGTGTCGTCGCCGGTGCCGCCATCGAACAGGTTGTCTTCAGAAAACAACCTGGCCTGCAGGGTGTCGTTACCCGCAGCACCGATCAGGATGTTGCCAGTGGAGCCGAAGACATCGGCACCCACGATCAGTACATCGGATCCGTCACCGCCATCGAGGTAATTGCTGCCCTGCCCGCCGGTCAGGTAATCGTTGCCGGCGCCACCCAGCAAGACGTCGTTGCCCGCGCCACCAGTCAGTGTGTCGTTGCCATCCAGGCCGCGCAAGGTTCCGCCGGAACCGGTCATGGTCATCACATCGTCCGCCGCGGTGCCGTCGATCACCACCGGCCCGCCGACGATGACCTGAAACGTGTCGGCCGCCTGCAGTTGACCCTGGTCCGTCGCGGTAAGCCGGATATCGAGCGCAACCACGCTGTCGGCAAAACCACTGAATAGCCGCGTCGAGGCGTCGAAAGTCAGCCAGGGCGGCAAGGGCGTGCCATCCGCCAGGCTGGCGCCCAGTTGCAGCGTGCCGTCGCCCCAGTCGGGATCGGCAAAGCTGCCAGAGGCAATCTGGAAACTGAAGGCGCCGCGGTACGGTACCAACCGGTCCGGCACCGGCGTCACCAGCGCAGGGGCGCGGTTCGTTGGGTGAACGGTCAGCGTGGAGACCGCCCCGCTAGACGCACCATAACTGTCGGTTGCCCAAACGGCTATATCCAGGTTGCCGATATCGCCCATCAGCGGACGACCGGACAAGCGCAGGGTGACCGGATCGAATACCAGCCATCCCGGCAAGTCGGCGCCATCGGCCATCGACACTGCGTAGCGGATTCGGTCGTCCGGGTCCGGGTCCACAAACATGTCGGCGGGCAACACCTGCGTGAACCGGTCATTTGCTCGCACATGCAAGGACGGTGCCGGATGGCGCAACGACGGCGCCTGGTTTTCTGTCGCCTTGTCGACCGCCGCCTGCAGGGCTGCCACGCCCCACACCTGGCCATCGGCGAATGCCAGACGGTCGAGCCGACGGTCGAGCACCTGGCTGCCCTGGATAGTCGGGGCGGCAAAATGCCCGAGCACAACAAGTTGGTCGGCCGTGCCCCGAATCGACAACACCATGTCCTCGCCCTGACGCCAGGCAACAAGGTCGCTGGCCAGGACGTCGTCACCCAGCCGAACGGTGTCCATGGCACCTGGCACCGACGCATCCGCCATGTCCATCAGCAGGTCGATGTTGTTCAGTGAGTCGTGTCCGTCGCCGCGGCGGAACAGGTAGACATCGTCGCCCGCGCCGCCGGACAGGAAATCGGTGCCAGCCCCACCCGAGATCAGGTTGTTGCCGGCGTTGCCGACAATGCTGTTGTCACCCGCATTGCCAACCAGCGTGAGGTTGCCGGCGCCCAAAGCCACCAACTGCTCGACATGCTCCGGCAGGTGGTACGACACCATCGTGTGCACCTGGTCGACTCCTTCGCCTGCCTGCTCCACCACCCGATCGCCAGCGTCGTCCACGTCATACATATCGTCGCCTGGGCCGCCTTGCAGGATATCGGCGCCCCCGCCACCCTGCAGCGTGTCATTGCCAGCCCCACCCACGATATGGTTGACCGCACCGTTGCCGCTGATTTGGTTGCCACGGTCGTTTCCAACCACCGCGACAGCGGCATTGCCGGTGATGAACACAGTCTCGATATGGTCCGGCAACTCGATATCGACCGAACTGAACACCGTATCCAAACCCTCGCCCTCGAACTCGACGACCCGGTCGCCGATGTCGTCGACGACATAGACATCATCGCCCGTGCCGCCCCACAGGATGTCGGCGCCGGTTCCGCCGTCCAGACGGTCGTTGCCACTGCCGCCAAACAAGGTATCTGACCCGCCACCGCCAAACAGCCGGTCATTGCCCGCTTCGCCGTCGAGCCTGTCGTCGCCGTCGAACGCAGCATGCGCAGCGTCTTCCACCAGACCGTCGCCCGCCAGCGTGTCGTCTCCGCTGCCACCGAACAGCAGGTCGGCTCCACCAGCGCCGACCAGAACATCGTCACCCTCGCCGCCATCGAGATAGTCTGCGCCGTGATCCGCGCCGCAGAGAATCTCGAACGCGTCGTCGCCGTCGAGTCGATCGTTACCCGCGCCGCCGATCAAGCGGTCATCGCCACCGCCGCCGACCAGCACGTCATGGCCGTCGCCGCCATCGAGATGGTCAGCGCCTTGAAACTGACCGGGTAAGTCGGCGTTGTTTTCGTCGCCCCACAAGGCATCGTCGCCAGCGCCGCCGAGCAGCCGGTCGTCGCCCCCGCCGCCAACCATGCGGTCATTGCCGGCCCCTCCATCGAGAAGGTCGTTGCCGTAGGCCCGAGCGGACAAGGCCAGGACGCCCGCACCGGCGGCTGTGCCGACAATGTTGCTCGCCGTCGTATCGCCCCAGATCGTGTCGGCCCCGGTGCCGCCGAAGATCGTGTCGTCGCCTCCATTACCCTCCAGGTAGTCGTCGCCATCACCGCCGTCGATCGTATCGGCGCCGTGATGGAACAAGTCGAC
>Ga0105047_10008364_pt1 | contig 17230 bp, 9 predicted proteins | sample MAT04_FD_78384 | JGI IMG/M metagenome (GOLD analysis project Ga0105047, IMG submission 78384) | Freshwater microbial communities from Lake Fryxell liftoff mats and glacier meltwater in Antarctica - MAT-04 (megahit assembly) | ecosystem: Environmental > Aquatic > Freshwater > Ice > Liftoff...
GAGTGCGATAAGTTACGGCTTTATGTCAAGGGCGATCGCCCTTATGTTCTGGAGTCCGGGTGGTCAACTCTGCCCAAAGAACAATCATTCGCTAAGGGCTTGATCTGGACAATCGCGCACATGAGTCAGCAGCAATTACAACAGCCAATCATCTTAAATCCTCATCCAGGCGATGAGGATGGCGTAATGTTTTGCCGCGTGATTCAAGAGGGCAAATCTATTTATATTGAACGCCAGGGTGAACCAGATTGGGAGGAGGTGTTAGAACGGGCGATCGCCAATCTAGAGCAAGCGACAGGACGCAGCTTCCGAGAGAAACCAGAGGAAGCCCCGCCAGAAGAAATGATGCCTGACCCTTTAGCTCAAGTGCCAGAGTCGGCAGAGATGCCATTTATGGATGGAGTCAATCACAGCCTCAATAGTCTGGATGACGTGGAAAAATGTCGTCAGTTTTATCACTGGATCACCGATAGAGCGGTCTGGAAGCAAGTTAATGAAGTTCCCGCAACAGCAGCCTATGTTAAACAAGAATTGGCTAGGGCGATCGCCAGTCTTGCTCCTAACGATTTAAGCGCTGTCCGAACCCTGACCGATGTTCAGCTTAGAGGGATGGGATGGGAAGCTGAGAAGACTCAAAATACCTTGTTTCAGCGGTATGGCAAGCGATCGCGGTTGGAATTAAGCGTGTCGGAACTTTATTTGTTTCTTTGGTATTTAGAAGGGCAGCAGCAGTTAAGGTTGCAGGGAGTTGGGTAGGGATAGAATGAGCGGGGCGATGATGACCAATATTATGACAATCTATCGGTTCAGCAAGCCTATAAGTGTTTTGTTTGCTGTGTTAGAAAGGTTGAGCGATCGTGCTCACTCCAACACTTCAGCGCAGCGGATGGACAAAAGTTACTGGTGGCGTTACCGAAGCTTTCTGCCGCTACTGGCTTTTGCCGTCATACTGCACTTCCTCACCATTAGCCTTTTTTTCTAATATAGAGTTAAGTCACGCGTGTCGCTCAGTGGAGAAATATCATCTTGACTCAATTACCAAACCGTATCACCAGTCCCTCTTGGTGGCAACTCCTGAGTTGGATCGCCGATCCGCTCGGATTTCAAGATAGATACAGCCGAAAGTACGGAGATATCTTTACCATGCAGCTAGGTGGAATGGGATCTTATGTGGTTATTGGCAATCCACAAGCCATTCAGGAGATCTTCAACCAGGATTCCAAGTTTGATGTTGGTCGTGGGAATGCCCTTGCAGAACCGCTAGTGGGGCAAAATTCTCTGATGTTGTTGGATGGCGATCGCCATCGACGAGAACGAAAAATATTAATGCCGCCCTTTCATGGAGAGAGGCTACAGACTTATGCTGAACAAATCCGCCTGATTACAGAACAAGTTGCTAGCCAGTGGCAAGTCGGTCAACCTTTTGTGGCTCGGACTACCATGCAGAAGATTAGCCTGGAGGTGATTTTGCAGGTCGTCTTTGGCTTGAGCGAGGGAGAGCGCTATCAACAGCTTAAACCCCTCCTGACGGATTGGCTTGATATGACCGATTCGCCCCTCCGCTCTAGTATGCTATTTTTGCGGTTTTTGCAGCAAGATTGGGGAGCGCGGACTCCTTGGGGGCAGATGAAGCAGCGACAACGCCAAGTCCACGAGCTGCTCCAGGCAGAAATTGAGGAGAGAAGAACGAGGGAAAATCAAGGGCGTACCGATGTATTGAGCCTAATGATGGCGGCACGGGATGAACAGGGGCAAGCGATGGCCGACGAGGAATTAAGAGATGAACTGCTAACGATTTTATTTGCTGGTCATGAAACTACGTCAACAACTCTCGCTTGGGCTTTCTATCAAATTCATCAACAGCTAGATGTCCATGAAAAGTTGTTAAAGGAACTAGACAGTTTAGAGGAAAATCCAACTCCTATGGAAATTGCTCAACTTCCCTACTTGACAGCAGTTTGTCAAGAAACGCTACGGATGTATCCCGTCCTGCCTGTAATTTTTCCACGCATTGCCAAAGTGCCTGTGAACATTGCCGGATACTCGTTTGACGCTGGGACAATCTTAATGCCAACAATATATCTTGTGCATTATCGAGAAGACTTGTATCCGAATGCTCAACAATTTGAACCAGAACGTTTTCTCAAGCGCCAATATTCTACTTCTGAATATTTGCCTTTCGGGGGTGGCAGTCGGCGGTGCTTGGGATATGCCTTAGCTTTGTTAGAAATGAAACTGGTTCTCGCAACGACTTTAGCCAAGTATAACCTTGCCTTAGCAGAGGATAAACCCGTTAAACTGCAACGTCGTGGGTTTACGCTTGCTCCTACAGGCGGGGTGCAGATGGTGATGACTGGGAAACGATAAAAAATCTATAATAATCGGCGATCGCATTACTCTACCGCTTCTTCGATCGCCCCTAACGTCTTCAGAGTAGATTTTTCTGCTTCAGTCAAGCCTTTTACTTCAGTAATATTCATGCCAGCATACGGTTTATTAATCAGCTTTTTGATGCATTCTCCAGTTTGAATATCCCACACACGAATGGTTTCATCAAAGCTACCGCTGACGATCGCTTTGCCATTGGGATGGAACTCTAACCCTCGGATACGATTTTGGTGACCTATTAAGACTTGTTGACAATTACCAGTTTGGACATCCCATAAACGGATTTCAGCATCATCCCCGGCACTCGCAATCAGTAGCCCATCGGGACTAACGGCGATCGCCCTGACCCGATCGCGGTGTCCTTCCAGGGTGAATCGCAATTCACCCGTCTGAGTGTCCCAAATTTTGACAGTTTGATCGAACGAACCTGTGGCGATCCACTGTTCATCCGGGGCAATTGCGATCGCCCAAATTGCTCCAGTGTGCCCAGTGAGTGTGCGTAAATGTTCACCAGTATGGCTATTCCAGAGATGGATCTGGGCTTGGGCGCTAGCGGCGATCAGGTGATCGCTTAACTGCACTGCGCAGGACTCACTCATCTGCCCCCGTTTTTGCACTTCGTGTAGACACTCGCCAGTATCGAGATCCCACAACAGCACCAACAGATCACTGCCACTGCTCAAAATCTTTTTGCCATCGGGCGAAATTGCAACGCCGAATACAGAACTTGGTTGCTGTAACGTTCGAGTACATTGACCCGTCGCAAAATCCCAAATTTTAATCGTGCGATCGCTGCTACCGCTGACCAAGGTTTTGCCATCAGGGCTGATGGCTACACTCCATACCCGCCGAGTATGCCCCTGAAAGGTTTGACGATATTCGCTGCGGCTGAGATCCCAAATACTGATCGTTGCGTCATCATTAGTATTTACTAAATGAGTACCATCGGGACTAATGGCGATGTCGTTTACTGCGCTGACTTGACCAAAGCGAGTCATGACGCAATTGCCAGATTCAACCTCCCAAAGTCGGAGCGTTTGGTCATCGCTGCCACTTAGCAGAAACTTACCATCGGGATGAAATTTGAGCGCTCGAACAGTATTGCTGTGTTGTTCTAGGACTTGAAGACATTCTCCGGTATGCAAATCCCAGATCCGGATCGTGTGGTCATAGCTGCTACTGGCAAGCAATGCTCCATCGGCTGAAATGCTGCTGCGTGTGATCTTGTCTGCATACCCCTCAAAGGATCTAAGGCAGTTTCCTGACTGAAGATCCCATAATTTAATCATCTGATCACCTGCACTGACGATGGTATTGCCATTGTCTATCACGCTGACAAAATTGACTCGCTTAGGGTGCCCTTCAAGAGTTTTAATGCAGTTACCTGTCTGCCAATTCCAAAGCTTGATGGTGCGATCGCGGCTACTGCTAATCAGAGTTTTACCATCAGGACTAAACGCCAATGCCCAGACAATATCACAGTGGTCAATTAGGGTCTGTGTGCAGTTTCCGGTCTCAAAATCCCAAACTTTAATGGTGTTATCAGCACTACATGTTGCAAATATCTGATCATTGGGTGCGATCGTCGCGGCGTAGACCTTGCTGTGACCGATGAAAGTATTAATGCAGGTTTCTGTGCGAACATCCCAGAGTTTAATAGTTTGATCACTGCTGGTGCTGACTAAGATGGAACCATCGCTATTAAATGCTAGCGATTGCACCCAATCGCCATGTCCCTTCAGAGTCAAGCGCTTTTGAAAATTCTGAGCTGACCAGAGTTGAATATTTCCACTGGCTTCCCCGGTTGCAAATAAATTTCCGTTGGGATGAAAGGCGCAACATATGACTGTGCTAAATGCTTGGGTAAAGATGACCTGGGAAACGTCGGCTCCAGTTAGGTTGACATCGCGCAAATTGGCGTTAGTTAGATCCGCGCCTTGTAGAACCGTGTGAGCCAGATTTTTGGCATTGAGAGCAAATTTATCGCGATTCACGAGCAGAGTGACAGCATTGCCTCCGATATAGCCTGAAATAGGCGCTGTTTTATGTGCTGTGACAGCAATTGCCTCAAACAGAGCAATCTGAGGTTCTTCCACTAGCAGCGGTTGTATTAATTCAATAACGGCTTTGCTCAGCGGTACAGAGCCAAAGCCCGATCGCAACCGTTCCCAATCTTCACTCACAAAGTTCTTTAAAGGTGCGATCGCCACACTCCGCCCCGCATCATCTAACGTGCGTTGGAAGTAAGCAGACCACGTATAATCTTGGGGTTCTCTGCTGGCATCCAAACAAGATTGTGCCTTTGCCAACTCTAAAAAATCAGGCGCGATCGCCCCCAACTCAGCCGCAAATTTATACGCCACAAAGAACTCCAATAGCGATCGATGGGCGGGCATATAATCCCCATCGGCATTACGAATCAGCATCGTCTGCCCCATCATGTCGTAATGCCAATGATCCAGGTCTTTCTCTTCTTGAACCACTGAACCAAACAACCGACGAATGCGATCGGGAAACTCGCGGTAGTTGAGGCTCATGCGGTTAGTGGACAACATTTCCCACGATAATTCACACAAGAAATAGAGCTTCTCTGCTAACGAGGTGAACGTGCGTTCCTCCTTAATATCGCGCTCCATCTTGCGCCGCACCGCATATAGATATACCCGCGACATATCCACGGGTTTGCCCGACTCAATATCGGGTAATGCCTCCAGAATTAACTCTGTCATTACTGGGCGGCGTGCTAGATCTAATAGCTGCGGATTGCCCATCACTTGCTCTACAGTAGTAGACTCCGCTTGCAGCAATAGCACCTGCCGAATTTGATCATCGTTAAACTTCTCCAGTTCTAGTACCTCAAACTGCGGCATTTCTCCCGTTAAGTTGGCGATCGATGCCTGCAATTGAGCATTCAGCAACGCCCGCCCTTCTCTGGCTTCTGGGAAATGTTCGGTGCGGCAGGTGAGGATGACCTTTGCTCCAGGCACGACTGCCTTCGCCAATTCCCAGAAGTTATTGATCATTTCCTGGCGATCGACCCGTGCCGCCATTTCATCAAACCCATCAAAAATCAGCAGCAGTTTTCCCATCCGGTTGAGTTGCTCAAAGGCTGAATAAGTCAGCGATCGCACCTCATGTTTACGAAAGAAGAACTCTGAAAATAGCGACTCTACGCTCACTGCCTTGGCATAGTCGCGCAACGGAATCACCAATGGTAAACGAGGACGATCCAATCCTCTCTGTTGCGCTTCCCGGTAGCGTTGCAAGGCCTGGCTAGCATAGTGAAATGCAAACCAGGTCTTACCCGTGCCAAACTCACCCAAAACCGAAATATGCTCTTTAGCCGGATCATCCAGCCAGAGGTCAATGTAGCCATCAATCCAGCCATCGCGATCGTCATAGCGACTGACACCCATCCGTTGCTTCGTGTCCGGGTCAATCTCCTCTTTCGTACAAGCCAACGGCACATACTTCTGCTCAATTCCTCGCCGCTGAATTTCCGCTTCTAACCAGTCCAGATAGCCGCTAAAGTCTGCATCTTGATCCAGCAGTTCATCAAACGTATAGCAGCCCAGATCGTGGTTCTCTTCTTTTTCAATCTCCTCCCGTGCCGCTCGACTAATGCGCCGCGCTGTCACTAGCCATCCTTCATCTGCTTTTTGCACCTCAACTGACTGCCGCAACGCCTTGATATCTCGTAGCCCCACCTCGCCATCAATGCCTCGAACGAGAATGCGATCGTACCGCCCCCGTCGTACAGGAATATCAATCACCCACTCAAAATAATCGTCTTGCCACGCCTCGTATGGCTCAAACCGATAGCCTAACGTTTCAAACCACCCTTTCATCTGTTGGGCAAGGGCGAACGCTCTGCACTGTTTCTCTTGAATCGATGGGGAACTGTCGCTCTCGCTAGGCAGGACTGGATAACTCTGGGCAGCTAACCGCGCCATTTCAGTCCGCATTGCCTCCAACGTGGGCAGCCGCTGCAACCGCTCTTGAATACCGCCGATCTGTCGGTGCAGAGACTCAAGTCGCTGATTCGCCAGAACTTCAGCAGGAGTGCGGGTGCGTTTAGCAACCTCAATGAACACCGCCGCAAACTGATAAAACTCTTGCCGTGCATCAATTCCTAATTCTCGAATGCGATCGCCCAAGGTGTGCTCAGAGAGAAAAGTCTCGCCTTCCTTGAGCAACAGGCTCGGATTATTCTGATCAAGCGCTTTGCGGAAAATGGTTTGGATTTCTGACTGTCTGAACATCTCCAATACTGGCTTTGGCTTACTGATGCCATATTCCACCAAGGTGTATTGATAGACGGCCGTAAAATCAGCAGGTGGATGGTCTGGGTCTAGGTTCAGTTGCTTCAGCAGCTTGATTACAAGTTCACTGCGCTGGAGCTTATTTTGAACCATGGGACTCGCAAAACCTACAATGATGTCAATCAACTTAGCTAACTCAAGCACACACTCTCTCCTCCAGATTCAGCGCAGTCCAGTGAACACTTAATTGCTATTATCCAAATCTTGCAGCAAAAACAGTCGAATTAGGTAGAGTTCTTAAGAGAAACAACCCTTTAAAATAATTGTAGGTCTAGTCGTCTATGGCCCTTCCACACCTTATTCTATGCCGGAGTCAATGCAGCCGCTTCAAGTTACGATACTGACCATTGGTTCTAGAGGAGACGTTCAGCCTTACTGCGCTTTAGCTTTAGGACTGAAGCGGGCAGGATACAAAGTTCGGATTGCAACCAACCGTAATTATGAAACCTTAGTGACTAGCTTAGGACTGGATTTTGCCCCGATCGCTGGGAATTATCAAGAACTCTTAAATTCAGAAGCAGGTCAAAAACTGTTGACAGGTCAGTCCAATAAGCTCATCAGTGACGAACTTCTGCTAAAGCAAATGCAGGATGCAGTTGAGGCTTGCCAATCAGTAGACATATTCATTTTCACAATGTTGGCACTTTGGGGCTACCATATTGCTGAAAAATTAGGGGTGCCCAGTTTCCTCGCCGCCGCTGTTCCTGTCAGTGCAACGCGATCGTTTCCATTTCTCCAGTTTGCAAAAGTGACCACTACCCCTATCCTGGGGATGCTGAACTACGCTAGTAGACCTCGGCTTAAATATGACAACTATTAGGATCTGGCAACCCTAGACAGAGTAAAGTGACCAGTTTCTAAATGGTGGGTTGATCTACGCCGAGGTCTACTAAAATAATCGGAGCTTTTTTCTTGCATATAGGCGGCTCGGTAGATTGCCGTTGTAGATTTGTCGCCGCTGTCCTTAAAAAATGTTAGTAAAGAGTAGAAATAAGGTTCAGTTCAGAATCACGTGGGTGGGTCTGAACTGAAACCATCTGTTCCAAGCGAAGTAGAACAAACACAATGTCACAATCCATTGGTCTAGCAGATCTAATTCAACAGGTAAAGCAGGATTTGCTGTCAACAGTTCCCGGGAAGAGTGCAGATGCTCCCATATTGTTTGTGGAGTCTGTAGAGCTAGAGTTAAAAGTTGCTGTTAGGCAGGAAGGAAAGGGAGGGATCAAAATTGACGTCCTTTCCATTGGGGGCGGAGAGGTTGGTGGTGCGGTGAGCCAGGACAAAACCCATACGGTGAAGGTGAAGCTCTCACCACTGTTCGATAAGGCGCGGTTAATGGAGTTCTACGAGACTTTACACTCTAATGAAATTCCTTCTTCGGTGAAGCTTAGCCTTGCTGCCTTGCTGAAGGGGTCAGATACTAACCCTGACGATCGCTACTCATGAAACTGCTTGAGGTATATTTATCGCCTTTAGATGAAAGACGGTTTCAGGCGATCGCCACCCATTCCCCCTCTGGAGATGGCTCAGCAAACTCCTTTTTGCCTTTCTGGGAAGGAGAACAAGATAGGCGATCGACCCTCATTAAAGTACTGGAAGGAACAGGTATTTTTCGCTCGGATCACTTTCCCAGACCTGGAGAGCAGAATTGGATGATGGAGGCTGGCATTCTAACTGCTGACCAGCAGAGTTTTCAGCCCGGTTATTTGCAGCATATTGGACAAGCTCTTTACGCGGCTCTGTTCCCTCCAAATTCTTCTTTAAAGTCAGTGTTTCAGACAGCGCTGCGGCTAGCTGAGCAGGAAGATACAGAACTACACGTGCGGCTCAAGTTCTCGGCAGATTCAGCGGAGCGATCGCGTTTAGCTGACTACCCATGGGAACTGCTCCACGATGGTCAGCATTTTTTGCAGCATCGTCAGGTGTTTGTATCTCGCTACATTGCCTATGAAGCTTTACCGCCTGCTCCTTTGCCTCAAGATCGTCTGCGAGTCTTGTTGATCTCGCCTCGTGCTGAAGATGCCGCTCAGGGGTTAGCAAAGCTTTCAGATACTGAGCAGCAAGCCATTCGTATTGGTTTAAGCAAGGCGGAGGCAGAGGGGTGGGTCGTGCTGGAGCCACTCCCGAAGGCAACCCTCAAAGCCTTGAGTGCTAACCTGTCTCAACGCACCGAAATTCAGATGCCACAGGTTTTGCACTTTGATGGTCATGGGCTATTTGGTAAGCGCTGCGTTAATCCACAATGTGGTCAAATCCATGCAGGTACCAAGGTCGATCGCTGTCAGAACTGTGGTCAACAGCTCTCAGATGCAACGGGATTTCTCTTGTTTGAGGATGAGCAGGGTAGTCCCGATTATGTGAGTGCTGCGTCGCTAGCGGCTTTTTTGCCAAAGAGGGTGGCAGTGGTGGTTCTCAGTGCTTGTCAGTCGGGCATGGCCGTTGCTGGAAAATCGGTGTTTAATGGAACAGCACAACAACTGATTGATGCCAGAGTTCCGGCAGTGGTAGCAATGCAGTATGCGGTGAGAGTGGATGCAGCCAGTCAGTTTGCAGAACAGTTTTATCGCATGTTAGGGCAGAGGAAGCCCTTGGTAATGGCTCTCAATGAAGGGCAAAAATGGATGGGAGTGGATGGGAACCAATGGTATCGACCTGTTTTGTATCTGCGTTGGTTGGATAATCAGGGGGGGCAATTGTTTGTAGAGTCAACCGTTGCAAAGTCTCACAAATCTAAACTAAGTCGTTTTCAAAGATTAGAAATGGATCGGCTACAAGTGGAATTGGAGGATCTGGAGAAAGACTATGAGAGAGTTAAGGCTCAGTTGCGTGTGGAGTTGGATGCTCCTACGCAAAATAAGTTAGAACGCCGAATTGAGCAAATTGGACAAGATATAGACACCACAGAGCAGCAGTTATTTCAGTTAAACCAAAAAGATGAGTAAAGACTATCTGCTTGACCATTATCAAACTCAACTGGATGACCTTGATCAAGACTATAAGAAAGTCAAGGAGCAGAAACGGGTAGAGCAGGATGGTCCTACGCAAAATAAGTTAGAACGCCAAATTAAGCAAATTGGGCAACAGATGGATGAATGGCAACAGAAAATTGATCAACTTCAAGAAGAGCGGCAACGTCAGTCAGTTCATATTGCTCTGAATACATTGATTGATATTCTTAGAACCCATGAAAGCCAGCTTGAGTTAATCATTCAGGCGTATCAACAGACAGTTAGCCACTGGTCGGTTCCGGTACGCCCAGATACCAAAACAGTCGAAACCATCATTAATGAGCTTGAAAGAATTGTTCAAGGTCAGTCATCCTACACAGCACGGGAAGAATTTATCGCTCATGTCGTCTATCAGACTTCAGAGCCATTCCTGTCTAATGACCTAAACCAATGGGGTGCTCAGCACCGAGCAGGGATTAATTGGCTTCAACTTCATACCCAAATTCAGGGTGTCCAGAATAAGCGGTTAGAAAATGCTCAACCTGCTATTTTAGTGACTATTGTTCGTAGTGATGAAGCTTCTACTCAGGCTCAAGAGGGCGAAACCCATTACCAAACGAATGCCTGGTTGATAGAAGATATTGAGACGTATCGATCGCAAAAAACGGGCTACCATTCTTTACTAGCTAGTGATTGTCCAGAGGCTGCACCCTGCTTATTGGAGAACCTACTGCAAAAAATAACTGATTTACTAAATCACTTTTTGGTTGAACAAAGACGAGTTTGTGAGTACTGTCAAAACTATCCTCAAGTACATGTATTCTTACCGTTGGAACTAATGCATTTAGGAGTTGATGTCTGGTTACTAAATTCAGTAACCAATAGGCGACCAGAGTATTTGGGGCATGATCATGTAGTCGTGATTCGGTGTGCCAATCGATACGATCGCAATTACAGAAAAGGACCAAGCTGGCTGAATTTGTGGAAACGACACCAAAATTTATTGGAGGAGTCTGCCACGGATGTCTTTGTACTGGGTCATGATAAGGATCTGGATGAACTAATGGATATTCTAGAGGGGGCTGTGCAGCCAGACAGTAAGGTCGTGGGATTGCGAGTCAATCAGGCACCCTTGAATATAGAGGAACTCTGCTATGAACTTTTAGACTCCGGGTTACCGCTTGCTATTTGGCCTCGCTGTGATAATTTACTAACCCTGTCTCCTAAAACTGAGTTATCGAATCTGTTAGATGCCTGTTGTTTAAATCAGTTACCTGCTACAGTCCAAGGCAAACGGTATGAAACTCGTAAAAAGAAAAACTCCCCAGATTGTCACATTGGACATCATCTTTCCCTTTTGTGGGATGACCCCTATTTAGTGCCCCCGAAGTCTGCCTGAATTAAGAATTCTATGAGTGAACTACCAGAAGATTGGAAGCTATTTCAAGGGGATAACCGAGAACCCCACGATGCGATCGCCACCTTACCCGATGCGCCGCCTTGGCGACCTTTTGGCAAAGATCCTAACCCTGGCGTCAGTCGTCGAAAACGTCGGGGTGAAACCTTCCAGGCTCAACCCGAAGAGATCGAGATGGTCAATGCTGCTTTGTACTTGCGGCGACCTCTGCTTATAACAGGCAAACCGGGTACAGGTAAATCTTCCCTGGCTTATTCGGTGGCTCACGAGTTAAAGCTGGGTGAAGTGCTCTATTGGCCAATTACGACCCGCACCACGCTTAAAGATGGTCTTTATGCCTACGATGCTATTGGTCGCCTGCAGGAGGTGAAGCAGTCTGAAGCTAAGGGTGACTATATCGAAGACCCACAAAAAATAGCTGACTATATCACCTTGGGTCCGCTGGGGACTGCTCTACTAGAATCACCCTGCCCCCGTGTGCTAATTATTGATGAGATCGATAAGAGCGATATTGATTTACCCAACGACCTACTGACCATTTTTGAGGAAGGTCGGTTTGAAATCCCAGAGCTAGCGCGACTGGAAAAAGATAGTGATGACCCCAAGCATCAAGCAGACGCAATCGAAGTCAAGGTTCGCACTGCTTATATTGATGAAGCCGAAGCCACTTACATCGAAAAGAAAGCCAAGATTAGAGGGGGACGGATCACCTGTCAGGAGTTTCCTTTGGTGATCTTGACCAGCAACGGTGAGCGCGATTTTCCACCTGCTTTTTTGCGCCGTTGCTTGCGCCTAAATATGCGCGACCCCGATCGCCTCCAGTTGGAGCGCATTATCAAAGCTCATCTAGAGAAATGCAATCTCTCAGACAGTCAAGTAAGTGCCCTAATTGACAATTTTCTCAAGCGTCGGGATAAAGGGAGAGAACAGCTTTCTACTGATCAACTGCTGAATGCACTATTTATGATTATCCGCCAGCGAGACTGGGTAGGCGACGAAAAGGAGAGCTTGCTTGACCACCTACTAGCGCCGTTGGATCGTGCCTTGGAGGTTAAACCGAAAGATCGTTCAAAAGATCGTTCATCAGAGTCTAAGGGCAAATGATCGATCGTTTCATCGTCATGTTGCAGCAACATGGTCTGCTTCTGAGCGATCAGGAGATTGATGCCTTCAGCGAGGCTCAATCTTTGTTGCATGACGAAGACATTGCTGATGCTCTCTGGCTGGCGGCTAGGATTGGCGGCTCTTACGAGATTAATCAAGTAGACGAGTTAGGCGAACCAGAAAACTCAGGTGAAGCAACTTCTGTTCGGGTAATTGACGACAATACCCTTCCAGCCGCGCCCCAGCCGTTTGTCTCTGCCTATATGCCTCAGGCGACTAAGCCTGATCCGTCATCAGCCGAACTGCCAGAACAGGGCTTGCCTATTCAGGTACAAGCTGCTCCTGCTCTACCGAATCCTCGTGACATTAGCCGATCGCTACGACCTTTGATGCGGAAGGTGCCGTCACTGACTCGGTCAGAGTTAGATGAAGTCGCCACCGTTAACCGCATTGCTGAACGGGATATCTGGGTGCCGATTCTCCATCCCTCGCCCGAACGCTGGTTTGATCTAGAGCTGGTCATTGAAGCCAATGAGTTCAGCTTTATTTGGCAAGATACCCTAGATGAGTTTCAACAGTTGCTGGAATGTCAGGGTGCTTTTCGTAATGTTCGCACCTGGTATGTCCAAGAGTCTAATGCAGGACAGCCAAAGCTAGTCTCTAAAAAGCAGAAACGGTCAGATATCGACCCAGACCAGCCGTTACGAAGTCCTAAAGAACTGGTTGATACCTCTGGGCATCGTTTGGTGCTGTTGATTAGCGATTGCCGATCGCAGCTTTGGCAGCAGGGTCAGATTCATGATTGGTTAGCTCTTTGGAGCCAACATGGACCGACGGCGATCGTGCAATTATTGCCCGAACGGCTGTGGAGCCAAAGTGAACTGGATGTAGGGTTTGCTGTGCAGGTTAGCTCATTGACACCCGGTGCTCCTAATCAAAAACTGCAAGTTAGAGAACTCCCTGTTCGCACCGAAGTTGCAATTTTAGATACGTTGACAGTACCGATCGTGACTCTGACCGCCAGTGCGCTAAAACAATGGGCATTAGTGGTTGCGGCGGCGGGTCGTCAGAGGTCGCCTGCTCGCCTGTTTGACCTGTCCTGGGTAAAAAATCCAGAGCGCGATCGCTCCAGGGCAGTCATCCGACCAAAATCTGCCAAGGAACGGGTAGAGCTATTTATGGCGACTGCCTCTCCCATTGCTCAGCGTTTAGCCAGTTTAATGGCGGCGGTTCCCGTAGAGCTACCCGTAGTGCATTTAATTCAGCAAGAACTGCTGATAGATGTGCAGCCCGTTCATATTGCCGAGGTGTATTCTAGTGGGCTGTTAGAAGAAGTTAAACCGGACAAATCAAAGCCCGATGCTCTGGTGCGATACGACTTTGTTAATGAAGTTCGGGGGTTGTTGAACAAGATCACGCCGCTAGATGAAACCCTTGGGGTAATTGAAGCCCTATCTCAGCGCATTGCCAGAACTCTGGGCTTTGAAATCAGGAGCTTTACGGCTCTACTCTCCCCAAAATCTAATTGGAGTGAAGAAGAAAAAGATGCCATTCTACCCTTTGCCCAAATTGCAACGGAGGTGCTCCACCGCTTAGGCGGTGACTACGCCGAACTAGCTCAGTTAGTGGAACAGGATGCCCAAGGTCGTTCGGACTGGATTCAGCCGATTGACTTCAATTCAAATGATCCAAAGCTACAGGTGCTTAACTTTAGAACAGCTCAATTCGTAGATTCTGAAGCCGAGGTAGATCCTGAAGCCGAAACTGAAACTGAAAGTGACTTCCCACCCATTCAGATCGACCAGTTCACGATTACGACCATCACAGTCGAGCCAGAGGGTGAAGCTCACCCCCCCAACTTACACCCCTTTGACTTTACCGTTGTGACCATTCAGCGCGATACTGCTCGACCGCAACGGGCTGAGTGGATGATAGGACGCTATCAGCAGCAAGCCTATCGACTGTTTGAGCCACTTACCATCACAGGGGACGTTCTGCTTGAAATGGTTTCAGTTCCGGGGGGAACTTTTGTCATGGGATCGCCTGAGAATGAACGCGATCGATCCCCTTCCGAATCTCCCCAGCATGAAGTAACGATTGAACCATTCTTGATGGGCAGGTATCCTGTCACCCAGCTCCAATGGCAGTTTGTAGCTACATCAATGCCCCAGATTAACCAAGAACTAAAACCCACTCCGTCTAGATTCTCAGATAGTGCTCGCCCTGTCGAAAGGGTGAGTTGGTATGATGCAGTTGAATTTTGTAATCGCCTCTCACACCACACCGGGCGCATCTATCGTCTTCCCACAGAAGCAGAATGGGAATATGCCTGCCGAGCAGGTACCACAACGCCTTTTTACTTTGGGGAAACCATTACTCCAGAGCTAGCCAATTACAACGGAGCCTTCACCTACAATGGCGGATCTACAGGAGAAACTCAAGGAGAGACAACACCCGTGGAGCTTTTTGAAGCTGCCAATGCTTGGGGGCTATCTGATATGCACGGGAATGTGTTGGAGTGGTGCCAGGATCACTGGCATGGCAACTATGAAGGGGCACCGACGGATGGGAGTACTTGGTTGAGCAAGAATGAGGATGCAAATCGAGTGAGACGCGGCGGTTCTTGGGACTACAACCCCGTAGATTGTCGTTCTGCCTCTCGTAACTCCTACTCCCCGCATGGAACCTTTAACATTATTGGTTTTCGAGTTGTCTGTAGTACATTCAGGATGGGGGGTTAGGGCGTGTTTTAAAAGTCTTTCAAACCATTAGATGCGGGTTCCTCGGAGGGCGAATATCATTTGCCCCTACCGCAAAATGTGGATCGTAGGAGCGAATGGCATTCGCCCAGTTCGACACCATCAGAGGTTTTAAAACACGCCCTAAAGTCTCACACCTATAGAAAATATGGCTGCTATCTCAGATTCATTGCCCAAACTCACTTACACCCAACAGCAGGGAACGGCTCAGTTTTTTAATGAGTCATTAGCAGATCACTTGGCTCTCAAAATGATGCTGATTCCAGCAGGCACCTTCATGATGGGATCACCGGAGGAAGAATTAGAGCGGATGGATCGCGAGGGACCCCAGCATGAAGTGAGTGTGGCTGCTTTTTGTGTGGGGAAGTATCCGGTAACCCAGGCTCAGTGGCAGTTTGTGGCAGGGCTGCCGCAAGCGGAGCGAGAACTGGAAGCTAATCCCTCACGCTTCAAAGGAGATACTCATCCGGTGGAGAGTGTGAGTTGGTACGATGCTGTGGAGTTTTGTGTGCGGCTCTCGACCTACACAAAGCGAATGTATCGGCTGCCAAGCGAAGCAGAATGGGAGTATGCCTGTCGGGCTAGAACCACTACACCATTTTACTTTGGGGAAACGATTACGACTGATGTAGCAAATTATGATGAGACAGACGACAAAGATGGTAGATGGTCAGGTTCTTATGGGCAAGGACATAAAGGTGAGTACCGAAAAGAAACAACTCCGGTAGAGCATTTTGAAAACGCCAATGCTTTTGGTCTGTGCGATATGCACGGGAATGTTTACGAATGGTGCCAGGATCACTGGCATAGCAGCTATGAGGGGACACCGATCGATGGAAGTGCCTGGTTGAGCAAGGATGAGGATACAGATCGAGTGAGACGCGGCGGTTCCTGGTACTACAATCCGAGGCATTGTCGTTCTGCCTATCGCAGCAGCACTAACCCGCGCGAAACCAACTACGATATTGGTTTTCGAGTTGTCTGTTCTGCTCAGACAGGAAAGTATCCAAGAAGTGATAATCTTCGCAGTGAAAAAAATATCGACTACACCAACCTTCGAGATTTGTTGGCAACAGGAAAATGGAAAGAAGCGGATGAAGAAACCTGGAAAGTTATGATGCAAGTGACAGAACAAGAGAAGAGAGGTTATTTGTATGCTGGTGATATTAGTGAGATTCCTGCTACTGATCTCCGAACGACTGATCAGTTATGGGTGAAGTACAGTAGTGGTAAATTTGGCTTTAGTGTTCAAAAACAGATTTGGTACGAGGTTAACCAGAACTGGCAAGAATTTACTACCCGAGTTGGATGGAAAGTACCATATGCTGCCTTCACTTTCAGCTTAAATGCTCCTATCGGACATCTTCCTTTTCAATTTGGAACCCCTGATCAGAGTTGGGTCTGGGGACCGCTGGGCTTTGGGTCTAGGATGGATTACCTTCTCTCACGTCAAGACATCCAGATTTAAGAGTAGGGCGAACGCATACGTTTCTTAATATCTCAATAGGGCGAGATACGAGGCAGTTTATTGCGAATCTTCTCATCAACAAGTGCTTATTGAGAATGTCTGACCTTCACTTTAGTGTTACCGAAGTCTAGATTCGCTAGATATAGTGTGTTAAGAAACGTATGCGTTCGCCCTGGATTTAAGAGCTGACGAAAAAGGAATAAGAAGCCAGCCTACGCCTAAAAATCATTAATTAACGTGAGTTCGGGTTAAGCCAGAAGCTGTAAAGCTTGCAAAATATAGCATTAGAGCATTTGTTGGACAACATTTTATTTGCAATAAGCCCTGCTATTGAGAATATCTCAATAGCAGGGCTTGTTGATAATGCTTCTAGAGGGTACGGAGGACTGAGCAACGAAAAATTGCGGCTTCCAGCGATTTCTTATCCCGAACTCACGTTAATTAAAAGCCAGCTCTTCGAAACTCATCACAGCTCAAAGCCCAAAAGTATTTGCGCTATGTCGATGACTTTGCTCTGTTTTCAAGCGATCGCCCCTTCTTAGTAGATGCCCGTCTCGCCATTGAAACCTACCTGACTCACTTGCGTTTGCCTCTCCACCCCATCAAAAGCCAGCTTTTTGAAGCCCGTCATGGCATTAACTTTGTAGGATTTCGGGTGTTGCCAGACCATATTTGGGTGCGTAAACTGAAGTGTTAACTGACCCCTTGAATCTTAATTAATTTCTAGCATGACAGAACTAACGCTGCAGAAAGAGCACAAACAGACTCACTACTTCACCGAGCAGCTAGCCGACGACATTGCCCTGGACATGATTTTGGTGACA
>Ga0105047_10008366_pt1 | contig 17227 bp, 14 predicted proteins | sample MAT04_FD_78384 | JGI IMG/M metagenome (GOLD analysis project Ga0105047, IMG submission 78384) | Freshwater microbial communities from Lake Fryxell liftoff mats and glacier meltwater in Antarctica - MAT-04 (megahit assembly) | ecosystem: Environmental > Aquatic > Freshwater > Ice > Liftoff...
GCCTCGTACTTGCTAATAGCGATGTCTTCGATACGCAGAGATTTGTAGCAGAACTTACAGGTCACACTCATCGCCCGGCGACCGATCTCCTGCGGCTTTCCGCAATACAGACAGGTGATCGTCACGCGATCGTCGGGTGAAGCGGGGATGGAATAGTCCTGGGGCATGGGTCCAGAGCTGCGCGGGACAATCGAGCGTTTGCTGTGTGTTGATTTTCTGCGGGCGTTCTGGACTTTCAGATTTTGGGTCGATCCGTGGCTCACACGGTCGATTGCAATGTCGATCCAAAGTTCATGCGGCGGCGTTGTGGGGATCAGTTGATCGAGGTATTGATCCGCAGCTTATGCAGGCGCGTTTGAGATCGATTGTGTTTGCGGCAAATCGTCAAATCACTTGCGACCACCCTACCGTGTCGGGTTCGCGGGGACGTTAAGTGGTGGAGACGTCGCGGGACGCGCTCCGCCGGCGGGACGCTTGACGGCATCGGGGCCGACGGACACTTTACCGCTGAATACCGCGCCTTCCTCCACCACCAGTTTCGATGCGGTGAGATCGCCTTCATATCGTGCGGAGTTTTTCAACTCGATCCGATCAGAAGCGGTGAGGTTTCCGCGGATGTGCCCCTCGACGGTGATCGATCCGGCATCGACCTCTGCCTCCATGGAGGCTTCCTTGGCGACGTGCACCCGTCCGGGAGTGGTTATTTTTCCCTCAAATTTTCCCTGCAGGCGCATGCCTTTGTCGAACGATAGCTCGCCCTTAAAAACCGCATCCGGTCCGAGAACGGTTGGAAAATCAGCATTACCAGCTTCGGCCATGATCGCCTCCTGCAACAACGGGTGATGTAAACGCCCCCGGAATCCGACCGGGGATCAGTTATTAATTATAGCGATTGTCAGGCAATGCGCTATGGTATGTAATTTGAGATTTCAGCTTTCGGGCCCTTTCCCCGATGATGCACATAGATATGGCTGTTGCCACCAAGTCAACATTATCGGTCGCGTTTCTTTCGCCCGGCTGGCCTGCTGGGAAGGTGCCCAACGGGATCGTGTCGTATACATCGACGATGGTGGACGCCTTGCGGGCCGAGGGTGTTCGCTCGCGTGTGATCTCCACGCGTCCCCCGCAAGAGCACAACGACAACTTCGTCAAGGAACTGGCTCGCGAAGGTCGGACCTTTACCGACAAAGTGCTTTCCCGCGTCGCGCCGATTTATGCGTCAGCCAAATCCACCGGCAACGCCATCCTTCACGACGTGCGGGAGAACGCATCCAACACCAGCATTCTTGAGATGGAAGAATCGTACGGCTGGATCCGATTCGTCGCGCCCAAGTCACCCGTGCCGATTGTCGCGCGGCTGCACGGGCCGTGGTTTTTGAACGGTATCGCCAACGGCTTGAACGAGTTTGACGAGAGTGTCATCAAGCGCGACCAGGCAGAAAAGCTTGGCCTCGAGGCGGCCCACGGCGTGAGCAGTCCAACGCTCGACACCCTTAACCGCACACGTGAACGCTTCGGGATCGAGCTTCCTGAAGCACAGGTGATTTACAATCCGGTTCCGCTGGTTGATCGTGCCAATCACTGGAAACTCTCGCAGGCCGAGCGTGGCAGGCTGCTTTTTGTGGGACGATTTGATAAGCATAAGGGTGGCGACGTGATGCTCGATGCATTCGCGATCATCGCGCGCGAATATCCAGAGGCAAGGCTGACATTTGTCGGGCCTGACCGCGGGTTGATTGAGGCCAACGGCAAAGTGACGAAGTTTGAGGATTATCTCAGGCGTGCAGTACCGGAAAATGTTCGGAGCCGCGTGGAGTATCTCGGGTTTCGTTCGCATGAGCAGATTCCATCGTTGCGCGAGCGTGCAATGGTGACGATCGCGCCATCGCGATACGAGGTCTTTGGGATTGCAACTGCCGAGGCGATGATGATGGGCTGCCCAGTCGTCGCCGCCAACGCCGGCGGGCTGGGTGAAGTGGTGACCCACGGTCGCAGCGGGCTGCTTGCCAATCCAGGCGATGCCAAGGATCTGGCCGCGAAGATCGGTCAGATGTTGTCGTCACCGGATCAGGCCGTCGCGATGGGTGCCGAAGCAGCGCGGGACGCGGCCAGTCGGTTTGCCCCGGCCGCGGTGGCGGCGCAGTCGGTGGCGTTTTACGAACGGGTTATCGAGCGTTTCAAACGGATCACACGGTTTCGGGATGCTGGATAAGATCGCATGCAACCGCTTATTCCCATCGCGTTGTTCGGTTTCGTCCCGCTGGTCATCGCACTGTTTGCGATGTTCCCGGCCCGCCGCGCAGTCATCATCGCCGTGCTCGCAGGGTGGATGTTTCTTCCGCTTGCGAAATATGGGTACAAGGGTCTGCCCGACTACGACAAACCACTCGCCATCCCCTTGGCGACACTGCTGGCTGCGCTCATCTTCGATGCCGGCACCCTGCTCTCGTTCCGCCCGCGCTGGATCGATCTCCCCGCTGCCGTCTGGTGTCTCGCGCCTTTTGCCAGTTCGATGGCCAACGGGTTGGGCCCATGGGACGGGATGTCCTCTATTCTCGAAAATGTACTGAACTACGGGCTACCGTATTTCCTGGGAAGGTGCTACTTCAAGACACTCTCAGACCTGAGGGAACTCGCCATCGGCTTTATCTGGGCGGGTATGGTGTACGTCCCACTTTGTTGGGTGGAATTTCGCCTGAGCGCGCAGCTGCACGGCTACGTTTACGGTACGAGCATCGCGGGAATGACACGCTATGCTGAGACGGGTTTCCCGCTCTATCGACCGAGCCTTTTCATGGGCAACGGTCTGATCGTCGCAATGTTCATGTCGTCGGCGACGCTGTGTGCTTTCTACATGTGGTCGACGAAGGCAGTCAAACGCATGGGCGTATTTCGGATCGAGCTGTTCCTCGGAGCCCTCTACGTGACGACCGTTCTGTGTCAGGTCATGGGCGCTGTTGTGCTGCTGCACGCGGGCATCGCGGTGATGTGGCTGACGAAGTTCACCCGCATGCGTCTGTTTTTTGCGACATTGGTTCTGCTCCCCATTCTTTATATCGGGACGCGCGCCAATGCCATGTGGACCGGTGACACAGTCGTCACCTTCCTGGTCGATCACGTTTCCGAACGCCGCGCACGGTCCCTTGAAACCCGGCTGCAAAATGAATCGCAGCTGATCGAAAAGGCACTGCTGCAAAAGTGGACGGGCTGGGGCCGGTGGGGACAATCCCGACTCGTCAGCGAAAAAGGCCGCGACTTCTCGCTGACGGACGGGCTTTGGACGATCTACTTCGGTCGCTACGGGCTGATCGCGTTGGCCGGGTTTGTCGGGATGATCCTGATGCCTTCGATTCTTTTCTGCTGGCGACTTCCAGGACGATACTGGGGCTTGCCGTCGGTCGCGCCCATGATCGCACTGTGTACCGTTGTGACGCTGTACATGTTCGACAGTCTGCTGAACGCGACGATCAACCCGGTCATTACAATGATCATCGGTGCCGTTGCGTCCGCGACGGCAATCTTCAAAGTCGTCCCTCAGCCCGCGCGCCGCGGTGCCTATGTCCAGCCAATGCATCCTGTTGTAAAAGGTGTTCCCTATGGTCATTAATCCGGTCGATAAAGAGCAATTGCGTCATCAATTTTTGAATGCCAGCCCCATCCGGTTCTTCAAGGTCGATAATTTTCTCGAGCCGGCTTTTGCAGAGCAGGTGGTCAACGCATATCCCACATTTGAAGAAGCCAAAGCGCAGGGGAGGTTGTTCACCGCTTTGAACGAAAAGGGCAAGGTGCAGATCACGGACTCGGCCCTGTTTCCCCCGCCCATCAAACAGCTGAGCGACTATCTAAACAGCCAGGATTGGCTTGATACACTCGGATATATCACGGACATGCCCAACCTCCTGGCCGACGTAAAACTCAACGGCGGAGGCATTCACGAGACAGGCCCGCAGGGGCATCTTGATGTGCATGTTGATTTCAATACCCACAAGGAAACCAAGTGGTTTCGCCGGCTGAACATCCTTGTCTATATGAATAAGAACTGGCAGGAAGATTGGGGCGGCAATGTCGAACTCTGGGACCCTGAGGTCAGGCATCTGCAGGGAAGCTTCTCGCCGATCTTCAATCGCTGCGTTGTCTTCAATACCACCGAAGAAAGTTATCACGGCGTGAGCGCTGTAAAGTGCCCCGCCGACACCATGCGCAAGAGCTACGCCGCCTACTATTACACGGTCGATGCGCCCGTAGAATGGAGCGGTAAGGTTCATGGGACGATCTTCAAAGCGCGACCGGATGAATACTTCAAGGGCACGTTCCTCATGCCCGCGAACAACGCAAAGAAATGGCTCAAGGGTGCCGTGGGATCGTTGAAGAAAACGCTCAAGGGGGAGTAAGTGGTGATGCACTGCTCATGCGCTATCTGAACGTAATCCACATTCCGCTTGCCCGTGGAAAAAAGCCCGGCACGATCCGCATCCCCGACCTGTGGCTTGCGGATATTCGCCCGCATGTCCGTGCGCTGGGAAGCGACGGACGATTGATTATCGCGTCCCCCCTCGTCGACGACCTTGCCGGAAAGAACGTCGGCTTCAGTGAGGTCGAGGTCAACCCTGGCGACGAAGGTTTCGAGCACGTCGCCTTGCCGTTTTTTAATTCGATGAAGGGGTATCTCAAGGTCCGGCGAGACGTTGAGAAACGTCTCGAAAAAGCCGTCGAAGATTGCACGATCCTACATGCCGGGTATGGCGGGCACCCGATCCCCGTTGGGCAGATCGCCTGGCCGATCGCCCGGCGCTTAAATAAAAAGCGCATCTGGATATTTGATGGTGCCGATCCGTTTCCGCGCATGGAGTTGAATGCGTCGAACGATCCCAATCCGCTCAAGCGCTGGCTGAAACGTCGTCACTACAAAAAGTTCACCGGATTTTGCAGGCAGGCCATGACCGAGGCCGATCTGGTGTTTGTGCACAATGAGGCTGTCGTCACGCGCTTCAAAGATGTATGGAACGGGCATTGTCATCAATTTGATCGCACGTTTGTCGATGATGAAATGCTTACCGCGCCGGACATTTTGCAGCTGCGCGAGCAGGAACTTCTCGATATGTCGCGCCCTTTGCGATTGGTGGCTGCCGGCCGACAACTGAAGATCAAGGGAACGGACCATGTGCTGCGTGCGATGAAAATCGCGCGGGACAGAGGCATTACGCTTCATCTGGACGTCTATGGCGATGGCGACGATCTGCTCGATTTCAAAGCGTTGGCGAGCGAGCTCAGCTTGACCGATCGCGTTTCATTCGAAGGCACGGTTCCCTATGGCCCGATATTATTCGCAGAATTACTGAAATCGCAGGTGATGCTGATCACCAATCTCACAGCCGAGATCAGCCGAAATGTTATGATTTCCATGGCGCTCGGGCTCCCTTTGATAATCTACCGCAATCCGGGTACCGATAAACTGATTGAGTCCCACGACGCCGGTATCCTCGTCGACAAGGGAAACATCGAATCGCTGGCCACCTCTTTGATCGCCGCGCATCAGGATCGGGGACGGCTGGTACAGCTCTCTCGCAACGCGCGCGCATTGGCCGAGAGCAACACCCTGCGGGCCTGTCACGAAAAACGGATGCGACTGGTGCGGGAATTACTGGGAAAGTGATCGTCAACGCCCATGCGACTGCTGATTGTCATCGTCAATTATCGAACCAGCGGGCTGACGCTTGATTGCCTCGCCTCGCTCGCGCCCGAGCTGCGCGATCTATCTGACGTAAAGGTGGTGGTCACAGACAATCTGTCAAAGGACGATTCGGTCGATACCATCAGCCGGGCGATTGCTGATCGCAACTGGTCGTGGGCCACCTTCATGCCCCTGCCCGAAAACGGGGGTTTCGCCTACGGCAACAACGCAGCCATCGCGCCGGCGCTGGCGTCGACCGACAAACCCGAATACGTGCTGCTTTTGAATCCCGATACGGTTGTGCATCCGGGGGCGATTCACGAGTTGCTGAAGTTCATGGATGCACATCCCGATGCTGGAATTGCGGGCAGCCGACTGGAAGACCCTGACGGTACGCCTCAGTGTTCGGCATTCAAATTCCACGGCATACTCTCCGAGCTTGATCGTGGAATCCGCATGGGATGGGTCGCGAGGTTGCTTCGTCGCTGGACGGTACCGCAGGCAATTCCGACGAGCGTGTCGCGCACCGATTGGGTTGCGGGCGCAAGCATGATCATCAGGCGCACGGTGTTTGAACGCGTCGGGCTACTCGACTCAAAATACTTCATGTACTTTGAGGAAGTTGATTTCTGCCTGCGTGTTGCGCGGGCGGGCTTCCAATGCTGGTACGTACCTGAAAGCCGCGTGATCCACCTCGTTGGCGCAGCGTCGCAACTGAGTGGCCCGCGTCATCGCAAGCGTCGCCCGCGTTACTGGTTTGATGCACGTCGCCGGTTCTTTGTCAAAAATTATGGCATCCTCTATGCCGGACTTGCAGACCTCGCGTTTGCCACGGGCTTTGCACTCTGGCGATTGCGTGTGCTCGTGCGGCTGAAGGACGATTGCGATCCGCCTCGCATGCTGTGGGATTCGATTCGCAACAGTGTATTTTTACGGGGGACGCGCGTATGACCATCCCCGTTCCCCCCACCACGTCCGACGACTCTGCAATCGCCAGCGCGCTCTGCACCGATTCGCCCAAGCCCCAAACACTCGGACTGCGGGTAGCGATTCGCGAGGCGTACATCGTCTCGGGGCGCGATTGGACCAAGCCCGGCTTTCGGGCGGTCGCGGTCTACCGCTTTGGGGTTTGGCGGATGACGATTGAGAACAACTTCCTTCGCGCGCCCTTCAGTCTGCTCTATCGCATGCTCTACCGACGCGTGCGGAATCACTATGGGATTGAACTGCCCTACTCGGCCACCATCGGCAGGCGATTTATCATCGAACATCAAAGCGCCATCGTGGTCCACGGAAATTGCGTCATTGGCGACGACTGCATCATTCGACAAGGTGTGACGCTCGGCAACAAAAACCTCGATCGCCCCTACGATGCGCCCACACTCGGAAATAGGGTGAATGTCGGTGCTGGCGCGAAGATTCTCGGTGCGGTCAACATTGGTGATGACGCCAGCATCGGCGCCAACGCGGTCGTCGTGCGTGACGTGCCCGCCGGCGCAATCGCCGTGGGTATTCCCGCGCGTATCCTGCCCAGGCGGGAGGAAACGTGAGCGAGGTCGGCGTAGTCGTCATCGGTCGAAACGAAGGAGAGCGCCTGCATCGCTGCCTTGGCAGTGTCGTCGGGAAAGCGGCCCACGTGGTCTACGTCGATTCAGGTAGCAGCGATGGGTCCACGAAGTTCGCCCGCGAGATGGGCGTCGAAGTGATCGACCTCGACCTCAGCCGACCTTTCACGGCAGCCCGTGCGCGCAATGAAGGATTCGCCCGATTGATACAACAGTTTCCCGGCACCACGTTCGTCCAGTTTGTTGACGGGGACTGTGAAGTGCACGATGGATGGATCGCGCAGGCGATCGGACACTTCGCTCTCCACGAGGGTGCAGCCGCCGTCTGCGGGCGACGACGCGAGCGATTTCCCGAAGCATCCCGATACAACCACTTGTGCGACTTGGAATGGGACACGCCCGTCGGCATCGTCAAAGCATGTGGCGGAGATGCGATGATGCGCTGCGATGCGTTTCGCCAGGTCGGAGGATTCAACAATTCTCTCATCGCCGGTGAAGAACCCGAACTCTGCGTGCGGTTGCGGCAGGCGGGTTGGTCGATTCATCGTATCGACGCAGAGATGACTTGGCACGACGCTGCCATGACACGTTTTTCGCAGTGGTGGAAGCGCAACGTGCGGGCTGGTCACGCTTATGCAGAAGGCAACGCTTTGCACGGTGCCCCGCCGGAAGGCTTTCGCGAGAGGGAAGTGCGCAGCAACGATCGCTGGGGCGCAACCGTCCCGGTTATCTTCCTGATTCTCGCAATACCAACGCTTGGCGCGAGCATATTGCTCCTGCCCATCGTCTACGGATTGATGGCTTTGCGGGTCGCGAAGCACCTGCGTCGCACCCGCGGCTGGTCGCGATACGAGCGTCTGCTTTACGGGATTTTCGTGACGATTGGGAAGTTTCCACAAGCAGCCGGCCAGCGCGCGTATCGCCGCGCGCGGGCAGCGGGGAAGCCGACCAAGATCATCGAATACAAAACTGCCGCCGTCGTCGCAAAAGTGTAGATGGAAACCGCCCGTTCCAACATCGCCTCCCCGCTGACAGTCCCCGCGTCGCGCAGCGATGCTGCGCCTGCACCCGATGTTCGTCGTATTACATCGCGACACCAGGCCCCGCAGCCGGTGCTGGCGTATATCGCGGGTCAGTTTCCCAAGCGGTCCGAAACGTTTGTTTATCGCGAAGTGCGCCTGCTTCGTGAGCGCGGATGGACCGTGCATTGCCTGTCGTTGCGCGAATCACCCGATGCCGCATCCCAGGAGTTTGCCGACCTGATCGACAACATGACGACCGTATATGGACGCGTCGGGGTGGCGACTTTTGCTCGGGGGGTCAAGGAGATGATCCAGCATCCAATCGCAAGCCTGCGCCTGTTGTATACAGCAATGAAGGACGCGATCACGCCCAAGGAAAAGATGTCACTTACCGGGCGTGCAAAACTGCTCCCGCAGGCGATGGCCGCGATGGGAGTGTCGCGGCACCTTCGGGCGATTGGGGTGACGCACATTCACGCGCACTTTGCCCACGCTCCGGCAACCCTGGCGATGTACACCGCCCGGCACATGGGCGTCAGTTTCAGCTTCACCGGACATGCCAACGATCTTTTTCAACGACGGGCGCTGCTGAAACGAAAGCTCTCCCGCGCGATGTTTGTTGCCTGCATCAGCCAGTGGCATCGCCAATATTACGGAACATTGAAAGTCGACCTCCTCGGCAAATATCACGTCATCCGCTGTGGAGTGGATGTCGCAGGGTGGTCACCCAAATCACCGATGCGGGTGGAACCGGGCGTGCTGCACGTGCTCGGTGTAGGACGACTCGTCGAGAAAAAAGGCTTCGACACGCTCCTTCGCGCCTGCCATCAACTGATCGATGTGCGCCGGCGGGCGTGTCATCTGACGATCGCAGGTGACGGCGAAGATCGTGCGCGACTTGAAGACCTTGCAGAGAGTTTGGGGATCACGCAGCACGTGACATGGCTGGGAGCCGTGCGAAACGACCGCGTGCAGGACTTGCTTGGTCGCGCCGATGTGTTTGCCCTCCCCTGTCGAACCGATGCAAGGGGTGACAAGGACGGTATCCCGGTCGTCCTCATGGAGGCGATGGCCCGCGGGGTGCCGGCGATTTCAGGTGATTTTCCTGCGATTCGGGAACTCATCGAACACGGCCACGACGGGCTCATTGTCGGTCCGGACGATTTTGTGTTGCTGGCCGAGCACCTGATCAGACTGGATACCGACGAACCCGAGCGACTGCGCCTCGCGGCTGCGGGCAGAGCGCGCGTCGTGGAGGAGTTTTCCCTCGACATGAACGTAGCCCGACTGGAAGAAGCATTGCTAAACAAATTAGCGTAGTCAATATGTCGCCGACCATCGTCCCCACCATCGCCGCCCCCGCCTCTGCACAAGCATCGCGGCATTATTGCCTCATCACGCCCTGTCGTGACGAGGAGAAATATGCGCGACGCACGCTCGACAGCATCGTCAATCAGACGATCACGCCGGAGTTGTGGGTGATTGTTGATGACGGTTCGAAGGATTCGACGCCGCAGATCCTTGCCGAGTACGCGTCAAGACATCCCTGGATCAAAGTTATCCGACGCGCGGATCGCGGGGATCGCAAGCTGGGTGGAGGGGTGATTGAGGCGTTTGATGAGGGGTATCGTTCGATCGATCCTGACGCGTTTGAATATGTCTGCAAGATCGACCTCGACCTCGACCTCCCGGTGCGATATTTCGAGATACTGATGGAGCGCATGGAGGCCGAGCCGCGCCTCGCGACGTGCAGCGGCAAGCCTTACATGGATCTCAACGGGCAACTCGTCAGCGAAAAATGTGGCGACGAAAACTCCGTCGGCATGATCAAGTTTTATCGCACAAGTGCCTTCAAACAGATCGGCGGATTCGTGCGCGAGCTCATGTGGGACGGCATCGACTGTCATCGATGCCGGTTACTGGGTTGGATGGCCGTTTCGTGGGACGACCCGGACATTCGTTTCATCCACCTGCGCCCCATGGGAACGAGCCACAAGAATTGGTGGACGGGCCGCGTGCGTCACGGTTTCGGCCAATACTTCATGGGCACCGGCCCGACGTACATGCTCGCCAGCGTGTTCTTCCGGATGACGCGCCCGCCAGTTCTCATGGGTGGGCTGGCGATTGGGTGGGGATATCTGAAAAGCCTCGTGAAGCGCGCCCCACGCTACGGCGATGCGGAGTTCCGAAGGTTCCTTCGTCGTTATCAACGCCGATGTCTCACTTTGGGCAAAACCGAAGCCACGCGGCGGACGAATGACGAGATGAAAAGTCGATGGAACGCACCGTCGCGCGTCGGGTAAAGATTGCGTCTGTAGCGATTGAGCATTTTTTCGTTTGCGGCGCGGGTCCCTTTTTGGTGGCTTTAGAAAATACCTGCCCAATGAATTAGGCTTTCCTCCGGGACATCACACCGCCGTCTCCCACACCTGGTCCATGATTCCGCCTGAGAGTCCGCCTGCAAAGATGAGCTTTCCTCCCTGGAAGATAACAGAACCGCTTGAGCGCGCGTTGGGCAAACTGGTGAGTAGAGACCAGGTGTTAGTGCGATCGTTGTACGCATGGACGGTCGATCGCGACGCGGCATTGGTGGTGGCCCCGCCTAGCACGAGGATTCTACCGTCAACAACGAGCGTGCTCGATTTAATATGCCCGAGCGGGATGGGCAGCGGCGCGCGGGTTTGCCACGTGTCGGTGACTGGGTCGTACATCTCGACAACGCTCTGCACGCCGGTAGTGTCGGTCGAGCCCTGCTGCCCGCCGATGACATAGATTTTTCCGTTGAGCGTGGCGGATGCAACGTGATTGCGTGGGGTGGGGAGTGGCGCGCGGGTTTGCCAACCGGCACTGGTGTTGTCGAGATCGAGCGCCCAGTGGGTGGTCATATCCGTGCGAGACGAATTGCCCCCGCCGAAGTAATGCAATTCGCGCCCGACGATGGATGCCGTCCCCGCCCCACGCGCTGCCGGGAGAGGCGGGCCATCGGTGTAGGTGTCGGTGATGGAATCGTAGATCAGCGCGCGCGTCGTCGCGAAAGTCTGCCCGCTGCCTGACGCGTTGCCAAAATATCCCCCGACCATCCAAAGTCGATTGCCCTCCTCGGCCGTGCCCATGTGCGTCAGCGATTGAGGCATGTCGTTCAGACGCGTCCAGATTCGCGTGACAGGATCGTACGAATGCACCTGGCGCGTCGGGTAAAAGGTCGAGTCGATATACCCACCGAAAACAATCATGCGCCCCCCGAGATTGCCAACGTTCGCCTCGGTACGACGCAGCGTCATCACGCTGGTCTGCTGCCAGGTGAGAGGTTGCGACGCAAATGGGGAGGTCAACGTGACAGATGAATTTCCCGAGGCATAGATGAGAGACTGATCAATAAACATCAGCGCGCCCCCTTCTCGCGCAGCTGACAGCGATGCGAGCTCAATCCATTGATTGGACAGCGGATCAAAGGCAAACACCTGGCTCCTGGGCGCTCCGTCAGTGCGTTGCCCGCCGGCGACGATAATCTTACCGTCCACGGCGATCGTACTGCTGGTGAGATGACTGAGTTCTGTCGGCATGTCGGCACGAGCAGTCCACACGTTGGCGGTTGGGTCGTATCGGAAGAGCGTACGCTGCGCGACAGCTTGGCCAGCTTCATTCGCTAGTCCACCGACGACATAGATCTTCCCATCAATAATGACAGCGCCAGCGTGTCCGACAGCAACGGGCAGGTCTGCCCGCGCGGACCACGTGGCGGGATCGGCGAAATTGAGCCGATAGACGGCTCCGCTGAACGCTCCACCCATCGCATACAGGTCATTTCCGAACACCACGGCAGCCGCACCGGGGGTGGGGGAAGGAAGATTGGGGAGGGGCGTGTAGGTGCCCGCGGTCGGATTGAACCGATACACCGACGATACTGGCACACCGGCTTCGTCACGACCGCCGACGATGAAGATGGAAGCGCCATCGCTTGCGATGCCCTGTGCATACACACCGGCAGATGCGGGAAGATCGGCGAGCGTCGTCCATGTGCCGGTGCGCGGGTCCAGCACATCCACCCGTCGCGATGCGGTGGTGCCGTCTACCAATCCGCCAAACACATAAAGTTTGCCTCTCAATTCAACGGCTACCCCGCGCTCGCGTGCCTCGGGCGCAGCGAGCGATGTTGCAATCGTCCACGCAGGCTCGGTGTCGGTAACGCTTGTGGCCTCGTTCGACGGTGCGCTCGCGAGCGCATTGTCACGGGCCATGACACGATAAATGTACGTTGTCCCGGGCACTGCAGAAGGATCGTAATACTGCGTCGCATTGGCCCCGGCCGTACCGACCGTTGCCCACACGCCACCGGCACCGGTTTTTCTATCGATGGTGAACCCGGTTTCGTTGATCGCATTATCCGTCCAGATCAGATTGACCTGTTCTGAGAAAACATTGAATGCTGCCAAGCGCGTCGGTGCGGCAAGCGTGACGGCAGCGGCGGAGGTCAAACGGAAATAATTGAGGTTGCCAATATCCTGCCCTGACGCGGCGCTGGCGTCGAAGACGAACCGCATGACTTGAGTGCCTGCCGTCAAAGCGACAGTTCGGGTAAAGGATCGGTAGGTGTTCCAGCCGCCGGTGTTGCCCAGCACTATCGCGCCGGTACGGTCGACACCATTGAACTCGACGTGGGCGGTGCCCCCGTTGTTACCGGAGGCAAAGCGTGTCTCGAGAATCCAATCCCCGGAACTGGGGACGTCGATCGTATATTCAAGCCACTCGGTCGCGCGGATGTATCCGACACCAAACCCCGCCCCGCCGTCGGTCACGGACTGGATGTCGACCGAGGTCGACCGATACGCCGGCGCAGTGCCCCTGTTGGTGACATCCACATCGTGGTAAGCGACCCCTTCCCCGCCGTTGTCAAAGTCCTCAGCCTGGAAAGTATTCGGGAGGACGACAGGCGTCCCGGAAAATGGCGACTGACCCGCAGGCGGCGCTGTCACATTCAACGCGACGGGCGCGCTGTTCGCGGTCATCCCGTCGTTGTCGGTCGCGACGGCGGTCAATGAGTGCGCACCCGTTGGGAGGTTGTTCCAGATGTATTCATACGGAGCGGCAAGGTCCTCGCCCAACTTGGTCGCGCCGTCGAAAAACTCCACACGTGAGATCGACCCGTCATCGCTCGCCGATGCGCGTATCGTCAGGCTTGACCCCGCTGATGCGCTCGCGTTATTCGCCGGCGCCGTCAGCTCCACCATTGGCGGCGATTGCCCACCCGGTTCGACGGCGGTGATCTCAATGAAGCACACCTTGTTGTTGCCCGACCCCGGCGCGTTCGACACCGTCAGCCGACCGTCGGTCACGTTGACCGTCGCAGTCCCCTCGATAAATCGCTGCGTGCCTGTGCTGTATCCGTCGACGACAAGCACATTCTCAACATTGATCTTAAACGCTGTGTTGACGTATGGCGCATCACCGGCCACGAGGTGGACGTTGTACGGACCATTCTCCAGTTGGATCTCCCACGACGCCGCACCGTAATACTGCATCATCGTGAGGGTGTCGTAGCGCTGGTCGGGCGAGCGAGAACTGTTGCGATCCACCGTCGCCCCGATGGTCAGATCGCGCGACCACCCATACTGCAGACCGTTTCCCCGATCCCCATACACATTGCCACTGTCCACCAGATAACCTGCCGGCACGGGCGCGCTCGCGGGCTGGAAGTTGATGTTCGCCTGAAACGCACCGTGCAGGAGCGTGCGCGATTCAAGCGTCTCCAGAATCGCGCGATGGGTGGACCGACGGCGAGGTGAAACTTTGTTTGGCATAGGTTCTCGATAAATGAAGATGATGCGCTCGACCTGGCGTACCCACAAAGGTCGGACGGCACTTTAGATATACACCCATCTTTCAGGGCGTCAATGAACAAACCGCGGAAGAGGTTGCTCGATAAGTCACCATCTCGTAGCATCACCCGAAGCGATGTCCTCCCGCCCCGTCCATCAGCTCCCGCCGCTGCGATATCTTGCGATTGTTCCCGCTTTTAACGAAGCCGGCGCAATTGGCGAGGTCTGCCATCGCCTGCACCGGTCGCTTCCGCAATTTGATGTCGTGGTGATCGATGATGGGTCGATTGATGGTACGAGCGACCACGTCCCCGACACGGCCGTCTGCGTACGCCTGCCTTTCAACCTAGGCATCGGCGGCGCGATGCAGACGGGTTACCGTTATGCCGCTCGTAACGGATATGACGTTGCGGTTCAGGTCGATGGGGATGGTCAGCATCGACCGGAAGAGGTCGTCCGCCTGGTCCGGCATCTTCTTGAAAATCGTCTTGACCTCGTGGTTGGTTCGCGATTTCTGGATGAGCGTCCCCACTATCGACAGACGGCTGTCCGTCGGGCGGGGAGTGGGTTGCTGCAAGGCATGCTGCGCTGGTTGACTGGTCTGAAGATCACCGATTGCACGAGCGGATTTCGCGCGACGGGTCGGGAGGTCATCGAAGCGTTTGCCCACTGGTATCCTGAAGATTATCCCGAGCCGGAAGTCATTCTTCTGCTGCAACGCGCTGGCTTTCAAGTCGGCGAGCTGGCCGTGCGCATGCGTCGACGAAAAAGTGGGCAGAGCAGCATCAGCCTGTTGCGCGGACTGTTTTATGTGTTGAAAGTGGGAATATGTCTGATTCTGGATACCACGCGCCAGCCGTGGCCTAAGGACCAGGCACAGCGCGGAGCTTCTGATGGATTCGAAACAACTGGTGCGTCACACCGAGAACCTGATCGCCACGCGAAGCCTCATCCTGCTCGTCTTCGGTGGGGTCCTCCTTCTCCTGGCCATCCGCCGACTCCACCAGTTTAAGCTGCGTGAGAGATACGCGGTGTTGTTTCTGATGATCGGGTTTCCGTTCATCCTGCTGGCGTGGTGGCCCCTTGGCATCCAGTGGATCAGCGAACAACTGCGCATCGACCCGCGGACGTTCATGCTGCTGGCGATCACGGGATTTTTGCTGCTGGCCGTGTTTGAATTGCTGACGATCGTCAGTCAGCAGGATCGAAAAATCACCACGCTGGCACAGACCGTTGGCATCCTGATGGAAGAGCAGGCGTCAGCGAAGCAACGTGCCAATCACAAAGCTGCAACCTCGGCTGTTGAAGCGCGCCCGGGCTATCAGGGAGCGGTCTGAGCATTGCGATGCTTGGCCTGCCGCCGCGGGCCACCCGTCTCGATCCGCCGTGATGAGACATCGGCGGGCAGATGCGGTCGCAGGAAGTCGGGGCAATCGCGCCGGCCGGTCCCTGCCAGATCATCCCACATCTGTTGCGCGATTGCCTGAAGTTCCGATGTCTGCTGGAGCGCAAGATAGTCGTATATCAGTCGCGCGAGTCTGTCCAACCCTATGCCATGCGTCTGCCTGCCTGTAGATTGGTACAGCCACTCCGAAAGTTCCATAAAGCTGCTGAAAGGCGAGCGACCTTGCCAGATCAGCCGAAGCGTTCTTACAAAATTGCCGCTGTTGGCGATGAGGTCCCAGAATCGCGCGAAGCGTCGCATCTTCTGCATCGTGCCAAAGTCGATTGTCGACGTGCTTAGGATTTCGTACGGCGCATTGGGGCTGTAGACCATGTCGAACGCCTGATCGTGTCGGACGATGGGTGTTCCGCGTAGTCGCTTGAGCATCCCAACCTGTATCTCCTGCGGGCGAAGATGGACAAGTCGATCGAACCCACTGGAAAACTCCGCGAGTGTTTCGCCGGGCAATCCGACGATCAGATCGGCATGCACGTGCACGCCGGTCTCTTCGTTCAACCAGCGCAGGTTTTGTTCGACCTTGACGTTGTCCTGCCGGCGACTGATGCGGTCGCAAACGGCCTCGGTGAAGGTTTGGATCCCCACTTCAAACTGCAGGACGCCGGGCGGGAAGGTCGCGATGGTTTTGCGGAGGGCGTCGGGCAGGCGATCGGGGATCATCTCAAAATGCAGGAACAGGTCGGATGTCAGGCGCTCGAGGAAAAAGGTCAGGATTGATTGGCTGATGCTCAGATTCAAATTGAACGTGCGATCCACAAATTTGAACCGCCGAAGCCCGCGGTCCAGCAGCTTTTGCATGGCTGACAGGAATGGCGCGATGGGCACATTGCGCACCGGAATCTCAAGCGAGGAGAGACAGAACTCGCATGAAAAGGGACAACCGCGCGAAGCCTCCACGTAGACCACGCGATGGGCGATGTCGTCGTCACTATAGAGATCGTACGGCAGCGCAATGGGCGCATCGACCGGGCTCGCCATCGGCAACGTCAAGGGTGCAGCCACGTTAGCCGGCGCGACCCGCGCTTCGCCAAAATGCGGAACAGCGGCCGCGATCATCTTCGGGATCGAGCCTGAGGTCGACGACAACAGCTGGTCGCACAGAATTGCAAATGCGCGATCGCCCTCCCCGCTGATCACATGATCCGCCAATCGCACGATGGACAGATCGTCGGCGTCGTAACTCACCTCTGGCCCGCCCAGCACAATTGTCAACCTTGGCTGAATCGCCTTCAACTCTGCGACCACTTTGGAAGCCAGGTCTATGTTCCAGATATACACCCCGATACCGACAACACGCGGGCGAGCGGCGAGAATGCTCTCGACGATGTCGGTCGGTCGCTGGGTGATATCAAACTCGACGATGGCAGCGCGATCGCGCAGGGCACCGAGATTGGCCATCAGGTAGCGCAGGCCGAACGAGGCGTGGATGTAGCGCGCGTTGAATGTGGTTAGCAGAATATCCGGCATACACGCGTGACAGCATACACGACCGACATCCCCGTTATCAGACAATTTCCAAGGCGGTGAAAGAAAGCGGTGGTAACGTCAATGTGAACTTGCCATTCTGAATCAATCCTCCGTCGAATGTCCTCGGAACGACTTGCCGGGGATTATCGAAACTGTTACCGGCCTTTGGGTCGCTTCCAGAGATCTGGTGGATCGATCCAACACGCGTCGGCGACATTGCCCGC
>Ga0105047_10008368_pt1 | contig 17225 bp, 18 predicted proteins | sample MAT04_FD_78384 | JGI IMG/M metagenome (GOLD analysis project Ga0105047, IMG submission 78384) | Freshwater microbial communities from Lake Fryxell liftoff mats and glacier meltwater in Antarctica - MAT-04 (megahit assembly) | ecosystem: Environmental > Aquatic > Freshwater > Ice > Liftoff...
AAGAACTACAGTATTTCAGTTAAAATTCAATTGAACGGAGTGTATGGTCTTTATGATACAGCTTGTGATGTGTTCACAGCGCCAGTAGCACCAATATCGCGAACTATCAAACCAGACTTCAAGGCTACTGCTTATCCAAACCCATTTGCAAACAACTTTATGGTTGATGTTAAAACGTCAAGCGAATCAGTAGTTAGCATGCAGGTTTATGATATGGTTGGAAGACTAATTGAACAAAGAGAAGTTCGTGTATTAGACTTAGAAACAACGACTATTGGAGATCGTTATCCGAGTGGTGTTTACAACGTAGTTGTTGCACAAGACGATAGTATTCAAACCGTTAGAGTTGTGAAGAGATAAAACTCTTAAAAATTTTATAAAAGAAAAGCCCTTCGAGCAATCGAAGGGCTTTTTATATTATGACAATTCAATAGAAAACTTCCAATTTCTTTTCAGTATTTTTGGAATCTCTAACAAATTATACAATAGTAAAAAAACATATTTATGCCTTGGTATGCTTTATATACACAATCGAGACAAGAGAAAAAAGTAGCAGCTCGTTTGGCAATACTTGGTATTACTGTATATTGTCCATTAGTAATTCAGGAACGACAATGGTCTGATAGAAAAAAGAAAGTTGAAGTACCTTTATTGCCCTCTTATGTTTTTGTAAATCTAGAACCTCAGAATAGAGAATTAGTTTTTAAGGTTTCGGGAGTGGTTCGTTTCTTATATTGGTTAGGACAGCCGGCCATTATTAAAGATGCCGAAATAACAATAATGCAGCAATGGCTTCAAGATAAAGTCACCAGTTTTGAAGTTACTGGAATTCAGCCAGGAAGTTTGTATGAAATACAATCCGGTCCTTTTATAGGTCAAAAAGGTATTGTTAATAAAGTGGATAAAAGCCAAATTGTCCTAATTTTAGAACAGTTGGGCGTAAAAATTATTCTTCATAAATAGATTCTTTTTTGGTCGATTTGCCTCTATTATTTAAATTCGTAAACTATTTTCACAAAATTAATTTAGGAAATTTTAGTATATTTTTAACAGAAATAAAAATTAATGAGTACATTTGTTACTCGGAAAATTTTTAGTGATGTTAGGAAATTTAATTACCTCAAAAACCCGATTGCGTTTGCTTGTTAAGTTTTTTATAAACGTAGCAAATGAAGGCTATCTTCGTGGTTTAGCATCCGAAATGCACGAGTCAACTAATGCCATCCGAAAAGAACTTAACAACCTGACCGACGCTGGGTATCTGATACGACAAGAAGCAAATCAAAAAATTACCTACAAAGCCAACCAACACAATCCCTTTTTTATTTTATTACAGCAAATAGTGCGCAAGTACATTGGTCTTGACACCATTATTGAAATGGTTTTGGAGCGAATGGGCTCTGTGAACCGAGTGTTTATTATTGGTGATTATGTAAAAGGAATTGACAGCGGTAGCATTGAAGTTGTTTTGGAGGGTGACGATTTAAATGAAGAATACATTAAACAGTTGTCGCTAAAGATAGAAGATGAGATACAAAAAAAAGTAATTTTTTATCTCACCAATGCGCATGATAATAGTGGTTTATTAGTTTTTGAACAAGAGCTTTCAGCCAAAGATTTAGATACAGTTTAGAGTCGGTTTGACTTTAATTTTTTTTGCTAGGTTAATCCGTTTATGGGACTGACCAAGCGAAGCTGTGAATAAAAGTAACGATTTCAACAGGAAAAAAAATGGATAAACCGCAACTACTACAGCTTCCAAAAATTCAGGACGTACGTGGAAATCTAACATTCATTCAATCTCCAGATCATCTGCCTTTTGAAATTAAAAGAGTATTCTGGATTTATGATGTACCTGGTGGTGAAACCCGCGGTGGACATGCTTATAAAATACAGCACGAAGTTATTATTTCGTTAAGTGGCAGCTTTGATGTAGTCATTACGCATAACGACGGAACACTAGAACGCTTTACACTCAACAGAAGTTATTTTGCATTATATATTCCGGCAAATCACTGGAGGCACATGGAGAATTTTTCGACAAATTCAGTCTCACTGCATTTATGTGATGGCGAATTTAACGAGGCAGACTATTTACGAGAATTAGATTCTTATTTACTACAAAAGTAATATGCTAAGCACTACTATATCCGACTGTAAACTAATAGAATTCCCTAAGAATCATCAGCTTAACGGAAATTTAACTGCTATCACCAACCGTGAAGAAGTGCCTTTTGACATTAAAAGAATTTACTATTTATATGATGTGCCTGGAGGCAACAGTCGTGGCGGCCATGCTCACAAAGATTTATATCAGATAATGATAGCCCTCAGCGGAAGTTTTACGGTAACTTTAGATGACGGGATTGCTAATCAAAGCTTTACTCTTTATCAACCTTATCAAGGATTATTGATTCCGCCTGGTTTATGGCGTGATTTAGACACTTTTTCAAGCGGTTCCATCTGTATGGTTTTGGCCTCCGAAATGTATGACGAAAATGATTATTTTAGAAATTATGAAGAGTTTAAGACATGGAAATACTTGAGGTAAGTCCGCAAACTTTTGACACTACTTTCCCCGAACCGAGTCATGTGTTCAATTCGGGTGCTTTTACTGAACTTAATGCTTCTCGATTCGAATCGGTTTATTATTTGCTGTTTAAAGACGCAAAAATAAGGTTGGGAATTGTTTTCGGTCTAAAAGATAAGGTTTTGTTGAGTCCGTTTTCTGCGCCTTATGGCGGTTTTGAAAGCGTAAATTCCGAAATTAAATTATATCAGATTGATGCTGCACTTCAGGCTTTACTGGTTTGGTCTAAGGTCAAAGGAGTTGCTGGAATCAGAATTTTACCGCCTTCATCATTTTATACACCAGATTTTTCAGCCAAAATAACGAACTGCTTATATCGTGCAGATTTTACAACAAAAAACATAGAGTTGAATTACTATTACCAAACTGACAACTTTAGCGATTCCTATGCTCAAACTATTTGGTACAATGCCAAAAAGAACTTGAATAAGTCACTTTCTCTTGGTTTGACTTTTGAAAAAATAACTGCTGAGCATGGTTCAGTAGCTCATGCTGTTATTGTACAAAACAGAAGTGAGCGAGGTTTTCCAATGCGGTTAACTTGGGAGCAGCTCGAAAAAACAGCTACCGTCATTTCTGTAGATTATTTTCTAGTAAAATCAGGTGCAATATCCATTGCTTCCGCCATAATTTATCATGTTGCACCTTCAGTAGTTAGAGTCGTTTACTGGGGCGATTTACCTGAGTTTTCTGAATTGAAAACAATGAACTTTTTATCCTATAATGTATTCAAATACTATAAAGAAATAGGAATTAAAACGATTGATATCGGTCATTCTACCGTTGATTCGGTTCCTAATCATGGACTGTGCGAATTTAAGGAAGGTATCGGCTGTTCGATCGATTTGTTAACTGAATATTATAAAAGTTTAGTGTAATGTTTATTGTTAATCCCGATCCTTTTTTACTCCCAGCTTATCGAATGAGTCCCTTTAAAACGGACGATATTACAATTAATGCAACATTGCCAAATACCGATTCAGCTGCTACTTATTTGAATAAGAAATTTGGAAACAGCAATTGGCAGTACACATATAACGGACGCGAAGCTATTAATTTGGCACTTCAAAGCTATAATTTACAAACTACAGATGTGGTCACAATTATGACCACTTCGCAAAACTTTTACATTAGCTCCTGTGTTACTAAAGAGATTGAAAAATTCTGTCGTTGGAATAGAGAACTACTTCCTGAGACGAAAGTCATTCTTGTAAACCATGAGTTTGGGTTTGCTTATCCAGAAATGCAAAAATTAAAAGCCACTAGTTTACCAATTATAGAAGATTGTTGCACTACTTTTTTTAGTCAGGATGTAGATCAAAAAGTTGGAAAATATGGCGATTTTTCTGTTTACAGTTTACCGAAGTTTTTTCCGATTCAGATTGGTGGAATTTTAGTGACTAATACAAATACAAGATTAGGTACATCGATACTATCAGATAACGAAAGACAGTACATCCAAAATGTAGTTTCGGATAATCTTACAAATGAAGAATCGTTGCTGCAAAAGCGTAACGCAAATTATGATTATGCTATGAATGCCGCTTTGACCTTTGGATTTACCCCTCGTTTTAAAATGGAGGATTTCCAGATTCCGTATGCTTTGGTGCTTAATAATAATTCAGTTATTCAAGATTTGAATGAATTTAAAGCTTTCTTGTCACAAAGAGGCATTCAAAACAGTATGTTTTATGGAGAGGATGCATTTTTCCTTCCGAGTCATCAAAACTTATCCTTTAAGGATATTGATTTGATTTTTCATACGATACGTTATTTTATAGAAAAAATCGAGAATATATGATAACGTCAAACATAAATTTAGGACTCAATATCAGCATTGAAAGCGATGCGAGTATCAACAATGTCAAAATTGGAGACAACACCAAGATAGCTTCTCGTGTCCGAATATTTGGTTCACCGCAGCATCAATTAGTTGTTGGTGAAAACTGCTATTTTGGTTTAAACACAATCGTTGAAGGTTTTAATGCGCAAGTTACCATCGGAAATCATGTTAGTTTTGCGCAAAATGTAAATCTAATGTCAGGCTCTGGGCCCAATGCTTCTGAAAAAATGCAAACTATTTTCCCGATAGTAAAAGGAGCAGTACACATTGGAGATCATTCTTGGATTGGAGCGAATGCAATCATAATGCCGAATGTACAAATTGGAAAGTATTGTATTGTAGGTGCACAAAGTTTTGTAAATTCTTCCTTTGCGGATTATTCCATAATTGGAGGTGTTCCGGCAAAATTAATACGGACATTATCATCAGTAGAAATAGAAAAATTAAAGAGTAATGATTAAGTTTTTAGACCTCCAAAAAATCAACGCGCAATATGCTGACGAGCTCAAAAAAGCGGCTTCAGACGTGATCGATTCCGGCTGGTTCTTAATGGGAGAACGGTTGAGTAGTTTTGAAAATAAATTAGCAAATTACGTAGGAGCCACTCATGCTATTGGTGTTGCCAATGGATTAGATGCACTTCGATTGATTTTGAAAGCTTATATTGACTTGAACGTTATGCAAGAAGGTGATGAAGTCATTGTACCCGCTAATACCTATATCGCCTCAGTTTTGGCCATTACGGATAACCGGTTGAAACCAATTTTGGTGGAGCCTAATGCCGCAAGTTTCAATTTGGATATCGACTTAATCGAAAGTCATATCACGGAAAAAACCAAAGCCATAATGGTCGTTCATTTGTACGGTCAGGTTTGTTGGAACGATAAATTATCGGCTTTAGCCAAAAAATACAATCTAAAAATAATTGAAGATAATGCGCAAGCTATAGGAGCAGAATGGAACGGAATCAAGACCGGAAATCTTGGTGATGCAGCTGGATTTAGTTTTTATCCTGGGAAAAATTTAGGTGCTTTGGGCGATGCTGGAGCGGTAACCACTAATGACGATGCTTTAGCTAAGCACATTCGCGCTTTAGGAAATTATGGCAGCACTAAAAAATATGTGAACGAATTTCAAGGTTTGAACAGCAGATTAGATGAAATTCAGGCAGCATTTTTAGAAGTGAAACTGAAATATGTTGATGCTGAAAATCAGTACAGAAGACAATTGGCTTCGCTGTACCTTAACGGAATTACCAATCCAACAATACAGTTGCCTTTTCCTGAAAATACTGCATTTGAAACAATAGAAAATAAGGAACACGTTTGGCATTTGTTTGTCATACGAACGAATGATCGAGACCGTTTACAAAAATATGTAGCAGATAATGATATTCAAACCATAATACATTATCCAATTCCACCCAATAAGCAATTGGCATTTAAGGATATGAATCAGTTGGATTATTCAATCACCAATGCCATTCACGATGAAGTAGTGAGTTTGCCAATTAGTCCAGTTACGTCGGAAGAAGAGGTACAAAAGATAATTCAAATTTTAAATAGCTTTACTATTTAATGACCGAAACTAAATCGTCCTACGGTTCAATAATGAAGGCCACTTCCATCTTTGGAGGTGTTCAAGTTTTTAATATTTTGATAACCTTGATTCGCGGTAAAGCGGTTGCTTTATTAATTGGAACTGCTGGAATGGGTTTGAACGGATTATTGTTATCTGGATTAAATTTGGTTAGAACCATCACCACTTTAGGAATTAATGAAAGTGCGGTAAAAGATATTTCAAAAGCGCACAGTTCAAATGATCAGATACATGTAAGAACCACATTTCAGGCTTTTAAACGATTAATTTGGTTTACGGCCGTTTTTGGTATTATTGCTACTATACTTTTTTCTCCTTTGTTGAGTAAATTTGCGTTCGGAAATACGTCAAAAACCGTTTCGTTCATATGGTTATCAGTTACTTTTGTTTTTGGCGCACTTTCTGGTGGAATTTATACCTTACTTCGCGGAACACGACAATTGAAGTATTTGGCGCAAGCCAATATATTTGGTGGCGTAGCCGGATTAGTAGTTTCCTTACCTATTTTTTATTTTTTTGGAATTGCAGGCGTTGTTCCAGCCATCATTAGTACAGCATTTGCTAATTACTTAGTTTCGCTTTATTTCAAATCCAAAATTAAATTTGAACCTATTGTTATTTCTTGGAAAGAGACATTTACTGTTGCAAAACCCATTGTTCAATTAGGTTTAAGTATGACTCTGATCAGCATATTATCAGCGGGCATTTCTTTTGCGCTGATTGCTTACATTTCTGCAGCGGGAAATTTGTCAGATGTTGGCTTGTATAGTGCCGGAAACGCTATTGTTGACGGTTATGTTGGTATGATTTTTACAGCAATGTCAACCGATTATTTTCCAAGATTGGCTGGAGTAATTACTGATGAATCAAAATGGAAAAAATTAGTTAATGAACAAGCCGAATTGATACTGATTATTTTAGGTATTGTTCTAATTTTACTATTAACCACGACACCATTATTAATTAGGATACTGCTGAGCAAAGAGTTTTTAGCCTCACAAAATTTTATACTGTTCGCTGTATTGGGTATTCCGTTAAAAGGCTTGGTTTGGGTTATGGGATATGTAATTTTAGCCAAAGGAAACAATAGGTTGTTTGTAGTTGTAGAGGTTATTGCCAATTTAATTATTTTAGGGTTTAATATAGGGTTTTATCATTTTTATGGATTAGTAGGTTTAGGAATTTCATTGAGTATTAGTTATGTGATTTCGTGTGTGTTTATGATAGTAATTCTACGTAATAAATATCAATTTCAATTTACAGGAAACGTTTTCAAGCTATTATCTTTTTGTTTGCTCTCTATAGCTTTAGCGATGCTTTCAATAAAAACAGTAGCCTCTCCATATGTCTATATAGTTGAAGCTATTATCGTAATCGCTACAATTTTATTTTTTGTAAAAGAGCTTAACTCAAGAATAAATATTAAGTCTGCGTTTGAAAAAGTTACAAGCCGATTTAAAAAATAAAGCTGTATGTCAATCTTAGTTTCCGTGCCAGTTGTAACCTATAATGCTGCTAAGTTTGTTGAAGAAACATTAGAAAGTATTTTTAATCAATCCCATCAAAACATCGAATTAATCGTTTCAGATGATTATTCGAAAGATAACACAGTTGAAATTGTTCAAAATTGGTGTAGTCAAATTCGCGTTATAGAGCGTTTTACAGATATAAAAATACTAACCGTTCCAAAAAATACTGGCGTTTCTGCTAATTGTAATCGATGTATAACAGCTTCTACATCGGAATGGGTAAAATTTATTGCTGGTGATGACATTTTATTGCCAAATTGTATATCGGATAACTTAAAATTTGTTTCAGAAAATCCAAATGCAAAGATTATTTTTAGTCAAGTAAAAGTGTTTCAAGATACTTTTGACACCACGAATTTTGTAAAAAATATTCCAGCTTTGTATCCGGATAATATAATGCATCCTTCGTTTTCGGCTAAGGATCAGTTTAAAATTTTGATAGCATCAGATCGGATCAATTTTACGCCGTCGTATTTTTTTAATAAGCAAACTTTAGAGAAAGTTGGCGGTTACGATGAAGACAACAAATTAGTAGAAGATTATCCTATGTGGTTAAAACTTACTGGTTCAAGTGAAAAGTTATATTATTTTCATACAGAAACCGTTGGTTATAGAATCCATTCGAAGGCTACAAATAATTCAGGCGAGACTACGATCTTTAAACCGTCCGTATTAAATTCGTTTTTAATTCGAAAAAAGTTTGCGCATCCTTATCTTTCATGGGAACAAGTAGGTTCAGAATATCAAATATATTACGTCTCGATGATCTTTCAGCAAATAGGTTGGAATAAAAAAGGTAGAATAAGAAGTAGCTTTTATAAATTAGTTGCTTTTTATTTAAATCCGTTTTACTATGTTTCATCGCTGAAGAGAAGAATGTCAGGTAAAAAATTAAGTAACGTAAGAGTATTTTAAAAATGCCGAAAAAACTAAGCATCATCATTCCGGCATATAACGTGGAAGAGTACATCGAAAAATGCATCCGCAGTCTTGAAAATCAAGATATGGTACAGGATGATTATGAAATTATAGTTACCAATGACGGCTCGCCAGATCGTTGCCGAGAAATTGTGGAATCGTTACAAAAAGAGTTTTCAAATATTGTACTCATCAATCAGGAAAACCAAGGCGTTTCAATGGCTCGAAATAACGCCATTGCAGAAGCGCAGGGCGAATATATGCTTCCAATTGACCCCGATGATTATGTGGTTGGTAATGTTTTAAATGCGGTTTATGAAAATGCAAAATCCAGAGATCTAGACGTTTTGTATTTGTCGTTTGAAATCTTTAACGCACAAGGGAATTCTATTTGGGAAACAGATTATGCTTTTAAAGACGAAACGGTATTTGATGGTGTAGAAGGATATTTTGCACCTCGCGGTAGTTCAGTAAAAGATCCGGATAGAAGTGTAGCAATGCTTTATCGACTTGATATGCTGCGCCAGTATCAAATAAATTACCCAAAAAATGTTCCTTTTCTTGAAGACGGTTTGTTCTTAGGTAAAGTATTCACCGTAGCACAACGTGTTGGGTTTTCATCTGCCAAGTTCTACCAACGAACTACTAGAATGGGTTCAGCTACTAATTCGAGATTGTTTTACTCGGATCATGCCATACAAGGATTTGTCAATGCCATTGAAGATATTAAAAATTTTGATGTCACAAATCAATTTAATGAAAATCAAAAATTATTAATCAATCAAGTAATAGCAAAATTTATTTTATTACCACTTACATCACTAATAGGAAAAAAGAGTATAAAAAATTATTATAATTTTATTAACCAACTTAAGAAAAAGGATTTAAATAATATAAATGTTGAAGGATTGAGGTTTAATTATTATAAAATGGCATCCATATACAACACGAGTTCGCTTTTATTTTATTTTTATTTTCAAATTAGTTCTAAACTTAAAAGTTACACAAAATGAGAGTACAAGATATAATACCGGTTTCAATTAGAAAAAGTTTATTGACAATACATCAATCCTATATTTGGCCGAATGCTTTACAGGAATACAAAAATGAAATTAATGCCAATCGCATTCCCTCCGAGAAGCTTATTAAAAAGCTAGTTTATGCATGGGGAAACCAAGGGTTTTCTGCTCAAATAAATTATATCCAAACTTGTATTGATAAAACGCTTAAATCAGAGGGGCTTATTTTCGAATGTGGTAGTGGATTGTCAACTATTTTATTGGGTTTAATTGCAAAGAAACAAAACCGAAAAATGATTTCTTTTGAACATATTGATTTTTGGGCGAAGCGTATTCAAAAAGAATTGGACAAAAACCAAATGGACAATAACATAATTTACAGCCGTGAATTAAAAGATTATGGTTCCTATGCGTGGTACAATATCGATGGTATAAAATGTGAAACTATTGGACTGTGTATTTGTGATGCTCCACCTGCCGATACTAAAGGTGGTAGGCGTGGCTTTTTATATCTTTTCAAAGATTGTTTATTACCTGCTTCTATCATTTTAGTTGATGATACCATTCGCGAAGATGAACAAAAAATGATTCAGGAATGGGAAAAAATAGTTCCTATGACTATTGAGTTCTCTGGAAAGTTGGATCCGCATGCCACGTTAATAATTAAGTAAAAATTATAAAGAATGTTTCAAGTTCACTTTATTTATCGTACAATTTAAATGCTCTTTAACTCTTTAAATTTCGCCGTTTTCCTTCCAATAGTTTTTATTCTCTATTGGTTTGTAACTAATAAAAATTTGAAACTGCAGAATATCTTACTGCTCGTTTCTAGCTATTTCTTTTATGCCTGCTGGGATTGGCGATTTATGTTTTTGCTAATTTTTTCAACAGTACTAGATTATTATACTGGTATCAAAATGGCAGAATCAAAGAATGAAGGTGTTAAAAAGTTCTGGTTTTGGTTGAGTATTTCAATAAATCTTGGATTTTTAGGGGTATTTAAATATTACAATTTCTTTGCCGAATCCTTCACCGATTTACTAACGAATTTTGGATTACAAGTAAATCCATGGACGCTGAAAGTAATACTTCCCGTAGGGATTTCGTTCTATACTTTTCATGGATTGTCCTATGTTATTGACATTTATAAAAACAGAATTCCAGCCGAGAAAAACTTTGTACAGTATGCTGTTTTTGTGAGTTTCTTTCCGCTTTTGGTTGCGGGTCCAATTGAGCGTGCTACACATTTGTTACCGCAGATAAAAGTCAAAAGAACTTTTGATTATGATAAAGCGGTTGATGGCTTACGCCAAATTTTGTGGGGTTTATTTAAGAAGATTGTTATTGCCGATCAATGTGCGGTTTACGCCAACTTGATTTTCAATGATGCTGGGCATCAGTCGGGAAGCAACTTATTCTTGGGAGCTTTGTTTTTTACGTTTCAGATTTATGGAGACTTTTCGGGTTATTCCGATATCGCTTTAGGAACAGCAAGATTGTTTGGAATAGAACTGCTGCGAAACTTTGCTTTTCCCTATTTTTCAAGAGATATCGCCGAATTTTGGAGGCGTTGGCACATATCACTTTCCACCTGGTTTAGGGATTATTTATACATTCCGCTTGGCGGAAGCAAAGGCGGAATGTGGATGAAAATCAGAAACACCTTTATCATTTTCTTAGTCAGCGGTTTTTGGCATGGCGCCAATTGGACATTTATAGCGTGGGGATTATTGAATGCGCTGTACATAATGCCTTCCATCATTTTCAATACCAATAGGGTTAATCTTGAGATTGTTGCCAAAGGAAAATATTTCCCAAGTGTGAAAGATTTTTGCTCCATTGTTATTACGTTTCTTTTGACTGTATTTGCTTGGATATTTTTTAGAGCGTCAAGTATTGGGAGCGCATTTGCATATGTTAAGGAAATGTTCTCAAAATCATTTTTTACTTTTCCAACGAATATGCCGTATACAGCACTATTTTTCATTATATTTTTTATGGTAATTGAATGGTTCGGTCGTGAAGAGGAGTATGCCTTGAATAAATTTGGATTTAAATGGCCAAAGATATTGAGGCAAGGTTTTTATATGTTGTTAATTACTGCCATATTCTTATTTTCGACTAAAGAACAACAATTTATATATTTCCAATTCTAAGATGAAAAAGTTCATTAAAAGTATTTTAATTTTTGGGATAGCCTTTTTTCTGTTAGATAAATTTTTTATTTTCTTTATAATAACTTCCGCAGAAAAAGAAGTTGATAAACGTTTGGAATTAGTAATAAATGGAAAAATAAATAAAGAAATTGTAGTTTTTGGTTCATCACGGGGTGCACGAAATATAATTGCTTCAGAGATTGAAAAGGAAACAGGTTACTCGGCTTATAATTTATCTTATCCGGGCTCTAATATTGAGTTTCATGAATTTGCGATACGATCTCTTTTGAAGTTTAATAAAATTCCGAAAGTTATTTTGTTGTCGGTAGATTATCCAATGGCATTTTTGCCAGATTCTGTTCTTAACTTCAGATTGGATAGATTGTATCCGCTAGTAAAATATAGTTACATTAATAATGAGTTAATTGCACGAGGCGAAAAAAACTTACTAATGTCGCATCTTTTTGCGTTGAGCAGAATGAATAAATATATCATTAATCTCAAACAAAAAAAATTCATGCCCAAGGACACGGTTTATTCGGATGGTTCTATGCCAATTAGTTTTCAAAAACCTAATGAAAATTGGGATAAGGCAAAAACAATAAAGAAATATAATTCGCTTAAAGAACTAAAAATTAAAAGAGAAGCCTTCCAAAAAATAATTACAATGTGTAAAGAAAATAATATTAGATTAATTCTTATTTCCCCACCATTATTAGATTCAATGGATAGTGAATTTAAAGCAAGATTGAAATTATTGACATCAAATACTATAGAGATACTAGAATGCGATTCGCAAAATCCAATATACAAAGACAAAAACTATTACTATGACAAAACGCATTTGAATACCAAAGGCGCACTGATTTTTACTAAAGAAATTACTCTGTATTTAAAAAATACAAAACGGTAACGTATGAATTCAAAAAAAATACTAATTGTAAGCAATGGTTTTTATCCTGAAATATCACCGCGTTCTTTCAGAGCCACAGAATTAGCAAAAGAATTGGTTCGAAAAGGCCATGAGGTAACTGTATGTACCCATTTTCGTGACGAATTCGAAGCTTTTGCTAAGGAGCATAATTTTCGCACTATCGAATTAGGCACTATAACTTGGACAAAGCCTGTTGTTAAAGGTACTGGTATCAATTTTTTGATAAGAAGAATAGTTGCTAGATTCACTACTTTATTACTGGAGTATCCAGCAATTCAATTAGTTCCGCTTATTAAGAAAGCGCTGAAAAATGAGAAAGGTTATGATGCATTAATTTCTATTGCAGTACCCTATCCTATACACTGGGGAGTTGCTCGGATTTGGGATAAAAAAAATCCAATTGCCAAAATCTGGATTGCCGATTGCGGTGACCCATACATGGGAAATGAGAACGACACGTTCAAACCACCATTTTATTTTGGCTGGATCGAGAAAGGGTTTTGCCGTAAAGCTAATTTTATAACCATTCCGACTTCAAAATCAATTGCCGGATATTATCCTGAATTTCATGATAAGATTAAAGTTATTCCACAAGGTTTCCGCTTTGAAGATGTTTCACTTTTTAAAGGAGCCTTGCCAAATGATAAAGTTATATTCGCTTATGCAGGGATGTTTATTCCTAAAAGACGTGATCCATCAGAGTTTTTACAATTTCTAAATTCGTTAGACGAAAGCATTCCTTTTGAATTTCATATCTACACTACAACGCCTCAGCTTGTCGAACCTTTTCTTGAGAAAAGTAAGGGTAGAATAATATTGAAAGATATTGTGCCAAGAGCAACTGTATTGTACGAATTATCAAAAATGCATTTTGTAGTTAATTTTGAAAACGGAGGAGGTAGCGAAACACCAAGCAAGCTGATAGATTATCTTATTATCGACAAAGCTGTTTTAAGTGTAACATTTGGTAATTTTAAGCCTAATGTATTTAAAGAGTTTTTGGATGGTAATTATAAAAATAAAATGATATTGCCTGATAAAAAAAACTACAGAATTGAATCTGTAGCACAGCAATTTTTAGACCTATTAGAAAAATGAAAAACACCATTTTTTATTTTATCATTTTCCCTTTTTTAGGTTTTATAAATGCTCTAAGAAACTACACAAGTGATTGGGCAAAGCCAACAATTATTGCGTTTGTGGCTTTTTTTGGTTTAACGATGATAAAAAGTGACGCCGCTGACAGTTCACGGTATGTACAGAATCTTGAAATGATGTATAATAATAATAAGGATTTTGATACTATCCAAACTAGCTTGTACAGTCAAGAAGGCGGCCAAGCGGATATATACGTTACTTTAGTGACTTTCATTTTCTCATTATTTACAGATAACGGCAACTTGCTTTTTATGTTTTTCGGATTGGTTTTTGGTTATTTTTATGCCAATAATATAGGGTTGGTTTTAGACCAATCTAAAGGGAAATTATCTTGGGAAAAAGTGTTGCTTATAGTTACTTTTAGTCTAGTGATTGGTTTTTGGACGTTAAACGGAGTTCGAATGTGGACTGCAGCTCACATCTTTTTCTATGGTAGCTTTTTATATTTCTTTCATAACAAGAAAAAAGGACTTGTCATTGCAGCTGCCAGTATGCTAGTACATTTTTCATTTGTATTACCTATAGCATTATTATTGATTTATAGTGTGGTAAAGGTGAACATTAGAATCTTTTTTTTCTTGTATTTTGCCAGTTTTTTCATAGTAGAGCTTAATGTATCATTTATCAAAATCTTTTTAGAAAACAATATGCCCGAATTTATTTTACCTAGGGTGAAAAGCTATTTTAATGAAGAATATATAGAAACATCTAATGATGTTTTCCAGCAAACTAATTGGTACATTATTTATTTTCAAAAAATGCTCTCTTATTTCAATTTAATTTTTATTACGATTCTTTTTTTTAAAATCAAAAATTATATGGCAGCTTCCCATAAAAAATTATTGGGTTTCTCACTATTTTTTTTAACTGTTGCCAATATCACAAGTCTACTGCCTTCTGGGGGAAGATTTTTAATTGTGGCGTTTCTTTTCTCATCAGCTGCTTTTTTTATTATAGTTGCCACTACGAAAGATACCTTTATTCCTTATAGTATTAAAATTATTTCTCCGTTGTTAATCGTGTTTTGTATTGTTTCTATAAGAACGTCGATGGATTTTATTAGTATTATGACTTTGACAAATCCTATAATTGCTATGTTTACGAATATTGATGTACCATTAATTGATTTTATTAAGTAAACCAGTATCGAAAATTCTATGACACTATCGAATAAAATCGCCTACTTAAAATCTTTTGCCGCTGCTACGGATATCAACAGAAAAGGCAAATCTGTAAAAGAAAAACTTATCATAATCGAGTCTGATGATTGGGGTGCCATACGAATGCCTTCAAAAGAAGTGCTAAGCCATTTTGAAAAAAAGGGATTTCAGATTGCCAACAGCATCTATAAAAATGATTCCTTGGCATCACAAGAAGATTTAGAAAAATTGTTTGAAATCTTACAATCACATAAAGATAGTGATGGCAAACCAGCTGTTATTACAGCCAATAGTATCATGGCTAATCCCGACTTTGAAAAAATTAAGGCTTCTGAATATCAAGACTATTTTTGGGAACCTTTTACAACAACTTTGAAACGATATCCAAAACATCAGAATAATTTACATCTGTGGAAACAAGGAATAAATGACAGAATTTTTTATCCGCAATTTCATGGAAGAGAACATTTGAATATCAAACGGTGGATGAAAGCACTACAATCAAAAAATGAGGCAATAATAACCTCTTTTGAACAGCATACTACATATTCTGGCAAGCAAGATTACAGTTTTATGGAAGCTTATGATTGGGATGCTCAAAACGAAGTTGAACAGCATAAAACAATTATTACGGAAGGTTTACAACTATTTGAACAGCTTTTCGGATTTAAATCAAAAAGTTTTATTGCACCTTGCTACAACTGGGATACAAAGTTAGAACCTTTTTTAGCCAGCCAAGGTATTGAATGGATTCAAGGTTTGCGTGCACAATTACAACCAACCGGAATATTTAATGAATACCAAACCATAAAACACTGTTTTGGACAACAGCAAAATGCAGTGCGCTTCAACACCAGAAATTGTTTTTTTGAACCGAGCATGTTGCCCCAAAAAGACTGGGTAAATAGCTGTTTGGCTCAAATACAATCGGCTTTTTTGTTTTCAAAACCAGCAGTAGTTTGTTCACATCGTATTAACTTTGTGGGTTTCATCAATCCCAAAAATGGGGAGCGTGGCTTAAAAGATTTCAATCAATTATTAAAAACTGTGGTAAAAAAATGGCCAGACGTGAAGTTTATTACAACACATGAATTATCTAATTATATATGATAAAAATAGGTTTTACAGGGGATTTCTGTCCGTGGCTTCGTGTTGAAAACGAATTCAAAACCAACAATTGGAAGCATTTGTTTGAAGATGTCAAATCGTTTTTTGACGAGAATGATTTGAACGTTCTTGATTTAGAATGTCCACTGACGACTTCAACAGCTGCCATTACAAAAACAGGACCGCACATTAAGGCTCATCCTGCAACAGTTGCAATTTTAAATCATTTGAACTGCGAATTGGTTGCCACTGCCAACAATCATTTTAAAGATTATGGTGCAAAAGGAATGGACGAAACATATAAAGTTTTACAAAAAAACAACATTTCATGGCTAGGAAGCGGTGCCAATTTTAAAGAAGCTTCCAAAATATTTTACTGGAAAAAAGACGGAAACACCATTGCGTTTATCAACATAACCGAAAATGAATGGACCACAACGCACGATACAACTCCGGGCTGCAATCCCATTGATTTGGCAAACGTTTTTAATCAAATTCAGGAAGCTAAGAAACAAGCGGATTTTGTTGTAATCATTGCTCACGGCGGTCACGAACATTATGAATTGCCAAGTCCGAGAATGAAAAAATGGTACCGCTTTTTTGTTGATGCCGGAGCAAATGCTGTAATTGCTCATCATACGCATATAATTTCAGGTTTCGAAGTGTATAACGAAGCGCCCATTTTTTACAGCTTAGGAAATTTTTGTTTCGATTGGGAAGGCTTGCGAAATAAACCTTGGAACAAAGGAATGATACTTCGTTTAGGATTTGAAAAAGGTAAAAGTATACGTTTTGAAATGGAATTTATTTCTCAAAATACCGATACCGTTGGTCTTTCTTTATTAGATGAAAACGACAAAAAAGCCATGTTAGAACATTTAGATAAACTGAATGCCATAATTGCTGATGATGCACTTTTGGAAGCCGAATTTAAAAAATACGCCAAAACTTGGAAAGCCGTAATGAATACTTGGATACAGCCCTACAAAGGAAAAATCATGCCAAGTTTATACAAACGCGGATTTTTGCCTTCGATTATTACCCAAAGAAAAAAACTGCTTTACACCAATCTGATTCAGTGTGAAGCACACAGAGATATACTTTTACAATCCATAGACCCAAGGAAATAATATGTGCGGATTTACAGGATATTACTATTTAAATGACAAAGTTGAGACGAATAATCACGCTATTCGAAAAATGCTTTCGATA
>Ga0105047_10008369_pt1 | contig 17223 bp, 11 predicted proteins | sample MAT04_FD_78384 | JGI IMG/M metagenome (GOLD analysis project Ga0105047, IMG submission 78384) | Freshwater microbial communities from Lake Fryxell liftoff mats and glacier meltwater in Antarctica - MAT-04 (megahit assembly) | ecosystem: Environmental > Aquatic > Freshwater > Ice > Liftoff...
GCGAATTTTCTCAATGATAGAAGCATTTAATTCGGCAGAAGAAATACTAAAAGTGGCTGTCATTTGCTGAATTTTGAACAAAGATAAAGTAAAAAACAACATTGGACGCGAACCCCCTTAAGTCCAACGTCCAATGTCTGAAAAATCCAGTATCTGTCAATTATACCATCGCGGCCAGTTGCGCCAAACGCGCCGAGTAACCAGCTTCGTTGTCGTACCAGCCCACGATGCGGCAAGTGTTGCCGTTCACCTGGGTCAGCGGTGCGTCGAAAATGCAGGAGTGGGTATTGCGCACGATGTCGCTCGAGACGATCTCGTCGGTGTTATATTCCAAGATGCCTTTCAGGTGACCATCGGCAGCGGCTTTGAAAGCAGCGTTGATCTCTTCTACGGTGGCCGTTTTCTTAATCATACACACGCAGTCCGTCAGTGAGCCCGTAGCCACGGGTACGCGCAGGGAGTGGGCAGCTATTTTACCTTTCAAATGCGGCAGTACCACCGTGACGGCCTTGGCAGCACCAGTGCCGGTTGGCACAATATTCTGCGCAGCAGCGCGGGCGCGGCGCAGATCTTTATGGGGGCCGTCCTGCAAGTTTTGGTCGGCGGTGTAAGCATGGATGGTGTTCATAAAGAACTGCTCGACCCCAAAGGCTTTGTCCAGCACCATAATCATGGGCACGAGGCAGTTGGTGGTGCAGGAAGCATTGGAAAGCACCAGATCGGTGTCTTTGATGTCTTTTTCGTTGGCACCGATCACGAAAGTCGGTACGTCGTCGGCCTTGGGTGGCGCAGAAAGGACCACCCGTTTAGCACCTGCTTGCAGGTGCAGGCCGGCTTTTTCTTTATCCAGAAATATGCCGGTGCATTCGAGCACCACATCTACGCCCATATCTTTCCAGGGCAGTTCGGCGGGATTTTTCACGGCCAGGCAAGCGATGCGCTGCCCATTAACCGTGATGCTGTTTTCATCGTACTCCACAGTGCCATCAAAGCGGCCGTGCATAGTATCGTATTTCAGCAGGTGAGCGAGGGTGTGATTATCCGTAAGATCGTTGATGGCTACTACTTCTACCTCGCTGTTTTTCACCAGATTGCGAAAAGTGAGGCGACCGATACGGCCAAAGCCATTGATGGCAATTCGTTTCTTTGACATAAAAATTTCTCCTGGTTGTGATTGACGATGATGGTTGCGACGGTCATTTGTAAAAAACAGCCGACGCAATTTGCTGTAAACACCGCAAAGGTAGCGTTTTAGCAAAAAAGAGCAGGTAATACCTCCTTAATTTGAAGGATTAAAATGGTTTCTGCCTGGTTGGTGAGGAGTTGGACGTAAAAAACGCCCCGCGAGATGGTCCGCGAGGCGTTCTAAGCAGGTATGGTGTGGTTATTTTTTGTGCAGGCTAGAATCCGAAAGATATGCCGATGGTTGCGCCAATATTCTGATTGAGGCGGTTGATATTGTCGTCCACATCGTTTATGCTGAGCAGACCCTGGGTATAAGCCAAGTCAAGATTCAGCCAGGTACGAGAAGCCAGTTTGTAGTTAAAACCGAGGCCGCCGGTTACTCCGAGATCGAAAGATTGATATCGGTCATCCTTAATCTCTACCCGATCATCATCGTTTTTAGTATAAGAACTCAACAAAAATCCTAACGACGGACCGAGAAAAACTTTTGGCCGGAAACGATATGCCAGCGTGTTGAAGAAATAGATGCCTTTGAGCGGTACACGCAGGTAGTTCAGTTGCACTTTGGCATCTTTTAGATCATTTTTAAGGGCAAATCCCTCTTGCGAAAAGAAAAGGCCGATGCCCAGACCCAGTTTCTGTTCGTTGCTGTAAATGTAATTAATGCCAATAGTGGGCCCGAAAGATAATTTGGTATTGTTGTCTCCCAAATTGGATACCGAAGAAAAGTTGGCTCCAATCGCCGGACCGAGGGAATTGGGTTGTGCCCAGGCAAACATCGTCGTGAGGCTAAGAGCCAGTACGCTCAGAAAATACTTCATAGTGAATGGATTTTAAAGTGAATGAACTGCTTGTTCATTTGCATATCTTAAAAACCCTGTGCCATTCGTAGCGACGGTCTATGGTGCGCAGAAGCGCCTTCCAAAGGAAAATCTGGCAATATTTTCCCCGGATTGTGCATCTTAAGGTGGCCAACTTTCGGAAAATGCAAGAGTTGTCCGAAAGGCAAGACGTTTATTGCAACTGTATTTCTACCCACACTGGCTGATGATCGGAAAATTGGAAGTCTTGCGGAATGCCGCGTATTGACCGGACGGTGAGATTAGGTGAAATCAGGAAGAAATCAATCAACGTCTCGAAAGTTTCGCCTTTCACGTAAGGATCGCTGGCCTTGCGATTGGTAGGTACGGTGGGGTCGTAGGCGTACTGCCAGGTATCGGGGAAAAAATCGAACGGAATGTTCCCTTGTACATAACCCTGGGTTTGGCCGGGCATGAACGTATCAAAACGAAAATTGGGCGGGCATTGATTCCAGTCGCCACCGAGGATAACGTAGTTGCCTTTTTGATATTCACGCAGGGCCAGATCGCGCAGATAGGGAAGTTGAATGGCTTTAATCTTATCTCCCGGGTCATAAGCGGCATTATGTAAATTGATGACGACCAAATCCTTACCACGACTGGTTGGGAAGCGGTGCAGCGCGGCGCAACGATCCAGTTGAAACATACGGTCGGGCATCGGATAGTGGCCGGGTAGTTGATGGCGGGTCGCCTCGGTGGGTTGAAAACGGCTGAGCGTGGCCAATCCCGACAAAACGTGCCCATACGGATGCCAGGGCTCGAGGAGTGGAATCGGCACCCGGTCGCAGCGATAATTGATGGCCATCGTTGCGGCGAAATTCGGTAACGCCTCCTGATAACGCTGATACTGTAGCAGATCGTAACTACGCTTGGAGGCCACATCCACTTCCTGCAAAAGGAAGAAATCGGCGCGGTTGTTTTTCAGAAAAGTGACGGCACCTTCCAAGTTTTTTTGCACCAATTCGAGTGGACTGCGGATCATGCTGGACCCGGAGTACCACATCCCGGCATCATCATAGAACAAGTCGGATTCTGCACCCAGCCCGCCATAGCCGACATTCCAGGTGGCCAGCGAGATAATACTGTCGGCAATGACGGTCTGCGCCGGGGGATGCTCTACGGTGAGCGGGGTAGTGCCTTCCGGTTGCCAATCGGTCCATGCGCCATGCACGGCCAGTACGCCAAAATAGAGCAGGAACAAGAACAGCACAATACCCAATGGGCGGCGTGAACGACGAAAGATTGACATAAAAGTCGTAATTGGTGAGTTAGTTGATTGGTTGATTGGTAAGTAGGCGGGCAAAATTAATCGAGGTTATTTTTGTCGTAACTGGCTGATTATCGTTGCCTATCCCGATAAAAAACCGGGATGTCGCTTTGCTCCATTTGCCTTCCCGATGAAAACCGGGATGTCACTGTGCTCCATTTGCAATTTTGCTTATTTACTTATATCTGGTTTTAGCTAATTTATTAGCAGAATAAAATGGAAGGAGGTTTTACCAATCAACTGCTAACGAAATCAACTACATTTTCACGCCATCCATAATCAACGAAGTGTAACCAATGTGCTCGGGGCCATTACGCGGATCGAAGCGCCGGGAACGATAAATGAAACCACTTTCCCGCGACCAGTCCTCCGCATGAAAATGACCCCCGACATCGAAATACTCCAGGCGGCGCGGCATCAGCCCGGCCTCTTGCATACGCTGCGCCAGCAACGCATGGTTGTACAGCAACTTATGATCGTCGGCTCCCGCACCCGTACCGCCGGGTCGTACCATCTCCTGATAGGCCGGATCGGGATTGTATCCATCGGGCACAGCAATGCGGATGTAACCGCCTTTTTTCAGATACTGCTGACAATGCCGCAACGCCGTCAGGCCATCCGTGGGAGTAAGATGTTCCCAGACGTGTTCAGCGAGCAGCACATCAATCGAATCCGGCTGAAAAAAACGCTGCCAATCTTCGGGGCGCAGCAGATTCATGAAATCCACTTCGGTGGGGGTCCAGCCAGCCGGGAAAAACCCACTGGCTCCGATCACAATTTTGACGGGCGGGCAACCAACGGCCTTTCGCAAGCGCCGAATACCAATTTGGCGTCGCAGCGGCCCTAACAAGAAATTATGCAGTTTTTTCAACATAAAAGATGGTTCATTCACCGGTTACTACGCGTTTTTTATCCACTTCTCCTTTTAAAACCAGTCCTGTGGGCTGTCTGGCATCCTGATTAGCAGAAACAATCATGACTTTGTAAAATTCACCCTCTTGCAGGGCGTCGAAGGTAACCCGGACCATTCCAATACTATCTGGCCGCATCACAAACTCTGGATCACATCATACTGCGTCACTATATGTAGTGCTCCTGACCGATCCGTGGCGATCACTGCCGGGATTTCCTTACTGATATAGCGGTTGAGTTGGCTGATGGGCAGGTCGTCTTTCACCATCGGGAAAGCACTACCCATGACTTCACGGAGCGACTTTTCGGAGTTTTGCAGGGGATTTTCCAGCAAGAAATGCAGCACCTGTGTTTCAGTGATGGAACCAACGATCTGCGGGCCATCCTGCACGGGCAACTGGCTGATGTCGTGCGATTTCATCAGGTTGAAAGCCGAGCGCACCGAATCGGTGACCTGTGCGCCGATGAACTGGCGGTCTTTTTTGCGCGAGATCAGGTCGCTGACTTTCAGTTCGTCTTCCAGGAAACCGCGTTCGCGCATCCAGTCGTCGTTGTAGATTTTGCCGATGTAACGGCTGCCGTGGTCGTGAAAAATAATGACCACCACGTCGTCCTTGGTCAGGTGATCGCGGAGCTGCCAGAGCGCACCCATCGCGCTACCGGCGGAGTAGCCGAGCAGGATGCCTTCTTCTTTGGCGAGTCGCCGGGTCCATAGAGCGGCATCTTTGTCGGTGACTTTCTCGAATTTATTGATGAGGCTGAAATCTACGTTGGCGGGCAGAATATCTTCGCCGATGCCTTCGGTGATGTAGGGATAAATTTCTTTTTGGTCAAAAATACCGGTCTCGTGGTATTTTTTGAACACCGAGCCGTAGGTATCCGCGCCCCAGACCTGGATGTGCGGATTCTTTTCTTTCAGGTATTTAGCCACGCCACTCACGGTGCCTCCGGTGCCGACACCGACCACTAAGTGCGTAATTTTACCAGCAGTCTGATCCCATATTTCCGGGCCGGTGCTCTCGTAGTGGGCCTGGCGATTGGATAGATTGTCATATTGATTACACCAGAAGGAGTTTGGTATTTCGGTGCTGAGGCGCCGGGCAATGGAGTAGTAGGAGCGGGGGTCTTCCGGCCCGACGTTGGTGGGGCAGACGATTACCTCGGCGCCAACGGCTTTGAGGATGTCCACCTTTTCTTTGCTTTGCTTATCCGTCGTGGTGAAAATGCACCGATAGCCGCGTACGCAGCCGACGAGTGCCAGGCCCATGCCGGTGTTGCCGGAGGTGCATTCAATGATGGTGCCGCCGGGTTTCAGGTCGCCGCGCCGTTTGGCATCGTCAATCATTTTTACGGCCATCCGGTCTTTGATGGAGTTGCCGGGATTGAAAGTTTCCACTTTGGCCAGCACCAGCGCGGATATGTCGGCGGCTGTCCGGTGGAGCTGTACAAGTGGCGTATTACCGATAGTTTCGAGGATATTTTTTTTGTAATTCATTGCTGAAGGTTGAGAATGTGGATAGGGTGGAAGGGGTTGAGTATGTGGAAGTTTTGGAGAACTCCACATTCAAATAATCAAAAATGTTGCAACATCGTTTGCTCTACCTGTTGTTTTAAGATTGGAATGTCGTTCGAGGTCAGTTCGGCGGTCGGAATTGGCCCATCCCAGACTAAACGCAAGATACCCGGCTGGAGATTATATCCCCAGGAGAGCCGGTGTACATTGACCAGTGTGAGTACGGCCACCGGTGCTTTAGTCTGGATGGCGATGCGGAAAGCGCCATCATAAAAGGGGGCCAACGGGGTGCCATTCTGGTTGCGGCTGCCTTCGGGAAAAATGAAAATGCTCCAGCCTTCGGCTAACTGCTGCCTGAGTGCTACGACACTGCGGGCCCGGCTCATGGCACTGCGCCGATCCACGATCAGGCACATTTTTCCGACAATCCACCCGAATACGGGTATTTTCAGGAGATCTTCTTTGGCCAGAAACCGAAATACGCCCGGAAACGCCATTGCATCGGCAATAAAGTCGAGCGAAGAGCGGTGGTTGCCGACAATCACGTAGGATTGGCCTTTGGCAAGTTTCTCGCGCCCTTCCACTCGAATAAAAACGCCGATCAGGGTGAAGAAAAAAGGCGAGAATACATGGTGCAAATACCAGATATTGCGACGCAGGGCTTTGGGCCCCGGCGTGGCAAGCATATTGTAGCCAATGACCGGCATACTCAACGTCATCAGTAGCAAGAACAGGACAACAGCGTACGCGGCCCAAACTTTGCGAAAAATCGGCATGGTGATTGGTTAGTGAGTATTGGGGGAGCCTGCGGCGGCGCAAAGGTAGGAAATTCAGCATCGGCCATTTTATTCCGGAGGCTGTATTTTGGCTGCAAGCTTCTCATAATCGTTTTCCCGCCTTTTTCTCGCATTGATTTCTTGTTTTTTTTCGGGTTTCAACGATATGTACGCCTTTCTACGCTTAGGTTACCTTCTTGCTGCATTGCTGTTTTCCTGCTCGGTTTTCAGTCAAAATCTGCTCATTACCTACCAAAAGAATGATGCACTGTTCGTCTGTGGGACGGATACATTTTTTGTACAGGTAAAAAATACGGGTAATGTGCCCGTCAGCGACGCTACGTTGGCTGTAACGCTGCCCACGGGCATGATCTATCAGCTCGGTTCGGTCACCGGCATAACGGAGCAAAATGTAACCAATCCGGCCAGTCCGGTCTTCAGTGTGCCGCTGCTGCCGGTGGGAGTCACGGTATCGGCCGTGTTGCTGCTGTCTGCGGACTGTGCGGCAGCGACGGCCCTCGATGCCGGACAGCTATTCGTCGCCAACCTGGAAGTGTATTCTTCGCAGGGGGGGGCACAGGTCACCACGCTGCCGTTTTCCATCGAAACGGGGCTGTTATTGATTGATAGCGTGGATCAAGTGCTATTGAATGGGGAACGCTGCGATACCTTGTTTCGTAAAATCTGGGTGCGCAATACCCGGCTTGGTAAGATTGGCGGGCTGCATTTTGAGGATGAACATCAGCCGGGATTTGATGCGGCTGTGCCTGGAGCAAATTCGCAGACCAGCACGGCGACCTTATTGAAAGGCGATTTTGGCGGTTCCTGGTTTACGGGTTTTGGCGATGGCGATACCTGGCTGGAACTGGGCGAAACGGCTTTTTTTACCGAACGGATCATTATTACGGACTGCGGGATCCCATCCTTTACCAATTCGTCGGTGCTGCGGGTCGGCTGGGGCTGCGGCGACCAGATTTGCCGGTACGATAGCCTGATTGTCGGTACGGTGATTCATCCTTCGACCAAAGTACCCGATTTGCATTTTACCAGTTTTTGGGCGCCTGCGCTGGACAACTGCGGTGATGTGCCCAGTACGATTCGTATCAGGATCAAAAATACTGGTCGGGCTGCCGGAGAGAATGTCTTCCTTAGTTTACAGGCATCCGATTACTTTTCTTATGGTCTAGCCCCTGCATCCTTTCGTTTGGTAAGTCATGGAATCACTACACCGTTGCCGCCTAATGTGGTGAATGTAAACACTTTACAGAGTTGTGAAAAAGAATTTGCCAGTGATGTGTCGCTGGTTATTCCGAATATACCCGCGCTGGATTCGCTGGATTTGCTGTTCGATACGTACTACTGTGTAGAGGACTGTACGCAAAAGCAAGGCACTTTTACGGCCAATTATTTCTACCAAAAGATTTGTCCGACCAATGGTTTTGTCTCGGATACCCTGCTGATCCAACCCGACCGTGGCTACCTGGTCAAGGCAGACATCACCCTGAATGTAGGGACTTGCTTGCAGGATGGGCAGACGTATTCGATGGGCTACTCGGTAAAATCAAAGCGTCTGCTGGAGGCCAATGGGTTCCTGAATGTCGTGCTCACGTTGCCCTGGGGCTTGTCGCTCAATGAAGATTGCGCCATAGAGCTGGGGGGAGTCAGCCCCGGTTCCGGTTCCCTCAGCGTCAATCCCGGCCAACAAACGACGATTTCGCTTTCTTTTCAGTTGCCCCTGCCGGACGATTCACTGTTCATGCCGCTGTGCCTGCTTTACAATTGCCAGGATAGCATGGCCTGTGGGGGCAGCGAAGATTTTATATTGCCGGCAAGCGGAGGTGATTTGACCATTGTGGTGGATCCGATTAGCTCTTGCGGCGGAAACGCTTGTACGTTGCCAGTGCGCCAGCAGACGTACTGGTCGCGCAATGTGAATACGCCAGTGGCTTGTGGCATTGGTGGTTGTCAGGATTTTCAGGTCGCCGTAGAACCTTGTACGCCCGCTCCCGGCGGCGGCGGGATGGGTAATCCACTTTGTTGTGATTCGCTGGGAGGGCAGCCAGGCAGTGAATTTACCTGGGATTTCAAGACTTATCGGCTCAATTTTGGCTTGCCGGATGCTGATAACGACCGTACAGCCGATGGGGACGGTTTTGCGAGCGGTCCGGGAGTACGCCGCGACCGCTATTTGCCGGGCGATACTTTGCGGGTGGAATACCGTGGCTACGTAGCCCTGGGCGGAGGTCTTAAAAATTTTGACCGGGTGATCTGGAATGAAATTGTCCGAACCGACATGGATGGTGCTGCCGGAAATGATGCCTTTGTCGTGAAATCCGCCCAGTACACCTTTATGAATGCAGACTCTTTCCAGCATATCCGCGACTTTATTCGTATTCGCTATGCGAACGGGACGGAGGTGAATTGCGAAATAAACGATCTGTCTTATCAAAGCGACCAACACTTTTTCAGCCTGCATTTAGTCAATACTATTCCGCCCGCCGTATTGGATCAGGTGGTGAGTCAGCGGCATATTTTCAAAGCGAAACTAAACGACCTGTACGCCAGTGGTTGCCTGCCCAAACCAACGCTGGATCTGGGCGATTCCATTTTCTTTTATACGGACTTTCGGATCAGGCCCAACTTCAATCCCCTGTCCGCTAATTTTCCCGATCCGCCGTTGGTAGGCTTTCGGACTACCCTGAATATGACCGACGCGCCATTTGCGTGGAATAATATGACTTCGCGAAAAAGTCAGTATTCCGGTTACAAAATTAACTACCAGAACAACCTGATTGGCATTAGGCCCTGCGATAATTCGACCACAGTGCAGCCTTTTCGGTTTCGGATACGCCTGGCCCGCGAAAATATGTTTCCCTACGAAGTGCGACCATTATTGCACATTTTAGATTATAAACAGACCTTTCCGGCGGGTTTGCAGATCGAGTCAGCGCGTTTGCTGTACCTGGCTTTGCAGGATAGTCTAACGCGCCTGAGCGATGTGCCGCTTCCGGTTACGGTGTTCGATACGGTGGCCAGTATTGATTTTGATCCGGCTTTTGACGAAGCAATAGATGAAGGTTATGCCTTGGGAGCCAGCGTACAATTCCGCCCCGACTGTCGTTTCGACCAACCGGATTCCTCCGACCAAATTGTCACTTATCAATACGCACCGGGCTTGGGCGAGCCGGGGATATACACCCATATTTACCATAATATTCTGGGCTTTTATGCCAATCAGCCCCGACTAACTTTCTCGTCGCCGGATACCATCGTGGATATTGCGACCAGTGCGTTTGGAATGAATTTTACTTTAAACAACGTTTTTGTTACGCCAGCCCCCCACCCGTGGATAGCGGTGGTATCGCCATCGGGGCAGGCCCTGGATTTTGAGTTGCTACAGGCATCCCCGGCCCAATCCCTGCCCAGTACGAACGGCATTTTCCTGTTGCCGGCTATCAATGGATTTAGTCAACGCAGTTTCCGGCTATTAGGGCACAATACCGGCTGCGACCGGGATTCGCTGCTGCTGATATTTGGCTGGGGCTGTGGGCCTATGACCGATTTGAGCCAGGAGAATTGTCACCGCGATACTTTTGTGGTGCAACTGCGTCCGCAAAGTCCTGAATTAGAATTAGATATTACGCAACAACCCTCATCCATCCTACTGTGTACGGAATCTGATTATTTTGCAGTAGAAATTTACAATGCCAAGGTCGGCTATGCTTTCGATCCGTTTGCGACTGTAAAACTACCCGCCGGTTTGAGCATGGTGCCCGGCTCCGGGGAGATCGCCTACCCGGTTGGCAATGCCTGGCAGCCCATTGCCGACCCGCAGGTATTGGCCGATAATTTCTATCAATGGGCCCTCGATAGCCTGCATCCTGATCTGGCGGTCACGGGTCTGCCAGGCGTAGATAGGTATCCGCAGAATGCCTTGCGCATCCGCTTTCGCACGATTGCTGAATGTGGGTTTGTGGCCAATGCCCAACCATTTTTCGGCACCTCCGGCCAGAGTGCCTGTGGGCGGGAGATCAACCTGCTGAACAAGCCAGGTAATGCCTTACAAATAGAGGGCCTGAGTGCTGGTTATGGGGTGACGATGAACCTTCAAGCAATTGATAATCAAGGCGTTTACTGTGGCGGTACCCAGCAGTTCCAACTATCCATAGCGCTGGGCGGAATGCCCTCGGCCAGCGACAGCGTTTATCTGTCTTTGCCGTTGGGGTCCAGTCTGGTGCCAGGCTCGTATTTGGCGCAGCAAAATGCCGCTAATGGTCCGCCTACGGTGTTTCCGGGCGGATTTCGGGTGCCATTGCCGACCAATGTGGGTGCAGGTACCGTGGTGAAATTTACCTTTACGCTGGCTTACGACCAAACTGCTGGCTGCACCGATCAGCACTTGCTGGCCCAGACCCGTATCCGGGATGTGGCTTTTTGCGCGGCCACCGGCGACTCCTGCGACGTATATGTGGCCACTGGCGAGGCGGTGGCTACCATCGCGCTCCTGCGTCCCGAATTGGCGTTGGGCAATGTTTCGCTCCAACTGTCTAATATGGGCCAAATCACGGCGACTATTACCATAAATAACGTCGGTGCCGTGCCGGCGGCGGCTGGTATTCAGGCCGAAATCTGGCAGGATGCTGATGCCAATGGTATGCTATCGCCCGGCGATACACTGCTGCAGACTATTACTACGGGGCAAATCCTGCTTCCCGGTGCCAGTCTGCCTTTGTCGAGTGTGCTGAATTTTAATTTAGCCGAAATGTGTCATCTGTTGGTGGTGTTGCCCGCCATCAGCAACTGTGCTTGCAGCGCACGCGTGCTGATCGTCCCGCAGGCGGTTTTGCAACATCCCACTATTCAAAGTTGTATAGTGCAGCCTATTCGGCTGGGGATAACTACGCAAATCGGTACAATGTATCAATGGGTGAATGCCGTCGGTATCTTATGCGATACCTGCGCCACCACGACTTATTATCCGCCCGATGAGGTGCTGCCCGGGCAGCCGCAGGTGTTTTTTCTGGAAGAAAAACGGGGTGACTGTACGTTGCTGCACCGCTTCGAATTGGTGTATGGCGCGGCAATACCCATTACGCTGGCGGGCGCGGTTCTTTGTGCGGGCCAGTCGGTGACACTGATCACCACGCCTGCCGCAGGGGCGGGGGCCACTTACCAATGGTCTGGGCCGGCCCTGACTAATACAACTGCTATTCAGCAAAATATTCAGCCCAAAGCGACCGCAAACTATAGTGTGGTAGTTACTTTTCCGGGTGGCTGTACCTCTACCGCCAGTGCGGTGGTGACGGTGCTGGCCGTGGATTCTATAATTTTGCCGCCAATGACTACCTGTGTGGGCAAGCCTGTGATGGTCTTGAACCAAATGACCGAAACGCCGGGTAAATACACCCTGCGCATCCCACAAGCCAATGGTTGCGATAGTATCATCTTCCAGGAATTGTTTTTATCGCCAAAAATAGAGACCGGCGAAGCCCGCTCCTTTTGTGCCGGCAGTGTTTTATCTATATTTGATACGCTGGTAAACCAAAGCGGTCAGGTGTGTCGCACTTTCCAGTCAGCCAACGGTTGCGACAGCATTCACTGCATCACGGTGAGCAAGCTGCCATTGCCCGAAATAGCCACCCCGGATACCGTGTTTGGAGAAGCAGGCCAACCCATCGAACTCACCGGCCCCGAAGGTTATTTACAATATGTCTGGGTACCTAACGTGATCGGCTGCGCTAACTGTGCAACCCTGCAAGTGCAGCAGGACAGTGCCGGGCTCTATCACTACTTACTGGCGGTGACCGATGTGAATGGTTGTCGGGCTACGCTGCAATACCGGCTACGCGTATTTCCACCCTGCGACCCGACGAATATATTGATCCCTAATGCTTTCACCCCCAACGACGATGGGGTGAATGACGTGTTTCAAGCCCTTGGAGAACGGTCGGAAGTGGTCAGCAGTTTGACTATTTATGCCCGATGGGGGGAGAAAGTCTATGAGAGTTCCGGTAAAGTATTCTGGGATGGCACGATAGATGGCAAGCCTGCTCCGTCGGATGTATATGTCTATATTATTGAGGTTTCTTGCGGGACCGATCAGGCCAGGAAAGTGGGCGATGTGACTTTACTGCGGTAGGGTGCTTGCTCCATGTTCTCCAAACTTTAAGCGTAACAATCCAGGTAAGTAGGCGGGCAAAATTAATCGAGGTTATTTTTGTCGTAACCGGCTGATTATCATTGCCTATTTGCCTTTTGCAATTTTGCTTATTTACTTATTTAGCAAAACTTTAAGCCTTTCCTTAACCATCCGGCCATAATTTTTTGCTCCTTTCCATAGTTTATGGCTTGTTCTTTTTCACTTTGAACGGGCACCGAAACGACCGCCCTCCTCCACATAACAATGAAACGACTCCGTTTTTTGATATTTTCCTTCACCCTGCTGCCCTTGCTGGCCCAGGCGCAGGATGAAGACCTTTACCGCATTTGCACCGAAATTATTCTTGATCCCGTAGAGGCGGATCAGCCGGATCTGCCGCCCGGTATGGTGGCCAAGGCAGTGGCTTTCAAACCGGAATTAGGCAAATACTGGTCCAATGGCAAGACGCTGCGGGTTGGCTTTATCGGTGGGTCGGAAGTGGTGCGCAGCCGGGTGCGTAAATACGCTTCGGAATGGTCGCAAGTGGCTAATATTCAATTCCTGTTTGTCGAAAAAGGCGAGACCGACCTGCGCGTCAGTTTCACGCCGGGCCTGGGCACCTGGTCGCTCATTGGCACCGATGCCAGCCACATGCCGCAGTATAAACCAACCATTAATTTTGGGTGGTTCAGCAGCCAGATGTCGGAAGCGGACTATCGGGCGACGATTTTGCACGAGTTTGGGCATTCTTTGGGGTTGCTGCACGAACACCAGCATCCGATGGGCGGTATTCCGTGGGATAAAGCCAAATTATATCCGTTTTATCAACGCACCCAGGGCTGGGATCAGGCGACGGTAGATCAACAGGTGCTGACCCGTTATAACAATAATAAAACCCAGTATAGTAAGTATGATCCCTATTCTATTATGCACTATCCAATCCCCAACTCCCTGACATTGGGTGATTTCGAGGTAGGTATGAATATGGATTTGTCGCCCATTGATCGGGCGTTTATTGCTAAGGTGTATCCAAAGAAAGCGGTAATTGCTGCTACGCGACCGACTACTACCACCCGGCCAACGACTAGCACCACACCAACCCGACCAACGACTACCCCTAATAAACCTACCACCACACCGACCCGACCTACCACTACAGTAGCCACTCCAGCCACGCTGACGATTCGTGATATACTACCCACCAGTCAGAAACGCGAACAAGTGTGGGTGACGGTGGACGGGATTACCCGGACGTTTATACTGGATCAATCTACGAGCCAGGCGGGTAAAATCACTTTTACGCTGCCCAAAGACGGTCGTTACCCTTACCAAATACGTACTAAAACTACTTTTTTGCAGCGCGTGAACGGTCGTGTAAGAGAAACCATATTAAATGGCTACGGGGAGGGCGAAGTGATGGTGCGCCGTAATACAGTTTTTGATCTGACTATTGGTAAAGCTTATAATGATCGTTGGTTCGAGGTGAATTTATTGGCGGCCAATGGAACGAAAACGCCCTGAGTAGTAATTCTAACCTCCCCAAATTAAGTAAATAAGCAAAATTGCAAAAGGCAAATGGAGCACAGTGACATCCCGGTTTTCATCGGGAAGGCAAAAGGCAATGATAATCAGCCAGTTACGATAAAAATAACTTCGATTAATTTTGCCCGCCAAATTACCTAAACACTTACCTTACTGGCTTTGCAAATAAATTTGTGATTAGTCAACGCAAAATACGTCCATACAAATCCAGATACTGCCCTGCCACCACTGCATTTGCATAAGTGCGCTCTACCTTTTGCCGGGCCGCGCGGCGTAGTTCGGCCAGTGGTTTTTCGCCCGATAATACCCAACGAATGCCTTCGGCCAATGCCCCACTGTCGCCCTGATCGGCAATATAGCCCTCCGTTTGGTGGCCGACCATTTCCGGTACGCCACCGGTACGAAAGCCCACTACGGGCGTAGCGCAAGCCAAGCTTTCCATCACCGTATTCGGCAAATTATCGGCCAAAGTTGGCGTCACGAATACATCAGCGGCAGCGTAAATACGGGCCAGTTTTTCGGCCTCCTGCATGAGTCCCAAAGTATGCACCGGGTAGGGTAGGCCCGCCATCGCTGCCGGGTCGGATTTGCCGATCACCATAATTTCCAGGGGAATATGCGGGTGACTGGCTTTTAGTTTTTGCAATGCTTCCTGTAAAAAACGAAATCCCTTGTGCGGCTCACTGATTTTCATGGCCACAAACAGCACGACTTTAGCAGTAGGCATAATGCCTTTTTCCGCGCGAAAAGCCGCCCGTTCCGTTTCGGAAATTGGCTGAAAAATAGCAGTATTGATTGGATTTGGAATGCTGGTAATTTGATAATTAGCCAACAAACTACTGGATTCGGCCATGCCCTGCAACCAGTCGCTGCATGTCACAAAGTGAATATTGGAAGGGAAATAACGCTTTTTGGCCAGCCAAATACGGTGTGACAGATCGTCGGGCGCGGGATGGCGTAAATAGGGGCAGTTGCCGCAACTTTGCTGAAAATGATCGCAGGTATGAATGTGGCAGCCGCCGGTGAAAGCCCAGATGTCGTGCAGCGTCCAAACGATGGGTTTGCCGAGGGTGGCCAGTTGCGCAATATTTTTTAAGGATAAAAAACCCTGATTGATCCAGTGCAGATGCAGCACGTCGGCGGCTTTCACCAGAGGATGCTGGCGCAAATCTTTGCCAAAATTGGCCAGCGAAAAAGAAAAACGCACACTTTTGTCGCGCTCGTAAGGCAAAAAGGACAGTCGTTCGGCGTAAAACGGCCAGCGATTGCCCGCATCGGCAGCGTTTAAGAGCTGGGCATCTGTGCCCTGTGCCTGTAAAGCCGTCAAAAGGCGACCGGAAGCGATGCCTGCGCCGCCTTGCGGGTAGGTGTTGAGCAGTAAAACCTTCATGCGCGGTTATTGGTTATTGGTTATTGGTATATTGGTTATTGGTATATTGGTAGGCAACATCGTGATAACCAGTTATTTCGCGGAAATGATGTAGGTAAAGTAACTGATTGGTTGACTTACCTTGGTCCAAAACTCTATATTTTATGCCAAGTTGCCAAGTGGCAGTGCTTTTTCTAAACTTCAATCGCCCCGAACATACCGCCAGGGTGCTGGAACGCATTCGGGCCGCGCAACCGCCCCGACTGTATTTGCACGGCGACGGCCCGCGTCCTGATCGTCCCGGCGAAGCCGAACAGGTCGCCAAAGTGCGGAACATTCTACAAACCGGCGTGGATTGGCCCTGCGCAGTCCATACGCTCTACCGCGAACAGAATCTCGGTCTGCGCGAGGGCGTTTTCGACGCGATCAACTGGTTTTTTCGGCACGAACCCTACGGCATCGTGCTGGAAGACGACTGTGTGCCCGATCCATCCCTGTTTCCCTACTGCGAAGAACTGCTGCTGCGCTATGCGGACGATCCACAGATCATGCACATTGGCTGCTCCAATTTGATAGAAGAACACCTGCGGGATCGTCCGGAGAGTTACGTTTTTTCTCACTTTTCGCTGGTCTGGGGCTGGGCGGGCTGGCGACGCGCCTGGGAAAAAATGCGACTGGATCTGGCTGGTCTGGCCGAGTTTGAAGCCGCCAGTGAGATTAAAAAACTAGTGCCCAACCGGCTGGCGCAAACCTATATGTTGCAGAAATTTCACGCGACCCAGCGCCGGGAAAACAATTCCTGGGCCTACGCCTGGTTTTATACTATTTTAAAAAACAATGGTTTGTGCATTGTTTCAAAAGTAAATCTCGTACAAAACGTCGGCGTAGGAGCGGCGGATGCCACGCATACCACTGGCCAGAATGAACGCGCCAAACGCCAGGCGCAGGCTTTGACGTTTCCTTTGCAGCATCCGATGAACCACTTGCCCGACCCGGTGTTGGAAGAACAACTTTTTTACGCCACGCAAAAGGGGCGAAAACGGCTGTGGCTGTGGTTTGTCCTTTATCGCTTAGGGAGGCGATAAGTAAAGGGCAATTTGCAAAAGGCGAAGAAGGCAATTACAAACTTATACTTCCGCTCGATTTCCTGAGGGAGTAGGAGAGGACTAACGCCGCGACGAGCAAGAGACAAAGATAAAATAACTGTCTTCAAAAGCCCATAGGGCTGTCATTTTGGTAATGAAAAACTACATCATCTACGATCTCGAAGCCACGTGCTGGGAGAACACGCCGCCGGGTTATGTGCAGGAAACCATCGAGATTGGGGCTTTCAAGGTGAATGCTTTCGGGGAGGTACGCGGCAAATTCAGCCGGTTCGTCAAGCCGGTAGTGCATCCCACGTTGTCGCCTTTTTGCCGCCAACTGACCAGCATTACCCAGGAAGACGTGAACCGCGCCAAGACCTTCCCGGCAGTCATCGAAGAATTCCAGGATTGGGGCCGCATCGGCGAAGAAGAGTACGTGCTATGCTCCTGGGGCAATTTCGACCGCAAAATGTTTGCTGCCGACTGCAAAGTCCACCGCCTCGAATATGACTGGACGGAACACCACGTGAACCTGAAAGAGCAATATAAACACCTGAAACGCCTGAAAACCAATA
>Ga0105047_10008370_pt1 | contig 17223 bp, 15 predicted proteins | sample MAT04_FD_78384 | JGI IMG/M metagenome (GOLD analysis project Ga0105047, IMG submission 78384) | Freshwater microbial communities from Lake Fryxell liftoff mats and glacier meltwater in Antarctica - MAT-04 (megahit assembly) | ecosystem: Environmental > Aquatic > Freshwater > Ice > Liftoff...
AACCCCTACCGCCAGCATCCGGCACCGTCGAGCCCGGCTCCGTCGCGGCTGCGGCATCATGGCCGACCACGTTGCCCTCGGCGTCGTAGCTGTCCTTCTTGCGCCAGTACTTCGCGATCACGTCGAGTTTCACCGCGATGTGGATCGCGAGGGAGCCGATGATCACGAAGGAGAGGGCGAAGTGGGTCTGCTTGAACGGGAAGGGGAACAACGAATAGAACTGGAATGTGTTGAGCAGCCCGATCGTGATCTCGACGAGCGACGCGGCGACGAACAGGGCGATCGAGGCGCGTTCCAGAAAGTGCGAGAACGAGCGAACAGGCGGACTCTGGAACAGCTCGGGAAAGACCACGTAGAGCTTGCCGAGGATCAGCGGCACGCACGCGATGCCGGCCGTGATGTGGATGCCCTGGCTGAGCTGGTAGAGAAAGGTGGGCCGGGTCGGGAAGACCATCCACGCCAGCGGATCCTGCAGGAAGTGGCTGTAGAGGCCGGTGCCGAAGCAGACGATGAACGCGATGCCGAGCAGCCTGCCGAGCACCGTCGCCATCCGCGGGTTCCGCGAGGGCGTGGCGAGCGAGCGACGTGTGTCGTGCAGCAGACTCTGTATGCCGGCTCGGGACGGCATGGCTGTGTTGGCCCTCGGCACCTGCGGCGAATGTTTCACGACGGTGATTCGGAGCGGACCACCGATCCGACAGGATGGAGCCTGTGCGAATATTTCTGACGTCCCTGCTCCTGGCGGCGAGCACGGCCGTCACGGCGGTCTCGGTCACGGCACTTCCGTTCTACGACGACAAGACCGGCCGGCTGTGGCCGCTCGTCGCGCTCACCGGCGTGCTCTGGGTGCTGTTCGCGCTCGCGATTCTCTCCCTTCGCCGAGTGCCGCTGCGCGCGGCGGTCACCCTCGTGCTCGTGGGCTCCGTGGCGATCGGTGGTGCGGCGATGGCGGGTCCGCCGAATACGAGCACCGACTCGGCGCGCTACGCGTGGGACGGCATCGTGCAGAACGCCGGAGTCTCCCCGTACGAGTACGCTCCGGCCGACGACGCGCTCGAGCACCTCCGCCCCGACTGGCTCTTCCCCGCCCCGGTCGCCGCGGCCGACGGCGAGCTCGCCTGCGAGGGGTCGCGCATCATGAAGAGCGCGGAGCCGGGCTCCGGCGAGACTATCTGCACGGCGATCAACCGCGCGACGGTTCCCACGATCTATCCGCCGGCGGCGGAGATCTTCTTCGCCGGGGTGCGACTGGTGACCGGGCCGGAGCCCGAATACTGGCCCATGCAGCTCGCCGGTCTCGCCATGAGCCTCGGCATCACCGTCATCCTGCTGCGCGCGCTGCAGAATTGTGGGCGCGATCCCCGCTGGGCCGCGCTCTGGGGGTGGAGCCCACTCGCCGCGACGGAGGGTGTAACGAACTCGCACATCGACATCCTCGCGGGGCTGCTCGTGCTGGTCGCCACCCTGCTGGTCTCGAACGGCCACCGCTGGCGCGGCGGGATCGCCCTCGGCGCAGCGATCTCGGTGAAGCTCATCCCGGTGATCGCCGCGCCCGCGCTGCTGCGCCGACAGCCGGTGAAGGTCATCTTCGCGTCGATCGCGGCCTTCGCGCTGCTCTACGTGCCGTATATATTGGCGAGCGGCATCGGCGTGCTCGGGTACCTCCCCGGCTACCTCAGAGAGGAGGGCTACTCTAGCGGCGAGAGGTTCGTGCTGCTGTCGCTCATCTTCCCCGGCCCCGCCGCGCTCGTTCTCGCCGTGCTGCTGATCGGGGTGACGGGTGCGCTCGTGTGGTGGAAGACGGATCCCGCCGACCCGTGGGTCGGCCAGCTCGTGATGATCGGTGCGACCCTGCTCATCGTCTCGCCCCGCTACCCCTGGTACGCGCTGCTCCTCGTGCCGATCATCGCGATGACGGGCCGCTGGGAGTGGCTCGCGGTGCCGGTCGCGCTCACCGTGCGGCTGCTGATCCCGTCGACCGACCTCGCCCGCCTCGCGATCGCTCTCGCGATCGTGCTGATCGTCTGGATGTCGTTCCGCCGGGCGGGGCCGGGATCCGGCGGGCGGCTCGCCGCGTGGCTCCGGCATCCGTTCCGCGCCAAAGCGGAACTGCCGAGCGATTAGCCACCCCTGCGGTGGCCGCTCGACGAGCTGTTGCCGCTCGGCGAGCCTCTCGCCGCGCTCGAAGCGGACGCCAGGCCGGAGGTGCGAGCCGATCTCGCCCTCCGCTACCTGTCCCGGGCGGCGGTGAGAACCGGCCAGCCCGTCTGGGCATCGCTTCGGTTGGCCTCCTGACGGAGCACGACACTCGAGAATCCTCGGAATTCGGGGCCTTTCGCTCCAGGAACCCTGAACGTTTGCTGAATAATGTCACGGGAAGGTCACGGAACCAACCGATTCCAAACCGATTCGGCATCGGGCTGCGAACTCCTGTCAACACCAACCGCAAACACTTCACAAAAGGATGAGAAATCATGCGCAAGTTCTACAAGAGCACGATCGGCATCGCAGCAGCAGCACTTCTCGTCGGCAGCCTCACGGCGTGCACGACGGCCGAGGCCGAGGCCCCCGTCGCCGAGGACACCACCTCCGAAGAAGAGGTCATGGCCGACCCGGAGCCCCTCGCCTCGATCCCCGCGCTCGACGGCGTCGACACGCAGGTCGCGCTCGACCAGGGCTTCGTCGACGCCCTCGGATCGCTCGGACTCACCCCCGGAGTCCTCGGCGGCGCGACGCTGACCGACGGCGTCCTGGCCTTCCCGATCACCGGTGGAAACGTGGACTACTACGACCCCGAGGAGGACTACCGTCCCTACGTGCAGGGCTCGGTTGAGCACGATGGATCCGGCATCTCGCTGACCGCCGGCGAGACCGTCGTCGAGCTCACCGACTTCCGCATCGACCCGGGCACCTCGCAGCTCTTCGGCACCGTCACGGCCAATGGCGAAGAGGTCGGACAGGACATCTTCATCTTCACCCTCGACGGCACCACGCTGAACCCGCTCGAGACCGACGCTGACGGAAACGCCGTGCTCGAGGGCACGACCGTTCTCATCAGCCCGGACGCCGCCGGCCTGCTGAACGACACCTTCGGAACCGACGCCGTCACCGACGAGCTCGTCGTGGGTATCGCCAAGATCACGGCCAAGGCTGCCGCGTAACTCCCAGAATCACAGCGAGAAGGCCCGCCACGCGAAAGCGCGGCGGGCCTTTTCGCGTGGCGCCGATCATTTGTCGCGACTACCAGAGGAGCCCTGCCGTGACGAGTCGAGCATCCAGCTGCCGTCGAATAGCCTTGGGTTATGAGCGCTTCACCCCTGACCGCCGTTCACGTTCGATTCTTCGCGTCGGCGCGCGCCGCCGCCGGGGTCGACGAGCTGACCCTGGAGCTGCCCGCCGGCGCCTCGATTGCCGACGCGCTCGGCCGGGTTCCCGCCGCGCCGGGACAGCCGCTCGAGCGGGTGCTCGCGCGCTGCTCGTTCCTCGTGAACGCGGTGTCGACGTCGGACCGCGCGCGAAGGCTCGCCGACGGCGACGTCATCGACGTCATGCCGCCATTCGCCGGCGGCTGAGTGTGGTGCGCCTAGTAGCGTGGCGCGCCAGGGTCGGTCAGTTCGAGCCAGGCCTCGATGCCGCCGCGCAGCGACACGGCATCGATCCCGGCGTCCCGCAGAGCGCCCGCGGCCCGCTCCGAGCGGATGCCCGTCTTGCAGTACACAACGACGGGGCCGTCTCCGACCCGCGCCGGGTCAGCGAGCAGCTCCGCGAGGGGCACGAGCCGGTCGCCTGGGATGTGCACGATCTCGTGCTCGAACGGTTCCCGCACGTCGATGAGGCCGGTCGCGCCCCGTGCGACGAGCTCCCCGGCGGTCACCGCGGGGCCGGCGGCAGGTGCCTGCACCCCGCAGAACGTGTCGTAGTCGATCAGCTTCGTCACCGGAACTCGATCCGCGGCCCGCACCACATCGACCTGCCGCCAGTCCCCCGCGAGCGCGTCGAGCACCTGGATGCGGCCGAGCAGCGGCTCACCGATACCCGTGATGAGCTTGATCGCCTCGGTCGCCATCATCGAGCCGATGCTCGCGCAGATCGCACCGAGCACTCCCGCCTCGTCGCACGACAGTACCTCGCCGGGGGCGGGAGGAACAGGGTGCAGGTCGCGGTAGTCGAGCGAGCGGCCGTCGGGTGCGGACTCCCAGAAGACCGTCACCTGGCCGTCGAACCGGAACACCGACCCCCACACGTAGGGTTTGCCGAGGATGGCCGCGGCGTCGTTCGCGAGGTAGCGGGTGGAGAAGTTGTCGCTGCCGTCGACCACGAGGTCGTAGCCGGAAAAGAGCTCCATGGCGTTGCCGGTGTCGAGCCGAACGGCGTGCTCCACCACCGTCACGAGCGGGTTCAGCTCGGCGATCGCTCGGGCCGCGCTCGCGGTCTTCGGCTCGCCAATGCTCGCGGTGCGGTGGATGACCTGCCGCTGCAGGTTCGAGAGGTCCACGACGTCGAAATCCACGAGGCCAATCGTTCCGACCCCCGCGGCAGCGAGGTACTGCAGCACGGGCGATCCGAGCCCCCCTGCGCCGATCACGAGCACCTTGGCGGCCGCCAGACGGCGTTGACCCGACAGCCCGAAGCCCGGCAGCATGAGGTGACGCGATCCGCGCGCAATTTGCTCAGGAGTCAGGTCGGCCCCGAGATCAACGAGGGGAGGCAGAGTCGACATGACTGACCTCCTCACTGCCCAGGGCCACACGCGCGGCGGAGAATCCAGTCTATCGACGCGCATCCGCAGCCACCCCGCGCTCGCCCCCGCCCTGGTCGGGATACTCGGCCTCACGATCTCACTCATCGGCATCGGCATCCCCTCCCTCTGGTACGACGAGGCAGCCACGGTCACGGCCGTCACGCGCGACTGGCCCGAGCTGTGGCGGATGCTGGGAAACGTCGACGCCGTGCACGGCGCCTACTACGTGCTCATGCATGTGCTCGTCGACTGGTTCGGGTACTCCCCTGTCCTTCTGCGGATGCCGAGCGCGATCGCAGTCGGCGCCGCCGCGGCCCTCACCGTGGTGCTGGGCCGTCAGCTCGGCCTGGGCCGCGGTGCCGTTGTCGGCGGGCTGGTCTTCTGCCTGCTCCCCCGCGCGACCTGGATGGGAACCGAGGCCCGGTCGTACGCGCTGAGCGCCGCCCTCGCAGTGCTGCTCACGATCGTGTTGCTGCACGCGCAGCGGAGCAATGGGCGGCGCTGGTGGCTCGTCTACGCCGCGCTCACGGTGGTGTCGTGCTACTTCTTCATCTACCTCGCGCTCGTCATCGTCGCCCACGGGATCTCCGTGGCTTGGGGGCTCGCGAGTGCACGGCAGGCCGCCGGTCCGACGGCGCGCCGGTGGCTCGTTGCGAGCGCCGCCGCCGCCGTCGCGCTGCTGCCTTTCGCGCTCGCCGTGATCGGGCAGAATGCGCAGGTGTCATGGATTCTCGACCTCGGCCCTGACACACCACGCCAAGTGCTGCGCACGCAGTGGTTCCTGTTCGACGGTCGGTTCGCGGGCGCCGGGTGGATCCTCATCGTGTTCGGCGCGATGGCGCTGCTCCGCACGGCCAGGGGCTTCTCGGCGGCCGCCGTGCTGTTGCCCGCGCTCGTGCTGCCGACAGTGGGGCTGCTCCTTGCGACGGAACTGGTCACGCCGCTCTACAGCCCGCGTTACCTCACGATGTGCCTGCCGTTCGTGGCCCTCATGATCGGTGCTGCGATCGACGCGGTATCCAGCCGCCCGCTCAGGGCACTCACCCTCGCGAGCCTCGTGCTGCTCGCTATTCCGTCGATCGTGGAACAGCGCCAGCCGGATGCGAAGCAGGGGTCAACCTGGAAGGAGGTTGCGGCGCTCATTCAGGAGCAACGCGCCGAGGACGGCCCGGTAACGACGGCGATGATCTACGGGCCGGTACGGTACCACCCCCTCGCGACATCTCGGATTATCGCCGACAGCTACCCGAACGCCTTCGAGGGCACTATTGACGTCACGATCGACACGCCGGCCGCCGAGAGGAGCGAGCTCTGGGAGACTCGCAACCGGCTCGACCAGTCGCTCGACCGACTGGGCGGCTCCGATGTGGCCTACCTCGTCACGAGCGTCAAGCAGGATCAACGCGAGTCGACAACGAAAATGCTTGCCACGATCGGATGGAGCTCGACCGACGAATGGAATAGCGGCGACACCAACGTTGTACGGTTCGAGCGCGACTGACGCGCCGCGCCTCCGCTACTGGCTGATGATGCGGGCGCCGTGCACGGGGCCCGTCGCGCGCACGACGTTGAGCCGGGCGGCGCTCAGCGCGATCTGCAGTTCAAGTGCGTTGTCGAGGTCGGCGGCAAGGAACGCCACTGTCGGGCCGGAGCCGGAGATCATTCCGGCGAGGGCGCCGTTCTCCTCCCCCAGCTCGATGACGGCGGCGAGTTCGGGCTCGAGGTGCAGCGCCGGGGCCTGAAGGTCGTTGTGCAACACCTCGGCGAGCATGTGCGGATCCCCCGCCCTCAGCGCCTGCAGCACGTTGGCGTCGACCTGGGGCTGCACCTCGGCCGGGAAGATGTCCTGCGCGTGACGATCGCGGTGCCGGTCGAGTTCGCGGTACACCTCCGGCGTGGACATGCCGAAGTCGGCGAGCGCGAACACCCACTGGAACTGGCCCTTCGCGAGTGCGGGGCTCAGCAGGTCGCCGCGGCCGGTTCCGATCGCGGTTCCACCGATGAACGCGAACGGCACGTCGGCGCCGAGCTCGCCGGCGAGCACGAGCAGCTCCTCCCGGCCGAGGTCGGTGCCCCAGAGCGCGTCGCAGGCGAGGAGCGTCGCCGCGGCATCCGCGGACCCGCCCCCCATGCCGCCCGCGATGGGAACGTGCTTCTCGATCTCGAGGTGGACCCCGCCACGAAATCCCGCCCGGCGGGCGAGGAGCGTCGCGGCACGAATCGCGAGGTTGGAGCCGTCGACCGGCAGCCCGGTCGCGTCGACGCTGCCCGCGAACGAGACGGAGAAGTCGTCGGCGGGATACGCACGCACGTCTTCCGAGAGGGAGACCGCCTGGTACGCCGTTGCGACGTCGTGGTAACCATCGTCGAGCAGCGCCCCGACCTTCAGGAACACGTTGATCTTTCCCGGCGCCCGGGCGTGCACCACGGTGGTCGCGGCCGAAATGGTCATTGCTCCAACCTAGCGGAGCAACGTCGCCAGGCGCTCCACTGCCGAGGCCAGCTCGCTCTTGGCGAGCGCCACCCGTTCGGGCGAGGCTATTCGCGAGTGCGCCGCACTGACCTGGGTGCGGGCGTCCTTCGTGGGGTTGGCCGAAACCAGGATCGCCTCGCCGTGCGGCAGCCTCCATCGTGCGCTCGGGTAGCGCGCGGTGCGGTTGACGACATCCGGCTGGGCCTCAAGGTGGTCCGAGAATGCCGCGATCGCGGCGTCGAGGGCGGCCTGCTGGTCGGCGGCGACGGTCCTGCTCGCCCCGACGGTGAAGGTGCCGTCGGCCATCTGGCCGGGCGCGCGCATTCCCCTCGCCTGTTCGTACCGCACCGTCACCGATTGCGCCCACCATCCGTCAAGCGCGTCATGGTTGGCGGCGAGCCACCGCGCAATCGTGGTGTGCGTCCACCCGGTCGCCTGCTGCGCGTCGAGGATCGCGAACCACTCGTCCGGGCGCTTGCCCGTCGCCGCCAGAATCTTCGCCTCGCTGAGGCACGTCTCGTTTTTCGCCACCGCCATGCCCCCAGCATTGCGGTGGGACGACCACGTGGCAACAGGGCCTCAAAACTCCTTGAGCACGCTCACCGATCGGCTCGTCTTCTCGAAGCCGATCCGCTCGTAGAGCTCGACGGCGCCGGTCGGACTGTCGGCGTCGACGTCGAGCACGGCCCTCTCGAGGCCGGCGTCGCGGTACGCGGCGAGAATATGGGACAGGAGGGCGGGCGCGAGCTTCTTGCCGCGCCAGTCGCGGCGCACGCCCACGTAGCTGATGTACCCGAACCGAAAGCCGACCTGCGCCCAGTCCGCCGCGTTGATGTCGGTGAGGGCGAACGCCACGACCTCGTCCTCCCCCGCCTCATCGGGCACGATCACCACGAACGAAAGGTCGGCGCGGGCGATCGGCAGGTGGTCATGCGACGCCCACTCCTGCTCCGAAAGGGGCTGCGACGCCCAATGGTCGCGGAACGCATCGTTGCGGGCGAGCCGGGTCTTCTCGGCCCACTGCGGCCCGTAGGTCTCAATTCGGGCATCCGAACGCAGCGGGATGTCGGGGATCGGCTGGGTCACGTCGCGCACCAGTTCGAACCAGTTGCGGCGGAACTCGAACCCCCGGGAGGCCATCAGGTCGAGCATGTCGGTGGCCTGCCCTGGCACGGCGGTGACGAACCAGCCGGGCAGTGTCTTCTCCGAGGTGGCGAGCTGCTGCCGTCCGCGGTCCTCCAGCCAGTCGAGCAATACGTCGTCGAGGCCTTCCCCCCGGCGATCGGGGTGCACGTGCCCCTCGAACGCGGACCGCACCAGCGTCTCCTGGCCAGGCTGCAGCACGACGATTCCGTAGGCCACGGCACGGCCCGCCTCCTCGATGCCGATCATCGTGTCGAGGGTGCGGTCGAGCTCGTCCGCGGTGATCTCGTGCTCGATCTCCTCGAGCGTGAGCGAGTAGCTCGGGTGGTCGACGAGGCCGACGAGGCGGCGCAGCTCGAAGACGGCGGGCACATCCGCGACCGTCATGGGGCGCCAGGTGACGCCGGCGAGGGTTGGCGGGAAGCGGACTTCTGCGGGGGCGATGGTGCGTTCGGACAGGGGTTTTGGACTAGTCACCCGTCGATCCTGCCATGTCCGGCGAGGCTCCCCCGAGTCACGTCTCCCCGCCGTCGCCGTCGCCCGGCGTGCCCGGTGAGTGCGCGCGGGCGATCGCGAGGAAGTCGTCAACAGTGAGCTGCTCGCCCCGCGCCGTCGGATCGATGCCGGCGCGAATCATCCGCTCGGACGCCGCGGCCGAGCCGCCGAGCACGTCGGCGAGCGCCTGCCGCAGCATCTTCCGCCTCTGCTGGAACGCGGCGTCGACGAGGGCGAAGGTCGCGAGGCGCTCGTCCTCCGTGCCGATCGGGGCGGCACGAAGGGTGAAACCGACGAGGATCGAGTCGACGTTCGGGACCGGCCAGAAGACCTGGCGGCTCACCTGGCCCGACGTCTTCCAGTGACCGAACCACGCCGCCTTGACGCTCGGACTGCCGTAGATCTTCGACCCAGGGGGCGCCGCGAGGCGCTGCCCGACCTCCGACTGCACCATGACCAGGCCCGAGCGGATACCCCGGAACGTCTCGAGAAAGTGCAGCAGAACCGGAACCGAGATGTTATACGGCAGGTTTGCCACGAGGATCCCCGGGGCACCTGGCAGCTCGGTCACACGCATCGCGTCCTGGGTCACGACGGTGAGCTTCGCACCGGGCTGCAGCTCGCCGACCGTGATGGGCAGCTGGGCGGCCAGGCGCTTGTCGATCTCGACCGCGACTACCGAGGCGCCCGTCTCGAGAAGCCCGAGGGTGAGCGAGCCGAGCCCCGGGCCGATCTCGACCACCGTGGCGGTCGCCGTCACCCCGGCGGCCTTGACGATGCGGCGCACCGTGTTGGCGTCGATGACGAAGTTCTGCCCGAGCTTCTTCGTGGGCTGGATGCCGAGCAACTCGGCGAGGTCGCGGATTTCGGCCGGCCCGAGAAGGGTCACTACGCGAGCTCGGACGGATCGATCGCCGCGTCCCAGGGCGATCCACCCTGGGACACCGGCTCGGCGTCCCAGCTTCCATAGACGAGCTCGGTGTTCGAGGTGATCTGGGCGGCGAGCATCGCGACGTCGGTGCCGAGGTGGTCGGCCATGAAGCGAAGCGTCACCGGGATGAGGTACGGCGAGTTCGGGCGCCCGCGATGCGGGAGCGGGGTCAGGAACGGGGCGTCCGTCTCGACGAGGATGCGGTCGCGCGGAATCGTCTCGAGCGCCTCGCGCAGGTTCGTGGCGTTCTTGAAGGTGATGTTGCCGGCGAACGACAGGTACCAGCCGTTGTCGGCGCACAGCCGCGCCATCTCGGCGTCGCCCGAGAAGCAGTGGAACACGGTGCGCTCGGGGGCGCCGACGCGCAGCAGGGTCTCGATGACCTCGTCGTGCGCCTCGCGGTCGTGGATCTGCATCGCGAGGTCGTGCTTCTTGGCGATCTCGATGTGCGCCTCGAACGAGCGGTGCTGCGCCGGGCGGCCCGCCTCGTCGGTGCGGAAGTAGTCGAGCCCGGTCTCGCCGACCGCGCGCACGCGCGGGCGCGCCGCCAACTCGTCGATCTCGGCGATCGCCTCATCGAGGGTGCCCGCCGCCTCGTAGGCAGGGGCCTCATTGGGGTGGATGGCGACGGCGGCGAGCATGCGGGGCTCCCGGCTTGCCATCTCGGCCGACCAGCGCGAGGTCTCGAGATCGCCACCGACCTGCACGATTCCGCGGATGCCGACGCTCGACGCCATGTCGAGCTGCTCGAGGTAGTCGAGCGGGTCGTCTCCGTCGGCAATCTCGAGGTGCGCGTGGTTGTCGTAGCAGGCGACGACGAGTGCCGACGGAAGCGGCGGGTAGCTCAGGTCGCGCGTCTGACCGTTCTCTGCGCGGGACTCGCGCTTGCGGATGTAATTCGACGGGTCGCCCATGCTCACACTCCTGCCGGCTCCGGCGCTTCGATTCTCGGGAACAGCGCGTCGATTGAGTGCACGCGCGCGGCGGGCGGAAGCTGGCCCCAGTGCCCGGCGTCGACGATCACCTGATCGGTGAGGTGGCCGAGCTCATGCGCCGCCCCGAGGGCGCTCCACAGCTTGTGGGTGGAGTCGGGGATGACGGGTGACAGCAGCACCGCCAGGGCACGCAGCCCCTCGGCCGCCGTGTAGAGCACGGTTCCGAGGCGGTCGCGGTTGGCCTCGTCCTTCGCGAGCGCCCACGGCTCCTGCAGGGTGATGTAACCGTTGAGCTCATCGACGATTCTCCAGACGGACTCGACGGCCTCGTGGATCGCGAGGCGCTCGATGGCGGCATCCGCGTTCTCGGCTGCGGTCGAAACGACCGCCTGTACGCCGAGATCGGCCTCGGTGTAGGCCGCCGGCGAGGGCACCGCGCCGTCGAAGTATTTGTTCACCATCGCGATGACCCGGGAGGCGAGATTGCCGAAGCCGTTCGCGAGCTCGGACTGGTACCTGGCGGCGAGGTCCTCCCAGCTGAAAGACCCGTCCTGGCCGAAGTGGATCGCGCTCATGAAGTAGTAGCGGAACGCGTCGACGCCGAAGGTGTCGGTGATCTGGCTCGGCGCGATGCCGGTCAGCTTCGACTTCGACATCTTCTCGCCGCCGACGAGGAGCCAGCCGTGGCCGAAGACGCGCGTCGGCACCTCGAGCCCGGCGGCCATCAGCATCGCCGGCCAGATGACGGCGTGGAACCTCGCGATGTCCTTGCCGACCAGCTGCGTCGCCGGCCAGCGGCGCCGGAAGTTCTCGTCATCGGTTCCGTAGCCGATCGCGGTGATGTAGTTGAGCAGCGCCTCGAACCAGACGTAGACGACATGATCGTCGTCCCACGGAATCTTGATGCCCCAGTCGAAGCTCGAGCGGGAGATCGAGAGGTCCTGCAGGCCCGACCTGACGAACTGCATGATCTCGTTGCGCACACTGTCGGGCTGGATGAAGTCCGGCCGTGACTCGTACAGGTCGAGCAGCTTCTGCTGGAAGTCGCTCATCCGGAAGAAGTAGTTGCGCTCCTTCAGCACCTCGACGGGGCGCGTGTGGATCTTGCACACCAGCTGGCCGGCGAAGTCGCCCTCGGCGGTCTCGATGAGGTCGTCGAGCTGCTTGTACTCCTCGCAGCCCACGCAGTAGTACCCCTCGTACTCCCCGGAGTAGATGAACCCGTCGTCGTAGAGCTTCTGCAGGAAGATCCTGACCGCGACCTCGTGCCGTTCGTCGGTCGTGCGGATGAAGTCGTCGTTGCGGATATTGATCGTCTCGAGCAGCGGCAGCCAGGACTCGTTGACAAGCTTGTCTGCCCAGGCCTGGGGCGTGGTGTCGTTCGCGACGGCGGTGCGGAGGATCTTCTGCCCGTGCTCGTCGGTTCCGGTTAACAGCCAAGTGTCATCACCGCTCTGCCTGTGCCATCGAGCAAGGACATCCGCCGCCACTTCCGTGTACGCGTGACCGATATGCGGGACATCGTTGACGTAGAAGATGGGGGTCGCGATGTAGAAGGAGTCTCCGGCGGCCATGGGGTCCATCCTAAATGGCGCGCGGGGGTGTGATCGCCGCGCCGCCTGCCGCCGTGGGGGCGCGCCTAGGCTCGACCCATGAGAAACCGCCGCATCGGACACGTCAAGGTCAGCGCGATCGGCCTCAGCGCGGCCGGCCTGTCGGGGCTGGCCAGGCGGGACGCCGCGATCACCACCATCCACGCGGCACTGGATGCCGGCATCACACTGATCGACGCGGGCGGAGAGGCGGGCGGCGACACCCGCCAGCACCACACCGAGGAGCTGATCGCCGAGGCGCTGCGCGGACGCGACGAGCGCGTGCTCGTCGCCACCGCCGGCCCCCACGCGAACCCGCGGGCGGGGGCGCGACCCGGCGGCTTCCCTGCCGCACTCCGGGCCGCGGCGCAGGGGTCCGCCGCGCGGCTCGGCGTCGACGCGGTGGGGCTCTTCCACCTTCGGCAGCCGGGCCACGAGGTGCCGTGGGAGGAGGCGGTCGGGGCCCTGAGCGACCTGCTCGACGAGGGCGTCATCTCCCTTGCCGGAATCACGGACGCGGCCGCCTGGCAGATCGAGGCCGCGAATCGCTTGCTCGGCGGGCGCCTCGCGTCGGTGCAGCACCGGTTCTCGCCGTTCGAGCGCGAACGCGAGCCGGAGCTCGACCTCTGTGCGGAGCACGACATCGCCTTCCTGGCGCTGAGCCCGCTCGGGGGCGGCACTCGCGCCGCGCGACTCGGCAGCGAGCATCCGGTGTTCGCCGACGTCGCGGCCGAGCTGCGGGTGAGCGTGCACCGCGTCGCGCTCGCGTGGGAGCTCGCGATGCAGCACACGATGATCCCGCTGCCCGGCGTGCGGCGGGCCGGCACCATCAGGGACTGCGCCCTCGCGGCGGATGTCGTGCTCACAGCGGGCCAGATCGCCCGCCTCGACGCGTGATGCTCCCCGCACCCGATCGGGTTGTGGTTTTTTCTTTGAATCTGTTGCTTCGTGTTGGTTTACTGGCTACACTCACTTAACTTCATGAACCCACGATCGGGTGAGGTAGTCAAAGGAGACGACGGGTGTACGCAGAAGAGCGACAGCAACACGTCGAACGGCTCGTCGCCAAGTCGGGGCGCGTGGCAGTGCTGGACCTGGCCCGGGAGTTCGACGTCACGAGCGAAACGGTCCGCCGTGACCTCGCCCAGCTCGAGGTGCGCGGGGTGCTCCGCCGGGTTCACGGTGGCGCCGTCGCGGCCGCCAAGACCAGCCGCCTCGAGGAGAGCATCGCGGAACGCAGCACTCTGAATGCCCCGGCGAAGGAGCGTATCGCGGAAGCCGCGATGACCCTCATCCCCGGATCGTTCCGAGGGGCAATCGCGCTCGACGCCGGAACGACCACCGGCCTGCTCGCCGAGCACATCGCCAGCTGGCGACCGGACGCCCCGCACCAGTCGCTCGTCGTCATCACGAACTCCGTTCCCATCGCGGCCGCAGTGAGCGTGAACCCCGACGTCGAGGTGCAGCTGCTCGGCGGGCGGCTGCGCGGCATCACCAGCGCCGCCGTCGGATCGGTGACGATCACCCAACTGTCCCGCCTCCGGCCGGACATCGCCTTCATCGGCGCCAACGGGGTGCACGCCGAGTTCGGACTCAGCACCCCCGACGAAGAGGAGTCAGCAGTGAAGACCGCACTCACCCTCGGCGCCAGGCGGGCCGTCGCGCTCGTCGACGCCACCAAGCTCGGCGAGGAGGCGCTCGTGCGGTTCGCCGGCCTCGCCGACCTCGACATGCTCATCACCGACGACCGCCCAGTGCCCGAACTCTCCGCGGCACTCGCCGACGCGGGCGTAGAGGTGCTGGTCGCATGATCGTCACCCTGACCGCCAACCCGAGCCTCGACCGCACGATCGAGCTTCCCGACAGGCTTGCCCGCGGCGACGTGCAGCGCGCCATCTCCACCCGGGAACAGCCTGGGGGTAAGGGAGTGAACGTGTCACGGGCGCTGATCGCGTCGGGAATCGACACCATCGCGGTGCTGCCGGGCGACGCAGCCGACCCGATGCTGATCGCGCTGCGCGCCGAACGCATCCCCGCCGTGAGCCTGGGCATCGCGGAGCGCATCCGCTCCAACATCACCCTCACGGAACCCGACGGCACCACGACGAAAATCAACGAGCCCGGCCCGACGCTCACCTCCTCCGACGAGGCCGCACTGATCGAACTGGTCGTGTCGCAGTCGAGGAAGGCCGAGTGGCTCGTGCTGGCCGGCTCGCTGCCACCGGGACTCCCCATCGACTTCTACGCGAGGGTCATCCGCGCCGTCCGGGCCGCCGGGGACGGCGTCGGCCCGCGCATCGCCGTCGACTCCTCCGGGGATCCGTTCTCCGCTCTGCTCGACTCGGGCGTCGGGGTCGACCTCGTCAAGCCGAACGCCGAAGAGCTCGCCGAGCTCACCGGCCAGGGCGACTCGGACAGCCTCGAGGCGGACCCCGCCGCAACCTATGGCGCGGCGCGCACGCTCATCGACAGGGGATGCGGCGCCGTGCTCGCCACCCTGGGAGGAAAAGGCGCCGTGCTCGCCACCGCCGACGGCGGCTGGTTTGCGGCGATGCCCCCGATCGACGTGCGCAGCACCGTCGGCGCGGGCGACTCCTCACTGGCCGGCTACCTCCTCGCCGACCGGCGGGGCGACCGTCCCTCCGCCCGGCTCGCGCAGGCCGTCGCACACGGCACGGCCGCGGCCTCCCTCCCGGGAAGCACCATGCCGAGCGCCGACCAGACCTCGCCCGAATTGGCCTCCGTCACCACTCTCACCCCGATCACCGCAGATCGCTGAATCACCTCACCAGTCAGGAGAAAACAATGTCGTCCCTCATCACTCCACAATTAGTCACCCTGGACGCTGATCTCGGCAGCGACCGCGCCGGCGTGATCCGCTTCCTCGCCGAACGCGTCCTCGCCGCTGGCCGCGCGACCGACGTCGAGGCGCTGTTCGCCGACGCCTGGGCGCGCGAGTCCAAGACCGACACGGGCATTCCCGGTGGAATCGCGATCCCGCACTGCCGTTCGGCGGCGGTGACCGAGCCCACGCTCGCGATGGCCAGGCCCGCCCCGGGGGTCGACTTCGGTTCGGCCGACGGGCCCGCGGACCTCATCTTCTTCATCGCCGCCCCCGACGGCGCCGACCAGGCGCACCTCAAGCTCCTATCGAAGCTCGCCAGGTCGCTGATCCGGCCCGAGTTCGTTGCCGCGCTGCGCGAGGCGCCGACTCCCGAGGCCATCGTCGCGCTCGTCGAGGAGGCCGTGTCGGATGCCCCGGCCCCCGCCGCCACGACAACCGCCGCCTCCGCGACCGACGCCACGGCCGGTGCCTCCTCGGCCGGTGCCGGCCCCGCCGGCGCCGCCCCCACGACGACCGCTCCCCCGGCGGCCGACTACTCCGCGTCGCGGCCCGTCGTCGTCGCCGTGACCGCCTGCCCCACGGGCATCGCGCACACCTACATGGCCGCCGACGCCCTCGTGGCCGCAGCGGACCGCGCCGACGTCACGCTGCACGTCGAGACCCAGGGGTCCTCCGGCGCCAAGCCCCTCGACCCCGCACTCATCGCCGCCGCCTCCGCCGTGATCTTCGCGGTCGACGTCGACGTTCGCGACAAGGGCAGGTTCGCCGGTCTCCCCGTCATCCAGTCCCCCGTGAAGCGCGGTATCGACGCGCCGGACGCGATGATCGCCGAGGCCCTCTCTGCGGCAGCGGACCCGAACGCGCAGCGCGTCGCCGGCTCCGGCCAGGCCGAGGAGAACACCGGAGGCGCATCCGACGAGCACATCGGACTCAAGCTCAAGCGATGGCTGCTCACCGGGGTCAGCTACATGATCCCGTTCGTCGCCGGAGGCGGGCTGCTCATCTCGCTCGGCTTCCTCTTCGGTGGCTACGAGATCACCGACGTCGCGGCCGACGTGATCCTCGACAACAGCCTCTGGAACCTGCCGGAGGGTGGCCTCGCCATCTACCTCGGGTCGGTGTTCTTTATGATCGGCGCCGCGTCGATGGGCTTCCTCGTTCCCGCCCTCGCCGGCTACATCGCGTATGCGATCGCCGACCGGCCAGGGATCGCCCCCGGGTTCGTCGCGGGCGCCGTCGCGCTGCTCATGAACGCCGGCTTCATCGGCGGGCTCGTCGGCGGACTCCTCGCCGGCGGCATCGCCTACGCGATCGGACGCATCGACGTTCCGCGCTGGCTGCGCAGCCTCATGCCCGTCGTCATCATCCCGCTGTTCGCATCGATCGGGGCTTCCGGCCTGATGATCGTGCTGCTCGGCGGACCGATCGCGGTGTTCATGACCACGCTGAACGACTGGCTGTCCGGCCTCACTGGAGTCTCGGCCGTTCTGCTCGGCGTCATTCTCGGCACCATGATGGCCCTCGACCTCGGTGGACCGGTCAACAAGGTGGCCTACGCCTTCGCGGTCGCCGGCCTCGGTGCCGGTGCGATCGACAACCAGGCGCCGTGGATGATCATGGCCGCGGTCATGGCCGCCGGAATGGTGCCGCCGCTCGGCATGGCCCTGGCGACCGTTCTCGACCGCCGGCTCTTCAGCCCGGTCGAGCGGGAGAACGGCAAGGCCGCGTGGCTCCTCGGCGCCGCGTTCATCTCCGAGGGCGCGATCCCATTCGCCGCGGCCGACCCGCTGCGCGTGATCCCGGCCGGCATCCTCGGCGGTGCGGCGACCGGCGCAATCGTGATGGCGGCCGGCGTCACCTCGCAGGCGCCGCACGGAGGCTTCTTCGTGTTCTTCGCCATTGGTAACCTGCTCATGTTCACCGTCGCGATCCTCGTCGGAACGATCATCACCGCCCTGACCGTGATCGCGCTCAAGCGCTGGACGACCAAGACGCCCGTTCAGGTCGTCGAGGCCGCTCGCGTGCCCGTCGCGGCCTGATGGGTTTCCACACCACACCTCACCGCACC
>Ga0105047_10008372_pt1 | contig 17221 bp, 9 predicted proteins | sample MAT04_FD_78384 | JGI IMG/M metagenome (GOLD analysis project Ga0105047, IMG submission 78384) | Freshwater microbial communities from Lake Fryxell liftoff mats and glacier meltwater in Antarctica - MAT-04 (megahit assembly) | ecosystem: Environmental > Aquatic > Freshwater > Ice > Liftoff...
CGGTGCCGGGGGAATTCGCCGGCCAGTTCCAGGCGCGGGGTGATGTCGATTACTACGTCTTCGACGCGAAAGCGAAAGATACGTTCTGGTTCGAGGTTCTGGGCCATCGCTTGGGATTCGGAGCCGATCCGCATTTGACGATTGACCGCGTCGTGACGGACGATCAGGGAAAAGAAACGCCGCAACGCATCGTTGTGGCGGATGACGATGCCGCGAACCCGTTGCCGACAATTTTCGACACCCTGAACGATGATGCCGCGGTGAAATTCATCGCCCCGGCCGACGGCAAATATCGTCTCGCGATCCGTGACCGGTATCTGGCAAGTCGCGGTGATCCGTCGCTCTTGTACCGCTTGATTGTGCGGAAAGAAACGCCCGATTTCCGTGTGGTCGCAGTGCCTGTCATTCCCACGGCTCCCAACATCAAACAAGGAATGCCGTCGGGCATCGGCTTGCGGCGAGGCGATCAGGTGGCGGTGCCGGTGGGAGTGATCCGCCGTGACGGTTTCGTCGGTCCGGTACGTGTGCTGGCCGAAGGATTACCGGCTGGTGTCACTTGCCCGGAGATCAGTATTGGTGCGACTCCTTCCAGCGGCGTGCTGGTGTTCGCGGCTGCGGAAGATGCCCCCGTTTGGTCAGGCACTATTCAAATTGTCTCGAAAGCTCTGATTGATGATCCGGGACTGGTGGAAGCACAGACCGCCGCCCTGGCGGGTTTGAAACCAGTGCAAGATGCGTTCACAGTGGCGGACAAGGCGGTTGCCAAGCCCCTGGAAGATCTGACTGCCGCGAACGCGGCCCTGGAAGCGGCGAAGAAAGAACTGGCCGACAAGCCCGACGACGAGGCTTTGAAGAAAAAAGTGGCCGACGCGGAAACGAAAGCGACCGCCGCCGCCACCGCTCATAAAACGGTGGTCGATGCCCGCGCGGCCGCGGAGCAAAAAGTCAAAGAGGTCGATGCGACCATTGCCCAATCGAAGCAGGCCGTGTTGGCGGCGCGGAAAGAAGTGACGCGTCCGGTCCGTTTCGGAACGGTTCTATTCAATGGTCAGCCGAACATTCCCTCCGAAGCCCGCGTCAGTCAGGCGATCGAGTTGTCGGTGATTGAGGAACCGGCCCCGTTTGAACTCTTGACCGACGTGCAGCAGGTGACGGCAAATCACAATCGCCAGATTCTGGTGCCGGTGAGAATCGTGCGTCGGTCGGGATTCGACAACGCCGTCCCGCTGACGTTCGTGGGACAACCGCCGAACGTGCAGATCGAGAACAAACCAATTCCGAAGGAAAAGGGTGACGAAGTCTTCCGCGTCTTTGTTCCGCCGAATGCGCCGGTGGGCACCTATGTCATGTACCTGCAAGGGCAGCAGCAAGTGTCGTATCGTCGCAACCCGGCGAAAGCGGATCGTGCGAAAGCGGCATTCACGGAATCGGAAGCGACGCTGGTGGCAGCTACGGAAGCCTTGACGAAGGCAAACGCGGCGAAAGATGTCGCGGTGAAGCTGGCAGTGGACACGGCTGAGTTGTCGAAGAAGGCCGTCGAAGCCAAGACTGCGGCTGAGAAGGTTTTCACCGATGCCCAGGCCGCTGAAAAAGCGGCCGAGCAAGGTGTGAAAGATGCCGGCGAAAATGCCGATGCGAAAGCTGCCGCCGAGAAGAAACTGGTGGACGCCAAAGTGGTGACCGCCACGGCGAAGACGGCTGTCGACACTGCCGAGAAAGCCCGTGTCGATGCGGAGAAAGCCTCGAAAGATGCTGACGCTGCCAAGGTCGCCGCTGAAGCCGAGGCGAAGAAAGCCGACGATGCGCACAAAGCCGCGACGGCTGCGAAAGCTCTGGCGGAGCAACTCTCCAAGCAGGCGGATGAAGCGACGAAGGCTCAGAACATCAACTTTCTGCCGCCGACCACGGCGATCGTGCTGACGATCAAAGCGGCTCCCTTCACGGTCGCAGCGGTTCCGGCCGACAGCGGAAACGTGAAGAAGGGTGGCAAGAACGAAGTGAAAGTCACCGTCGCACGGCAGAATGGATTCGCCGGTCCCGTCACGGTAACGCTGCCATTACCGCCGGGTGTAGCCGGGGTGAAGGCCGAGGCGGTGACGATTCCCGCCGAAATGAACGAAGGTGTGCTGGTCATTGATGCGGCAGCCGATGCCCCCGAGGCGGCGCTAGTGAATATGGTCGTGCGTGCGTCCGCGGATTTTGAAGGCGAAGCCGCCGTCGATGCTCCAGTGACGCTGAAGGTTGTTCCGTAAACGTGTGTCAAAGATCGTGGCGGCACGTTTCCAACGTGCCAGGCGAACTAATATTGATCATGAAAATTTCAGACACACGTTAAAACGTGTGCCACAAAATCAGACGACTGGTCAACATCGATCCGGATTCGATCGAACATTTTCGAGGGTAGATCATGCAGACGAAGTACCGATTCATCGCAGCGATGTGCGGGGTGCTGATTTTCGTTTCGGTTTCGTCTGCCCAGGAGAAGGCGGCGGAAGCCGGCAAGATCGAAGCGGCGGTTGTCGACCTTGGCCGTCCGGTCGATTTCACCAAAGATGTGCAGCCAATTCTCGATGACAAATGCGTGGCCTGCCATAACGTGGCGATTGCGGAAAGCCGGCTGATCCTTGAGGACGTGCCGAGTATCCTTAAGGGGGGCAAGCGCGGCCCATCGGTAATGGCGAAGGATCCGGAGAAGAGCCTGCTGTTCCAAGTGGCGGCTCGCGCGCAGCAACCGGCGATGCCTCCGTTGCCGAACAAGGTCTCCGCAGCCGCCGTCACCCCGCAGGAACTGGGCATCATCAAGCAGTGGATTCTGGAAGGCGCGCAAGGGGGCATGGGTTCATCCGGGCCGGCCGTCGTGTTTCAGGCCGTGCCGTCGACCATGCATTCGATTTACAGCGTGGCGATGTCCTCGTGGTCGCGATTCGCGGTCTGCGGCCGGGCCAATCAGATTGATATCTACGATGTCATCACGGGCGAGCATGTCCAACGGCTGACCGATCCGGCCCTCGCCTCGGTCAAATCGAAGGACCAGCCGATGTATCCGCATGGCGCGGCTCATCAGGATTTCGTCCACGCGCTGGCCTACAGCCCGACGGACGACCTGATCGCCTCGGCCGGATATCGAGAAGTGAAGCTGTGGTCGCGTCCGCGCAATGTGCAGTTGAAGAAGTTCGCGATTGAGAACCCGCCAACCGCCGCCGCGATCTCTCCCGATGGCACAGTGCTGGCCGTGGCGCAGCCCGACAATTCGATTCGCCTGCTGACACTCGCCGATGGCATGACGGTGAAGTCTCTCGCGGGTCATACCGCCGCGGTGACGGGCCTCGTCTTCTCGGCGGATAACACCAAAGTTTATTCGAGTGCGAAAGATAAGACGGTCCGTGCGTGGAATGTCGCTGACGGGATGCAAGCCGACATTCTGGAAACACCGGCCGAAGTGCTGAGCTTGCTACTCAATGCCGACGGCAAACTGCTGGTGACAGGTCATCAAGACAACGGCATTCGCTCGTGGAATGTCCCGTTCGATAAACCGACTGCCGAACCGGTCAAGCCGGTGAAGGAATACCCGGGCAGTGCCGGTCCTGTGATGGCGTTGGCCCTAATGACGCCGGGCACGCACTTTGTCTCGGCGGGCGCGGACGCTCATTGGCGGCAGTGGGATCTGGCGAGCGGGGCGCAAGTGCGCGGCATCAGTCACGGTGCTCCAATCACATCGCTGTCGGTGAAGAACGATGGCAAATTCGTAGCGGCCGCCGGCGGGAATATCGGCAAGCTTTACACCATCGAAGGGGCCGTGGTCGCGGAACTCAAAGGGAATCTCGTCGCGCAGCGGGAGGTTGTCACCTTGACGGAAGCCGACGCGGTGGAGAAAGGCAAAGTCGCGTTGTCGGATGCTTCGTTTAAGGCCGCCGAGAAGAATTTGATGGAGCGCACCGACGCGACCAAGAAAGCCGTTGAACAAAAAGACGTGATGGACAAGGCGCTGGTGGAAGCGAAGACGAAAGAGCAAGCCGCCGTCGTGGCACGCGATGCCGCACAAACGGCGTTGAACGGTGACGCGAACAACGAAGCATTGAAGAAGGCCAAAGCCGATGTCGACGCCGCGTTGACCGCCGCCGCCGATGTCTCGAAAAAGGCTCAGGAAGCCGTCGATTCCGCTGTCAAAGCCGTGGCCCAGACAATGAAAGCTCAAGAGACTGCCACCGAGCAGCAAACCGCGGCGAAAGTTGTTCTCGATGCGCAGACCGCTATTTCCAAGCAGGCGGAGGAAAAACTCAACGCGGCCAAAACCGCTCTCCCGATGACCGATAAGCCGATCAAGCAAGTGGCTTTCTCCACCGACGGTAAGTTCGTCGCGGCTTCGGGCGATGACGGCGTAGTCCGATTGTACGATTCCAAAGCCGGCAAACCATTGGAAGAACTCATCGGTCAACCGGCTGCGACCAACACACTGCTGTTCGGTGCCGGTTCCCAACTCGTCTCCATCGCTGATGACAAGCAGGTCACCTTGTGGGACTCGAATCCGAGTTGGCAACTTGTCGGCGTGCTGGGACCGAAAGCCGAAGCGCCGCTCGATGTCGCCCCGTCACCCTTCATCAGCCGCGTGCTGAGCCTGGCGTTCAGCCCGGATGGCAAACTGCTGGCCACAGGCGGTGGCGATCCGTCGCGCAGCGGCGAACTGATGCTATGGAACATCGAATCGAAGTCGTTCCTCAAAGCTTTCCCGGACGCTCACAGCGATACCGTGTTCAGCATCGACTTCTCTTACGACGGCAAGCAGGTCGCTTCCGGGGCCGCCGATAAATTCGTCAAGGTGCATGAGGTGGAATCGGGCAAACTGGTCCGCTCGTTTGAAGGGCATACGCATCATGTGTTGGGAGTCAGCTTTAAGGCCGACGGCAGCCGCATCGCCAGTTCCGGAGCCGATAACGCTATTAAGGTTTGGAACATGGAGACCGGCGAACAGTTCCGCACCATTTCCAATTACGCGAAGCAAGTGCCGAGCATCACCTACATCGGGGTGGGCGACAATCTCCTGTCCGGCAGCGGCGACAAGACGGTGAAGATGCACCGCTCGAATGATGGGGGCAACTACCGCAGCCTCGGCGGGCCGACCGACTTCGTCTACGCCGTTGATTGCAACCGCGATGAAACCATCGCGATTGCCGGCGGCGAAGACGGCGTCCTGCGTGTCTGGAATGCGCAAAATGCCCAGGAACTCTTCAAGTTCGAGCCTCCCAAACCGCCCGGCGCGGAAACCGCCCAGGCAAGTGCCAAGTAGAATTGCCGCGATTGAAGACGCCGCAGTGAAATCGGAGTTCACCATGTCGTTCATCGGGCCTGCTGTCTGAACACATCCACCGTGAAACCAACATGTCGCACTGCACTGCCCGCTGGCTTGGCATCTTGTCTCTGTTGACCTCGCTCGCGTTCTCATGGGACATCCCAGCGCGGGCGGCTGACGAAGCGGGGCTTGCCTTCTTCGAGCAGAAGATCCGGCCCGTGCTGGTGCAGCAGTGTTACTCCTGCCATTCGGCCGAAGCGCGCGACGCCAAAAAGCTGAAAGGGGGGCTGTACCTCGACACGGCCGCGGGGCTGCTAGCCGGCGGCGATAGCGGACCATCGGTGGTTCCGCACAAGCCGGTCGAAAGTCTGCTGCTCAAAGCACTGAAGTACGACGGCCTGGAAATGCCGCCCAGCAGCAAGCTGGCCGACACCATCATTGCCGATTTCACCCACTGGATCGAAATGGGCGCTCCCGATCCGCGTCAGGGAGGATCCCCCGGCAAACCGAAGCGTGAGATCAATCTGGAGGAAGGCCGGCAGTTCTGGTCATTTCAGCCGTTGCGCGTGGTGGTGCCGCCGGATGTGAAAAACGAAGACTGGTCTCGGACGGCGATCGACCGATTTGTCGCCGCCAAGCATGAAGAGCACCATTTGCGTCCCAATGGTCCGGTCAGCCGGGAAAAGCTACTGCGGCGGGTCTACTTCGACCTAATCGGCTTACCGCCGACACCGGAGCAACTGGCGGCGTTTTTGAATAATCCTGCCCCGAACGCTTTGGAAATCGTCGTCGATGAACTTTTGCAAAGCGAACGCTACGGCGAGCGGTGGGGTCGGCACTGGCTGGATGTCGCCCGGTTCGCAGAAAGCGGCGGTTACGAGTTTGATGGATTCCGTCCCGGGGCGTATCACTATCGCGATTGGGTGATTCGCGCCCTCAATGCCGACATGCCGTTTACGGATTTCGTCCGCATGCAGATCGCGGGCGACAAGCTTTTGCCGAACGATTATCACGGCGCGGCCGCTGCGGGTTTTCTCGTCGCAGGCCCCTACCCGGGACAGATTACCGCGAAAACGGTTGAGCGGATTCGTTATGACCAGCTTGACGACATGATCATGACCGTCGGCGGATCGATGCTCGGCCTCACGCTGGGCTGCGTGCGGTGTCATGAACACAAATACGACCCCATACCGCATCAAGATTATTACGGCATCGCTTCGTCGCTGGCGCGCACTGCGCATGGTCCGAAGCAGTTGGACCCCGATCCTGCCGCCACGTTACGAGCTGTGGAAAAGCACCGGGCGGATCATGAACTCCATGTCGCCGCGTTGAGGAAATATGCCGCCGAGCAGTTGCCCGCCCGTTTCGCGGCATGGCAGCAAGCGGAACTTCCCAAACAGGCCGATGCCGCGCGCTGGCAAATTCTGGAACCGGTGACATTCGATGCCGAGCGTTCCTGGCTGAAGTTGATCCCCGGCAACATCGTCGCGCATGACGGCGGGTTCGCGCCGGAATCCAATGCCCGGCGATTGACACGCCCGGTCCGCGCTGCGGAAGAGTATGTCATCACGGCCCAGACGTTTCAGAAGAATGTGACATCGTTACGGCTCGATCTGTTCGCCGATAAGTCACTGCCCAATCGCGGCCCCGGCCTCAATGGAGATGGCAGCTTTCAAGTGATCGAGTTTAAGGTCTCAGCTCGTTCGCTTGATCCCGCCGCACCGGATCGAGCGACGCCGCTGCAATTGAAACTCGTGCCGGTCTCTGCTGCGGCGGAAGATCCTGATCAGCCGTTGAAACATGCCGTCGATGGCCTGCCGGAAACAGCTTGGGTCGTCCGGGCCACGGCCAAGAAAGACAACGCGGCGATTTTTGAAATCGAGGGGGGTCTGCCTGGTTTTCCGAGCGGGACCGAATTGACCTTTACTATGCAGTTTCGCGATCTCGGCGTCGGTCGTGTGCGATTTGGAATAAGTACCGAACCGAATCCCGCGACATGGGCCGGCGACTTCCAACCACAGCATGTGGCTGAGATGCGCGCGATTCTCGCTGCGAATAACAATCAGGTCCCGGCGGTTTTTCTGGAGTCGCTTGCGCGCTGGTTTAGTCCTTTTGATACAGAGACGGCGAAGGTTTATCACGCCGTGCGTGATCACGCCCAGCAGGAACCGCGCCCGCCGCTGACCGAAGTTTATACCACCCTCGACGGGGGCCAGGATGTCTTTCTATTGCGGCGCGGCGAGGTCGATAACAAGGACGGCAAAGTGGAACCGTCGTTCGTGCAAGTGCTCACCACCGCCGCCGATCAACAAGCCCACTGGTTACGTCAGCCAGTCGAAGGTCAGCCCGCGATTGATTCCAGGATCGGACTTGCGAACTGGATGACCGATGTCGAGCGCGGTGCCGGGCCGCTGCTGGCCCGCGTGATGGTCAACCGGATCTGGCAACATCATTTCGGGGAAGGGATTGTCGGTACGCCCAACGATTTCGGCGTTCAAGGCGAACGGCCCTCTCATCCGGAATTGCTCGAATGGCTCGCGACGGAATTCGTCAAAGGGGGCTGGAAGCTGAAGCCGCTGCATAAAGCCATGATCCTGACACGCGTCTACCAGCAGGCCAACGAGGTCATCCCGGAAAATCAGCAGATCGATCCTGAGAACCGTTACTTGTGGTATCACAAACCGCGACGGCTGGAAGCGGAGATCATCCGGGATGCCCTGCTCTCCGCCGGCGGTTCACTCGACACCACGATGTACGGCCCGAGCCTGTTGGACGACACGGCGCGGCGGAGTGTTTACCTGCGCGTTAAACGCAGCGAACTCATTCCGTTCATGACGATGTTCGACGCGCCGGAGCCAACGCAGAGTATTGGCGAGCGCATCGCGACGACGCTGCCGACGCAGGCGCTGACGATGATGAACTCGCCCTTCGTGCGGCAGCAGGCGGAGAAACTTGCCGCGCGGATTCGCCCGACGGCGGACGTCCCGCTGGAAACGGCCATCGACCGAGGCTACCAAATCGCCGTCGCCCGGTCGCCCTCGGCTGAAGAACGGCAACAGATGCTGTCCTTCGTGCAGCAGCAGACGGACGCGAATCTGGCGCTCACGGAGTTTTGCCAGGTGTTATTATGTTTGAATGAGTTTGTGTACGTGGATTGAGGAGGAAATTATGCCATCGATGGGTGTCAAGGAGTCGGCTCAAGCGGTGATCGAGTCCCTGCCTGAGAACGTGACGTGGGACGAAGTTCATTATCGATTGTATGTCCGGCAGAAGATCGAAGAAGGGCTGGCTGATGCCGAAGCCGGGCGAGTCTTCGACACTGGCGAAATGCGCCGTCGGTTAGCGAATCACCAGCAGGCGCAGCTGCGATGAAAGTGATTTGGACAGAACAGGCCTCCGCGGACGCGCTGTCAATCTATTCCTACATTGCGCAGAAATCCGATTTGTATGCAGCGAACGTTTACGAGAGAATCTTGAATCGAGCGGAGCGATTGCAGGACCAACCTGAAATCGGGGCAATCATTCCTGAAGCGAACAGGAGCGATTTGCGCGAAGTGTATGTTTATTCCTTTCGATTGATCTATCAGCTTTTGCCGGATGTAGTGCTGGTGTTGAGTGTGATTCACGGAGCTCGCGAGTTGTTTCGGGAAGTTCCTGATGAGCCATACGTGGATTGATCGCTCCACCTCCGAATTTTGGCAAGCTTATCACAATGACAGACTGGCAGCGAAATCAGGAACGTCTTCTGAAAGAGAGTGAACCTATTGTTCGGTCGCTCGTTGAGAAGGAAAACGAAAAAGGCAACACAATTGCTGCAATCGGCTTCGTCTACGAGTTTGGCCGAGGTCAGTTGTGTTTTGAAATCTGCGCGAACACGGCAAAAAATGCAGAGAAAGCCATGGGGGCCGATCGGGCAAAATGGCCCGATGATTTACGGTGGAATAGCGGAGATTACGACTATCCCGGAGGCGTGCAGGGACATTTCGGCGGGTTTAGCAGTGATTTGTGGGCTGAACTTTCAGATTTAGACCGTTCCGCCGAGGAGAACGACGAGCTTGCAGAGGCAATCCACGTGCAGATCGCAGAAAATTGTTGTGAAGTCTTGATTGATATGGCGACCAGAGGGGTGTTCAAAGACTGGAAGTTCATCGACTTTAACGTTGCGGCACTACTGGACGATGTCAAAATAGTGAAGAAACGCGATCAGTAGATTAGAAAACAAATTCAAGCAAAGGGTTGACGCCCTAATTCATTCGCGTTGAGTTGAAAGAAGATTATGCAACTCCCCCTCCCTCCCCGCCGCCGGTTTCTCCAGGACGCCGGACTGGGTTTTGGTTCGCTGGCGCTCGCGTCGATGCTCAACGATGAAGTGCGGGCGAATCCGCTGGATTTGAAAACGCCGAACGTCCCGGCGAAGGCCAAGTCTGTCATCTGGCTGTTCATGACGGGCGGTCCCTCGCAGGTCGATACTTGGGATTACAAATCGGAATTGCAGAAACGCGACGGCGAAGTTCTTGCCGGGGCCGATCCGCAAACGGGTTTCTTTTCCACCAGTGGCAAATGTCTGAAATCGCCGTTTGAATGGAAGCAGCATGGCGAGTCGGGAAGTTGGGTGCCGGACATCTTCCCGCATCTGTCGCAGCATGTCGACGAGATGACGTTCATCCACTCGATGTATCTCAAGCAGAACAACCACGCCCCCGCGGCGATTGAACTGATGTGCGGCACCAATCGGCCCGGCTTGCCGGCGATGGGAGCCTGGATGACCTACGGACTGGGTGCCGAGAACCGGGACCTTCCCGCATATGTGGTGCTGCACGATACGCGCCCGCGCGGCGACGATCAGATCTGGTCTGCCGGATTTCTGCCGAAGACCTATCAAGCACTCGCCCTCGACGCTCGCCGTAAAGAGGCGATTGACAACCTGACCCGCGACGGCAAGCACAACGATGGGCAGCAGCGCGCGCAACTGGAGTTGATCCGATCGCTCAATCAGCAGCATTCCGCCCAGCGATCAACTCAAGCCGATCTCGCCGCGCGGATCAACTCGTTTGAACTCGCCTACCGCATGCAGATGGCCGCGCCGGAAGCGCTCGACATCACCAAAGAGTCGGCGGCGACACATCAGATGTACGGCCTCGACAAACCCGAATGTGAGACATTCGCCCGGCAATGCCTGATCGCCCGCAGGCTGGTGGAACGGGGAGTCCGCTTCGTGCAGATCTTCGCCGGCAAAGGTGTTGGCGGCGATGGCAGTGTGAACGATGTTCCGTGGGATTGCCATTCCGACCTGTTCACGAATCACAAATCCAACGGCTTGCACACCGATCAACCGGCGGCGGCGCTACTGGCGGATCTCAAAGCCCGCGGGTTGCTGGAAGACACGCTCGTCATCTGGGGCGGCGAGTTCGGCCGCACGTCAGATTCACAAGGTGCGAAAGGCCGAGATCACAATCCCAATGGATTCACGATCTGGATGGCCGGCGGTGGTGTGAAACGAGGCCTGCATTACGGCTCGACCGATGAATTTGGCTACAAGGCTGTCGATAAACGGGTGCATGTCAACGACCTGCATGCGACGTTGCTGCATCTCATGGGCCTGGAACACGAGAAGCTCACCTACCGCTTCAATGGACGCGACTTCCGCCTGACCGATGTTGCCGGCGAAGTGATTCACGACATCATCGCATAACATTCGGGTTAAGGCGTTTCATCGATACAAGATCAGCGGGCTTTAAAAGTCCATCCACATCCCCGCGCCGATCAAGCGTTCGTTCATACCGGCGAACGACCACTGCAACGCCGGTCCGTTGTAGTATTGCATCCCCAGCCGATAGGTGTGATTGGTCATCCCGCGCCACTGCCAGCCTGCTTCAACGTTCACGCTGGTGATGTAGCCGAAGTCTTGACGGGTGTGCCCATTGATCGCCGCGAACGGTGCCCCGTGTAAGCCGAAAACCACCGGGTTGTATTGCAGGCCATATTGCAATTCGAGTGGTAACGCTCCGTCTTCATGATTGAACGCATAGGCAACTTCGCCGTAAGCCTGCACATCGGGGTTCAAGTCGCGTGTCCAGCCGACGATGGCCGAATCTCGCACGTAATTCAGCCGATTGTAGCCCGGATTGCGAATCAGGAACTCATCGCCGACATGGGAACTCAGATGATAATAGCCCGCCTTGAACGCATTGGGACCATCGCGCCATGTCGACAAAAAGCCCGCGCGGAAGTCCGCAGATTCCAGATCGGACTCATTGCCCAGATCGACACGTGGCAGCGCGGCCCCCTCGAGGTCTAATTGCCAGCCTTGGGGATGAATCGCATCCAGTGTTCCGTAACGCAGCAGGCCCACATGTCCGCCGAGTGCAGTCTCCCACACCATGCCGTCTCGTCCGCGACTGGACATCCACACCGCCTGCATGCGAGACTCCTTCTCGCCCGCCAGGTAAACCTTATACATTAGTCCTTCCGGCAGAACCTGCCATTCATAGTCGCAGTCTTCAAAGAGCGGCTCGTTCTCCAACGACTCCTCGACAGGTTCCGTCCAGTCCACCACGCTCAAGTCATCCGTGTCGGGTTGAGCGGATTCGTCATCCCCATCATGGATCTCCGAACCGCGGGCCACGGAGTGTGATGAGAGTCGCGTGACTCCATCATTTCCCGTCCGCACCTGCAAACCAAAAAATTGCCGACGAGCGGGTTCCGTATCGGATGCAACATCTGTCTCGGCTTCGGCTCGGCACGTCTCGCTGATAAGCAAGATCATCCCCAGCAGAACTCGAAAACAACTCATCCAGCGAAACACAGCAGATCCTCCGCAGATGTCACCCACATGTCGAACTGCAATCTCATTTATCGACTGCAATTGCCCAGCGCGCACGGCGAACCTGTCGTGACGATGGCAAGGGGAGCAATCAAGCGTCCGGATGTTCGCGAGTTGCCGAAGATTTCAGCGGGGTAAATTTGGCAAGTTTTGACGTCACATGATCAAAAGCTCATCATCATCGACGACGGCTGACGGGAGAATATCCTTCGCTAAGTCGGTACCCGTTTCTTCAGAGCAGCGATGCTCTGGAACGTGGCAGGCCCCAGCAGAACTTGAGTATTCTGATGTAAACGACTATCAGGACAGCACATACGATGCATACCGCTATGGAGACGGTGCGGAATTCGTGCAAATTGCATTTCTCCCGATCTGAAGAACATTACGGACGCGTGGCCGAGGTTGTCTGTGCAAAAGCAAGAGGCCATAGTCTCAATAATTCAAACAGTCGGTGCTGGTTCTTCCAAGAACGGCGGTTAGACTGATCCGACCCAACGTCAATCTCCTTAACCGGGAAACAACTTTGTGTCGTCTCAGCGAAATTTTCAATTCGGTCCCGCGCAGAATAGCGGCCTGTTCTCGACACATTGGCTGTCTCATCGTTTGCTGTTGGAACCTGAATGGAATGAGTTACGGAATGCATCCGACCAAACCCTGGAAGAACTGGCGCTGCTGTGGAAGACCGAACGGACGCGGGTCGAGCAATATCAAAACGAACAAGCCTTGGAATTCGGGTTCATCCAGCCGGTTCTAAAACTCTTGGGCTGGACCCCGAACTACCAGACATTCTTGCAGGGACGCAAACCCGACTACGCACTATTTCAGTCGGACGCAGCTTTGGACTCCGCCTTGAAGGCGGGAGGACGCACGCCCGAATTTTGGGAACACGCCTCTTTAGTGGCTGATGCCAAGGCCTGGAACATCTCGCTGGACCGTCGCATCACTTCGGCCGATCAGAGGGAGTTTCCTCCCCAGCAGATGGAATGGTATCTCGACCGCAGTCGGCTGCCATTCGGCATCCTAACCAATGGCCAGCGGTGGCGACTAATACCCAGAGAAAGACAGCCATATCAGGGACGCTTCGATACGTATTTCGAGTTCCGACTCTGCGAATTATTGGACCGCTGGCTGGATCGCAAACGACATCTTTTGGAAGAGGGGCAACTGCGGGAAGACTTCCTGCAGTTCTATCTGTTCTTCTCGCCGCAAGGGTTCGTCGCTTCCCCCGGTCGTCAGCCGCTGGCTGTGCGGGCGATTGGAGGTAGCTCTGAATATCAACTGGGGATAGGTGACGATCTTCGGGAAAGAGCGTTCGACGCCGTGCGGCTAGCGATTCAGGGACTTCTAGACTTTACCCCCAACGATCTCAATTCTGACGATCATCTAGAACTCTGCCGCCTGGAAAGTTTCACGCTAATCTATCGCTTATTGTTTATTCTATACGCGGAAGATCGTGGCTTGCTGCCGTTCCGCACGAATACCTTGTACACGAACAACCGGTCGCTCGGACGGTTCCGCGACGAGATTCACGACCAACTTGGGGCGGCAAGAAAGGCGTCCAGTCTCGACTACCCTAAGGATCAAGCCAATCTCTGGTCGGACCTGCGCGATCTTTTCGATTTGGTTGACCGGGGCAACGCCCGCTATGGTGTTCCGGCCTACAACGGTGGACTGTTCGACCCTGACGAACATCCATTTTGGGAGACGAAGCAGCTCCCCGACTGGTATCTGGCACGAATTATTCAGAAGTTGGGACATGCTCCCGACAAGACGCTGCCGGATGCTGGAGAGTTCCGGGTCGACTATCGGGATTTGGCAATTCAACATCTGGGCGGCGTGTATGAAAGCCTCTTGGAGCTACAGCCAAGAGTCGCCACAGTTCCGATGATCGTTGTTCGCAAACGAACCCGTGAACGGGTCGAAGAGAAGATTATTCCTGCATCTTATCCCATAGAAGCAGGTTACGAAAAGACTGGTGAAAAGTACGCCAAGGGGATGGTGTTCCTCCAGACGAACAAGGGGGAACGGCGGGCTTCGGGAAGCTATTATACGCCTGACCATATCGTCAAACACATCGTCGAGCAGGCGTTGACGCCGCTTTGTCAGCAAGTTGAAGCCGAGTTGCTGCGGGACATTCAGAAAGCGGAACAGGCATTCGAGAAATCGGGACTCGTCACCGATCAGGAGCAGTTGAACACGCTGCAGGCTGAGTTCGACGACCGAATTTTACGGTTGCGAGTCCTTGATCCGTCGATGGGTTCTGGGCATTTCTTGCTACGGGCGTGCAACTTTCTGGCGGAAGAAATCGCCACACATCAATACGCACGCGATGAAGATTTGGCCGGTGCAACGAGCGAATCCGCCGTCGTCTACTGGAAACGTAAAGTCGCTGAAAACTGCCTTTACGGCGTCGACCTGAACGGGCTGGCGGTCGAATTGGCGAAGCTGGCGCTGTGGTTGGAGACCGTCGCCATCGATCAGCCACTGACGTTCCTGAATCATCATCTGCGGTGTGGGAACAGTCTCATTGGACCACAAGCGGAAGACTTGGGACGCTTACCTGGCGAAGGGGACTTATCCGCGAATGTCTTTAAGAAGTACGTTCGGAAGTCCCTCCCCGGAATGCTGCAACCGCTGACCGAGATTCGGTCGATTGCGTCGCAGTCGGTCGGGGAAGTGAAACGGAAACTGCAATTGTTCCGGCAATTCGAGCGGCAGCAGCGGGTATTCCATCGCCTTGCCGACGTGTGGACAACAGCGTTTCTCTCCCGAGAAGCCGCTCCGTGGTCGGTGGTAGACTATCAACGAGCGTTGTCAGTGCTTGACAAGCCGACGAAGTTTGAGGAAGTCGCAAAAGAGGATTGGTTCCTTGAGGCCGAAGCGGCAGCCAAGAAGTATCAGCTGCACGGCTTTGCCTGGGAACTCGAATTTCCTGACGTGTTCTTCAACGAAGTAGAACGTCTGGAGAAGTCAGGGTTTGATGCCGTGATTGGCAATCCCCCGTATGATGTACTGTCCGAAGCGGAAACTGGCAAAGACTTGTCCGTGCTTCGTAGCGTGATCGACCATACCCCTGTTTACGCCCCGTCTAAACGGGGAAAGAACAATCTTTACAAGCTGTTTGTCTGCCGGTCTCTGCAGTTGCTCGCCGATGGAGGCTATCTGGGCTTTATCACGCCGATGGCGGTTTTGGGCGACGATCAAGCGGCGGAACTACGGCGAATGATGCTGGGTTCGGGACGTTTCGTTCGCATCAATGCTTTTCCTCAGAAGGATAACCCCCAGAAGCGGGTCTTCCCGGAAGCCAAGTTGTCGACGGCAGTTTACATCCTGCAGAAGACGGCCGATGTTGCGGAGCAAGGACGGCGGTTTCCTTCAGATGTCCATCCGGGCCGGGAACTCTCGGAAGTGCAGGCATCGCTGCATCTTTCGACCGCGGAGATTCCACTCTACGATCCGTCGAATCTGACAATTGTGAGTTGCTCCCAAATGGACTGGGACCTGGCGACGCGGATCATGCAATCGGGACGAATGACCCGATTGGGGGAGTTCGCGGAGTTCTTCCAGGGGGAAGTAAACGAAACTAACGAACGGTCGAGAGGCAACATTTCCTACGACGCTGCTGACGGTCAATTGGTAATTCGGGGGGCGGGAATCTGTCTGTACGTTACGAGAGCGGCATCGCAAGGCACGGATTTTTTTGTTCAGAGAAGCAAGTTTCTCGATGGCAAGGGGGACGAAGGAAAGGCATTTCATCATCAGCAGTCTCGCGTCGCCGTTCAAGAAAGCAGCCCCCAGAACAATTTTCGGAGAATAATTGCATCGTTCATTCCTGCTGGTGAATTCTGCAATCACACGATCAATTACTGTCCATCACATAAATCGCGAATCTCGTCTCAGATGCTGCTGGCCGTCCTTAACTCGAAGTTGGCCGACTGGTACTTCCGACTTGGGAGCACAAACGCCCATGTCAGCCATTATCAACTTGGGAATCTGCCCTATCCTAAAATATGTGATGATTCACGATGCTCGCAAACGATGCGAAATTCGGTGCAGCGTAAACTGCAGGCCGGACTCACGGAAGATGCGTTCAAAGAGCTGGCAACTATCGCAAGTAGCCAACCGTTAGATCGTGTTTTACAGGATTCCATCGAAACTGCGGTTGGCAAAATTACAGATAGAGAGAAACGTCGTACCGGAATGTCTCGTTCCGACCGTTCGGCGCTGTCCTCGGAAGCCCAACCGTTTCAGGACTTCATTGACCGCGTGTTTTTCGCAATGGCGGGACTCACCCCAGAAGAATCGGCAGGGCTGGAAGAGCGGCTGGCAACGATGCTCTGATACTTGCCGTGTTGAGATCCAATTTGGTTAGCCAGCTCATGTCACCATCAGACTCGCCAATGTGATGTTTCGTCGTCTCCCGTTCGTGACGCTCCAAGACTCGCAGTTGCTGCTCGAAGCCGCGCCGGATGCCGATGGGCGATGTATCATCACTCATGCCCGATTTGGCGGATTGCGTACGCCGAGCGAGAGGTTAGCCGTTTGCTGGGATGACACCAATTGGGAACGCGGGCGGATGTTGATTCGCTCGTCTAAGACTGGGCATCACGCCGGTCAAGAAACCCGCTGAATTCCCCTGTTCCCCGAGCTGCGAAAAGTGATAGCTAAGGCGTTGGAAGTCGCGGCCGACCGTGCCGAGTTCGTTATCAATCGCTATCGGGAAGTCGAGAAGAATCTGGGGACGCCGTTCCGTCGGATCATTCACCGAGCGGGCCTGACACCCTGGCCGAAGGTGTTCCAGAACTTGCGGAGTTCCCGCGAAACAGAACTGTTATGCGAACATCCGCTGCATGTGGTGGTGGCCTGGGTGGGGAACTCGCAACCGGTCGCGATGAACCACTCCCTGCAAGCCCGTGACGAAGATTTTGAACTTGGGGCCGACGAAAAAGACGCTGCAAAAAACGGTGCAGCAATCCGCCGCAAGGGGTGGAAACGGTTCGCAACCGGTTTTGCCAGAAATGCAAAAACCCCGGAATTCCAGTGAAATTCCGGGGCCTGCGATTTATTGCAACTCATTACGGGAGAAGCATTTGCCCCCAGTAGGACTTGAA
>Ga0105047_10008374_pt1 | contig 17220 bp, 12 predicted proteins | sample MAT04_FD_78384 | JGI IMG/M metagenome (GOLD analysis project Ga0105047, IMG submission 78384) | Freshwater microbial communities from Lake Fryxell liftoff mats and glacier meltwater in Antarctica - MAT-04 (megahit assembly) | ecosystem: Environmental > Aquatic > Freshwater > Ice > Liftoff...
AACACAATCGCGTTGGGGTTCCACCCCTTCCACGCCGGGTGGACCAGCAGCGGCGCGTACGACGACATCACCACCACGTCCCCGTTGCGCTCCAGCCCGGTCATGTACGCCGCCTCCCCCAGGGCGGCAATCAGGTTGCCCTGGCCGCACTCGCGGGTGACGGCGTACTCGCCGACGTACACGCGGTGACGCGCCCGGTCGTACCGGTCGTACATGTCGGCCCGGGCAAGGAAGAAGTCGGGGTTGTTGTAATAGTGCTCGTCCACGACCTCCAGCTTGCGCGACTTGGGAATGCCGCGCCAGTCGTTCGCGATCAGCGTCACCTGCGGGTACTTCGCCTTGATCGCGTCGTGGAACAGGGCGTAACGCTGGTCGTAGAGCGGCCCCCCGTTCTCGTTGCCGATCTCCACGTACTTCAGGTTGAACGGCTCGGGATGCCCCGCCTTCGCGCGGAGCGACCCCCACTTGCCCTCGGCCGGCCCGTTGGCGTACTCGATTGCGTCCAAGGCGTCCTGGACGTATTCGTCCAGGTCCGGCACCACCACCTTCTCGCGGCGGTCGTCCGCGCGCTGCTCCGTGTGGCTCATGCCGCAGTTGACCACGAACAGCGGCTCGGCCCCGACATCCGCGCAGAACTGGAGGTACTCGTGGTATCCCAGCCCGTCGCTGGAGTAATACCCCCACAGGTTCCAGTGCCCCGGGCGCTGCGCCACGTCGCCGATCGTCTTCTTCCAACGGAACGCCGTGGCCAGCGACTCGCCCTCGACGTAGCAGCCGCCGGGGAAGCGGACGAAAGCCGGCCGCATGTCGGCGACGAACTGCGCCAAGTCGCGGCGCAGGCCGTTGGGCCGATTCTTGAACGTTTCCTTCGAGAACAGCGACACCATGTCGAGGTAGAGCGTGCCGGGCTTCGCCGCCGCCACTACCAGGCGGGCGTCGGGCTCGGTTGCGCTGGATGTCAGCGCGCACTCGAACCGCTGCCACTGCGCCCCGATCCCGTCCACGTTCCGGCTGGCCAGCACCGTCCCATCCGGCCGCTCGATGCTTGCCACCAGCGGCCCGGAGAAGCCGTTGGCGCAGCGCGCGTACACCGACAGGCGGTACTCCTTGCCCGCTTCCACCGCCAGCCCGCTCGTTTGGCCCTTCGCCGCCCGTTCGAACCCGTTCAGGAACTCCCGGCCCGCCTCCGGACTACCGTCCCGCGGGCGCCCGCCCCGCCCCTTGAACCCCTGATTCGCAATACCCGCCCGTCCGCCGGCGGGCACGCTCGCGATCTCCAGTTTCAGGCACGTCGGATTGTTCGCGTTCAGCGGGCCGCTTCGGTCGAGCGCCATCGTACAGGTCGCCCCCCCGCCGGCGACCATCGTCCACCCGGCGGGCACGGACATGTCCTCGAAAGACCGGTTCAGCACCATCTCCCCGTACAGCCCGCCCTCCCCCGCGCGGTTGATCTCCTCGAAGAAGATGCCGTAGAGCGTCGGGCTCACCCTGATGCCCGGCCGGTCCACGGCGACGTTCAACTTCGCCGTTTGCCCCCGCGCGCTCGTCAAGACCACCAAGCCCAACATCGCCGCCCACAGCCACGCACCGCGCCTCATAAGGATCTCCGGTTACAGGCCACTCCATTTACTTAAAAAGACTATCTAATTAATTACGTCCCATAATACCGGCCAAGCGAACGAACGTTGAACGCTCCTTTTTCCCGAGCGTGGTCGTCCACCAAGTTGGCCCCCGCCAGTCCCGACGACCCCCGCAGCGGCCCGCATCGTACCGCACGTCAAACGGTAGCCCACCTCACGCGGCGGCGGGGGCGATCACGGCATGCGCTCTTCCTCGATCGCGCGGATCACGCGGACGACTTGCGCCATCGGCCCCACGTCATGGACGCGGACGATCGCCGCGCCATGGGCAATCGTCCACGCCACCGAAGCCGCGGTCGCGATCAGGCGGCGGGCCGGCTCGGCCTCGCCCGTGATCGTGCCGAGGAAGCCCTTGCGGCTGGTGCCGAGCACGAGCGGGCGGCCCAGGGCGGCCAGCTCGCGCTGGCGGTGGAGCAGTTGCAGGCTGTGCCCGGGCGTCTTCGCGAAGCCGAGGCCCGGGTCGAGCAGGACGTGGGAGGGCGCGACGCCCGCGGCCTCGGCGGCCGCCGCCCGCTCGCGAAGGAAGGCGATCACCTCGGCGACGACGTCAGCGTAGGTCGCGAGGGACTGCATCGTCGCGGGCGTGCCCCGCATGTGCATCAGGACGATCGGCGCGCCGGCCGCGGCGGCGAGCGGGAGCATGGCGGGGTCGTCCACGCCGCCCGATACGTCGTTGAGCAGCGTCGCGCCGGCGTCCAGGGCGGCGCGGGCGACGGCGGCCCGGGTGGTGTCGATGGAGACGACCGCCCCGCCGAGGCGGGCGACCCGCTCGATGGCCGGGACGACCCGGCGCACCTGCTCGGCCTCATCCACGCGCGGAGCGCCGGGGCGGGTCGATTCGCCGCCGACGTCGATCACCGCCGCGCCGGCCGCGATCATCTCGGCGGCGTGGGCGGCGGCCGCCCCGGGGTCGGCGAACCGCCCGCCATCGCTGAAACTATCGGGCGTGACGTTGAGCACGCCCATCACCAGCGGAGGGCGGCAGGGGTCGAGCAGCCACTGGGTGAAGTCGGCCGGCATCATAAGGGTGCGACCCGATCGCGCCGATGAGGAGGGGGATCCACGTCGTTTCGCGAAGCCATGAGGAACATGATCGAACACCTTCGCTTCCCGGCGGTCGTGGCGGCCATCGTCACCACGATGGCCTGTGCTCTGTCCGTCCAACCCGGCACGCCCGGGGAGGATGAGAACTACCTGCCGTCGCTCTCCCCGGCCGCCCAGGGGCCGCTCACGCACGCCGGGTGGGCCGACGGGGCGGACGCCCAACGGCCGTCGCCGCCGGTGGTGTCCATCGGCGGCGACGGGGAATACTAACACCATTCGGCGGGCAGGCCCGCGCGAGACTCGCTCGCGCGCCGCGCTCAGGCGTAGGCCATCTCCCAGCCCTTGCGCGGGTCGCGTTTGAGCATGGCGTTGGCCTTGTCGTTGTTGAACCGGCCGGTCGCGAAGTCGTAGGTGATCTTCTCGCCGACGGCGCAGGCGATGTTCCCCAGCAGCACGATCTCCGTCAGCCGCCCGGCGTACTCGAAGTTGGAGCTGGCGGGCTTGCCGGTCTTGCAGGCGTTGATGAAGTCGCCGGAGTGGCTCTTCACCCGCTCCAGGGCCACCGGGGGCTTGCCGATCTCCTTCACCTTCGAGTCCGGGATCAGGCGCACGCCGCCGGCGTGGCTGTTCGTGGTCATCATGCACTTGCTGCCGTAGTAATACGTGCCCTCGGTGATGACCTTCTGCCCCTCCTCCAGCGCGGGCGGGCGCGGCGGGAGGAAGTCGCCGCCGCCGTGCCACCACGTGAGCTTGACGGGCGGCAGCGGGCCGCGGGCCGGGAACCGATAGATGATGCGCGCCTTGGGGGCGAAGCCCTCGTCGGTGGGCTTGCCGACCTCGGCCTCGAGCTCGACGGTCGCGCTCTCGTTGAGCTTCAGCGCCCACGTCGGGGCGTCGATCGTGTGGCACCCCATGTCGCCGAGCGAGCCAGTGCCGAAGTCGCGGTAGCCGCGCCACCCGAACGGGTGCAGGCCGCCGTGGTACTCGCGCATCGCCGCGGGGCCGATCCAGGCTTCCCAGTCGAGTCCCTCGGGGGGCGTCGCCGGCGCGGGGCGCGACTTGGCCGCGAACCCGCGGTTGGAGACGCAGTGGACCTCGGTCACGTCGCCCAGCGCGCCGGACCAGACGTACTCGCAGGCGACGCGGATCGAGTCGGTCGAGTGGCCCTGGTTGCCCATCTGCGTCGCCAGTTTCTTGCCCATGGCGAACTCGCGCAGCTTGCGCGCTTCCCACAGGCTCCACGTCAGCGGCTTCTCGCAGTAGACGCCCGCGCCCGCGCTCAGCGCCATCGTGGTGGCCGAGAAGTGGTGGTGGTCGGGCGTCGCGATCCAGACCGCCTCGATGTCCTTGTGCGCCTCGAACATGCGGCGGTAATCGGTGTACCCCTTGGCGTCCGGGGCGCCCTGCTTGATCTTGGCGAGCGAGTCCTTCCCCTTGCCGTTGACGTCCACGTCCGTGTAGGCCACGAGCTGCTGGCCCAGCGCCGTCCCGACGCCGCCACTCCCCTGCCCGCCAATGCCGATGACGGCCATCTTCAGCTTCTCGTTGGCCGCGAATGACCGCGCGATCCCCGGGACCGTGAGAACGGTGATGCCCGCGTAGAGGCCGCCCTTAACAAACGTCCGTCGGCTGGTTCGGCTCGCCATGTGCCTTCGCTCCTTGGTGTCTTGTCGTTGGAATCGCGCCGCTCCACGGAGGCGCTGGTTCCATTTGTACCGCGCCCGGGCCGCGGACGTTAACTCGCGGCGCCGCAAAGGCGATGAATAGCGGTGGCGCGCGCGCCCGGGTATCCTGTGCCCGCGCGCCACGCGGCACGAACCGACCGCGCTCGACCATGATCGAAGTCCGGGAACTCACCAAGACCTACGAAGACCCCGACGGCGGCATCGTGCCGGCCGTCGCGGGCGCCACGCTCACGTGCCGCGCGGGCGAGATCTACGGCCTGCTCGGGCCCAACGGCGCGGGCAAGACCACCACGCTCCGCTGCCTCGCCACCGTGCTGACGCCCACGTCGGGGACGGCGGTGATCGCCGGGCACGACCTGCTCCGCGACCCGGAGGCCGTCCGCCGCAGCATCGGCTTCCTCTCGGCGACGACCGGCAACTACGCCCGCCTCACGCCCCGCGAGACGCTGCGGTTTTTCGGCTCCCTCTACGGCATGGAAAAGGACCGCCTGGGCGCCCGCGTGGAGGAGGTGCTCAACCTCTTCGACATCACCAGCTACGCCGACCGCCCGAACGACCGGCTCTCGACGGGCATGAAGCAGCGGGTCGGGCTGGCCCGCGCGGTCGTCCACGACCCGCCGGTCGTCATCCTCGACGAGCCGACCAGCGGCCTCGACCCGATCGTGACGCACACAGTCGAGGAGGCCGTCCTCTCGCTCGCCCGCGCCGGCAAATGCGTGCTCCTCTCGACGCACGCGCTGTCGCAGGCCGAGGACATCTGCACCCGCGTCGGCATCATCGGCCACGGCCGCGTCCTTGGCGAAGGCACCGTCGAAGACCTCTGCCAGCGCACCGGCACCCACAACCTCCGCGGCGCCTTCTTCGCCCTCCTGGGCCACGCCCCGACCAGAAACGTCCCCCCCGGCACCACCCTCGCCCCCGACCCCCACTAACAACCAACAACTAACAACTAACAACTAACAACTAACAACTAATCCCCCCCGTGCGTTTCTCCATCATCAAGGTCGTCTTCTTCAAAGAGCTTCGCGAGACGCTGCGCGATCGCCGCAGCCTCGCGGTGATGTTCGGCATCCCGCTGTTGCTCTACCCGCTGGTCGCCATCGGCATCAGCGGCATCGGCGTGGCCAAGCTCAAGCGGGCGGCCGAGGAGACGCGCACGGTCGCCCTGCTCGACGCCGAGGGCGTCCCGCACCTGGCGAAGATGATCCGCGAGAACCCGAAGTTCAAGCTGGCCCCCGACACCAGCGCGGACGAGGCGCTGGCGGCCCTGAAGGACCGGCGCATCGACGCCATCCTGAACCCGCCGAAGGACGCCGAGCGGCGCGCGCTGGCCTCGGAGGAGGTCGTGATCAGCCTCGACCTCGACCGCAGCCGTACCGAGTCGGCCGTGATCGAGCAGCGCCTGCTCAAGCTGCTGGGCGACTACGAAAAATGGGTCATCGGCGAGCGCCTCCGCACCCGCAACGTCCCCGACACCGTCCTCCGCCCCGTACAGGCCCAGACGATCGACGTCGCCACCGGCGGGCAGCGCCTGGGCATGATGCTCGCGCTCATGCTGCCCAACATCCTGCTCGTCACCGGCATGCTCGGCGCGTTCTTCCCCGCCCTCAACGCCACCACGACCGAGCGCGAGGCCGGCACCCTGGAGACGCTGCTCGTCACCCCGGCCGGGCGCACGGAGCTGCTCGTCGCCAAGGGGATCCTCGTCCTGCTCTCCAGCTTTCTCACCGCCGGCCTCAACCTCGTCAGCATGTCGCTCGTGCTCTGGAAGGCCCTGTCGATGATCGAGGCCTTCAAGGGCGTCCTCGACATCAACGCGACGGCGATGCTGCTGACCTACCTCGCCGCCCTCCCCGCCCTGATCTTCTTCTCGGCCGTCGTGCTGGTCGTCGGGCTCCTGGCCCGCAATTTCCGCGAAGCCAACGCCTTCGCGACCCCCGTCATGCTGATCCCGCTCGCGTCGGTCGCCATCAGCATGGCCGAGCCCGCCATCACCCCGGGCATCCTCGTCACCCCCGTCGCCAGCACCACGGTCATCATCCGCGAGGTGCTCACCGGCCACGTCACGCTCGGCGCGTACGTGCTGGCCTTCGCCTCATCGCTGCTCTACGCCGGCATCATGGTGAGCCTGGCCGCGCGCCTGTTCAGCACCGAGCAGCTCGTCAACCCCGCCTGGGAGCCCCTCTCCCTCAAGGGCCTCCGCAAGACCGCCCAGATCGGCCGCGGCCCGCGCCGCCTCCCCGCGATCGACGAGGCCCTGATCCTCTTCGTCGTCTGCCTGCTGCTCCTGTTTTACCTCGGCGACGTCGTCGGCGGGCCCAGGCTCCTCCCCAAGGTCGTCGCGACGCAGATCCTGCTCGTGCTGGGCCCCGCGCTTCTCTTCGCCTTCCTGGGGCGCTACGACTGGGTCAGGACGTTCTCCCTGCGCCGCCCCGGCTGGCCCGCCATCATCGGCGGGGTCTGCCTGGGGATAGGCCTGACGCCCGTGGTGCGCTATCTCGGCACATTTCAGGACTGGTTCTGGCCGCGCGACACCGAGTCGATGCGCGCCCACGCCGAGATGTTCATCCGGCCGCTCATGGAGCACCCCTGGCTCATCTCCGCCGTCGTCGGCGTGATGGCCGGCGTTTGCGAGGAGCTGTTGTACCGCGGCCCGATCTTCGCCGCCCTGCGCCGCCGGCTGAGCATCTGGCCGGCGATCGCGGCGAGCGCCGTGCTCTTCGCCGCCGCCCACCTCGACGTCCACGGACTGCCCATCAGGACGGGATTGGGCATGCTGCTGGGCTACCTCGTCTGGCGCACGGGCTCGATCCTGCCCGCGATGATCGCGCACGGGCTCTACGACGCCGCCCAACTCGCCTACGCGGCGATCATGATCCGGACCTACGGCAGCGGCGCCGAGGGCGACATCGCGGTCGCCAACCTCGGCTCGACGGTCAACCTCGTCCAACTTGGCATCGGCTGCTTGCTCACCGGCGCCGGCCTTTACCTCGTGACCCGGCGTCCCATCCCGGCGACGGATCCGCCGGCGGACGGGTTGCCCGTCGTCCCGGCCGCCGACGCCACGCCGGTCGCGCCCGCCGCCGGCGGGGCCGTGCCCCTGCACTGACCGTGGAGCGGGCCCGCCGGCGCTACTCCCCCATCGGCCGGCTCGCCGGAACGGCCTTCGTCCGCCCCTTCCGCGCCTCGTCCCACACCTCGTACAGCACCGACGCCCGGTGCGTGCGCTCGGCCCAGGACTTGCTGAACCCCTCGAACGTCTTGAACCGCCCCGCCCGCACCGCCTCGATCGCGTCGCGGTACGCCGCCGCCCGCTCCCGGCCCAGGGCGACGTCCTCGTTCTCCTTCATGAACTTCGCGAGATCGTCCGTCCCGTACACCTTGTTCAGGTCGATCTTCCAGTCACCCCCCTGCCGCACGAACGGCAGCGGCGCGAACAGCATGGTGAACTCGTCCAGCCGCACGCGCTTGACCCGCGCCGACATGGGCAGCGAAAGCACCGCCGTCTCACCCGTCACCTGCACGGTCGCCTTCGCGAGCTTGCGCTCGATCGCCTCAAGGTCCTCCGCCGCCGGCCCCGGCCGGCCCAGCGCGTGGGCCGCGTCGCCCAGCTTCGCCACCGCCGCCCGCTCCAGCCGCGGCGCCAGCAGGAGGTCGTCAGCGCGATGGGCAATCGCCTCGCCCGCCGCCGGCCCCGCCCCTGCGAAGCACGCCCGCACCGCCTCGGTATCGTCGGCGACCAGCGCGCGCAGCAGCGTCCGGTAGGTCTGCCCCGGCTCCGACAAATCCACCGGCCGGGTCGTCGCCGCCCGCGCCGCCCCGCCCCACGCCAACACGCTCACCACAACGCCCAAAACGCTCATCCGCATCCGAATCCTCGTTCCTCCCCCATTCTTCCACTTTCGTCTCCGCCCCCCTACCGCAGGCGGATCGGCACGGCCAACCCGCGCCGCGCCCCCTTCGCCTCGCTCCACCCCAGCACCGTTTCCAGCACGGCCGGTGCGTCCTTCTTCGGCAGCAGCCGCGCCCAGAACGTCAGCCGCGTGCGCGGCCCGGCCGTCCGGCAATTGACGCGGTCAATGTAAAGCGCCGGTCCGGCGTCGGGGAACCACTCCACCGCGTACGGGGCGGCCTTCCACTCCACCTCCACGACGAACTGCCCAGCCGACCCGTCGGCGGGCAGCGCGCCGGTCACCTTCACGGCCGCCGGCGAACCGGGCACGTCGAGCGACGCCGGCAACCGCTGGTCCCACTCGGCAAAGAGCGCCGCGTTCGCGGGGCGGGTCGTCGCGTCGCCGGCCGCGATCGGCAGCCGCAGCGCCGGCTTGGCCCCGCCGGGGACGCACGCGTCCTGGCAACAGAGCCACTCGACATCCGCCCCGAATTCCACCGCCCCGCCGGCCGGCAGGTCCGCCGGCGCCGTCACGCGCGCCGTCAGCAGCACCTCCCGCGCGTACCCGTAGGCCAGCGCGTTCCCGGGCTGGTCGAACTGCACCGGCGTCGGCCACCGCACCGGCCCCGCCTCGAACCCCGCCGGCAGCCGCCACTTCACCGTCGTCGCCAGGCCGCCGTCCCCGGAATTCTTCCAGTACACGTGCCAGCCGGGCTTGAGGCGGATCATCACGCCCAGCGTGAACGCCTGCCCCGGCCGCACCGCGCCGGCGTCGGCCAGGAGCTCGGCCGTGGCGGGGGGCTCCGCTGCCGCCGTGCCGCGCGCAACGAGGCACCAGATTGCAATCACCAGCGTGGTCACGAATGCCACGCCCCGACGCGCCATGCGGTCGGGCATGTCGCGGCCCGCGTATCCAGACCGCGTCATCCCGAGCCTGCGAGGGATTTCGGTGTCAACGATGGCCTCGCCGACACGGAGGTCCCTCGCAGGCTCGGGATGACGGCGCTTGGGGTTTCGTGGGTCATTCACGATCAAGGTCCGATCCTCCCAACGCGCTGCCGGCCATTGCCGTCCTCATCCCACCAGCAGCGCCTGCCCCGCAAACCCGTTGAGCAACTGCGTGAGCTGCGCCCGCACGCCGTCGCGTTTCACGTGGGGCTTGTCGGCGAGGAACACGTCGAGCATCTGCTCGGACGTGCGGCTCCCGTCCACCAGTTGGATCACCTGCCGCCCCACGTCGTCCAGCGACGCCATGTCGTGCCGCCGCGTCGGCACCAGCGCCTGTGCCTTGGCGTAAAGCCGTGCCACCGGGCTCGCCTTCGGCCGCTCGGTCACGGCGTGTGCGAACGTCGCGGGCGTCACGTCCAGCTCCAGCAGGTTCCCCTTCCAGAACCCGCTCACCTGCGCCGCCAGTTGCGATCGGACGGCGGCGCCTTGCGCCGGCGGGACCTTGACGGCCGCCAGCACCTGGTCGCACAGCGCCTCGAACGGGATCGCCCGCGGGAACGCCGCCTCCAGGGCCGCCAGCGCCGCCTTCACCAGCGGGTCGCCCGACACCACGCCGTTGCCTCGCGGCGTCGCGAACTGCACCTGATCCTTGTGGGCCACCTTCGCGTCGGGCCGCCGCCGCAGGGACGAGGTCACGTGCAGGCCGAGGGTGCGCCCCGCCGCGCCCGGCCAGTCCACCGGCTGCCCGGCCCGGCAGACGTAGCTCCGGCGGAACATCTGGCTGCGGAAGAAGTCGGCGTACTGCTCCGCCCGCACCACGTCCCCGGCGTACCGCTCGACGAACGCCGCCGCCTCCTTCCCCACCTGCGCCACCGGGAACGCGTTGGCCCGCCCGTCGGCCAGGTACTGCAGGCCCGCCCCCGCCGCCAGCGTCATGAACTCGTGAAAGTAGTAAGGCTGGTTGTACTCCTCCAGGTACTCGTGCAGCAGGTAGGCGTCGTCCTTGTCCTTGATCTGCTCGACCTCGCTCTTGAGCACCGTGCTGATCGGGCGGCTCTGCAGGATCGGGGCCTCCGCCAGCAGGCGCAGGAGCGTCCGGGCCTCGGCCAGCCCCTCCTCGGGGTCGGCGCAGTGCTTCGCGTGGTAGTTCATCACGTCCCGCGCCAGGCCGCGCAGGTGCCACCCCGGGTAGGTGTTGTAGCTGATGAACGCGACCCCGGTCGGCGAGAGGTTCTCGCGGCAGACGGTCAGGATGTGGTCCCGCACGGCCGGCGGCACCCACGAGAAGACGCCGTGGCAGATCACGTAGTCGAACTCGCCGAACGCCTTCGTCACGTCGGTGATGCTCATGTGCCGGAACTCGATGTTCGGCGCGCCGACGTGGGCGGTCGCCTCCTTCGCCTCGGCGATCTGCCGCTCGGAAAGGTCGATCCCGACGAACCGGGCCTCCGGGTACTGCTCGGCCATCGGCAGCAGGTTGCCGCCGCGCCCGCAGCCCAGTTCCAGCACCCGCGCCGTCTCGTGCGGCGGCGGCGACAGCCCCAGCAGTACGCCGGCCGTCCGCATCCGCCGCGGGTGAGTCTCGGGGAAGCAGTTGTTGCTATACGGGATCTTGTCGTAGGGGGATTCGCTCACGGGGCCAATTGTAACAGCCGCCGCGGCCGTGTCCCGTCCGGTCGCGCGGTACGGGTTTCGCCTCCCATTTTCGCCTGTCCTAGAGGAGGTATTAATCCGATTATTGTTGAGAAGGCATTGGAACCGTGCTAAGGTTTCGATAACAAAGAGTGAAGATGATCGCCCTCCTCGAACGTAGCCGTTTTTATTTCATCGCTTTAGTGCTCGCCGCCGGTGTGTATGGACTTGGGGCCATGGGAGTTTACTTTGCGCACGCCGACCGGGGTTATTGGGGCGCGAAAGACCCAGCCTTATACGAACGGGTGATGCGGGCCGCCCAGGACGCGGACGCCCCCCGCGCCAACGCCGCCGCCCCGCGGTAATCCCGCCACCGCCCGCCAACGCCATTCCTCATCGCCCGCGCGTCGGCTCGTCCCGCAGCACGTCACCGTCCTCCATCGTCACGATCCGCCGCGCCCGCTGGGCCAACGCCGCATCGTGCGTCACCATCACGATGGTCTGCCCCCCCGCCGCGATCTCGTGGAACAGGTCCGCCACCGCCTCGCCGTTCTTCCGGTCAAGGTTTCCCGTCGGCTCGTCGGTCAGCAGCACGGCCGGTTCGTTCGCCAGCGCCCGGGCGATCGCGACGCGCTGCTGCTCGCCGCCCGAAAGCCGGTTCGCCGGGCGTTTGAGCTTGTCGCGCAGGCCGAGCCGCTCCAGCAGCATGGCCCCCCGCTCCATCGCTCCCGCCCTCGACAGTCGCCCGAGCTTGAACATGGGCAGGCACACGTTCTCCTGGGCTGTGAACTCCTTGAGGAGGTAGTGGAATTGGAAAACGAACCCCACCTTCTGGTTTCGCAGGATCGCCAGTTCGGTGTCGCCCAGGCCGGCCGTGTCGCTCCCGTCGATGTAGACGCGGCTGGGCGGGTCGAACCCTACCCCCTTCTCGTCCGCCACCGAGGGGCGGTCGAGCCCGCCCAGCAGGTAAAGCAGCGTGCTCTTGCCCGACCCGCTGAGCCCGACGATCGAGACGTACTCGCCGCGCCCGATCGTGAGGTTCACCCCGCGCAGAATGTGGGTGGCCACCTCCCCGCTGCCCAGCAGCCGGTGGACGTTCTGCGCGCGGAGCAGCGGTTTCACGGCAACGGGCGGCGGTTGGGTCGGCGCGGCGGTCGCGATCATTGTCCCGCCATTGTATGCCCCGCCCGCCCGGCGTCCTCACTGCGAGCCCAGGTAACCGGCAAGCGCCGCCGCCACCGTCCCGACCGCGATCGCCACCCGCACGATGACGGCCTTCTTCACCACGATTCCGCCCGGCAGGCTCACCTCCGAAACCACCGTGCCGTACTCGTCCTTCGCCCCCTTCCGCGACACGCCCTTGCCAGTCGCCGGGTCCACCCGGTTCGAGCCCCTCCCCGAAGAGCCCCCGCCCGTGCGCCCGTTCTCCTTGGTTACGCCCCCGTGAAGGTCCGTCCCGGCGACCGCCCGTGTGTCCCCCGTCGCCGCCGCGATCGCCCACCACCCCACCGGCTCGCCCGCGGCGCCGCGCGGGATGATCAGCGTCTCCCCCGCCGCCAGCGCCGCCCCCAGCCGCGCCGCCGCGTCAGCGTCCAGGTTCAACGGCCCGGCCGCCGCCGCCCCGTCCGCGGGCCGCACTGCCACCGCGCCCCGCTCGCCCACCGCGGCGCTCGTTGACGTCACGCGGGCCGTCCCCTCGCTACCGCCCGCCGCCGCCGCGTACGCCACGACCTCGTGCTCCAGCGCGCCCGCCAGAACTCCGTACCACACCTTCCGCCGCGCCACCTCGCCCGCCGCCGCCGGGTTCTGCGCCACGCCGCGCACCACGTCCCGCCGCAGGTCGATCTCGGTCTCCAGGTCGTAAGCGTCCGCCCGCCCCGCCGTCGCCCGGCCTGAGAACGCGAACAGCAGCACCCGCGGCGTGTCCAGGTAGAACCGCACGTCCGCCCGGTCGTTCAGCGCCGGGATCAGCGCGTGCTCCGCCCACAACACGCACGCCTGGTTCTGCACCGCCAGCAGCCAGAGTTGCTCCGCCAGGTCCGGCTCGGCCGCGGGCTTCGCCGCCGCCGCCCCGGCATCCCCCTTCGCCGCCGGCCGCGTCGCCTCCGCGATCGCCTTCACCGCACCCGCATACCCGGCCAGGTCGTGCGGCCCCGCGCTGAACCAGATGTTCCGAATCGTCTGCGCCTCAACAACCCCACCGGCGTCCCGCGCCAGCGGCCGAAGCTTTGCCGCATCGGGCGCCGCCGCCTTCCGCCATGCCGCCCCCGCCCGGTCCACCAGCACCCGCGTCGTCTTCTCCGCCCGTCCGCCCGGGAACGTAAGCTCCACCTCCAGCACCTCCGCCACGAACACGGGACCGGCCGCCCCCGCCTTCGGCTCGTCGTCGTCGCGGCCCAGCGCGCCGATCGCGTCCCCCAAGCCGCCGCCCGATTTCGCCGCCTTCGCGCCGTCGTCGAACGTCACCGGCTTTCCCCCCGTCACCTCCCCGTCCACCCACAGGGTCGGCCGCGCCGAATCCGCCCCCTTGCCGCTCATCGCCTGCCCCAGCCCGCGCAACGCGGAAGGCCCCACGTGAAACAGGAACACGTGCTTGTCCAGAAGTTCCACGACGGGCTGCGTCACCTCCAGCACCGTCTCCCGCCGCAGCGTGCCCGCCTCCAGCGTCTCCACGATCACCCGGATCGTCGCCCGCTGGTGGGCGTCGGCCGGAAGCGTCTCCAGCGTCTCGTCAACCGCGCAGTACCGCTTTCCGACCGTCGCGTCCGCAAACGCCGAGTCCAGGTCCACCCACGCATCCCCGCGCCGCGCCTGCACCCACACATGCGGCACGATCTCCGCGACCAGATCGTCCCGCCCCACACCCTTCGTCGGTGCCGGGAACTTCCCGCCCAGCGCCGCGTGGATCGTCGCATAGTCCCGCACCGCCCGGGCGCGCAGTTGCCCGGCGAACCCCGCCGCCGCCCGGTGTACCGCCCCCGCCGGCCCCTTCTCAAACATCCGCTCGAACAGCACCCCCGCCTGCTCCGCCGACAGCCGCCCGCGCGCAAACCGCGTCGGCACCCCCTTCGCCTTCAACATCTCCACCAGCAACAGCGCCCGGTCCGGCCCGTTGGCCGCCCGCGCGCGGTACGCCCCGGCCGCCCCCCGCAACACGCCCGCGTACGCCTCGTAACGGACGTGGTCCCGCACGTATTCGAAGGCTGGCTCGATGCCCGCCCCCAGCGCCGCCGCGCGCAGCGCCGGGTCGTACTCGATCGCCGGGAGCCCCCGCGCCATCTCCGCTGCCCGCGCCGCCAGCCCGTCAACGACCGCCGCACCCTGGACATCGGCCGCCGCCAGCTTCGCGGCCGCCGCCTCCCGTAGCTCCGCGTCCCCCGGCACGCCAAACCCCGCCGCCCCCACGGCCCCGCGTGAAGCGCCCGAACCACAAACCAACAACGCGACCAGCGCCGCCCGCGCGAACGACAGCGGACCCGACATGGGAAGCCTTTCCACGTCAGGCGGGCCCCGGCAGGCCCAAAGGACCACCCGTCCGAAAGTCCACCCTGACGTCACATCAAGAGAGAGAACCCGACACGCGGCGCAGTGCCGACACACCCGCCGCAAGACCGTGCCGCCGCGTTCTACGCCCGCAGGCCCGCCACCGTCAACGCCATTCTCCCCGGCGGCCGCCCCGTTCAGGCCCATCCGCGCCGCACAATGACGAATCCGCCGGCCTCTGCTACACTCCCGCCCCTTGGCAGCAGCGATCGAGGACGACCCCATATGGCAAGCATTTCCGACTTCCCGGCCCGTGGCAGGGTGACCAGCATCAACGGCGGCACGCTCGTGTTCGCCCCGCTCAACACGAACTACGAGCTGCACCTCGCGATCGACGGCCCCGCCCCGGCGGCCGGGCCGGCGCGGGTCGAGGGGCTGGTGCGCCTCGTCGGCCGGAAGGTCTGGACGATGCCGAGCGGCGGCAACTACATCACGCCGATCTTCGGCATGCCGCGCGTCGTCCAGGGGCGGATCAAGCACATCGACCAGGGGCAGATGGTCCTTCAGGCCGGCACGCACGTGATCGTCGAACTGCCCAGGGACGACGATGCGTACGCCCTGGTGAACGGCCCCCTCCAGGCCGGCACGCTGGTGAACGTCACGATCCTGCCGGGGGGGAAGTTCTCGGCCGTCCCTGCCACCGCGACGGCGTAACGCATCGATTTTTCGTGGACACGGCGGCCGCGCGTGGGTAAAGGTGCGCGCATGAACCTCCCGCGCACCCTGCTGGCGGCGATCCTGCTTTCGTTGTCCCTCGGCGACGTAATCGCCGCGCGCGGGGCGGGCTTGTCCAACGACGCCTACCGCGTCGAGGTTCGCGACGACGGCTCGATCGACGTTGCCGCCAAGGACGGCCCGACCCGCACGTTCCGCGCCGCGTTCACCATCCTCCACCGCGTGGGCGACCCCGGCATCGCCCACGCGCTGCGGCCGGAGATCAACTACCGCATCCCGCGCTGGCGCTCGGCCGCGAAGGAGCGGCTCGGGCAGCCGACCTGGAACCACTTCGAGTCGGGCCACAACCTCGTCCTGGCCGCCACCGGCGCGAAGATCGAGGGCGGTAAGGTCATCTGGGCCTTTCCGGAGAACGAGGTCGGGACCCTGCACGCGTCGGTCGCGCTCCCTGCCGGGGCGGCCGAGCCGCTCATCGCGCTGGAGTTCAAGCCAGCGAAGGACGGGTACTACTCCGTCGGCTACACCGGCGCGCCGGAGACGCCGCCCGGCGAGGCGGAGTTCGTCTGGCAGCCGCACATCTGGCAGGAGAAACGGTTCCCGACGCTGCCGTTCCTCTCGAGCGAAATCATGTGCTCGCTCCCGGCCACGCTCGTCACGAGCAAGGGCGCGAGCGTCGCCGTCGTCATCGACCCGGCCGAGGTCCCGTTCCGCGTGCCGACCGATACCAACGCCCGCTTCGGCGTGCTCCTGCGCAACGCCGCGGGCAACGCCCAGCCGATGGCGTTCGCGCCGGTCATGGGGCTGCCGGAGTCGAAGATGGCGGCCGGGGCCGCGTTCGGGTTCCGCCTGCGGCTGAGCGTGCGCGGCGGTGACTGGTACGAATCGTTCCGGCACCTGGCGACGACCCTCTACCGCTACCGCGACGTCCGCGAGAACGCCGAGGGGACGCTCAACGACACGCTCGACAACATGATCGATTTCGCGATGCACTCGAAGTACGCCGGGTGGGACGAGGAGCTGAAGGGCTTCGACTACACGACCGACGTGCGCGACACCGTCAAGGTGGTTTCGGCTTTGCACCCGCTGTCGCTGGCCGTGATCCGCGACGATGAGGAGATCTTCCGCAAGCGCGCCCTGCCGATCGCCGAGTTTCTGCTGTCGCGCGAGAAGTTTCTCTACGCCAGGCGCGAGGGCATCACCGGGCAGAACCCGTCGCACAAGATGGCCGGACCGGGGGCCGAGACGTTTGAGTGGGCGTCACTGTTCCAGTTCACGCAGGGGCGGTGCGCCGCGTTCGCCGGGGCCGCCCGCGAGCGCCACCGCAACCCGCGGGCGCTCAACCTCGACACGGTGCACAGCGACTCGCGGTGGGTGGACGACCTGGCCCTCTACCGCCTGACCGGCGAGCGCCGCCACCTCGACGCCGCCCGCACCGGCGCGGATGCGTACGTCGCCCGCCGCATCGACTCACCGCAGGCGGACTTCAAGGCGTCGAACCTGCCGGGGAGCGGGCAGTTCTGGAGCGACTTTGCGCCGCGCTGGATGCAGTTGCTCGAGCTGTTCGAGGAGACCGGCGACCGCCGCTACCTCGACGCGGCCGTGAAAGGCGCGCGCCTCTACGCCGCCTACTGCTACGTGAGCCCGCCGATCCCCGACGGCGACGTAACCGTGAACAAGGGCGGCAAGGCCTACAGCAAGCACAAGACGCTGCCGATCGAGGAGGCGACCGTTCCGGCGTGGTGGGTATCGCAGGTCGGCCTGACGCCTGAAGCGTCCAACACCTACGTTGACAACACGGGCGTCTTCCTCACCCACTACGCTGCCTGGATGCTCCGTCTCGCCCACCACGCCGACGACGACTTCCTCCGCACCACCGCGCGAAGCGCCGTCGTCGGCCGCTACCTCAACTACCCCGGCTACGACATCAACTACGCGTTCACCACCGTGTACATGAAGGCCGACTACCCGACGAAGGAGGGCGACCCGTACCACCGCTACAACCAGCTCTACCTCAACCACGTCTGGCCGCACATCGCGCTGCTCACGGATTATCTGATCTCCGACGCCGTCGCCAAATCCAAGGGAGAGATCGATTTTCCCTCGCGCTACGCCCAGGGCTACGTCTACCTCCAGAGCAAGGTCTACGGCGACCGCCCCGGCA
>Ga0105047_10008375_pt1 | contig 17218 bp, 16 predicted proteins | sample MAT04_FD_78384 | JGI IMG/M metagenome (GOLD analysis project Ga0105047, IMG submission 78384) | Freshwater microbial communities from Lake Fryxell liftoff mats and glacier meltwater in Antarctica - MAT-04 (megahit assembly) | ecosystem: Environmental > Aquatic > Freshwater > Ice > Liftoff...
GCCGGTTCCCCGCTAAAAAAACGGCGCAACTCCTCCACCGCCATCTCCCCCATCCGCCCACAATCCGCAATACAGCCGGCCAGATGCGGCGTCACCACCACATTCGGCAGCCGGCGCAAAGGGCTATCCAACGCCGGCGGCTCCGGGTCCGTGACATCCAAAAAAGCAAACAGCCGCCCCTTCGCCAATTCATCGATCAGCGCCTGCTCGTCGATCAGCGCCCCGCGCGCCGTGTTGATAATGACGGCGTCGTCCCGCATCGCCGCCAACAACGCACGCGACAGCAAATGGTGCGTGTCCGCCTTCGCCGGCGCATGCAGCGACACAATGTCCGCCCGCCGCACCAGTTCGGGTAGTTCGGCTTTCATCACGCCCAGCCGGCCCGCTTCCTCCTCACTCACAAACGGATCGTACAGCAACACACGCGCCTGGAAGGGACGCAGCAACTCGATCACCGCACGCCCCACATTGCCCGCGCCAATCAGCCCTACCACGCTGCTGTGCAGCTCGCGCGCCGGCCACGCCGGGCTAGCGCGCCACCCCCCCTCACGCACATGCTGGCCCAGCGGCCAGATGCGTTTGGCCGCCACAATCATCAACCCCATCGTGGTCTCCGCCACATCGCGCGCCAGCGCCGCCGCCGCGCTCGTCACGTGTAACTTGCGCTGCCAGACCGCCTCGCTCACAAATCGCTGGACGCTCCCCCCCATATGCGCCATCGCGCGCAGCCGCGGCGCCGCCGCCAGCACATCGCCATCCAGCGCCGCAACATCCCAACTGGTAATGCACCCATCGGCTTCCGCCAACAGCGCGATCAAGTCGCCCTTGCCGGCCGGCTCTGCCCCCGTATGGTGGATCACCTCTGCAAACGCGCCCAGAGCCTCCCACGCTGCCGCATTGAACATCCGCGCATAGTTGGCCTGGCCAATCGTGACCGCAATCACCGGTCTATTCATCGCTTACCCCTTGATATTCGCCCGCTTGAACAGTCGTGCACAAGCCGCGCGCGCTTCGGCCAACAGTGCCGCTTCATCCACCACCAGCACGCGTTTGCCGCGCATCAGAATGCGCCCATCCACCATCACCGTATCGACGCTTCCGCTGCTGACGTTATACACCAGCGCTGACGGCACCCGATGCACCGGCATCGCAAACGGCGTGTCCAAATCTACCAGCACGATGTCAGCCTGCTTGCCCACCTCCAACGACCCAATCTGGCTGGGCTGGCCAAACGCCATCGCCCCCCCACGACAAGCCATCCACAGCACATCCTCCGGCAGCACCGCCATCGCATCTAGCGTACTCACCTTGGCCGACAGCGCCGTGGTCTTGAGCACCTCGAGCATGTCCTGGCTATTGTTGCTGCCCGGGCCATCGGTCGCCAACGCCACGGCGATGCCCCGTCGCCGCATCTCCGGCACGCGCGCCATCCCAGAGGCCAGATACATATTCGCCACCGGGCAATGCACGACCACCGCCTGATGCGCCGCCACCAGGTCCAGCTCATGGTCGTCCAGCCACACGCTGTGCACCAGTTGCACATCCGGCCCCAGTGTCCCCAGGTGCGCCAGCCACTCCACATGCCGTTGCCCGCGCAGCGCAATGTTCATCTCCACTTCCTTGCGCGTCTCGGCCACGTGGATCATCGTCCCCACACCCCACGCCTGCGCCATCGCATATGCGCGCCGCATGGTCTCATCCGAACACCCCCAGGGAATCAGCGGCCCAAACTCAATCCGGATGCGCCCATTCTCCCGCCCATGCCACGTCTCATGCAGGCGTGTCATCTCGCTGAAGATGCGTTCCGGCGTCTCCATGAAAGCTGGGTGATACCCCATATCGGTCCACCCGCGCGCCAGCAGCAGCCGCACGCCCGTCTCTGCGGCGGCGCGGCAAACCCCATCGTCGTTGCCCGTGTCGGTATGAATATACTGATGATCGGTCACCGCGGTGGCGCCGCCACGAATATTCTCCACCAACCCAAGCATCGCCGCCAGATACGCCTCTTCTTCGCTCAATACCTGCGCCACCGGCCAGATCGCGGCCGCCAACCAGTCGAGCAGCGGCTTGTCGTCCGCCAACCCACGCAGAAAGGTCTGGAACAAATGGGTATGCGCATTGACCATCCCCGGCATCACCGCCATGCGCGTGGCGTCGATCACCGTATCCGCCCCCGCACGCAACTCTTCCGGCGCCGCCCCCGCGCCAATCGCCTGGATCCGATCATCCTGCACCAGCACATACCCCGGCTCATGCAGGTGATTGGCGTCATCCATCGTCAGCACGGCGCCCCGCTCAATCAAAATGGTGTTCATTCGCCATCCCTATCTGTGAAGGGCTCGAAATCAACTCGAATGTGCCCACGAAAATCTGGCTAAAGTATATCCTGCTCTGGAGTATTCCCAAAGGAACCATACTTTGCAGTACAATGCATACATACGCTTGCCGATTGTCCCGGTCGCTACCGGATAGGAGAACGCCCATTGGCCAAAATCAACACCGAACCGCTCAGTGGCATGCGCGACTTCCTGCCGCTCGATGTGCTGCGCCGCGAGTATGTGATCGACATCATCAAGCGCGTCTATCAAAGCTATGGCTTTGAGCCACTCGAAACGCCCACGATGGAACGCCTCAGCACCCTGCTGGGTAAGTACGGCGACGAAGGCGACCAGCTCATCTTCCGCGTCCTCAAACGCGGCGACAAACTGGACAAAGCCCTGCTCGATCACCCGACGGAAAACTCGGTGGCCGACGCTGGCCTTCGCTACGATCTGACCGTGCCCCTGGCGCGCGTCGTCGCCGAATACCGCAGCAAGCTGCCGCGCTTCTTCAAGCGCTACCAGATCCAGACGGTCTATCGCGCCGACCGCCCCGCCAAGAACCGCTTCCGCGAGATCTGCCAGTGCGACGTGGACATTATCGGCTCGAAAAGCCTGACCGTCGAGGCCGAGGTGCTGGCTGCCGGCGCCCAGGTACTGCAGGAATTGGGCTTCCTGGGCCGCGCGAGCTTTACCCTGCGCCTCAATCACCGCGGCATCCTGCGCGGGCTTATGGAAGTCGTGGGCGTGCCCGCCGCTCTGGAAGGCGACGCCATCGTCGCCATCGACAAACTCGACAAGATCGGCCTTGACGGCGTACGCAAGGAGTTGGAAGCCCGCGGCATCGCGCCGGATGCCGTCGCCATGTTGCTCACCACCTTGCAGGCCGCACCCACCGCTGACGATGCCATGCTGGCGTGGCTGTCCGACCTGCTGGAATCCTCCGCACTCGGCAGCCGCGGCGTGGCGGAGATCAAGCAGGTGCTCGCCTACAGTGTGGACGGCCCCGCTGCCCAACACCTGCGCGTCGACCCCTTCCTGGCGCGCGGCCTCAGCTACTACACTGGCCCCATCTTCGAGATCGAGTTTCCGGGCTTCAGCGGCTCCGGCGGTGGCGGCGGTCGCTACGACGACCTGATCGGCATGTTCTCGGGCCAGACCATCCCAGCTTGCGGCTTCTCCCTGGGCCTGGATCGCATCCTGCTCATGTTGGAGGAACGCGCCATGTTCCCCCAACGCCTGGCCGGGCAACCACAGGTGCTGGTCACTCAGTTTGATGACACCACCGCCAGCGCCAGCCTCCGCCTCGCCGCCAGCCTGCGCCAGGCCGGCTACCGCGTCGACCTCTATCCCGACCAAGATCGCTATGGCAAACAATTCAAATATGCGGAGGAACGTGGCATCCGCTTCGCCGCCCTCGTCAGCCCACGCGAGCTGGCAGCCAACGTCGCCGCCGTCAAGGATCTGGTCACCGGCGAGCAAGTCGACGTAGCCGCCACGGAACTCATCACTTGGTTGAAAGACCGCTTATAGGCCCGGCAATGCAGACCAAACCATGAGCCAACCCGCTCAAGCAGACCAAGAACGTCGCGGTGACGTCAGCACGATTGCCGACGCCCACGCGGTTCTGGCCGGCGATAGTAAAAAAAACTGGTTTGCGCGACTGCTCCCGTTTATGGGGCCAGCCTTCATTGCCAGCGTGGCCTACATGGACCCCGGCAACTTCGCCACCAACATCCAGGGCGGCGCCCAGTACGGCTACATGCTGCTCTGGGTGATCGTGGCCAGCAACATCATGGCCATGCTGCTGCAAACGCTCTCTGCCAAGCTTGGCATCGCCACCGGCAACAACCTGGCCGACCTCTGCCGCCTCCATTTCCGGCGCCCCGTCGTCTTGGGGATGTGGGTGGTGATGGAAATAGTGGCCATGGCCACCGACCTGGCCGAGTTCCTCGGTGCGGCCTTGGGCTTCTATTTGCTCTTTGGCATGCCCCTCTGGATGGCCGGTCTCCTCACGGCTGTCGTCACCTTCCTCATTCTCGGCCTGGAACGCTATGGCTTCCGCCCCCTGGAAATTGTCATCAGCCTGCTGATCGGCATCGTTGCCATCAGCTACCTGCTCGAAACCATCCTCGACCAACCCGACTGGCGCAGCGTTTTCTTTCACGCCGTCGTGCCGCAACTTGCCGGCCCCGAAAGCGTGCTGCTGGCCTCGGCGATCTTGGGCGCCACCGTGATGCCGCACGCCATCTATCTGCATTCTGCCCTCACGCAGCAACGCATCGTGGTCAAAGAGCCGGCCATGTTGCGCCGGCTCTATCGCTTCGAGATCATCGACGTGGCGATCGCTATGGGGCTGGCCAGCCTGGTCAATATGGCCATGCTCATCATGGCCGCCGCCACCTTCTACAACACCGGCATGGACACCGTCGGCAGCATCGAACAAGCCTATCTCACGCTCGAACCGCTGCTAGGCCCCGCCGCCAGTTCCATCTTTGCGATTTCGCTGCTGGCCTCCGGCCTCTCTTCCGCCGCCGTCGGCACCATGTCCGGTCAAGTCATCATGCAGGGCTTTCTCAATCGCCACATCACTCCCTGGCTGCGTCGCTTGATCACCATGCTGCCCTCGTTGATTGTGATCGCAATTGGTTTCGACGTAACCCGGACGCTGGTCATCAGCCAGGTCATTCTCAGCTTTGGGTTGCCCTTTGCAATCGTCCCGCTCATCATCTTTACGCGTCGACGCGACATTATGGGCGACTTGGTCAACAGCCGGCGCACGACGATTGCCGCCATTCTGGTAGCCGTCCTGGTCATCGCCCTCAACGCATATCTATTATTCAAGCTTTTTACGGGAGTTTGAGCCATGTTCAAACACCTATTGGTGCCATTGGACGGATCGAATCTTGCCGCCACGGTGTTGTCGGCGGCAGTCTATGTGGCGCAGATCACCGGCGCCACCGTGACGTTACTCCATGTGATCGAGCATAACCCGCCCCAGGCAGTGCATGGCGAACGCCACCTGACCACGGTCGACGAAGCGCGTCGCTACCTGGCGACGATCGCAGCCACCTTGCCGCCGTCGATCACCGTCAAACAACACGTCCACCCCAACGAGGAAGATGATGTGGCACGCAGCATCGTGGTGCACGCCCGCGAGTTCGGCGTCGACCTGATTGTGATGTGCACGCACGGCCGCAGCAACCTGCGCCGTTGGCTCTCCGGCAGTATTGCCCAAAAGGTGATTGCCTTGGGCCACACCCCCGTCCTGCTCATCCGGCCGCCGCTCACCGATGCCTCTGCCTACCTCTGCCAACGCATCCTGGTGCCCTTGGATGGCGATCCTGCCCATGAGGCCGGCCTCACCATGGCGATCGAAGTCGCCCAAACCTGCCACGCTTCCCTACACCTGATCATGGTCGTCCCAACCCCCCATACCTTGACCGGCGACGGCGTAGCCACGGCGCGCCTGCTGCCCGCCACCACCGCCGAGGCCCTCAACATGCTGCGCATAAGCGCCGCCTCCTATTTGCAAGGCCAAGAGGCACGCCTGACCGCCGTAGGCCTCCCCGTCACCACCGAAGTCCTGCGCGGCGACCCCGCCACGGCCATTGCCCAGGCCGCCAATACCGCCAACGCCAACCTGATCGTCATGGCCACCCACGCCAAGACCCATCTCGACGCCTTCTGGTCCGGCAGCGTCGCCCCCAAAGTCACCAGCCGCGCGCGCCTCCCCCTCCTCCTCGTTCCCGTGCCCAGCACCAAACCCGTGGAATAAGGCGTTGACGCCCGTTGTGGCTTGGTCTGGCACGTTCACGCCCCATGGGCCAACTGCGCGCTACCGCAGCGCAATACGCCGCGGTAGTCGCCACCCCACAAGAGGCCGATTTCGCCATTGTGCGCCTGCAGACGCCCTGGATTCCGATAGAGACGAAGAATCCCTTTGCCCGTGGTTTTCATCACGGCGACTTGGATTTCAAAGGCGAAGCCAAAGCCGAATCAAGCCCAGCGACCGCTCTGCCTGAAAAGTGTCCAACGATTCAATGGAGAATTGCTGGTTCATTGGCCAGGGCTTTGCCGCACCCCTGTTTCAGTGCTACACTATCACGTAACCGGCGGAATGCAGCCGGCTTGGCTTGGCGCGGTGCTGTGCGGTCAACCGCCGGCGCCGTTCGCCCCTCGGTTCTCGTAATTCGCCATGTCCACCGCACTCTACCGCAAGTGGCGCAGCCAAAACTTCAACGAGGTCATCGGGCAGGAACATGTCACGCAGACGCTGCGTAACGCCCTGCGCGAAGGGCGCGTCGCCCATGCCTACCTCTTCTCGGGACCACGTGGCACCGGCAAGACATCGACGGCCCGCATCCTGGCCAAAGCGCTCAACTGCACGGCGCCGGAAGATGAGCGCCCCTGTGATCGCTGCCCCACCTGCATCGCCATCACCGAAGGACGCATGATCGACCTGATCGAGATCGACGCCGCCTCCAACAACAGCGTCGATGACATCCGCGAACTGCGCGATAAGGTCGGCTTCCGCCCCAGTGAAGGGCGCTACAAGATCTATATCATCGATGAAGTCCATATGCTCAGCAACAGCGCCTTCAATGCCCTGCTGAAGACGCTGGAAGAACCGCCCCCCCACACACGCTTTGTCCTGGCCACGACCGAACCGCACAAGATCCCGGCCACTGTGCTGAGCCGCTGCCAACGCTTCGACTTCCGCCGCATCCCAGCGCCGGAGATCGTCGGCCATCTGCAACACATCGTGGCGCAAGAAGGCTTCGCCGCCGAAGCGGACGCGCTCCTCGCCATTGCGCGCAGTGCACAGGGGTGCATGCGCGACGCCATCAGCTTACTGGACCAGATGCTCAGTTATGGCTCCGAGCATGTGACGCTGGCCCAGGTTCAGCAAGTGCTGGGCGCCGTCAACGCCCAGGCCGTGGCAGAACTGGCCAGCCTGTTGGCCAGCAAGGATCTGGGACGCGGTCTGGCGCTGATCCACAAACAGGTGACCAACGGCGCCAGCCTCAATGAGTTCTGCCAGCAGGTCGTCGAACACCTGCGCGGCGTCATGGTGCTGCAAATGACCGGCGACGCCAGCCTGCTGGACGACCTACCGGGCGAGTCGATCCGCCAGTTGCAGGCGCAAGCCAAAGAATTGACGTTGCCCGTCACGCTCTATGCCATCAAACGCTTCAGCGAGGCGATCCCGGAGTTGAAGGGCGGCTACCAACCCCAACTGCCGCTCGAGTTGGCCTTTATCGAAGCGGTGCAAGGCGGCCCGGTGGCGCCCGTCATTGTGCAACAGGTGGTGCAGCAGATCATCCAGGCGCCGGCCGGCGCGCTTGGCGCCCCAGCCGCCGAAAGCGCTAAGCCCGGCGACAAGTCCACACCGTCCACACCCAAGCCCGCCGACCGCGAACCCGCCAAGTCGGAGCCGGCTGTGCTCGATGCCGAAGCGGCGCGGCGGCTGTGGGCGCGCTGGAAGGAGTTTCTGGCCGTAGTAAAAACCCAGTGCGGCTTGCAAGTCAATGCCGCGTTGCAGGCGGTGCGCGACGTGGCGGTCAGCGACCAGGCGGTAGCCTTTGCTTTTGGCACCAACGAGTTCTCGCGCAATATGGTGGCCAAGCCGGAAATCCTGCCCGGGGTGATTGCGGTGCTCTCTTCGTTCTTGGGTCGCGAAGCGGTGCTGGAGTGCCAGATGGGCGAAAAGGCCATCCTGACCGGTCGCCTGGTGGGCGTCAGTGATACGCCGGTCAGTGGCCCCGATCCGTTGGTCGAGTTTGCGGTCAGTGACCTGGGCGCACAAGTAATCGAAGATTGATGATGCGCAATCGCAATTCTTCCCCTTGTCGATAAACAGGGGCATTCTGCCCAATCTTGGTGACATTTGACCCATGACCCTTAGTGTAAAAAAGGATATAAACACATGAGCAAGAAACGAGGCTTCAATCCACCAGCCGGTGCGCGTGGCATGCCAGGCGTGAGCGGCGGCATGGGTGGCCTGATGTCGCAGGTGCAGAAGTTGCAGGACGAGATGGCCAAGGCCCAGGAAGCGCTGGGCCAGGAAGAGTTGACCGTGACCGCCGGCGGCGGCGCCGTGACGATCGTGGTGACCGGCCATCGTGAGTTTCGGGCTTTGACCATCAAGCCAGAGGTTATCGACCCGGACGATATCGAAATGCTCCAGGACTTATTGCTGGCCGCCGTCAACGACGCCCTCGAACAGGTCAAAAAGCTGGAAGATGACCGTATGGGCGCCCTGACGGGTGGCATGGGATTGCCGCCAGGACTATTCTGACCAGAAGGACAGCAGGGGTAGGGTTTTCTGACCCTACTCCTTTACTCTTGATATGATGCAACCACTCGCTGAGCCAGTCTCCAATCTGATCGACGCCCTCTGTAAGCTGCCAGGCATTGGGCCAAAGACCGCGACACGCCTCACCTATTTCTTGCTGCGCAGCGATGAGGCGATTGCGCTTGACCTGGCACGCGCCCTGGAAAACTTGAAGGCACTCACGCTCTTCTGCCATGAGTGCCACAACATTGCCGACAGCGACCCCTGCGCCATCTGCGCCAGCATTCAACGCGACCACAGTCTGATCTGCGTCGTCGAAGAGCCGCTGGACGTGCAGGCGGTCGAGCGCACGCGTGAATACAACGGCGTCTATCATGTGCTGCACGGCGCAATCTCGCCCGTCGAAGGCGTGGGACCAGAAGACCTAAAGATCGGCGAGCTGCTGCGGCGCATCCAGGGCAGCGAGTCCGCCGATGGAACCGGCGAGCATGACGGCGTGCCGCGCGCACCGGTGAAAGAACTATTGCTGGCCACCAATCCCAATCTGGAAGGCGAGGCCACCGCTATGTATATTGCGCGCCTCATCAAACCGCTGGGGATTCGGGTCACGCGCCTGGCGCGTGGGTTGCCCATGGGCGGCGATTTGGAATACGCCGACGAAGTAACGCTTGGACGCGCCCTGACGGGACGGAGCGAAATGTAGCGGCGAACGATTTCGCTGCGCCGTTAGCAAACGACCGACCAAAACAGGTTTCATTTATGGCATAACTGGCTATGTCATTCAAAAAAAAGGTAGACTCAAATGGTTGATTCAGCTTCCAACAAGCTAGAAACGCTCAAAAAACATTGGCGGGAGACCGCCCTTCTCCCCCAACTCAAAAAGAACCCGGAACGACAGGCACGCTTCACGACCAGCAGCGACGACGTCGAAGTGGATGCCGTCTATGTGCCCGCCGACGGCGACGCCGGTGTCTATTTGGACAAGCTCGGCTTTCCCGGCGAGTACCCCTTCACGCGCGGCGTGCAGTCCAATATGTACCGAGGCCGCTTCTGGACGATGCGCCAGTACGCCGGCTTCGGCAACGCCAAGGAAAGCAACGAGCGCTATAAGTTCTTGATCGCCCAAGGCCAGACCGGCCTCTCCGTCGCCTTTGACCTGCCCACACAGATCGGGTACGACGCCGACCATACCTTCGCCGAGGGGGAAGTGGGCAAGGTAGGCGTCTCCATTTCCAGCCTGCTCGATATGCAGGCGCTGCTCGACGGCATCCCCCTCGACAAGGTCAGTATCAGCATGACCATCAACGCGCCGGCGGCGGTGCTGCTGGCGATGGTCATCGCCGTGGGCAAACAGCAAGGGGTGCCTGCCAACCAACTGCGCGGCACCATCCAGAACGATATCCTCAAGGAGTACATCGCACGCGGCACCTATATCTTCCCGCCGGCGCCCTCCATGCGGCTGATCACCGATATCTTCCGCTACTGCGCGGCTGAAGTGCCTAAGTGGAACACCATCTCGATCAGCGGCTATCACATCCGCGAGGCGGGCAGCACCGCCGCCCAAGAAGTGGCCTTCACATTGGCCAATGGCATTGAATACGCCAAGGCCGCGATCACCGCCGGATTGGATGTGGACGACTTCGCCGGCCAGTTGAGCTTCTTCTTCAACGCCCACAACAACTTCCTGGAAGAAGTGGCCAAGTTCCGCGCCGCGCGCCGCATGTGGGCCAAGATCATGCGCGACCGCTTCCAGGCCAAAGACTCGCGCAGTTGGCGTCTGCGTTTCCACACCCAAACCGCCGGCAGCACGCTCACCGCCCAACAGCCGGACAACAATATCGTGCGCGTCACGATCCAGGCGCTGTCGGCCGTGCTCGGCGGCACGCAAAGCCTGCACACCAACAGCAAGGACGAGGCGCTGGCGCTGCCTACACAGAAATCCGTCGAAATTGCCCTGCGCACCCAGCAAATCGTCGCCTACGAGAGCGGCGTGGCCGATACCGTCGACCCGCTGGGTGGATCCTATTACGTGGAATGGCTGACCGATGAGATCGAGCGCCAGGCGAGCGAATACATTGCCAAGATCGACGAGTTGGGCGGCGCGCTCAAAGCCGTCGAAGAAGGCTTCATCAATCGCGAGATTCAAGACGCCGCCTACCACACCCAGCGCGTGATCGAAAAGGGCGACCAGGTGGTGGTCGGCGTCAACCGCTTCCAGACTGACGAACACAGCACTGGCGAACTGCTACGCGTGAACGAGAGTGTGCGCACCAACCAGATGGCGGCGCTGCGCACGCTGCGCGCCGCGCGCGACAACGCCGCCGTGCAAACGGTGCTGGCCAAGATCGCCGCCGCCGCCAGCGACCCGCAGGCATCGCTCATGCCGCTCTTCGTGGATGCCGTGGAGTTGAACGCCACGCTTGGCGAAATCTGTGACACCCTGCGCGGCGTCTTTGGGGAATATACACCGGAAAGTTGGGTATGACGATCATGTTTATGCGCATGGACCACGTGGGAATCATCGTCAGCGATATCGATGCCACCCTCAAAACCTATTGTGACCAACTAGGCTTCCAACTGGTGCAGCGGGTGGAGATACCCGAGCAGAAGGTGGTCGCCGCCTTCCTGGATGCCGGCAACAGCACGATCGAGTTGATCTCACCCACGGACACCGAAAGCGGCACAGCCAAGTTCTTGGCCAACCGCGGCGAGGGCACCCACCACATCTGCTACGAGGTGGCTGACATCGAAGCCGCCCTCGCCGAGCTGAAAGCCCAGGGGGTGCGCCTCATCGACGAGCAACCGCGTCATGGTGTGCATGGGCTGGTGGCCTTTGTCCACCCCAAGGCAACCAACGGCATGATGATCGAATTGCTGCAAAAGAGCCACTGATCGGCCCGGTTGCCCAAAACCCATCAAGAGATTGGGAGATTGCAACCTCTCCCAATCTCTTTTCTGTTGTACAATACGGCACATGAATGAACTATTAACTGTGGAAGCCGGCTATGCCGCCCTGAGAACTGTGATCGACCCGGAGTTGTACCAGAACATTGTGGACATTGGCCTGGTCTACGGTGTCGACGTGGCGCCGGGCAACCAGGTGCTCGTCACGATGACCCTCACCACCCCCCACTGCCCGATGGGGCCGCAGATTCTGGAAAATGTCGACAAGGCTCTGCGCGAAGCCGGCGCGACCTTTGTGGATGTCAAAATCGTCTGGGAGCCGATGTGGACCCCGGCCATGATGACGGATGACCTGAAACGCCAGCTTGGCATCTTTGACGAATACGCCGAAGAAGAACTCGAGCCGGAGCCTGCGTGGACGCCGCCGCCGCCACCCAAGAAAAAGGGTCTGCTTGGCTGGTTGTTCAAGTAGCTCGCTGATTATTCTCATACTATCGCATGTCGCCACAACCATCTACGCATGATGCATAAACCAGCGATTTTTGCCCATCGCGGCGCACGCCATGTCGCGCCGGAAAACACCTTGCCTGCCTTCCAAGCCGCCCTCTCGATGGGCGTCGACGGCATCGAGTTGGATGTCCACGTGACCCGCGACGGGCAGCTTGTGGTCATCCACGATTTTGACGTGCGCACCACCACCGACGGCCACGGCCCCATCGCCGCCATGACGGCAGCCGAAGTCGCAGCGCTGGACGCTGGGCGCCATTTCAGCCCGACCTTTGCCGGCGCCCACATTCCGACACTGGCGGAGGTTTTCGACCTGGTCGGCAACCGCTGCGAGGTCAACGTCGAAATCAAAAGCCGCGACCCCTATGCGCGTGACGCCTCCGATGCGCTGGCGGCCTTCATCCAGCAACGATCCCTGTACGACCAGGTGATCGTGTCCAGCTTCAACCCGATCACGCTGATCAAGCTGCGCCACCTGGATGCCAAAATCGCCCTGGGCTTCCTGTTCGACGACGAACTGCCGGCCTTCTTCCGCTCAATATGGGCCGGCCCACCGATGCACCCTCAGGCGCAGCATCCTGAGCACAGGCTGATCGACGACGCCTTCATGGCGTGGGCGCACAAGCTCGGCTGCCGCGTCAATACATGGACGGTCAACACCGTGGACGAAGCGCAGCGTCTGGCCACGCTCGGCGTCGACGTCATCATGAGCGACCTGCCGGATCTGATCATGGCCGGTTTGCGCGGAGTAGATCATGGCTGAGCGACGCATTCGGGTGGTCGCCCTCGCTGTCATCCACCGCCCCAGCGACGGCGCCGTGTTGGCGATTCGATTCGGCCCAGATGATCAGAATCGAACCTATTACCGCCCCGCCGGCGGCGGTGTAGAATTTGGCGAACGTGCTGCCGACGCCGTACAGCGCGAAATGCTGGAAGAGTTGGGCCAGCGCGTGCGTGTCGATCGCCTCCTGGGCGTCGTCGAGAACATCTATGTCGCGGACGGCGAGCGCCACCATCAAATCATGTTCAACTGGCTGGTGCACTTTGCGGATGAAACCCTCTACGCGCAACCAGAGTTTCACATCCACGAAGACAATGGCGAAGAATTTGACGCCTACTGGGTGCAGGTTGACGAACTTGCCCGGTTGGGCATCCCTTTCTATCCCGATGCGCTCGCTGATCTGATTCGGGCCATCTAGCCATGACCATCGCCACCGCACCGGGCAAGATCATCCTGCTCGGCGAACATGCCGTCGTCTATGGCCGCCCGGCCATTGCCGCGCCGGTCTGGCAGACCGTGGCCACGGCCACGATTACCGATCAGCCAACGGGCGCCGGCTGCATCATCGTGGTCCGCGACCTCGACCAGACCCTCAACCTGCGCACGGCCGCGCCCGACCAGCCGCTTGCCTTGGTGACCCGTCTGGCCCTGGCCGAGCTTGGCATCGACTGCATACCCGACTGGCGCATCGATCTGCACAGCACGATCCCGATCGCCAGCGGCCTGGGCAGCGGCGCCGCGCTCAGCACGGCGCTGGTGCGGGCACTCTTTGCCCACGCCGGTGGGCCAACCGATGCAGACACCGTCAGCCACATCGTCTTTGCCAGCGAACGCATCTACCACGGTACGCCGAGCGGCATCGACAACACCGTGATTGCACATGGCGTTCCCATCTGGTTTGTCAAGGGCCAGCAACCGGAGCCATTCACGCCGCCCGAACGTTTTCTCCTCGCCATCGCCGACAGCGGCATCCGCAGCCCCACCAAAGAGACCGTCGGCGACGTCCGTCGCGGTTGGCAGGCCAACCCATCACGCTACGAAGCCTGGTTCGACCAGATTGCCGCGCTCGTCCTGGCGAGCCGGCACGCCATCGAGACCAGCAACCTCCCCCGCCTGGGGACGTTGATGGATGAAAATCAGGCGATCTTGCAACGGCTCGGCGTCAGCGCAGCGCCCCTGGAGCGCATGATCACGGCAGCACGCGCCGCCGGTGCATTGGGCGCCAAACTAAGCGGGGGCGGACGCGGCGGCAACGTGATTGCCCTGGTCAACGACGACACCAGGGCAGCCGTAGCGCAAGCGCTCTTGTCAGCAGGCGCCTTGCGCGTGATCATGACCGCGAATTGCCCTGACAACCGGTAGCGCGCGAAGGTCTCTCTCCAAAAAGAAACGTCCGCAGCAAATTTGCTGCGGACGTTGTTGAAGGCAGAGGATCTAGCGCTTCTCAACAAAAGCCAGGTCCACATTGGTGTCGCCCAGCCGTTGTTCGAGCTTGGTGATGTCGCCAAAGTAGGCACGGTCGTACTCTTTGCCATCCACCGTACCCGTGAACAAATACTTGTTCGAATACGCGATGTAGACCAACATCCCGGTCTTGACATCGTGACAGGTGTACCCTTCCTGGGCAATCACCCAACCGTCCACCTCAGGAATCTCCTGTTCGTGCGGGCCGGAACAGAAAACCAGGACGCCGCGCTTGTCGTCGAGCGGAAAGACGCCGGCAGCCTCGCCCGGATTCTGGCCAATCCAATAGGAAGCCAGGAAATCCTTCTCGCCATCGCCGGTGCGATCTTTGCCCGTATACCGATCCACCTCAAACGTCCATACCTGATTGGCGCCACACGCAGGGTCGTCCCACTTGCCGGTCAATTCCACCGGCAAAAACTGCTGATCGGCTGGCCGTGTGACCTCCGCGCCGACTGTCGCCTTGCACGTCGTCTTGCCGGCAGTGTTGCACCGCTCGGCCGGCGTGGCACGACACGACCAATCCACATTCCAGGTTGCCGTCAAATCTTGGGGGAGCAAGGGCGGGCCGGTTGTCACAATCTTGATCTCACCCTTGCCGCCAATCTGCACCAGTTCGGCCGAAACCCACGCCGTCTGCACGCTGGTCGGGCCAGCCACAGCAACCGTGGTGTTCGTGACTGCAGCCGTGGCGGTCACGGGGATCGTTACAGAAAAGGCCGTCGTGCCGGTCAGGACGGTCGTCGCCGTAGTGGCGCTCGTGCTCGTCGCCGTCGCCGTAGCGGTGACGGTGGCCGTCGCGACCGCAACCGGTTCGGCCAGACCAACCTGGTACCAGCGTCCATCCTCGCTCTTGCCAATCACCAAGAACGATTCACCCGGATTGGCCTTGACCACAATGCCAAAGTTCGTGCCCGGCCCACTGCGCAGATTCACGCGGATGCCTTGCGTGGCAACCGTCGCATACTGCTCTACCGACTTATCGGCCGCAGCCGTTGGCTCAGCCGTCGGCGTCGCGACCTGATAGCTCGACAGCGGCTGGATCACACCCTCCAACGGACTCGCCGCAGCCGGTACAGCGGCCGACAATCCTTGAACCCCTGCTGACGAAGTGGCGCACCCCCCCAGCAAAGCGGTCGCCAAGACCAGCATAAGCAGAGAGGCAAGCCGAATAAAACGCGTTGCGCGGGTTGTATATACCTCAGTAACCACAGTCCACTTCCTCGCAATCCTATGGAATATGCCGTTATGTACTGTCGGGATGGCCCAAAACAACGCTAGTATAGCACTGTCATCGGCATAACCCGAAACAAGCAAGCGCAGTTGCGGCTCTCGCTTGCCTCAGCTAGGGTGCCAACAACACGGTTTCTAACAGCCCCATCTCATCCAACCCTTCGTAGGCATACATCCGAACCAGATGGTTGTTGTCGTTGAGGAGTGGATACAAAATGGCCGCCGCTTTCATCGTGGCGATCTTGCGCAGCGCGCCGGCCGCGCGCGTGCGCTCGCCTTGATGGGTGCTGGCCTTCAGAACGCGGCCCAACGCCCCCACCGCATCGTCACCACACTGCGCCAGACAATCGGCGGCGGCCTGCCGTACAAGCCCCTCGTCGTCGGCCAGCAACACCGCCACGGCATCCAATGCGGCCATCACCGCGCCCGGCGCCCGGGCATGCAAACAACTGAGGGCCAGCGCAGCCGCCGCACGCACACTGCCATCCTCATCGCTTAACCTGCGCCGCAACGTGGGCACGCAGGCCTCGCTCCCTGCCTGCGCTAACCCGCGCACGCCCCACCAACGCTCATCCATGTCGGTGTCATTTGCCATTTCGATCAACGGCGGTTCGTCAGCCGGGGTCAAGCGCAGCGCCCATCGCTCGGCATCGTCGTCGTCGCCGCGCGCCACGGCCGCCAGGAACTCTTGCATTGGTTGTACCCTCTTGCTGTGCAAACGGCGTGGGGGGGCCGTTCGTCGTCACTCTTGGCGGAAGATCGCCACCCAGTCAAAATCCACCGTTGCCACATCGCCACCAGACATCGCCGCCATGCCCGCACGACCGATCGGCAGTTGGGGAGCCACTACCTCAAAAAGCAAATGCTGATTGACAAAAAAGCTCAACTTGCCACCGGCATCCTGTAAGCTCAATCGATTCGGCGTGCCAGCGCGATTCACCACCGATAGCGCCGTGGGCGGCAGCATGGGGAACGATTGGCCATCTTTCCACACTTGAACCGTGGCCGCGCCGGACCCGTCCACACTAAACAGATAGAAGTTGCCTTCCGAGACAAAGCGGCCGATGATCCCGGCCGACCCGAGCGGTGTCGTCGCATCGATGGTGGCGCTCGTCTCAAGCCAATAGCCGGGCAATGATGTGACGTCAAAGAGCGTCCAGCCGAGTTGACCCGGCGCCACCGTCAGTTCATAAACGCCGATTTCAGGCAGCACAGCCGCCTTCACCTGATCAGAGACCGCATCGATCGCGACGTTGGAATTCACCTGTGTGAAATCATCCGTCATCCACAAGCTGTAGCCAGGGATCGCCACCAAATAATCAGGCAGTGGCTCCTCAGGTCGCTGCACCGTTGTGCCACCCCCCCAGGTCGCCAAATCCGCCCACGTCGCCGTCGGATCGATGGAGCGGGCCGCCAGCAAAATACCGACTGCCCCGGCCAATAACATCAGACAGGCGACCAGCAGCCATTGTGGAAAACGCGACCCCGCATCCGGCGGTCGCTGCACGGCGCTGCGTGCGGTTTCTCGATGGGGGGACAGACCAATCCCAGTGCGCTTGTGCGCCTGTACATCCGGATCGGCGACATAGTTACCGCTGCCCTGTTGCGGACTAGCCGGTTGCGGTGCGTTAGAAACGGCCATGGGGATCCTCGCCTGCTTGCACTGACACCTATTCTGCGACCATTATAGCATGGGTCAACCGATGTGCGAAC
>Ga0105047_10008376_pt1 | contig 17218 bp, 13 predicted proteins | sample MAT04_FD_78384 | JGI IMG/M metagenome (GOLD analysis project Ga0105047, IMG submission 78384) | Freshwater microbial communities from Lake Fryxell liftoff mats and glacier meltwater in Antarctica - MAT-04 (megahit assembly) | ecosystem: Environmental > Aquatic > Freshwater > Ice > Liftoff...
GCCGCGCCAGACCCGCGATCCGCGCGCGCGCCCCGGGTTCGACAGCGCCCAGTCGGGCACCGCCTTGGCCGGATCGACCGCCACCTCGGGATGGCTCAGCCAGATCAGCCGGCTCACAGCGTGGTGTTGCTGGCGCCGCCGTCGAGCAGGATGTTCTGGCCAACGATGTATCCGGCGTGCTGCGAGCACAGGAATGCGCAGGCTGCGCCAAATTCGGCCGCCGTGCCATAGCGCCCGGCGGGAATCGACGCAGCCCTCTCGGCCCGCGCCTCGGCCATGGTGAGGCCCCTGGCCTTCATCACCCCCTGGTCCAGCGAGGTCGCGCGGTCGGTGTCATGGATGCCCGGCAGCAGGTTGTTGATGATCACGCCCTGCGCCGCCACCTGCCGCGCCGTGCCCGCGACAAAGCCGGTCAACCCCGAGCGCGCCGCATTCGAAAGCCCCAGCAGCGAAACCGGCGCCTTGACAGAGGCAGAGGTGATGTTCACCACCCGTCCCCAGCCATGCAGGATCATGCCCGGCAACAGCGCCGTCATCAGCGCGATCGGGGTCAGCATGTTGGCATCCAGCGCCTTGATGAAATCGCCGCGGCTCCAGTCGTGCCACATGCCGGGCGGCGGGCCACCGGCATTGGTCACCAGAATGTCGACCTGCGTCGCCGCCGCCAGCACCTGGGCCCGGCCCTGTTCCTGCGTGATGTCGGCGGCGACCGTGGTCACCTCGACGCCATAGGTCGCGCGGATCTCGGCCGCCGTCGCCTCCAGCGCCTCCACACCCCGGGCATTCAGAATCAGCTCGACCCCCGCCGCCGCCAGCGCTTCGGCACAGCCGCGCCCCAACCCCTTGGAGCCCGCACAAACCAGTGCGCGTTTTCCCGCGATGCCCAGATCCATTGTCGCCCCATCGGTCGTTTCACCAGCGGTCAACCTAGCAGCCCGCGCCCGGGCGCGAAAGGCCAAGCCGGTTCCGGTCACCCACCAGGCCGGCACGCGCCCCAGCCCCGCGTTGACGCCCCCGGCAATCCTTGCTAGGCGAACAGGCGGCTGCCCGGCCCCCGGCCGACACCGCGGCCGCCTCTGCCACCGGAGCCTGCCCGCCATGTCATCGCCCAACCTGCCCGACACCAGCCCGATCCCCGACGCGGGCCACCTGCCCGGCCATGCCTGCCAGGTGTTCCGCAGCGACGACATCTATGTGGCCCAGGGCGCGAACCAGGGCGACGGGCTGGAAGGGCCCGACATGGTCTGCCCGGGCGACATCTATCAACTCGCCACCGACGCGGTGCCGCTGCGGCTGGTGGTCACCCGGCCCGAAGGCCGCGAACAGCGGGTCGCCCCAGGCAGCCAGATCGGCCAGCCGGGCGATCTTGTGGCGCTCGAATCGCGCTATGCGCTGATGGCCTCGGGCGGCGACAAGGTGGAATTGCTGCTGCTGCGGCTGGCCTCGGGCGAACGGTTCGCCCTGCCGCTGTCGCCCATCGGCACGCGCATCGACTATACGCTGTTGCGTATCGAAACCCCGCCAGACGACCTGCGCCTGTCGGATCTGCTGTGCGTCTCCTTCGCGCGGGGCACCCTGATCACGCTGGCCAGCGGCGAGCAGAAGGCGATCGAGACGCTGCACCCCGGCACCCGCATCCTGACCCGTGATCACGGCGGCCAGCCGGTCCGCTGGATCGGCCGCACCACCCTGCGCGCCGTGGGGGTGTTTGCGCCCGTGGTCATCACCGCCGGCACGCTTGGCAACGCGGGCGACCTGATCGTCAGCCAGCATCACCGGATGTTCCTTTACCAGCGCCAGCGCCGTCCCGGCGTCGCCACTTCGGAACTCCTCGTCCAGGCCAGGCATCTGGTCGACGGCGAGCATGTCTACATCCGCGAAGGCGGCGTCGTCGATTACTTCAGCCTGGTGTTCGACAGCCACGAGATCATCTACGCCGAAGGCGTGCCGGCCGAAAGCCTGATGGTCAATGACGCCACGGTCAACGCCCTGCCCCCCGAAATCTCGGCCGAGGTCAAGGCCCGCTTCCCCGGTCTGGCCCAGGTCCAGCATTTCGGCACCGAAGCCGGCCGGCAGATGCTCGACGAAATCGGCGCGACCACGCTCTACCAGACCCCGCGCGACAAACGCTGACCCCGCCAATCTGACTGAACTCTGCATCCTCTCTGCAAAAATATCCCGCAGGAGGGTCCGGGAGGACGCGAAGTCCTCCCGGCGCCCTCCGCAATCACCGCCGGTAGACGCCCCGCCCGATATCCGCTATCCCCCGCGCATGCTCGACAATCGCCCCCAACTCCCGCCAGAAATCGCCCGCCGCCGGACCTTCGCGATCATTTCGCACCCCGACGCCGGCAAGACCACGCTGACCGAGAAATTCCTGCTGTTCGGCGGTGCCATCCAGATGGCCGGACAGGTGCGGGCCAAGGGCGAGGCGCGGCGCACCCGGTCGGACTTCATGAAGATGGAGCAGGAGCGTGGCATTTCGGTCTCGGCCTCGGCGATGTCGTTCGATTTCCGGCACTACCGCTTCAATCTTGTCGACACTCCCGGCCACAGCGATTTCTCCGAGGACACCTACCGCACCCTGACGGCGGTCGATGCGGCGATCATGGTGATCGACGGGGCCAAGGGCGTCGAATCCCAGACGCAAAAGCTGTTCGAGGTGTGCCGGCTGCGCGACCTGCCGATCCTGACCTTCTGCAACAAGATGGACCGCGAATCCCGCGACACCTTTGACATCATCGACGAGATTCAGGAAAATCTGGCGATCGACGTGACCCCGGCCTCATGGCCGATCGGCATGGGCCGCGATTTTGTCGGCGCCTATGACCTGCTGCACGACAGGCTGGAAATCATGGACCGCGCCGACCGCAACAAGGTGGCCGAAACCGTGCAGATCTCGGGGCTCGATGACCCGAAACTGGCCGACCATGTGCCCGCCGACCTGCTGCGGAAACTCTGCGACGAGGTCGAGATGGCGCGCGCGTTGCTGCCGAAATTCGACCGGGCCAGTTTCCTCAACGGCTCGATGACGCCGATCTGGTTCGGCTCGGCGATCAACTCGTTCGGGGTCAAGGAACTGATGGACGGCATGGGCGAATACGGCCCCGAGCCGCAGGTGCAAAAGGCGGCCGAACGCGGCATCGCCCCCGAAGAACCCACCGTCACCGGCTTTGTGTTCAAGGTGCAGGCCAACATGGACCCCAAGCACCGCGACCGGGTGGCCTTCGTCCGGCTGGCCTCGGGGCATTTCACCCGGGGCATGAAACTGCTGCATGTGCGCAGCAAGAAACCGATGGCCATCGCCAACCCGGTGATGTTCCTCGCCGCCGACCGCGAACTGGCAGAAGAGGCCTGGGCCGGCGACATCATCGGCATCCCGAACCACGGGCAACTGCGCATCGGCGATGCGCTGACCGAGGGCGAGGCTTTGCGGTTCACCGGCATCCCGTCTTTCGCGCCCGAACTGCTGCAGACGGTGCGGGCGGGCGACCCGATGAAGGCCAAGCATCTGGAAAAGGCGCTGATGCAATTCGCCGAGGAAGGGGCCGCCAAGGTGTTCAAGCCGATGATCGGCTCGGGTTTCATCGTTGGCGTCGTGGGTCCGTTGCAGTTCGAGGTGCTGGCCAGCCGGATCGAACAGGAATACTCGCTGCCCGTCCGGTTCGAGGGCAGCCAGTTCACTTCGGCCCGCTGGGTCAACGGGCCGAAGGCCGAGGTCGAGAAATTCATCAACGTCAACAAGGGCCACATCGCGCTGGACCATGACGGCGACACGGTGTTCCTGACCCGGCTGAAATGGGACATCGACCGGATCGAGCGCGATTATCCGACACTGAAACTCACCTCGACCAAGGAAATGATGGTCTGAGCCTTCCGGCCCGGACCCCGATCTCAGGCGAGAACGGCCGTCAGCGACACGTCGGCCTTCAGAAGGCGCGAGATCGGGCAACCGGCCTTGGCGGCGGCGGCGGCGGCCTGAAACGCCTCGTCGGTGGCGGTCGGGATGGTCGCGGTCAGGTCAAGATGCACCTTGGTCACCGTCGGCGCGCCGTCGATGAAATCGAGCGTGGCGGTGGCGGTGGTCTTGATCTCGGTCGCGGTCAGGTCTGCCTTGGCCAGTTCGGCCGACAGCGCCATCGAGAAACAGGCGGCATGGGCGGCGGCGATCAGCTCTTCCGGGTTGGTGCCATCGGCCCCTTCGAACCGCTTGCGGAAATCATAGGTCGCCGAGACCAGCGTCGCCGACCGGGTCGAGATCTTGCCTTCGCCGGTTTTCAGATCGCCGGTCCAGATCGCGGATGCGCTGTTGGTGGTCGCCATGGAATGTTCCTTTTGGATGATGCGTTGCCGAATTGAGGTAGGCGCTTCCCCCGTCCGAGGCAACCCGCCTCGCCCTATTCCGGTTGCAAGCTTGATCCAGGCCGCGACTTGCGGCCGTTCACCGGCGACCTTGATATCCAGTCTGCGGCCGCCAGACCCGCGGGCCAGCCGAAACACCGCTTTCGCCGCGCCAGAAAGGCGGCGGGCTGGCCACCTTGCTTGCCCGCCCGCCCGCCAAACCCCATCGGCCTGTCGTCAGTTCGCGTTCAGGAACTCGGTCACGTCCAGCAGGATCACTTCGTTGTCGGCGGCCTTGTCCAGTGCCCGGCCCGAGGAATAGGGCAGGTTGTTGTCGTTGCCGACCATGATGTGGGTCTCGTCCACCCGCATCACATCTTCGATGGTGAAGAAGGGGAAGGTCAGCTTGCCGGTCAGGTCGCGGTTGGCCACCGTCGACAGCCGCGCCTTGCCCTCGGGATCGGCGATGTCCATCAGGTCGATGTGACCGATGCGGCGCACAAACCCGTCGGCGTCGATCGTGGCGGTGTCGATCAGCACGACCCGCTTGACCATCGCCGGCAGCGGAAAGCAATCCGCAGCCGGATCACCGGCGCACTTCAGGCTCGGGTCGCCTTCGCCGTTGTCACGCTCGATGATCATCGCGCGGGTGGCGTCGATGAAGTTGAAATCACCGATGGCGGTCGCGCCCTCGGCCAGCTGGAACTTGAACTCGGCCCCGGTCCAGGTGCCGGTCGCCGGATCGAAGGCCATCGCGCGCAGGAACGACCCTTCGGGCTTGCCATCTACGCCCAGCAGGGGCTTTTCGAACATCGGCCACAGCATGCCGGTGCCGGGTTGCAGCGCCATGCCCTCGTAACCGCCCGACCGCTGCACGGTCCAGTCCTTGCCGGTGACCGAGAGACCCGAGATCGTCGGGTGATCGACCGATTTCAACACGGCGTCGGCCTTCATCGTCGGGTAGACCGCCACAACCACACCGTCAAGCGTGGCGCGGATCAGATAGGGGCCGAATTCCTCACCGATCCAGATCTCGCCATTTACCAGCTGGATCGATTCCGGGTCGAAATCGCCCCCCGTCAGATAGCGGGCCTCGGTGCCCTCATAGGCGATGCGAAACGGCACCTTGACGTCGGGGTCACGCAGAAAGATCGTCTGGTTGACGGCCAGTTTGCCGGTGTCGAAATCGGCCGCGATCTTGTGGAAGAACAGCAGCGCGTCGGGCGAGTTCGCCTTGGTGCCAAAGCCGTTGTCGGTCAGCGCGTAGACCGAGCCGTCTTCAGCGCGGTCCATTGCATAGCCCGACAGCCCCTGCAGCGGTTGACCGATGAACGGCAGCGCGATGCCAGTGCTGCGCTTGCCATGCAGACCGCCGGTATCTGCCATCGCGGTCATCGGTGCCGTCAGCCGCCCGCCTGTGGTGAACTTGCCCGAAACCCAGGCATCGCGCGGCGCATCGGCGGGCGGCGCGATCAGCGACAGCGCCGGCAGCACGGCGTGCCCCGCGAGCGTGGCCGGAAAGATGGTTTCCTGAGCGAAGGCAGGACAGGCCAGCACAAGGCTGGCACAAAGAACGGGAAGGCGCATGGGCAGGCTCCTGAGGCAAAGACAAGGGTGCAACCTGTCGCAGGCTCAAGACAGCGGATTGACGAAACTGTAAGCGTTTTCCCAAGAATTGATGAAATCACACGGCAAATCCGGCCCCGGCGGACCCGGCAATTGACCTTGCCGCCAATATCCGGTAACGCCCCCTGTATCCCCAACCGGGGGCCCCCATTTTTGGGGAACCGACGCCGGGACGCCCGGAAACAGCAGCGTCCCCCTCATCCATGCGGTCCGATACCGCATTCATAGGACACTGATGACGAAATTCTCTGATCTGGCCCTGGACCCGCGCGTCCTGCAAGCCGTCGCCGAAGCCGGCTACGAAACCCCCACCCCGATCCAGGAACAGGCCATTCCGCATGCGCTGACGGGGCGCGACGTGTTGGGCATTGCCCAAACCGGCACCGGCAAGACCGCCAGCTTCGTGCTGCCGATGATCACCCTGCTGGGTCAGGGTCGGGCACGGGCGCGGATGCCGCGCAGTCTGGTGTTGGCGCCCACCCGCGAACTGGCGGCACAGGTCGCCGAAAACTTTGAAACCTATGCCAAGCACACCAAGCTGACCAAGGCGCTGCTGATCGGCGGCGTGTCGTTCGGCGAACAGGACAAGCTGATCGACCGGGGCGTCGACGTGTTGATCGCCACACCGGGCCGGCTGCTGGACCATTTCGAGCGCGGCAAGCTGATGCTCAACGGCGTGCAGATCATGGTGGTCGACGAGGCGGACCGGATGCTCGACATGGGGTTCATCCCCGATATCGAGCGGATTTTCCAGCTGACGCCGTTCACCCGGCAGACGATGTTCTACAGCGCCACCATGGCCCCGGAAATCGAGCGGATCACCAACACCTTCCTGACCAACCCCGCCAAGATCGAAGTGGCGCGGCAGGCAACCGCCTCGCTGACCATCGAGCAAAAGCTGATCGCCTTTACCCCCACCCGCAAGGACCGCAGCTTTACCGAAAAGCGCGCCGTGCTGCGGGCGCTGATCAAGGCCGAGGGCGACGCCTGCACCAACGCCATCATCTTCTGCAACCGCAAGATGGATGTCGATGTGGTGGCCAAGTCGCTGAAGGCGCACGGCTTCAACGCCTCGCCCATTCACGGCGACCTTGACCAGTCGGTGCGCACACGGACGCTGGACGGGTTCCGTGACGGGTCTGTGCATCTGCTGATCGCGTCGGACGTGGCGGCGCGGGGCCTCGATATTCCAGCCGTCAGCCACGTGTTCAACTTCGACGTGCCCTCGCACCCCGAAGATTACGTGCACCGCATCGGCCGCACCGGGCGCGCGGGCCGTCTGGGCAAGGCCTATACCATCGCCGTGCCGAACGACGACAAATACCTTGCGGCGATCGAATCGCTTGTGAAGATGCCGATCCCGCGCGGCACCCTGCCCGAAGGCTTCACCCTGGAAGACGCAGGCGACGCGCCCGATGCCCCGCGCGAAGACCGCAACCGGCCGTCCTCGCGCAGCCGTGGCGGCCGCGACCGCCGCCCGGTGCGCGACGACAAGCCCGCCGATGGGATGGTTGCCGTCGCCGCTGTGACGGAACCGGATGACGTGCGGGAAGAACGGGCACCCCGGGAAGAACGGGCACCCCGGGAAGATCGGGCACCTCGGGAAGATCGGGCACCTCGGGAAGAGCGGGCACCTCGGGAAGAGCGGGCACTTCGGGAAGAGCGGGCACCGCGCACTGACGCCGCCCCGCGCGACGACCGTGCACCCCGCCGCGACGACCGGCGCGAGCCAAACCGCGACGGTGCGCGCGATGCGTCGCGCGACCAAAACCGCGACCGCCGCGAACCGAACCGCGACCGGCGCGATCCGCCGGTGGTGGGCATGGGCGACCATGTGCCGGATTTCATCCTGCGCAGCTTCCGCATTGCGACCCCGGTGGTTGACGACATCGAGGACGATGTGCCCGCCAACGGCACCGAAGGCTGAGAAAGCGCGATTTTTCTGCAAAGCACCAGTCTGCAACACAAAAGCCCCGCAATTGCGGGGCTTTTGATTTTTCGCAGAACACGCGCCGCTTTACTCGGCCATCAACCGGCTGACGACCACGGTCACCTCGGGCTTCTTGCCGATCTCTTCCATTGTCACCTGCCGCACCACGCGGCGCAGCGCCTCGTCCAGCTTGTCGTCATCGGCCAGCAATTTCTTGCTGGCGCCTTCCAGAAACTCGGCCAGATCTGTTTCCAGCGTCTCGGCCAGCACCCGCCCGCCACGGCCCAGTTTCGGCAGGCCCATCAGCTCGACCCAGGCCTCGCCCAACGGCTGATCCGCCTCGTCCATGATCACCGTCACCATCGCATGGCCGTTCAGCGCCATGCGGATGCGGTCGCGGATCACCCCGTCCATCGCCCCGACCAACGACGTGCCGTCCAGATAGGTGCGCCCGGCCTGGATGCGCTCTGCCACCACAGGCACATCGCCGGTGATGTCGACCATGGTGCCGTTGGTCACGACGGCCGAGGCGATGCCCGCCTCATGCGCGACCCGGGCATGTTCGCGCAGATGCCGGTGTTCGCCGTGCATCGGGATCACCATGTCGGGCAGAATCAACCGGTGCACATGTTCAAGGTCAGGCCGGTTGGCATGGCCCGAGACGTGATATTTGCCGCCCGAGTCATCGACAACGTCGACGCCCATTTCCGAAAAGGCGTTGACGATCTTGCCGACCTCGCGCTCGTTGCCGGGAATGGTTTTCGACGAGAACAGGAACATGTCGCCCTGCTTCATCTCAAGCCCCAGATACTTGCCGCGCGAAAGCTGCGCGCTGGCCGCCCGCCGTTCGCCCTGCGACCCGGTGACGATCAGCATCAGGTTGCGGCGCTGCACTTCGCCGGCCACCTCCGGCGCGATGGTCGGCGGAAAGCTGGCCAGCACGCCGGATTCGGTCGCAGCCGTCACCATCTTCTTCATCGCACGCCCCAGCAGACAGACCGTGCGGTCCGCCGCCCGGCCCGCTTCGGCCAGCGTTTTCAGGCGCGCGACGTTCGAGGCAAATGTCGTGGCCACCACCATGCCGCCCGCACCCTTGATCAGGTCGCGCAGCGGGTCGGCCAGCGTGCTTTCCGACCGGCCGGCATGCAGGGAAAACACGTTGGTCGAATCGCACATCAGCGCCTTGACCGGCGCTTCGGCGACGATGTCGGCAAAGCGCGCATCGTCCCAGCCTTCGCCGACGATCGGATTGGCATCCAGCTTGAAGTCGCCCGAATGCACGATGCGGCCCGCCGGCGTGTCGATCAGCAGCGCCGCACTTTCCGGGATCGAATGGCTTACCGGGATGAACTGCACCTTGAACGGGCCGGCCTCGACAGTGTGGGGCCGCGACTCCACGGTGTTGATGATGTTCAGCGGCAGCCCCGCCTCTTCAAACTTCAGCCGGCCGATGGTCGCGGTGAACCGGCGCGCATAGACCGGCTTTTTCAGCCTGGGCCACAGATGCGCCAGCGCCCCGATGTGATCTTCATGCGCGTGGGTGATGAAGATCGCCTCCAGCCGATCGACACGGTCGGCCAGCCACGCGATGTCGGGCAGGATCAGGTCGACGCCCGGAGAGCTGTCCATATCGGGAAAGGCCACGCCAAGATCGACCAGGATCAGCCGTTCGCGGCCCACCGGGCCATAGCCATAGACATAGGCGTTCATGCCGATCTCCCCGGCGCCGCCGAGCGGGAGATAGATGAGACGGTTTGCACTCATTGTGCGGTTTCCTTGTTGTAACGGTTGATCAACACCAGACCATGCATGGTCAGGTCGTCCTCGACCGAGTGAAATAGGTCAAATCCCTGATCAAACAGGGTGGCGAGCCCGCCAGTGGCAATGACCTTCATCGGGGCGTCCCGCTCCATGCGGATCTGACGGGTTATGCCCTCGACAAGGCCGATATAGCCCCAATACACGCCGGACTGCATGCAGGCCACCGTATTCGTGCCGATGGCGCGGGCGGGTTTCGAGATGTCGACATGCGGCAGGGCGGCTGCGGCCAGGTGCAACGCCTCAAGCGACAGGTTCACTCCGGGGGCGATGACACCGCCCACATAGGCCCCGTCGGTGTCGACCACGTCAAAGGTGGTGGCGGTGCCGAAATCGACGATGATCAGGTCGCCGCCGTGGCGGTCGAACCCGGCCACGGTGTTGACCAGCCGGTCTGGGCCGACGGTTGTGCCCTGATCGACGCGCGGCGCGACGGGCAGGCGACAGTCGGGTTTGCCCACCACCAGTGGTCGGCAGTTGAAGTAGCGGTTGCACAGGACGCGCAGGTTGAACACCACGCGCGGGACGGTCGAAGAGATGATCGCCTCGGTGATCTCGGCCTCGGTCCGGGTCAGCATCAGCAGGCTGGAGAGCCAGACGAAATAGTCGTCCGCCGTGCGCTTGTGGTCGGTGGCGGTGCGCCATGTGGCGACGAATTCACGGCCGTTCCAGATCGCGAACACGGTGTTGGTGTTGCCGCAGTCGATGGTCAGAAGCATGGCAGCCTCATTCGAAAAACACCTCGGCCGCCGGAATGGCAACCGGGCCTTGGGCGGTGCGCAGGATCAGTGCGCCGGTCTCGTCTATCGTCTCGAACAGGCCCTGCCGGGTCTGGCTGGCGGTGCGGGCGGTGATCGTCTCGCCCAGGCGGGCGGCGCGGGCCAGCCAGGCGGCGCGCAAGGGGACAAAACCCATTGTCAGGAACAAATGTTCCCATCGGGCATAGGCCGGCGCAAGGGCTTCGAGAAACACCTCCGGCGCAAGGCGCAGACCGGTTTCGCCCATGATCGACACCGGGCGCAGGGCCCCGGGTTCGACCTGCGCCGGGTCCGGGGCGGCGATCAGGTTCACCCCGATGCCGATGCACAGATGCGCCACCCCCGCCCCGGAGCCTGCACTTTCCAGCAGGATCCCGGCAAGTTTGCCGCCGTTCAGCAGCACATCATTCGGCCATTTCAGCGCGAATGGCCCCGAAAGCCCGGTCAGGGCTGTGCAAGCATCCTGCACCGCCAGCGCTGCCGCAAAGCTGCGCAGCGCAACCGTGGCGGCGGGCTCGGTTGGCCGCAGGATCAGCGTGGCATGGAAATTGCCGGGCGGGCTGGCCCAGGGCCGGGCGCGCCGACCACGCCCGGCCGTCTGCTCTGACGCCAGCACCCAGACCGGGGCGTGATCAGCCAGCCGGACGGCCTCGGCATTGGTGCTGTCAACCTGTCCAACGATGTGGCGACCCACACCTGCGGGCCAGCCCTCAGTTGACAAGCGATGCAGCGGCCAGTGCCGCAGCGGGTTCGATGCCGAACAGGTTGATGATCCCCAGCAGCATCAGCGCCGCCACCCCGACCAGCGCCGTCCATTGCACCGGCATCATCCGCGTGTCGATCCGCGCGCCTTCGCGTCCGAAATACATGTAGAACACGATGCGCAGGTAATAGAACGCGCCGATGACCGAGGCCACCGCCCCCGCAATCGCAAGCCAGGTCATGCCCCCATCGACCGCCGCCTTCAGCACATAGAACTTGCCGAAGAACCCCAGCATCGGCGGCACACCGGCCAGGCTGAACAGCAGGATCAGCATCGCCAGCGCCTTCAGCGGCTCGGCTTTCGAATACTGGTTCAGCCCGTCGATATCGGTCACCGGCACGCCGTCACGCTCCATCGACAGGATGAAGGCGAACGTGCCGACGTTCATCGTCACGTAGATCGCCATGTAGACCAGCATTGCCTGCACGCCGCCCGCCGTGCCCGCGGCCAGCCCCATCAGGGCAAACCCCATGTGGGCAATCGACGAATAGGCCATCAGCCGCTTGATGTCGCGCTGCCCGATGGCCGCGACCGCGCCCCAGAACATCGAGGCCACGGCCAGCGCCGCCAGCACCTGACCCCAGTCACCGGGCACGCCACCAAAGGCGTCATGCACCAGCCGCGCCATCAGCGCCATCGCCGCCACCTTGGGCGCTGTGGCCAGAAACGCCGTCACCGGCGTCGGCGCGCCTTCATACACGTCCGGGGTCCACATGTGGAACGGCGCCGCCGAGACCTTGAACGCCAGACCGGCAATCATGAAGACCAGACCGAACAGCAGGCCAAGCGGCACGTCATCGCCCAAAGTGGTCAGGATGCCCGAAAACAGTGTGGTTCCGGCAAAACCGTAGACCAGCGATGCGCCATACAGCAGCAGACCCGACGACAACGCGCCAAGGACGAAATACTTCAACCCGGCTTCGGTCGACTTGGCACTGTCACGGCGGATGGCGGCGACGACATATAGCGCCAGCGACTGCAGCTCCAGCCCCATGTAAAGCGCCATCAGGTCGCCCGACGACACCATCATCATCATGCCGATCACCGCCAGCACCACCAACACCGGATATTCGAACCGGTCAAGGTCGCGTCTGGCCATGTAATCCTGGCTGATCAGCAGCACCGCCGCCGCCGACAGCAGGATCGTCACCTTGGCGAAACGCGCAAAGGCATCGTCGATGAACATCCCGCCAAAGGCCGAGCGATCTTCGCCGCCGGACAGACCGATCCACAGCGCCATCGCCACGAACACCCCTGCCGTGGCCCAGGTCAACAGCCCCGTCACCGCATCCTTGCCGGTATAGACCGCCCCCAGAAGGGCGGCCATCGCAAAGACCGCCAGCAGGACCTCTGGCAGGACAGTGGCGAAATCAACAGGCATCATCGGCGCAGTCCTTCACTGTTGGGCGAGTTCGAGGGCGGTCGGCACCGCCGCGCGATAGTCGGTGATCAGCGCGCCGACAGAGGGCCCGATGATATCGGTCACCACGCTGGGATAGATGCCCAGCAGCAGCGTCATCACCACCAGCGGCGCAAAGATCGCACGCTCGCGGCGGGTCATGTCCTGAATGGTCATCAGACCTTCCTTGACCAGCGCGCCGAACGCGACGCGGCGAAACAGCCACAGCGCATAGGCGGCCGACAGGATCACCCCGCTGGTGGCCACGGCGGCAACCCAGGTGTTCACCTGAAAGATGCCCATCAGCGTCAGGAATTCGCCGACAAACCCCGAGGTGCCGGGCAGGCCGACGTTGGCCATGGTGAAGAACATGAAGATCAGCGCGTAAGCCGGCATCCGGGTGACAAGGCCGCCATAGGCGTCGATCTCGCGGGTGTGCATCCGGTCATAGATCACCCCGACGCACAGAAACAGCGCGCCCGAGATGAATCCGTGGCTGATCATCTGGAAAATCGCGCCGTCGATGCCCTGCTGGTTGGCAGTGAAGATGCCCATCGTGACATAGCCCATGTGCGCGATGGACGAATAGGCGATCAGTTTTTTCATGTCGGACTGCGCCAGTGCCACGAGGCTGGTATAGACGATGGCAATCGCGCTCATCCAGAACACCAGCGGCGCCAGCAGGTCGGATGCCACCGGAAACATCGGCAGGCTGAAGCGCAAGAACCCGTAGCCCCCCATCTTCAGCAGGATCGCCGCCAGCACCACCGACCCGGCGGTCGGAGCCTGAACGTGCGCATCGGGCAGCCAGGTGTGCACCGGCCACATCGGCATCTTCACCGCGAACGAGGCAAAGAACGCCAGCCACAGCAGCGTCTGCACCCCGCCCGGAACGGTAAAGCCCAGAACCCCCATGGTTTCGGACGGGAAATCGGTGGTCAGCAGGCTGACCTCGCAGCCGCCGATGCAGGTGGTGCCGGCCAGAAAATACATCGTGACCATGGCAACCAGCATCAGCACCGAGCCGAGGAAGGTGTAGAGAAAGAACTTGAACGCCGCATAGATGCGGTCCTTGCCGCCCCAGATGCCGATGATCAGGAACATCGGGATCAGGCCCGCCTCGAAGAACAGGTAGAACAGCACAAGGTCCAGCGCGCAGAACACACCCAGCATCAGGGTTTCAAGCAGCAGGAAGGCAATCATGTAGTCCTTGACCCGGTCGGTGACGCCCCAGCAGGCGGCAATCGTGATCGGCATCAGGAAGGTGGTCAGCAGCACGAACAGCACCGAAATGCCATCGACGCCCATTCGGTATTTCAGCCCGACGATCCAGTCGGCCTCTTCGACGAACTGGAACCCGGTGTTGGCGGGGTCGAACCCGGCCAGCAGGAACAGGCTTGCAATCAGGCTGACCAGACTTGCGGCCAGTGCCAGCCAGCGGGCGTTGTTCTGCGCGGCGAGGCTGTCGCCCCGCAGGAACAGCGCCATCACGCCAGCCGCCACGGCGGGGACAAAGGTGATGAAGGACAGCAGATACGACATTATTCCGCGCCCCCAGACAGCGACACCCAGGTAATCAGGATCGCGATCCCCAGAACCATGGCAAAGGCATAGTGAAACACATATCCCGACTGCGCCCGCCCGGCGAGCCGGGTGAAGAACGGGATGATGCCAAGTGCGACACCGTTCAGCACGCCGTCGATGATATTGCCATCGCCCCGCTTCCACAGCGTGTGGCCCAGCCAGCGGGCCGGACGGACGAACACGACGTCATAAAGCTCGTCGAAATACCATTTGTTCAGCAGAAACAGATACAGCGGCCGCTGCTGTGCTGCCAGCTTGCCCGGCAGGTCGGGGCGGCGGATGTAGAACAGCCAGGCCAGCGCCAGACCCAGCAGCATCGCGATGAACGGCGAGATCTTGACCCAGGTCGGCGCCTCGTGCGCGTCGTGGATCACGCGGTTGTCGGGGCCGATGAAGATGCCGCCCTTGGGGGCCGCACCGCCTGCCCCGGCATGACCGGCGTCAGCGACAGCGACAGAGGCCGCGGCCATGTCGGCCGCAGGTGCCGCGGCGTGATCCGCCCCGCCTTTGGCCGCGGCCTCGCCCGCCCCCTCGTGATGCGCCGCTTCTTCCAGACCGAACCAGCTGCGCACCTGATCTTCCTTGCCGAAGAACACGTTATACCAGACCATGCCCGAGAACACCGCGCCAAGCGCCAGCGCGCCAAGCGGCACCAGCATGACCAGCGGGCTTTCATGCGCATGGTCATGCGTGTGGGGATCGCCGCGCGGTTTGCCCCAGAAGGTCATGAACATCAGCCGCCACGAATAAAAGCTGGTCATGCAGGCCGCAATGACCAGCATCCAGAACGCATAGTTCGATCCGACCCAGGCGCTTTCGATCACCGCGTCTTTCGACAGGAACCCGGCAAAGCCGATATGGGTCAACGGAATGCCCACCCCGGTGATCGCCAGCGTGCCGATCAGCATGGCGGCAAAGGTCAGCGGAATTCTGGTCCGCAGACCGCCGTAATTGCGCATGTCCTGTTCGTGGTGCATCGCATGGATCACCGACCCGGCCCCAAGAAACAGCATCGCCTTGAAGAACGCATGGGTGAACAGGTGGAACATCGCCACCGAATAGACACCGCAGCCTGCCGCCACGAACATGTAACCAAGCTGCGAACAGGTCGAATAGGCGATGACGCGCTTGATGTCGGTCTGCACCAGACCGACCGTCGCCGCAAAGAACGCCGTCGTCGCCCCGACAACCACGATCATCGTCTTGGCGTCGGGCGCGTATTCATACACCGGCGACATGCGGCAGACCAGAAACACCCCCGCCGTCACCATGGTCGCCGCATGGATCAGCGCCGACACCGGCGTCGGGCCCTCCATCGCGTCGGGCAGCCAGGTGTGCAGGAACAATTGCGCCGATTTGCCCATAGCACCGATGAACAGCAGCACGCCGATCAGGTTGGCTGCGTTCCAGTCAGCCCACAGAAAGCGCACTTCGGTCGTGGCCAGCGCGGGTGCGGCTGCGAACACATCGTCGAACCGCACCGAATCCGTAAGGTAGAACAGCGCGAAAATCCCCAGGGCAAAGCCGAAGTCGCCCACCCGGTTGACGACAAATGCCTTGATCGCGGCGGCGTTGGCGGTCGGCTTCTTGTAATAGAACCCGATCAGCAGATACGACGCGACGCCCACGCCTTCCCAGCCAAAGAACATCTGCACCAGATTGTCAGACGTCACCAACGCCAGCATGGTGAAGGTAAAGAATGACAGATAGGCAAAGAACCGCGCGCGATATGGCTCGTCGTCGCCCCAGTTTTCGTCATGCGCCATGTAGCCAAAGCTGTAAAGATGCACCAGCGCCGACACCGAATTGACCACAACCAGCATGATCATGGTCAGCCGGTCCATCCGGATCGCCCATTCGGTGGCCAGAGACCCGCTTTCGATCCAGCGCAGGATCACCGTCGTCTCGGTCTCGCCGGTCGGCCCCAGGAACAGCACCCAGGACAGCACCGCCCCCAGAAACACCAGAGCCGTGGTGATGATTTGTGCGTTCCGCTCTCCGATCAGCGGCCAGAAGAAGCCGCAGATGATCGCCCCGAGCAGCGGCGCAAAGAGGATGATCGTTGCCATGTCCTCAGCCCTTCATCACGTTGACGTCTTCGACGTCGATGGTCCCGCGGGTGCGGAAGAACACGACCAGAATGGCAAGGCCGATGGCGGCCTCTGCCGCAGCCACGGTCAGCACGAACATGGTGAACACCTGCCCCACCAGATCGCCGGAAAAGCTGGAGAAGGCGACGAGGTTGATGTTGACCGCCAGCAGCATCAGCTCGATCGACATCAGGATGACGATCACGTTCTTGCGGTTCAGAAAGATGCCAAAGATGCCGATGACGAACAAAGCCGCCGCCAAGCCGAGGTAATGTTCAAGTCCGATCATCTTCGTCCCTCCGGGTATTTTGCCCGTTCCGTTTTTTGGTTCACAGCTTTTTGGTTCACAGCGCGGGCCGCCCGGCCCACCCCGCTATTCGATGTCCGTCCGCGCCCCGAACGCCGTCATGCCGGCAGGCTTCAGGTCTGGGTAATAGGTGTTGCAGCCGCAGGTCTGTTCGGTTTCCCGCAGTCGGATCACGCCGCCGTAAACCGCCCTCGCCGCCCGTTCCACCTGGGCAAACGTCGGCCGCTTTCCTGACTGCACGGCACCGCGCAGGAATTCGGTCGCCGCAAGCGCGCTGCTGACCTCGGTCACGTCCACCCCGCGGATCGCCAGGAAATCGCCCGACGCGCAGTGGGTGACGCGGACGCCGTTGAAATCCTCAAGCTGCGGCACCGGGGCCGAAACGGGGGTGTAGACGTCATTCACGACTTTGTGGTTGTTGGCATAACGCTCGACCGTGACCCCGGAATTCGCGTCATAGTCACCCAGAACCCCCACCGCGCCTATGACCATGCCGGCCTCGGCCAGTTCGCACGGCGGCAGCGGCGTCAGCGCCACGGCGGGCGTGGACGTCAGCGCGAGGATCAGCGCCGCGCGCCTCACAGCCCCTGCCCCGGTTTCAC
>Ga0105047_10008377_pt1 | contig 17215 bp, 12 predicted proteins | sample MAT04_FD_78384 | JGI IMG/M metagenome (GOLD analysis project Ga0105047, IMG submission 78384) | Freshwater microbial communities from Lake Fryxell liftoff mats and glacier meltwater in Antarctica - MAT-04 (megahit assembly) | ecosystem: Environmental > Aquatic > Freshwater > Ice > Liftoff...
GAAGCGGCGCGCCAGAGGGCGGGGTAGCTCGGGTATTCGATGGCTTCGGTGACCCAGCCGGCGTCGACCAGCTCACGATGCAACGCCGGGAGTTGTTGGAACGGCACCCCCATGTCGACATGGTGGGCGAGATGCCAACCCGTGTTGTAGGGCACGATCCAGAAGCGAGCTAGCCAGCTCTGGCGCACCACATGGGTGGTGAGCCGACGATCGTCGCTCATGGTGAGCCCACCATGTTCGGCGATGGCGCGGAGTCGGTTGATCACCCGCCACACGGTGAGCCAGGGGGCCAACCACAACACGGGGTAGAGCCACCAACGGCCGAACGAGATCCAGAGCAGGGCCCACACACCCACCTGGGCGGCGGTGATCTTGGCGGCGATCGGTCGGGACGACGCGTGTTTCCAGGCGTAGATGAGGCCCTTCAGGCTCTTCCAGCCCGACGTGCCGCGAGCGTCTCGCCAGAGCTTTCGTCGCCACGAGGCTTTCGAGATGGGGTAGCCGTTGTAGAGGTTGTGGTCTGGTTCGTTGGGGCCGAACTCCTCTTTGTGGTGGGCGAAGTGGCTACGGCGGTAGAGATCGAAAGGCACGAACGCCGGGTAGCTCACGAACACCTTCCCCACGAAGTCGTTCACCTGCTTCTTCGAGAACAGCAAACGGTGGGCGGCCTCGTGGCCGAGGATGGCGAACTGGGCGAACGCCCGGCCCATCAGCAGGAACGCCACGGGCCACACGAACCAGCGGTCGATCCAACAGGCCACACCGATCACCAGGAGTGTCTGTCCCCAGGCCGACGCCACGTTCAGGGCGTTGCGCACGTTGTGGATGCGTCGCAGCTCATCTCGTAGGGGCGGCTTGGCTTTGCCCTGGGGGTTGAGACGATCGGTAGGCAACACCTGGGGGAGCGCCTCGGGCGGAGCTACCAGGCCCGCCATGCGCCGGCCCGCCGGATCAACGATGGGGTAGCCGACTTGCGGTGCGTCGGTTTCGGCGATGACGCTCGCGTGTGACGCGCTCTCGTCGGGCAGGCTCTCGTCGGGCAGGCCGCCGGGATCTCCCGGTTCGTTCAGGACTCGAAGATCAACGCTCATGATGTCCACATTACACTCTTTCGATAGATGACGCAACGACGTAATACCCGCCCCCTCCCCAAGCCGGACCCAGTGCCGTCCGACCCGGCTCCGTCCGCGCCCGGTTCGTCCACCCCGGGGTCGTCGGGGGAGCGACGACGCGCCGACAACGGCGGTCTCCGCGCGAGCCATGGCGCCGATCCAGCTACGGGCACGCGTCCTCTCACAGCGAGGTCGGTGCTGGCGAGCACACTTTTGGGGACGGATCCACCGTGGCTCCCCACGCTTCTGCTCGTCCGGGTCAGCGCATTGTTCGGTTTGTCGGAGGGCACCGTTCGCACCGCGATCTCCCGGATGGCGGCGGCGGGGGATCTGGTAGCTGAGCACGACGGGTATCGCATGGCCGGCCCCCTCCTCGAGCGACAGGCTCGGCAACGTGCCAGCCGGTCGTCCAACGCGTCGCATGCGACGCGTTGGACGGGGTCATGGGAGCAAGGGGTGGTGGTTGCGGAGCAACGGTCGGCGGGGGACCGTGCGGCGTTGCGCAAGGCCATGCACCAGCTCAAGTTGGCTGAGTGGCGCGAGGGCGTGTGGATCCGTCCGGCCAACCTCGATCCGGAACGTTCGGCCGATGCCCGAGCCGTGGTCGATCCCCAGTTGGCGTGGCTTCAGGTCAGCCCGATTGACGACGCTGAATCCCTCGCCGCGCAGCTCTGGGATCTGGCCGCCTGGGCATCGGATGCGGTGGCGTTGGGGAAGCGGTTGGCCGCGCTCACCTCCCGTCTCGAAGGGGGTGGCGCTCAGGCGTCGGAGGCGTTGGCCGAGGGGTTCGTGGTCTCAGCGGCGTCGCTGCGTCAGTTCCTTGCCGATCCGGAGTTGCCGCCCTCGTTGCTGCCCCCCTCGTGGCCCGGCCCCGAGCTGCGCACCGTCTACGACCGCTTCGACGACGCCTACCGCAACGTGCTTTCAGCGTTTTGGTCTCCCATACGCGTCAGTTCTGATGCGTATGGGAGACCAAAACGCTGAAATTCGAACGCAGGATGGTCGGTAAATCAGGGGCCGGTGAGGAAGCGGAGCTGGTGGTGGAGGGCTTCTACCTGGCGCATGGGGGCGCCGGCGGCGCGGGCGGCAGCAATTGGCGCGGCGTAGATGGCGTCGAGCTCGAGCGGTCGGCCGGCATCGAAGTCGAGCTTCATGCTCGGCGCGTAGGGGGTCATCTTCTCCGTGTCGGTGAGCATCGTGTCGACGAACGACAAGTCGAAACAATGGCCTGCTGCCGTGGCCGCGCCGTGAACCTCGTGCATGAGCGACGTGACGAGCTCGCGTGTGGCGCTGTGGGCCATGAGCTGGTCGGTGCCGGCGTCGAGCACGACCGACAATCCGTTGTAGGGAATGTTCCACACCAGCTTCTTCCACCGGCCGGTGCCGAGGGCGTCGAGACGCGTGACCGGCAGGCCGGCGGCGGCAAGGTCGTCGGCGATGCCGGTGACCTCCGGCGTGGGTCCCGCCGGTTCGTAGCCGGGCCGGAAGCGGCCGAGCGTGACGGCGCCGTAGTCGAGGTGGTTGATGCGGCCGGGGCCTTCCTTGTGCGAGCAGATGAAACACATGCCGCCCACCACCGGCACCTCGCCGGCTCGTTCGGCCACGGTGGCCTCCACACCGAGCCCGTTCTGCAACACGAGCACGGCTTGCGTGGACGGACCCACGAGGGTGTCGAGAAGCGGTAACGCGGCGAGCGTGTCGGTGGTCTTGGTGGTGAGGACCACGACATCGGATGGGGGCACGTGGGTGGGGTCGTCGAAGACGTCGATCGTTGGCAAAAAGATGTCGCCATGGGGCGAGGTGACTTCGAGGCCGGCACGGCGGATGTCGGCGGCGCCGGATCGCACGAGGAACCGCACGGTGTGCCCCGCGGCGGCAAGCCGTCCTCCGTAGTAACCGCCGATCGCACCGAGGCCGATCACGGTGTACGTGCGGGAAGGGTTGCGGGCCACGGGTGGGAACGCCTCGTCGGTCGACATCGGCGGGCACGGTACCGGATGGTCTGCCACCTACCATGCGGGCATGTCTGATGTCTCCGACTCCCCGGTCACCTCGCCCGACGACCGCTTCTACTTCCGCCAACTTCTCGCCGGCCGCGACTTCGCCCAAACCGATCCCATCGCCCAACAGATGGTGAACTTCGTCTACCTCGTGGGCGATCGCCACACGGGAGAGGCCGTGGTGATCGACCCCGCCTACGACGTGAAGGGCATCATCAACGTGGCGAAGGCCGACGGCATGAAGGTGATCGGTGCGCTCGCCACCCACTACCACCCCGATCATGTCGGGGGCGACATGATGGGCCATCGCATTTCGGGGGTCAGTGAACTCCTCGCGATCAACCCGTGCCCGATCCATGTGCAAGCCGACGAAAGCCCATGGGTGCAGCGGGTGACGGGGGCGTCGGCCACCGACCTGGTGGAACACACGAGCGGCGACGTGGTGATGGTGGGGGAGATTCCCATCGAGCTGATCCACACGCCCGGCCACACGCCGGGTAGTCAGTGTTTCCTCGTCGACAACCGGCTCGTGGCCGGCGACACCTTGTTTCTCGACGGGTGCGGACGCACCGATCTTCCCGGTGGCGACCCGGCGCAGCTCTACCAGAGCCTCACCCAACGCCTGTCCAAGGTGCCCGACGACGCCGTGCTGTTCCCGGGCCACCTCTACTCGGCCGACCCCTCGCAAAGCATGGGCGACACGCGGAAGTGGAACATGGTGTTCAAGCCGCAGTCCGAAGCCGAGTGGCTCCGCGTCTTCGGCTGACTCGCCACGGAGCGGGCCCCGAATCCCGGGAGTTTCCCGAACTGGTCACACTTTTCGTCGCGTCAGCAACGAAAAGAGTGACCAGTTCGGCCTGAAGTTCGGCCCTCGGGGCGCCGATACAACCGATAGTCGTCGCGGATCGTCAGGGTCCGCGCACCATCGGCACGGGCCGGGCAGGTCCGTCGAACCTCGAACGGAGGTGTCATGAGCGACGGCTCCCCGTGGAAAGAAGATTCCCTCCGGCCCTCGGAGCGCGACGAGAAGCGACAGGCTCTCGAAGCGTATTCCCGCGAGTTTCTCATGCTCATCTCCCCACGGGGCGAGATGGTGCTGTCGAGCCGAGACGTCACGATCGGGTACGGGAACGAACGTGAGGGTCACCACATCGCGGAGAACCTCCATCCCGACGACCTCCCCCGCGTCTTCGATCTCATCGAGCGGGCTCGCGAAACCGCCGGCTTCGAGGAGACGATCCGGGTGCGTGCTCGAGGGTCGCTCGGGGAGTGGCACTACTTCGATGCAACGGTGATCGATGCGGTGCAGAACCCGAAGTTGCGCGGAGCGGTGATTCGCGTTCGTGAAGTGGACTCACGCGAGATCGCCGCAGCGATGCCGTTGGCAGGCGCAGCTGATCGTTTCTTGTCGCTTGCCGAAGCACTCCCGCTCGGCATCTTGTCGGCCGATGCCCGTGGGTACGTGGTGTTCTGCAACGAGTCGGCGCAGCAGATCTTCAACCTCCCGTCCGACCAGCTCATGGGTCAAGGTTGGGAACGGGCGGTGGCGGCGGCAGACCGGCCCGACGTCGTGAACGCCGCCGGCGCCGTCCTGCGTCGGGGGGTGCCCCATCAGGTGACCTTCACCGTGGAGACCGGGCTGTTCCCGCGGTGGGCCCATGCCAAGTTCGTGCCGCTCGGTGTCGGGGAACGGCGCACCGGGTGGATCGCCACGGTGGAAGACGTCACCGATCGTCGGCGGGCCGAGTCGCAGCTCGCCCACCAAGCTACCCACGACCCGCTCACCGGCCTGCCGAACCGCACGTTGCTTGAGGACCGCCTTTCCCAGGCGTGCAGCCGCCTGCGCCGAGACACCGACTCGGTCACCCTGTTGTTCATCGACCTCGACCGGTTCAAAGAGGTGAACGACACGCTGGGACATCGCGCCGGTGACCATGTGCTGAAGGAGGTGGCTCACCGGCTGGCCCAGGTCACTCGCGACGTCGACACGGTGGCCCGGCTCGGCGGCGACGAGTTTGTGATCGTCTGCGAGGCCCTCCCCGAGGGTGAAGCTGAGGCGATCGTGGCCCGCATCGAAGAAGCGGTCGCGGTGCCAATGCTCGTACAAGGGGGGTCGGCCACCGTTGGCGCCAGCGTGGGGATCGCCACCACGAGCGAGCCGTCGGTCGACGTGGCCGAACTGCTCTCTCGCGCCGATCAGGAGATGTACCGCGCCAAACAAGCTCGCAAGGAGCGCGGCACGGGCACCTGAGGCAGAGGTGTTCGCGAACCGGCGAACCTCGCTATGGGCTCAACCGTGGGCGAGTTCAACAGTTCATCGGGAGCGGGGGCGGCAGGCAGCACCACCTGTCGGTAGCGGTCCGGCGTACCGAGCGCACTCCGGAGATCGAAGCAACGATTCGGCTCCGGCGATACCGGCACTCCGCGATTCTCCGCGTAGCGATAGAACCGGGCAGACAATTCGCCGGCATCGTCGCTGAGGCGTAGGTCAACGGGCGCAGGTTCCAGGCCAGTTCCCCTTTCCCGTCGTCGAACTCGTTCCTGGAATGCGAAAGCACCTCCACGACTCGCCGCGGATGGTGTTGGCGAACTCGGCCCGCACTTTTCGCGACGACGACCCAACGCTTTTGCCTGGTGCTGCGTTGAAACACTCGATGAACACATTCACCTCTACCGGCGGGCCGGCCGAACGGCCGTCGATCCGTGTCGAAGCCTGGCGGGGACGGCCACCATGTTGAGCGGACCGCACGTTGTCCCCCGCCTCGCCTTGCCGTCGGTCACGATGACGACCGTGACCGAGCCGATCCCGACCGAGCCGGTGCCAGCGGGAGCGTCCCCGACCCGTCCTGCCAAAGCAACGCCAGCCCTGCGACCGGAGTATGTGGGCGACTTCGAAGCGCACTACCGCCGGGTCTGGCCGTCGATGCAACGGCTGGCCTTCGTGTTCACCGGCGATCAAGCGGCGGCCGAAGAGTTGGCACAGGACGCGCTCGTGCAGTGCTATCGGCACTGGAACCGCGTGCAGGACATGGAGTTTCCCGATGCGTGGATGCGCCGGGTGTTGCTCAACCTGTGCACCTCGCGGCACCGTCGACGCAGCGCCGAGCGGCGGGCGGTCGATCGTGTGACCCAGCGCGTCAGTGTCGCCCTTGCGGACAGCCCCGATGAGGCCATGGCGGCCGATCACGAGTTCCGTCGAGCCGTTGTTTCCCTTCCGAAGCGGCAGGCGCAGATCGTGGCGCTCTACTGCATCGACGATCTTTCGTTGATCGAGATCTCGCGCGTGCTGGGCATTGCCGAGGGCACCGCCCGATCAGCCTTTCATGCCGCCCGCAAAACGCTCGCCAAGAAGATGGGCGATGAGCTGACCGACCCGCCCGAGTCCCACGCCACCTACCACCACAACTCTGCAGGAGAAATCCAATGAACCTCGACGATCGCATTCGCCAACTACGCGACACCACCCCCGCCGGACAGAACTCGGCTGACCCGCCCTCACTCGACCAGATCACGCACCGAGCCCAGCGGTCCCGAACCAGGGATCGTGCGGCCTTCGCTGCCGTTGGTTTGGCGCTCGTGACCGTGACGTCCGTCGGTGCCATACGTGTGGCCGGGACGGGCCAAAACGTCACGATGCCAGTGGCGTCGGCACCGGGAACGACGGGGCAAGGTGGCGGTTCGCCAGGCACGCTTGCGCCGCCGAGGGAAACGACGGCGAGTTTCTCATGCGTCGCTCCTGCGGCGCCGTCCGTCGGTGAGGCGAACGGTTCGGGGGGTCTCCCGGACCCGGTGCCGAGCACCTCGATCGGCAAAGTTGAGCCGGCGGGGGGGAAACCGGGGGAGATCACCCACTTCATCGGTCCTGATGGTGAAACGGTGACTGTAGAGGCCCTCGCTCCCGGCGATCTCCCTGCTACCACCGTGCCGCTGAGCGACGCGGTCAACGGAACGGCGAGTGATGAGCCGGCGGGGCCCGTCGCCACGCTGGCACCCGATGGCAGTGGCCCGGCCGCGGGCCAACCGCTTTCAGAGTTTCCCGGGGTCACGGTGCTCGGCTCCGTCGGCGACCCGGTGCCGTGCACACCACTGCCCGACGGCGTGCCGTTTCCAGGCCCCGGCCTCGAGTGTGGAACTGGCTTCAACTCCGGCGCGATCGTGCCCGATGGTGTCGAACACCGCAGCGGCAACGCCGGTTTCCGGTCGAGCGGGCCGGGCACACCGAGTAGCGGAAACGAGTCGGGTAGCGGTGCTACTGGATCGGGCAGCGGAATGGTGTCGAGCGACAGCCCGATCTCGAGCGACGGTTCAGCCCCAGGGTGCCATGGCCCAAACCTGTCGCCCACCAACCCCGACGGTTCGCCAAACCTCGGCTACCTCCTCACCCGCCCCCCAGGGGAAGGGCCGACGTTCGTCTTCACGCCGCCGTCGGGCTACAGCATTCCCGGCGTCTCCGCCTACCGCGCGCATAGTGACGGATTCGGCGATGGCTCATGCACGGACACCCTGGTAGCGCCGCTCACTCCCGACCCGCCTTCCACCACGCCCGATGGGCTCACCCTTGCGCCGGCGACAGGGGAACCGCAGGTGGCGATGGCCTGCATCGGCCCGGCCGTTGAACTGACCTGGGGACCGTTCGCCGAGGATGCGGGTGTGGCCTACCTGTTCGGGCCGAACTCGATGTTCACCGTGAACTCGGCCGCGGTCGATCCACCGAGTGGTTCCGATGTAGACGGTTCCTTGACGGTGGAGCGTCGCTGCCGAGTGCAGGCGCCGGAGGACTGTTTCGTGGCCATTCGGTGGCTCCGGACCGACGGCACCCGGATGATGCTGGCGGAGCGCGGCGGTTCTCTTTCCCAGGAGCAACTGGTGACCTTGGTGTCCACGGTGCGCCCGGCCGACGCCCAGGCACCCATGGTCCTTCCCGGGCCGGGAACGGCCGGGAGTGGTGGGGCGGCGGAGTCGCCCGAACCAACGCTGATCACCAGCACCAGCTGAGCGGACTCGACGACCGAACGTCGTCGGGCCCGCTCGGTCCGTACGGGCCGTACAGGCCGCCGCTCCTCCTAAGCTCCGTCGCAGGCGAGACCAAGGGGGCCTGATGACAGAGCTGCTCGATCGATCGGCACGTTTCATCGACACGGGGGTGATCGATGGCGTCGACAATCCCACCACGGTGTCGATCAACGAACTCGCCGACAACATCGCGATGGTCGACGCCTTCTCGCACGTGGTGCTGTTCGACACCGGTGATGGGCTCGTGGCCTTCGACACATCGAATCCGTGGGCGGCCAAACACGCGGTGGAGGCGGTCCGCCAGTGGCGGCCGGATCCGTTCCGTGCGCTGGTCTACACCCACGGGCACATCGATCACATCGGTGGAGCGAAGGCGTTTCTCGATGAGGCCGATGCCAGCGGGGCTACCCGTCCCGCGGTGGTTTCCCATGAAGGCGTGCCTGCCCGCTTTGCCCGCTACGACCTCACGAGCGGCTACAACGCCATCATCAACGCCCGGCAGTTTGGGGGAAGCGCACTCACCGATGGCGACGGCGGGCTGAAGGTGGGTCGTTTCGGCCTGAATTGGGTGCAACCCTCCACCACATTCGACGAGAAGATGAGCATGAAGGTGGGCGGGCTCACGATCGAGCTCCGGCACGGTTTGGGTGAAACCGACGACCACGCTTGGGCGTGGATACCGGAGCACAAAGCAGCCTGCATCGGCGACTTCATCATCTGGATGTTTCCCAACGCCGGCAACCCGCAGAAGGTGCAGCGTTATCCCCGCGAGTGGGCGATGGTGCTCCGGGAGATCGCCACCTTCGAGCCCGAGTTGTTGCTTCCCGCTCACGGGCTTCCGGTGGCCGGCAAGGCCCGCATCGCCGGTTTCCTCGACGACTACGCCTCGGCCCTCGAGTACCTCGTCGACGCCACCATCGGCATGATGAACGAAGGCGCTCGGCTCGACGACATCATCCATACCGTCCGACTCCCGGCCGACCTCGCCGTGAAGCCATGGTTGGCGCCGAACTACGACGAGCCGGAGTTTGTGGTGCGCAACATCTGGCGCCGGTATGGCGGTTGGTACGACGGCAACCCCGCCCGGCTCAAGCCGCCGCCGGATTCGGCCGTGGCTCGGGAGGTCGCAGCGCTCGCCGGTGGCGTCGGCCCGCTGGCCCTTCGGGCCCAAGAACTGTCCGATGCCGGCGACCACCGGTTGGCTTGTCACCTCGCCGAGTTGGCGGTGCAAGCCGATCCCGACGACCTCGAAGCCCATCGCATCCGCGCCGGTATCTACTCCGCTCGTCGTCGGACCGAAACCTCACTCATGGCCAAGGGGATCTACGGCTGGGCCTCGGGCGAATCGAAGCGTCGGGTCGCGGCGCTCGACCCCGGGGCGCTCGACACCGCCCCGGATCCCACCTCGGATCACGCCCCGGCTTACACGCCGGGTTCGGGCGACGGCTGATCGCCGTCGCTTCGGTGATCCATGGCCCCAACTCCCACCCCGCCTTCGAACCCCGCCGCTGGCCCGCCGCCGGCGAGCGCCGACGATCCGTTCCATCGGGTGGCGGAGCTCATGCCCGACGGGCTGCTCCGCTACGACCTGTCCGGCAAGCTCCTCTACTGCAATCCGGCGTTCGCCGCCATGTGGGGCGTTCGCCCGTACCAGCTCGTGGGCCGCAACGTGGCCGAGTTCGCCCGTCCTGGCGATGCCCACGACGTCGCGGCGATGATCGCCCGAGTGGTGGCGAGCCGCCAGCCTGAAGACATCGAGGTTCGCATGCAGGGTCTGGCCGGCCTGCGCGACATCGAGGCGCGGTCCCTCCCCGAGTTCGACGACGCCGGTGTGGTGGAGTCGGTGTTGGTGGTGATGCGCGACGTCACCGCGTTCCGTGACGCCGAGCGCGAACTTCGCGAGTCCGAGGAGCGGTTCGAGATGCTCGTCCGCTACTCCTCCGACGTCATCACCGTGCTCGAGCCGGACGGTTCGTGGCGTTACTCCAGCCCCGGAGGTGGTCGGCTGCTCGGCTACCCCGAGGGGTACGACCCCGACGGTGGGATCTTCAGCTTCATGCACCCTGAGGATGTGGTGAAGGCGTTGGACCTCCTCGAGAAGGCGAAGGATCCGAACGCCGAGTTCAAGGAGCCCGTTGAGCTACGGGTGTTCGACGTGAAGGGGGAGATGCACATTCTCGAGTCGCTCGTGCAGAACCTGTCGGCCAATCCCTCGGTGCGGGGTGTGGTGATCAACTCACGCGACATCACGGAGCGACGGCGGGCCGAGGAGGCGCGGCGCAATCAGGATGAGTCGTTGCAGCAACTCGCCGATGCCGTGCCCGTGGGGATCTTCGACGTGAGCCTCGACGGCAACCGCAACTTTGCCAACCGGTACCTCCTCGACTTGCGAGGTGCCGAGGTGGAGGATCCCACCGGGGTGTGGCGCGACTTGGTGGCGACCGAGGATCACGAGCTCGTGCGGCAGGCCTTCCTTGAAGCGGTCGAGTCGAAACGAATGTCGATCATCCGACACCGGCTCGGCGCCAGCACCGATTCTCCGGGCGCATGGATGGAGCTTCGACTGTCGCCGATCGTGGGAGCCGACGGGCAGGTCGTGCGGATCCTCGGGAGTGTGGTCGACGTCAACGCCATGGTCGAGACCGAAGCTCGCCTCGCCACGGCCCGCGATGATGCTGTCGAAGCCTCGCGGCTCAAGTCGCAGTTCCTCGCGAACGTGAGCCATGAGATCCGCACGCCGCTGAACGCGATCCTTGGGATGGCGGCGTTGTTGCTCGACGATGAACTGAGCCCGCAGCAACAAGGCCGGCTGGTCACCCTCCGGTCGGCGGGAACACAATTGCTCGAACTGCTCCAAGACGTGCTCGACCTGAGCCGGATCGAGGCCGGCCAGCTGGAGCTCGATCGGCTTCCGGTCGACCTTCGTCAGGTTGTGAGCGAGGCGGTGGGCCTGTTTGCTGTCGATGCCGACGAGAAGGGCATCGACCTCCGGCTCGAAGGTGTTGGTCTGGCGGTACCAATGGTGCTCGGCGATCCACTGCGGATCCGCCAGATTCTCGTGAACCTCGTGGGCAATGCCGTGAAGTTCACGGAGCGGGGCAGCGTGGTGGTGCGCATGTCCACCACCCGGCATGGGCGCGGGGCGGCGGCCGGTGCCGTGGACGCACGCTTCGAGGTGGTCGACACGGGGGTCGGCATCGATCCTCGTGTGCGAGATCAGTTGTTCGAACCCTTCCGCCAAGGTGACGCGTCCACCACCCGCCGTCATGGCGGGACCGGGCTCGGTTTGGCGATCACTCGGGAGATCGTGGAGCTGATGCAAGGGGTGGTCACGGTGCAGAGCAACCCCGGCGAAGGGTCCACCTTCACGGTGCAGATCCCGTTCGAAGCGGCGCCGCTGGGTGTGAGCCGTCGAGTCGATCCTCTTCCGGGGCGGCAGCGATCGGTGGGAGGTTCCCGAGCCGCGGGACTGCATGTGCTCGTGGCGGAAGACAACGACGTGAACATGCAGGTGCTGACCGCCTACCTGCACAAGCTGGGTTGCACCTTCGTCGCGGTCACCGACGGGCCCGACGCCGTGACGGCGGCTCTGGACGAGTCGCCGGCCTTCGACGTGGTGCTGATGGATTGCCAGATGCCGAACATGGATGGCCTCGAAGCCACCCGTCGGATTCGGCGGGCGGAACACGACGGCGCCCGGCCGCCCACACGCATCGTCGCGGTGACCGCCGGGGCGATGGAAGGCGAGCGCGACCGCTGCATCGACGCGGGCATGGACGACTACCTCGCCAAACCCTTCACGTTGGCATCGCTCGAGCAGATGCTGCTCGGTCCGTCGGCCACGCTGTCTCGGCGGGAGCCGCCGGGCCGCAGCGAGTTGGAGCAGCAGCAGCGACTGTCGCCCGCTGGCGGCGAGATTCACGATGATGTCCACCCCGACGACGCCTCTGCTGATGCGGAGTTCGGGTTCGACGACCTCCCCAGCAGTGTGGCGGCGGAGATGACGGCGCTCCTGCGGGCTGTGGTTCCCCGATCGCTCGCCGATTTGGGGACGGCCACGGAGCTGGGGGATGGTCGCCGTGCCGCCGCCGCTCTCGACGACATCCGCGGCGCTGCCGAAGCGATCGGCGCCGCCGTGCTGGTGGCGGCGGCCACGACCTTGGACGGGGCGATCAGCGAGGGGGCCGGTCCGCTGATTCGCCGTCAGCGACTGGCCGATCTCCAGGCGGCGTGGTTTGATCTCGACGCTCATCTGCGCCCCTCCGTCGAGCGCTGACTGGCCCGGGCCTCGTGGGCACGCGCCACACACAAACCTGAAACGCAGCCGAAAGCCGCCGTCGAATCTCCGATGCGCTCCGACATACACCGTCAGTTTGCAGGCCCTACGATGGCGTTATGCGCGCTCGACGTCATGCCCTCGCTCTTCCGTTCCTCCTCAGCGGCGTGCTCGTCGCGGGGGCATGTACGAATAGCACCACCTCAGCGAGCGGGCCGTCATCCGGTGTACCTACGGCCACCGGGCCGGGTGGCACCGGGGGCTCCGCAATCCCGGCCGCCCCGGTGGACTTCTCCCAGCCCGGTCCGTATGTGGTGGGTACCCGGAATGTTCCCCTCACTGAGGAGACGTGCCCGGCGCCCCCAGACAGCAAGTTCGGATGTCCACGCTCCGCCGTCATGTTCTACCCGGCCGACGCCACCAGCGCGGCGACGGTCACCAGGGTCACCGGCTACTCCACGTCGGTCGCCTTCCCCGAGCAGCTACGCGCCGTGGTGCCCGCCGCGTTCCTGCAAGAGATCCAGTTCGGTGTCGACGTGTTCGAAGCGCCGATGGCCAACAAGGAAGGTCCGTTCCCGATCTTGCTCCACAGCCATGGCTTCGGGGGCTACTACCTCTTCGAGTCGCGATACATGGCCCACATCGCCTCGTGGGGTTTTGTGGTGGCGGCTCCGGATCATCAGGAACGGTCGCTCGCCGGCCAACTCTCGGCCAGCGGCGGCTTCAATCCGGATGCGGACGTCACCGATCTGCGCAACACCCTCGATGTGGTGAAGCGGGCCAACGTCGACGACACGCCGTTGCGGGGCGCCATCGACACCGCTCGTGTGGGAGTGTCGGGCCACTCGGCCGGCGGTTCCGCCGCCATGCGGTTCGGCACGGATCCGGCGATTGCCACGATCATCGGCAAGGCCCCCGCGGCACCAGTACAGCTCCCCGAGTCGGCTCGGCGTGGTGGTGCCGACGCGCAGACGATGGGGTCGATGGTGCGACAAGGCCTCGACTCGGTCACACCCCCCACCAAACCCGTGCTGCTCATCGCCGCCGACAAAGACGGGGCCATTGCGCTCACATCGGTGGAAGCCCAGTTCGAATGGCTGCGCTCACCGAAGCGGTTGGTGGTCCTCGAGAACGCGGGTCACAACGCCTTCACCGACCTTTGCGGTCCGATTCGTTCGCAGGGTGGCCTGATGCAATACGCCGACAAGCTCCCCGCTCTCGTCGGGTTGTTCCGTCTCGGGGAGGACGGTTGCGTCGATGGCATGACCGCGCCGGAGAAGAGCGAGGCCGTGGTCAACCACACCACCGTCGCCCACCTGCGCCACGTGTTCGGGATGGATCCGTCGGAGGCCTCGCTCGATGTCGCGTTCCTGCAAAAGACGTTCCCTGCGGCGGTCGCCAGCGTCTCTCGCACGTGACGCCAGTTCGGCGACGGCAACGCCGTCAGCCGGTGGTGGTGCCGCCGTCGACGGCGAGCACAGCGCCGTTCATGTAGTACCCCTCGTCTGATGCCACATGGGCCACCAGCGCGGCGACGCTCTCGGGCTCCTGCATGTCGCGGGTGAGGAACGACCGGGCCACCAGCGACATCGATGCGCCTTCGGGAGGGATGAACGAGCCGATGAGACCCGTGTTCACCCCGCCAGGGCAAACCGCGTTGAAGCGCACGCCGGTGCGGCCGTACTCGATGGCGAGGGCCTTGGTGAGCCCCACAAGCGCGTGTTTCGAGGCGCAGTACGCCGCGCAGTAGGCCTGGCCGATGATGCCGGCAGTGGATGCCAGGTTCAGCACGTTTCCCTGCCGTTCGAGGAGGTGGGGCAGCGCCGCCTGGATGAGGTTGAACGGGCCGGCGGCGTTGACCGCGAACATGGCATGGAAACGAGCGGGGGACTCGTCGGGCGTGAGCGCCGACCCACCGATGCCGGCGATGTTGCAGACCACGTCGAGTCCGCCGAAGGCATCGACCACCTCGGCAACGAGCGCTGCGCAGGCGGCGTGGTCGGTGACATCGAGGGTGCTGGCGCGGGCCGTGCCGCCGGCGCCGACGATTTCGGCGGCGGTGGCCACGACACCGTCGGTATTCACGTCAGCGCACCAGACCGTTGCTCCTTCGGCGGCGATCCGCAATGCCGTGGCCTTCCCGATTCCACTGGCGGCGCCGGTCACCAGCACCACTTTGTCGACATATCGTCGGCCGATCGTGTCGTTCGTGAACGGGTCCGTGATGTTACGGGTGGGCATGGAAGGTCCCCTCGGGGCGCTCGGGATCGAAACGAGAACAGGTTCTCATTTCGGGCGGCGTCCCACCCAACTCTGGTGGCAGAAGGCCACACGGGGACGGTGTCGGTGTCCCCCCGGGTGGTCGTCCTGCGTAGGCTCGGCCCGATCGTTCCAAGGGGGAGAACATGTCCGCAACTACCAGTGCCAACGACACCGAAGGCACGCCAGAGGTCACGCCGGATGACGTGCGAGACGAGCTCTTGGCCGTCGTCCGCAAGTTCCGCGACAACGAGATCATTCCGAACGCGGCGCGCTTCGATCGCGACGATGAGTACCCGGCGGAGCTCGTTGAGCAGATGAAGCAGCTCGGCTTGTTCGGGATCACCGTGCCACCGGAATACGGCGGCCTCGGCCTCGACACGCTCACCTACGCGCAGATCGTGGAAGAGCTGGCGTACGGCTGGATGACCGTGAGCGGCTTCCTCAATACGCATTTCATGGGTTGTTTTCTGATCAAGACGTTCGGTACCGACGACCAGAAGGAACGGTTCCTCCCGCGCATGGCCACCGGCGAGATCCGCGGGGCCTATTCCTTGAGCGAGCCCGACGCCGGTTCCGACGTGGCGGCGATCCGCACCAAGGCCGAGCGCGACGGTGATCACTATGTGGTCAACGGCACCAAGATGTGGCTCACCAATGGTCGCGAAGCCGGGCTCGTGGTGACGCTCGTGAAGACCGACACCAACCCCGAGGCCAAACATCGCGGCATGAGCGTGCTGTTGGTGGAGAAGGAGCCCGGGCCCACCTTCGAAGGGATCACGGTTGGGCCCAACATTCACAAGCTCGGCTACCGCGGCGTGGAGACGGTGGAGCTCGTGTTCGACGACCATCAGGTGCCGGTGGCCAACCTGCTCGGTGGGGAAGAGGGGCAGGGTTTCTTCCAGATGATGGGGGCGGTTGAGCTCGGGCGTATCAACATCTCGGCTCGGGCCGTGGGGGTGGCTCGCCGGGCGTTTGAGGAGAGCATCCGCTACGCCCAGCAGCGTGAGACGTTCGGGAAGCCCATCGCCCAACATCAGGCCATTCAGTTCAAGTTGGCGGAGATGGGAACCAAGCTCCACGCCGCCCGACTCATGTGCCTCGACGCAGCCCAACGCAAGAACCGGGGGGAGCGCTGCGACCTCGAAGCGGGCATGGCGAAGTACTTCGCATCGGAGATGTGCTGGGAGATCTGCCAGGAGGCATTGCGCATCCACGGCGGCAACGGCTACGCCGCCGAGTATCCGATCGAGCGCCTCTACCGCGATGCCCCACTGATGATCGTGGGGGAAGGCACCAACGAGATTCAGAAGATGGTGATCGGGCGTCGCCTCCTCGAGGACTACGCCATCTGAAAGACGCGGACCAGCCGGCGAGGCCGGCGCCCGAAACTGTCGGGCGGCGGCCTCGCCGGCTGGTTCAAACACGAACGCATGGCATTCACACGATGGTGACGGGGGTTCCCAGCGGCACGATGTCGGCAAGCTGGCGAACCAATTCGTTGTCCACCCGCACACAACCGTTCGAGACCGACTGCCCGATCTTCGACGGGTCGTTGTTGCCGTGGATGGCCACCTGCCCGTCGCCGCCACCGAACTGGGTGAGGACCTCCGAATGGGCGGAGAGTCCGAGGGCGAACGGACCATAGGGTCCGGTGGGATCGTCGTTCTCCACCAGATCGGTGACGTAATAGGTGCCGCCCGGCGTGGGCGTGGCGTCGGCCCCGATCGCCACGGAGCTCGAAGCCGCGAGCACCCCGCCCCGCGTGACGGTCAAGGTGCGGGCGCCCCGGTCGACCACGATCGAGAAATCGTTGGACCGCAGCTTCACATCGGTGGCCTTGACCCAGCCGGTGCTGCCGTTGGGGCGGGTCGGGAGGCTGACGTTGATCCAACCATCGCGCTGGTCGAGCACGAGGAGCGTGGTCCTCGAGCCAAAGGTGGTGTAGTCGTCGAGCGTGACCACGGTGGCGCCCGATTCGGAAGGTGCCGAACGGACGGCCACATCGTCGCGAAGGAGTTGGGCGTTGGTGCTGGCGTCGGCGGCCAGCGGTGCCTCGGTCGTGGGCAGTTGGGGAGTGACGTCGTTGCCGGTGGGGCCACCTACGGGAGGGGCGGTGCCGATCGTCGCGCCGGTGACCTGGGGCGGAGTGCTGGAGAGGTCGGCGCTCACGGTGGTACCGCCGGCCTGCGAACACGCTCCCAGGCTGAGGGTGCCGAGTGTGGCGACGGCGAGGGTGGCGAGGAGCCGGGGCCGATGGGTGGGCCGGCCGGTGGGCCGGGCCGTGAACAGGGAAGTAGGCGAAGTGGGCGAAGTAGGCATGGGAATCTCCGAAAGAGGAACGAACGAGAACGGCACAGCAGCCGCTACCCCCGGGGTTTCGGTCTCCCAAACGCCTCACAAGTGAGGCGTTTGGGAGACCGAAACCCTCGGGGTTCAGGGCTTGGGGTTCAGGGCTTGGGGTTCAGGGCTTGGGGTACGGGGGCTAGCCGGTGAACGTGGGCTTGGCCTTCACGGGGGTGTCGGCGTCAGCCGGCTCGTCGTGGGGCTGGGGC
>Ga0105047_10008378_pt1 | contig 17214 bp, 10 predicted proteins | sample MAT04_FD_78384 | JGI IMG/M metagenome (GOLD analysis project Ga0105047, IMG submission 78384) | Freshwater microbial communities from Lake Fryxell liftoff mats and glacier meltwater in Antarctica - MAT-04 (megahit assembly) | ecosystem: Environmental > Aquatic > Freshwater > Ice > Liftoff...
ATGCAGGCCGACCTGGTCAGTGGAGCCGATGTACATCTGCGGGCGGAGGCGCCTGCCCTCAATCCCTTCGAGGTGCTGGAACTTGTCCGTACCATACTCGGCGTTGTCTTGATGATCGGGAGTGCCGTCGGCGTTGATTTTGTCGTCGTTCGTCTTGTCGGTCACCGAGGCGCTCCGGACTGCTGCGGTGGAAGAGCGAGACGAAAACGCGTGAGAGAGCAGATCCCCCATCCACGTTCCTGTGTCTCGTCCCCAGTCGCTCATGCAGTGTTCAGGGGGGCGGAATCCATTCTGATTCGGGTCGGCAATTGATCCGCCCGAAACGCTCCGAAGCTTAACAGAAAGCCACGTGCCTGTCCCGCGTCAGGCGGGGCTGGAAGTCTCGAAAAGGAAAGAACTTACTACGATCTTTGGAGATTCTGAATCGCAGTGGGAAGGGGATCCGCTGTGTACCGAAAAAAATGTCGCATCGACTGGGGAATTGACCGCATCGAGGATGCCTTGTGGACCATTCGCCAGACCTCCCGGGGATCATACCCGGGCGTAAGTCGGCGCCGGCGATGGGAGCATTCAGTTGTCCGAAGGAGAGGGGCCACCACCGCTGGCGGAGCCGGCTTGGAAACGGAAACCGTCCGCTCCGAGAAGAGAGGTCAGTTCGTGCTTCAATTCGCTTCCCGCCGACACACCCGAGGCGATCGTCAGATAGCATTTGAGGAGTGCCCGACTGGCCACAGCGGTGGACTCGCCATGGCCGTTCGAGTGCCCGTTCGCTCCGTGGCTCGCCGCCGGTTCCTCCCAGGTATCGATCACCAGGATGACGGGAGTCTTGCCGGGATGCCGCTGCAGCAGGTCGCGGACGCGCTTCATGTCGGTCTCGCTGTGGAAGCCCCGGCGGAACTTGATGAGGATCTGCTTCGTGAATTCCTTCTCGGCTTGTTCGAGAGTCATCAGCTTATTGACGATGACGTTCGGTTCGCGGCTGCGGGCGTCGATGCGGCCGCGGATCAGGATGATGGCGTCCTTCTTGATCTTCTCGCCGTGGGTGGCGAAGTCGTCGGGCCACAAAATACAGCGGACGACGCCGGTCGAGTCTTCGAGGTCGAAGTTCACGTACCGGCTGTTGCCGTTGCGGCTCGGTTTCTTGGTGGCGGCGAGCTTTATGGCTCCGATCATGCCGCCGAGGACGCACTCCTTGCCATCTTCCATTTCTCGCAAGTCTTTGACTTGGTTTTGAGTATACGCCGTCAGTTGAGGGGCGAACTCCGTGAGGGGATGCGAGGTCAAATAGAAGCCGAGAACTTCTCTCTCCAGGGCCAGCTTCTGACCATGCGGAATGTCCTCCGCCGGTGGCAGAGTGACTTCCGGTTCGGCCACGGGGGCCGCTCCGGCTTTCGGGGCGGCGTCAAACAGATTGCGTTGCCCCTTGGCCTTGTCCCGATGTCGATTGGTTGCAGCCTGCGCCGCACGATCAACAGCTGCCAGATGCTGGGCGCGGTTCGGTCCGAAGCAGTCGAGTGCCCCAGCCTTGATGAGTATTTCGAGCGACCCTTTTTGCAAGACCTTGGGGTCAATGCGTTCAGTCAGATCGAAGATATTCTTAAAGGGCCCGTTCTTTCTTCGCTCGTCCATGATCGCCCGCACGGGAGCATCCCCGACGCCGCGAATGGCTCCCATGCCGAAGGCGATTTTGCGGAAGCGTCGTTGAGGGGATGGCTGAGGGTTGATGGTTGATGGTTGATCGACAGTCGTGGCATCTGGCTGATGGCTGACAGCTGACGGCTGACGGCTCTTCTTCCCCTTCTGGCCCTTGCCCTTCGGCTCCAGGCCCTGGGCCTCTTCCACCTCCTCGACCACCGTGAACTCGACATCGCTCAAATTCACATTCGGCGGGAGCATTTCCAGCTGCATGCGGCGGGCGTCGTCGGCATGTTCCGCGATACGTTCGCTACTCTCCATTTCGCAGGAGAGGAGGGCCGCCATGAACTCGCCGGGGTAGTGGGCCTTGAGATAGGCGGTCTGGTAGGCAATGGCCCCGTAGGCGGTGCTGTGGGACTTGTTGAAGCCGTAGCCCGCAAACTTGTCGATGAGGCCGAAGAGTTCGGTGGCCTGCTCCTCCGACATCTCGTTACTCTTGGCTCCTGAGATGAACTGGTCTTTGTACTTGGCGATGTCGTCAAGCTTCTTCTTTGAGATGGCCTTGATGCACTTATAGGAGCTGGCCAGTTCGATCCCGCCCAGGCGATTCAGGATGCGCATGACCTGTTCCTGGTACACCATCACGCCGTAGGTTTCGGAGAGGACCGGATCGACGATGGGATGGATCTTGGCGACTGCTTGGCGACCGTTTTTACATTCGACATAGGTTGTGACCATGCCCCCTTCGAGTGGGCCGGGGCGATAGAGCGCCGAGGTGGCGATGATGTCTTCGAACTTGTCGGGCCGCATCTTGGTCAGCAGGTCGCGCATGCCGCCGGACTCGAGCTGGAAGATCCCCTTCGTCTCGCCGCGCTGCAGCAAGGCGAAGGTCGGCTTGTCGTCGAGCGGCAAGTCTTTGGGAACGATGTCGACGCCGCGGTGCCGCTTCACGTTTTTCACGGCACGATCAAGGATCGTCAAATTGCGAAGACCAAGAAAATCCATCTTCAGCAGACCGGCTTTTTCGACATCGGTCCACTGGGTGAGGATGTCGTCGCGCCCGGTGATCTTCTGGAGCGGGACGTATTCCACGAGCGGCCGGTCCGCGATCACGACCCCCGCTGCGTGGGTGCCCGCGCTTTTGGCGAGTCCTTCCAGAGCCATGGAGAAGTCGATGACCTCCTTGATCTGGGGGTCCTTGTCGTACTCGGCCTTGAGCTCGGGACTCTTTTCGAGAGCGTCTTTAAGCTTGATGTTTAGCTCTTCCGGAATCATCTTGGCGATGACATCGGCCCGTTTGAGATCGACACCCAGAGCGCGGCAAACATCGCGGACAGCTGCCTTGGCCTTGAGGGTTCCGAAGGTGCCGATCTGGGCGACGTTGGCGTAGCCGTATTTTTCCTTCACATACTGGATGACCAGTTCGCGGCGTTCCTGGCAGAAGTCGATGTCGATATCGGGCGCTTCGGACCGGTTCGGGTCGAGGAAGCGTTCGAACAGCAAGTCGTACTTGATCGGGCAAACATCGGACAGCCCGAGGACATAGGCCACGATGGCCCCGCAGGCCGAGCCTCTCGCCGAACAGGGAATCCCCTTGTCGCGGGCAAAGCGGGCGAAGTCCCAGACGATGAGGAAATAGCTGGCGAACCCCATCTTCTCGATGACGCCGAGTTCGAAGTTGAGCCGGTCGAGATACTTTTCCTCGGGTTCCGCGCCGTAGCGCCACTTCAATCCCTCGGTCGCCACATTGCGCAGGTGCTGCACATCGGTGAGTCCCGGTGGCGGGGCGAAAACCGGGAAGTGCCGGGTGGTCAGGTCGAGGTTGATGTCGACGCGATTGGCGATCTCCTGGGAGCGAGCGACCGCTTCGGCCATTTTGGGAAACGCAGCGTACATCTGTTCGGGTGAGCGAATGAAGAGCTGGTCGGTGTTGATCTTCATCCGCTTCTCGTCACTGCGGACCGATTTCGTGTTCACGCAGAGCAGCACGTCATGCATCGCCGAGTCGGATTGGCAGAGATAGTGCGCATCGTTCGTGGCGACCAGTGGGAACCCCTTGCGATTCGCGAGGTCGATCGTGGCCTCGGCACACGATTGCTGGATCTCGACACCGGCGTCCTGGATCTCCATGTAGAAACGATCGCCGAACAGCTTGTCGAACCAGTGGACCAGGCTCTCGGCTTTTTCTTTCTCATCGGCCAGCAACAGCCTGGAAAGCTCGCTCGACGCACAGCCGGATAGGCAGATGATCCCTTCGTGGTGAGCAGCGAGCAGCTCTTTATCGATGCGGGGGCGGTAGTAATAGCCTTCCAGATAGGCTGCGGAGGACATTTTGACGAGGTTCTGAAACCCTTGGCGATTCATCGCGAGCAGGGTGAGGTGGTAGGCGGCATCCTTCATGCGCGACGCGGTGCGATCGGTGCGATGACCGGGCGCGATGTAGGCTTCGTAACCGAGGATCGGGTTGACTCCGGCGTCTTTGGCCTTCTGATAAAACTCGAGAGCCCCGTAGAGATTGCCGTGATCTGTGATGGCGCAGGAGTTCATCCCGAGCTCTTTGACCTTCTTGAGCAACTCGGGAATCTTGCTGGCCCCGTCGAGGAGCGAGTAGTGGGTATGGCAGTGCAAGTGGGCAAACGGACGGGTTTCGCTCATGGTCGGTCGCCTCGAAATCTGGCGGCTTCAATTCGCATGGGGGCGAAGAGCCATCCATGATCCGCTGATTCTCCCCTCTAGACGAGCGAGACTCAAGGAGGAGGGCCCACTGTTTGTGGCGCCCGTAAAATGTGGCGAGTGATACCCGAAGAAACAGATCGAGCGATTTCCATCTACCAAAGCAAAACGGCTTGCGATCCAGAGGATCACAAGCCGTTAAGTTTTCCCGGTAGGGACAAGACTACTTAGCTGCTGGTGGCTCTGGAGCGCTGATTGGGGCAGCGGCTGGAACCACAGTGCCTTCGCAGCTGTTGCAAGGAACAGCGGTCGAAACACAGCTGTTGCAGTTTGGAGCTGCGCAGCTTGGAGCTCCGCCGCATCCGCCATTGCCGCAACCGGTGTTGCAAGGAGCAGCACAGCTTGGAGCTGCACAGCTTGGCTGGCAGCAATGGTTGGTGCGTCCACGTGGAGCACGGCAATTGCGACGACCGGCTTCTGCAACGTCAGCAACCACGACGAGTGCCAACAGAGCACCAAACACAAACATCATCTTACGAACCATTTCAAGCTCCTCGCTCGACCTCGGAAGACCCATCAGCTGCGGGGTGGCTCCGAGACGGCCTGAACATCCCCACAACACTCCCCCCGGTTCGATTTGATGTCTACGCAGACATTCCAGGTGGAAGCAACGGTCCTAAAGTTAGCGATTGAGGCAAATCTGTCAAATGAGGCAGCTTTGCCGATAATGCAATTTAGAAATTTTCTTGAAATTCGCCGCCCCCGTCAGCAAATTCGGGATTCTGCCTGAATTTCCGGCAGAAGTGCTTGATGGGCACGCGAAGACAACCTATAAGCGGGGTCTGATTTTGCTTGGGAGAGGCAAGCGGGGAGGCAAAAGTCTCCCTGGGTGGTGCTGGGCCATTTCATCTTTCCCCGCGAGGCTTCCGATGGCGTTGGTTCTGGATTGTTCCCACTTCGATTCGATTGTCGAATACGGACATCACGAAGCGTGTTTGCACAAATACTTTCGCTCTGACAAAGCCCGCAAGGACTTGGGATCCAATGCCTATCGGGAGTGGTTTAGTCAGTACTGGGTGGTGTTTTGTCATCATCGCTGGGTCCAGTACTTGTACGCCGAACGGGAATTCCCGGAGTTTTGCCAGCCCAAGTACCGCGGCCGCATCGTCAAAGACGCCGAGGGCCGAATTTGGGCCCGCGATGTCGAGTTGTGTCCTATCGCAGTGGGCTTTGTGCAGCGGATGTTTCTCCGGGAGTTCAGACCTTGGGAAATCTTGACGTTCGTCAACAATCGCAAAGAGATCGGGCAGCTGGGCTTTGACTACTCAGAGATCCGAAAAGTTCTGGTCGAATTCGGCATCAATGAGTGCCGCTTGAACTGGCGTGATTTCTTTGCCGTGGAAGAGTGTCAAGTGAAGCACGAGTACCGCCGCTTAATGCGAATGCGTCAATAACAATCCTCCGCAGAGTCTCTGGTTCCTTTGCTCCGGTCGCATCTCGTATGATCGCTCCGTGTTTCCCAAAGGTCGATCAGCGACGGAAAAAGTCCCGATGTCTCTCCCGCGACGTTCCGTAGTCAGACTGTTTCTTGTGGCGTGGGCGCTGCGAATTGTTGCAGTCCTGGCGGTCCAGTATTACCTCCAAGAAATGGTTGTGCCCACTCGCCAGTTCGTCATTGAGGGCGACGCCGAGGGGTATTGGCATCTCGCACACTGCCTCGCCGAGGGACAGCCCTACCAGATCTATACTCCTCCCAGGATGGTGTTGCGGATGCCCGGGTTCCCCCTGTTGTTGGCCGTTTCGATTCGTCTGTTCGGGGACAGTTTACTGGCCGCGCGGCTTGTCTTGGCCACCATCGGTGCAGTCGGCAGTGTCGGAGTGTACCAGCTGGGATACAGGCTTTTCAGTCATCGAACCGGCCTGATTGCCGGTGGAATGGCGGCAGTGTCTCCGATCTTTGTGGGGTTTAGTGCGATCGAGTTGACCGAGACGGTGTTTGCGGTGTCATTGGTGTTGGGGTTGGTTCCACTGGCTCGCTGGAGTCGCAGCGAATCTGAATTGGCTGATCCGAGTGTTTCATTGCCCCCCGAAAGCAGTACCCCGCTGACCACCGCCTCAACCGCGAGGGCCGGGGCCATCGCGGGTTTGTGGGCTGGTGTGGGGTGTTATCTTCGTCCAAGCTGGCTGCTCTTTCCCGCGTGTCTGATGCTGTGGTTGTGGGGATTGAAGCCGACTCGAAACCGGCTGTGGCTGGGGGTTTGGACGGTGGGGTGCATGCTGACCAGTCTTCTGCCGTGGGGTCTTCGCAATCAACAAGTGACGGGGCATTTCACATTGACCACGTTCTGGATGGGGCCCAGTCTGTATGACGGATGGAATCCAGAAAACATGACGGGAGATAGCAATATGGCATTCTTCGACCAGGAAAACCTGATGTCCCGGATGTCCGAATACGAAATGGATCGCGAATACCGCCAGAGGGCCTGGGCGTTTGCTTTTCAGAATCCCGGTCGAGTCTTAGCTCTCGCCTGGAAGAAAACGCTGCGATACTGGAATCCATACCCGAACGCGGACCAGTTCAAGTCTCGAAGATCCTTACGACTGATCTCGCTCGGTTGGTACATCGTGGTGTTTCTACCGGCTCTCTGGGGAGCCTGGACGCAACGCCGGTCCCTTGGCGTGTTGGCGATCACTGCGGGCCCCATCCTCTATTTTGCCGCGCTGCATCTCGTGTTTGTGAGTTCTGTTCGGTATCGATTGCCGGGGGAATACCCGCTGCTTGTCTTATCGGCGATCGGATGGGAGTCACTCGTTCGGCGATCGCGACAGAGAGGTTCCTCAGCGCACGATCCAGCCCCCGTGTCGTTGCCATAAAAACGGCATAACCCTTTCAACGAAATTGTGTTGCGGAGCTTCTGACCAGCGAATCTCTGCGGCCTGCATCGATTATCGCTCCAGAACCGCCGCGTCCCACTGCCCCAGGGTGCTGCGACCCACTTTTGCTGGAAATTCATGAATCCTCTTGATATCATCGACCTGTTCCGGTCGGCTTCAGCGTTCCACTTTCGCACCGGTGCAGCAGACTCGCGATGGCGTCTGATGGAGAACCAACAGCTCCGTAGGCTGGGATTGCCAAGGGGCGGTGGTCGCGCGGGAGCGCACATGAGATGGATGTGTTGCTTCGGGGATACTCGGTCAACCCGCCGACATGGTTTTACCTGTCGACGCTGTTAATCATTGCCGTCTTCTACCGTTTTAACCGTTTCTGGTCTTTGCGAAATTTCGATTTGGTGCTGTTGTTGCTAGCTGCGCCGGGGCTGCTTTTTGTCCGAAATGACGAGACACGGCAGCTGGGTTACATCTGGCTGTTCTCGCTTTCCGGGCTCTATCTCGTGAGGTTACTCGCAGACCCTGTGTTGCAAAGGCGTCCCCAACTGGGGCAAAACCTGAACAGTGGTGGATTGATTTTTCTCTGTGCAGCTGCGTTTGTGTTCCTGTCGACGAAGGCGATTACCGACACTTTGCCAGGGTCGACGACTGTCACCGTGCAAACTGCCGATGCCATGCTCAATCGCATCAGCGTACCGCATCCTCCGGAGATGAAGGGAGAACCGGCACCCGGTCCAGCGGCAACGTTGATCGCGGCCCCGGTCGAGTTTGTGTTCGAGGAACTGACCGCGAGAATCCTCTCAATCCTCACCCACGGAGCGGTAGTCGCGGGCTTGATCGTCGCTGGAAAGAAGCTCTTTGGTGATCTGCAACTCGGGCTGGCCGCTGCCACTCTGTATATGCTGCTCCCCGGTACGGCATACGATGTCGGCAAGTTTAACCACGTCCTGCCCGCCGCTCTGATCGTCTGGGCGATTGTGTTCTATCGCCGCCCGATTGTGTCCGGAGTCTTCCTGGGCCTGGCGTGCGGAGCGATGTTCTTTCCGGTTTTCCTGCTTCCGCTGTGGTTCGCATTTTACGGATGGCGTGGCAGTTTGAAATTCGGCGTGGCTTTGGCAGCTGTGGCCTTGGTGCTGGTCGGAAGCTTGGCGTTGACCTCGCTCGATGGCCCAACCTTTGTGAACAAGATTCTGGGTTCCATTGACCTGGAAGTCCTCGCCTTTCGCTCGGACAGCCAGATGCAAGGATTCTGGAAGGAGGCCGAATACCTGTCGGTCTACCGACTGCCGGTCATCGCCCTCTACTGTATCCAGCTGGTCGTGCTGACTTGGTTTCCCCGCCAGAAGAACGTAGAGCACCTCTTGGCCCATTCGGCGGCAATCATCATCAGCACTCAGTTCTGGTACACCCAACAAGGTGGAGTGTACGTGCTATGGTACTTGCCCATGTTTTTAATGGTCGTCTTCCGCCCGAGACTGTTGCATTTACTGCCGCCAGATGGCCAACTCGAAGAGAACTCGACCGCGATCCGGGACCGCAAAATTTCCGATGCCGCCCCCACAGCCGGTGGCGTGCGGTCCCAACTCTATCGGTGAGTGAACCGGGAGCATCGTGACTCGCACGGTCGCTACCGTTCCGTGTGCCCGGCCCGCATGAGGGGCAGGTTCAAACTCGCCACATGCACGGTCAGACGCTCCGAGCATTCCGGGAGTTCGCTGGCCACTTGGCTGGCGAACGAGGGGGCATGAGACGCTTCGTGTAGAGATCGAAGATATTCGGTCAGGACCTGCGGACCATCGGGCGTTCCCTGCAACATGTAATGCACCCAAGCCCAGGCTTCCTGGTAGTCGGCACGCTGCATCTGGTTAACGTCGTCGATCTGTTCGAGTCGCTTCAGGTCGGGACGCCATCCGTTCTGAATCGAGATCGACAAACTCTCGGCATGGTCCTGGTTCAATCCCACGGGCTGTTCGGGGGCCACTTCAAAGTATTCGGCCAGTCCCTCATCGAGCCACAGCGGAACCGTTTTCAACGACGCGTGCAGGACCCCGTGCGTGTACTCATGCCGCAAATCTTCCATCGTCTTATCACCCCAGTAGGCGTAGACCATCAACTCTTTGGGAGTGCCGATAAAAAACGCTCGTCGGGCGGGCAAGGTGGGATGCCGATTCTGCATGTACTGCATGTAACGCGATTCGTCTCGGAACAAATACACCGTGACCGGGCGGGTCGCAGTTGGCAACCGCAACGTCGAACGCACCTCTTTGCGAAGGTTGACTAACTCCTGCAGCAGAGGATCGTCGCGGGCAATATCGATGTCGGAGAGGATGGTCAGCTGGTCGAGGTCGATCTCGCAGTGCTTGGGGAGTTGCCGAGTTCTCGGCACGGATGTCGTATGGCAGCCCACAGTGGCGGCTGCAATTAGCAACGAGGCCCCCAGAGTTCGCCAGATTGTTCGACCATTCATTCCGGGCACAGGCCAATCCATGACATCACCGGGGAGTCTCAATACGGTCGGGGATCGTCTCAGATATGACGAGTTGGCTCAACAGCAGTTGAGAAGGGGTACTGGCTTCGCGAGTGCCAGACGCATTTTGCAACGGGGATCATGACGACCCTGGGGCGTGTCGTCATCGGTTTATTGTCTCGGCCGGGACGAGGAACAGCTCGCCCACAAGTAGATGCCACGGATAAACCGAGGTGGCTGGGCAGATGACTTCGTCGCTTCCCCCTAACTGAAATCGGGACTATGCCCAGAATCCCCCGCGTAAGTGGTCGAACTGGACCTCATGACCGCGATGGTTCACATCGACGCGGCCCTCCTGAAACACCGTCTGCCCCATCACCCACGTCCGCACGGGCCAGCCGGTGAGTTCGACGCCGTCCCACGGACTCCAGCCGCACTTTGTCAGCTGATCGGCGTTGCGGACGGTTTGCTTTTTCTGAAGATCCACCAGCACGAGGTCGGCGTCGTAGCCTTCGGCGATCCGGCCCTTGTTCACGATATCCCAAACGCGGGCCGGTGCGTCGCACATCCAAGAGACGATCTGTTCCAGGGTGCTTTCTCCCCGGTGCCTGCTGTCGAGCATCAACGCCAGAGAGTTCTCGATGGCGGGCATCCCCGAGGGGGACTGAGGATAGGGCAAAGCCTTTTCCGCCAGAGTGTGCGGAGCATGGTCAGTCGCCACGACCTGAATCAGTCCGTCGCGGAGAGCCTGCCACAGACCCGCGTTGTCGGCGGCCGTCTTGATGCTGGGGTTCATCTGCACCAGCGAGCCCAAGCGGTCGTAGTCTCCCGTGTTAAATAGGAGGTGGTGCGGCCCCACCTCGGCGGTAATCAACCCGCGATGCTCCCGAAACAGGTCGACCTCAGCCGCTGTGGAAACATGCAGCACATGGAACCGGTGGTGGTGCCGATATGCGAGATCGATCGCGCGTTTCGTCGATACGACCGCAGCCAGTTCATCGCGCAGCTGAGAGTGCTGGCGGACATCGTCGAGCGTTCCGAGGCGGGCCTTGTTGGAGGCGACGACGGCTTCGTCTTCGCAGTGGGCACAGATTGGCAGTGTGGTTTCGGCGAAGATGCGTTCGAGGGCGTCCTGGCTGTCGACGAGCAAATCGCCGGTGCTCGACCCGATGAAGATCTTGATCCCCGGCGTCCGCTTCGCAGCTGCGAGTTCGGCGACGTTGGTCTCGGTCGCCCCGATATAGAATCCGTAGTTGACGACCGACTTCGAGGCAGCGATCGCGAGTTTGTCATGCAACGCCGCCACACTGGTCGTGTTCGGCTTCGTGTTGGGCATCTCAAAAAATGAGGTCACGCCGCCCTTGGCACAGGCCAGACTCCCCGTGTGCAGGTCTTCCTTATGCGTCAGCCCTGGATCGCGGAAATGGACATGGGGGTCGATCACTCCCGGTAGCAGATGTAACCCCGTCGCGTCGACGACCTCATCGGCTTTGGCGTTTCGCGGCGGGTCAATGCCGAGAATCTTCCCGTTCTCGATGAGCAAATCGGCGCGAACAATTCCGGTTGGAAGGACAAGGTCAGCATGTTGGATGAGGGTACGCATGGGGTGGGGGGCTACGAGGGACAAACGGGGGAAACGATGTGACGAACAGTTTGGACCGCACCCATGATCTCATCGGGCGCGTGTTCGAGGCGACGAAAGCTTCGCATGTTCCTGGCTCGAATCGTTTCAATGTCGACAAGAGTGGTAATTGAAGCTTGATGGAGAGTCGGGCGGTAGGTTCCCGACATGGAATCTTTGAAAAACCCTTTGGCATTGCGGGGATTTAACTCGATGTCTCCCGCAGGCGGGGCGAGATTTGAGGAAAAACGGTCACTCCCTCCGGGCAAAGGTTTTCCGGCGAGCGACGCCGCACCGGCAATCAGCCAGGATTCAAACTCCTGTGTGGCGATGACAATGGAGGCAGTGAAATCTCTCCCAGCGCCTCGTTCTTTCGCAACGCGAGCTAAGTCCAGTGCAGCGGCCTTGGCGCAAAACTCTTGGTTCTGAAACGGTGGAGCGTCTCCGTCAATCAGCAGCAGGCATGTCTCCATCTGGTACTTTCGCAAGCACGTCTCCAGATAACGCTTCCAAGTTTGGAAATTGTTCCTTCGAAGAGCAGGATACTCGCCGACAACAAAAGGATCAGGCGCCACAACGAGTTGGTCCTGTACTCCTCGCTCTTTGAGCAATCGCTTGAGGAGTACCGGAACCGCCAACTTGTCGCCATCGCCTTCCACGAAGAGAAACAACTGGCGGGGTTTCATGGGGCGACGGTCTCCCGCCGGGCCACGTCCACTGTGAACAACTCGCCAGGATAGAGAAGTTTGTCTTTGAGTGCTTCTCGCTGCTCTGGAGCCAGCGGCCCGATCTGGGTCTCCAGGTTCTCATCCATCTCGACGACACGAATCTGATCGGCGTCAAAGTGGTTCAAGAATACAGGGTTGTGAGTCGTAAGAATGACTTGTCCTCGACCAGCTTCCGGAGTGGCTTGGAACTCCTCAGCCAAGATTGCGAGCGCGCCAGGAAAAATCCCGTTCTCGGGTTCTTCAAAGATCAGTGTTTGTTTCGGAGGAGTTTGGTAGAGCGCCAGCAAGTGAGCCAAGAATCGGCGAAACCCGCTCGACTCCGAACTCAGTGGCATTGGCAATATCTTGTCGCCGAATTCGTGGCTGATGATCGCCTGCTTCGGGGTTTGAATCGAATCGAGTTCGACTGAGAGAACACGAGAGTTGACTTGTTTGAGGGACGCCACAAGACTCGCTCGGTCGCGTCGGCACTGGGGATTGAACCATAAGGCGCGGATCGCTCCAAGTGCGTTGGATGCGTTGTCGCTGAGCCCATTTTCTCCAAGCTTGGAGTTCTCCAGCACATCATGCGCAAATGTGTAAATCCCGAGTCCGCTCGTCAGGCGACTTAGAGCGACCGTTACGAATTCGATTCCGGGGAGTCGAGTGAGTGCGAGTGTTCCCGCTTCAGGGACAATTGCCAAAGCGGGAAGTGCATCCCACTGGGCTTGGGGCATGCTGCGATTTGGCCTTGCGTCTGATTGAGCAAAAACGATTCCATCGCTCACACTCAAGCGTTCGTGAATCGGGAGTTCATGTATGTTGGTTGCTAAAGCGTAGTGAAATGTTTCGTCATACCCACTGACTGAGAAGTCAACTTCAAATGAGACATCGACCCCAGGGTGAGTCATCGGTTTGGCTGCAGTTAGCCTTTCTGCCATGCGCGGCTGCCCGCCCATCAGCAGATCCCGCAGCAACCGAATCGCCTCACAAAAATTCGTCTTCCCGGTCCCGCTCCTGCCGATCAACACCGTCACCGGCGACAGTTCTACCGTCACATCGCGGATGCTTTTGTAGTTCTGGATGCGTATGCGGTGGATCATCGAATGTGTTCCTGGTGGCAGAGGAGGCCACTCACCGGATAGTCTCAAACGGGTGCGGGTTCGACAGGAGCTTGCCAGACGAGTTTAGCTGCTTTTTCACGGCACAGCGATTCCTAAAACTGGGCGGCACATCCCGTATCAGCATCTCAAGCGTCGGTGGCGGCTTTCGGGCTCCCTCTCCCCCGCGATCGAGGTGATTTCCAAGGTGGGTGCCACTGGGGGGAGAGGGAACAGAATCCAGGCAGCGCCGACGTTTGAGACCCACACACTCGTCTGGGCGCGAACATGTCCTCGAAGCTCTTCCGCTTCTATGGTTGAGCAGGGGCGGGCTCGACTCCCTTCGGCTGCTCTCCCTGAACACGTTCGAGGGTGTCGAAATACTTCTTGATGCCTTCGTGGTAACCGGGCGGGGCGTCTTCTTTTTCGATGGCTTCGTCGGTGGCCTGTTTAATCTCGGTGATGATCTCGCTGTACTGCGCCTTCAGATCCTTGAGGTCAGCGTTCGGGGCGTCCTTGGTCTTGATCGAGAGGAGAATCTTCCCCTTCTTGATGGCGGTTTTTGTTTTCTCGGTTTGAAACTTGGTCTTCGCGGCGTCGTCTTCGGGGGCCTTGCCGCCTTCACCGAGCCCTTGGCCCCCGAGCCCCCCCTCGCCTTCGCCTTCGCCTTCACCGTTTCCTTCTCCCTCTCCTTCGCCTTCGCCCTCTCCCTCTCCCTCACCGCCCATCTGGGCCATAATCTCGTCATACAGCTGTTGATAGTCTTCCATCGTCGCGGCATCGGCGGCCATCTCGCCGTCGAGTTGTTCTTCGCTGTTCAGCTTTTTCGCCTTGGCAATCGTTTCGAGAGCCTGTTCCAACTGCTCCAAATCGCGAGCGGACTGAGCCAGCTCCTTGAGTTCCATCTTGGCGAGTTCCATCGACTCCTTGGCAGCGTCGAGAGCTTCCGTTGACATCTTCGACTTGTCGCCGCCCTTTTCGAGTTGATCGAGGGCCCGCTCCAGAGCGGCCTGCATTCCCTTCGATCCGGCCTTCTTCCCCGCCAGCTTGGACATGTCGTCCATGTCTTTCTTCAGCTGTTGAGCCAGCTCGGATTTCTTGAGCGGGTCGGTCTCCTTCATGAGACGTTCGAGCTTCTCTTGAATTTTATCGAGCTTCTTCAACATCTCTTCGGGGTTCCCCTGCTGGAGCCCTTCGAGCATCTTTCGCATCTCTTGCGTGTTCTCGCCGCCGAATTGCTGGGCGGAGTCGAGGTTCTTCTTTAAGTCCTTGAGTGCGGTATTCGTGTTGCGGAACTGCTCGCCGACGATCTTTTGATTTTCGTTGAGCTTCTTTTCGTTCGGGATCGTCGCAGCCTTCTTCATCTCTTTCAGGTCTTTTGCCAGCTTCTCCAGGGCCTGCTCGACTTCTTCGGAGACTTCGGCATCGGAATCTTTTTCAGAGAGGGCTTGCTGGCGGATATCGGTCGCCTTCCGGCTCTCTTTGATCTGCTCCGCGACTTTTTGTTGTTCCTTCGCGACTAGCTGCTTTCCAAACGGGTCGAGGGTCGGCAGAAAGTATGCCAGCCCAGCGAGGCCTGCCAGCAGCAGAGCGTTCCTCACTCTTCGCCCGCATCGCGGGTCGGCTGTCGGATCGAGCGTCAGGACCGTCTCCGGGGCAATCTTGACGGCGGCACTCTCCGCATCTTGAGTCACCAGCGGCTGGTACTGCCCGGCCGTCCGGGCGATGCGAGTGACTGTCAGGAACAGATCATGCGTCTCACAGACCGAGTCGACCTTGCGAGCGGACTCCACGAGTGCAGGTGGCTTGGCAAACAACAGACCGAATACCAAAGATGCCGCAGGCACGCTCAACAACACGATCTGGATCCAGGAGTTCGCCTGGTTCCCAGGCAAGACCCCGGTCAGCCGCACCGTCAGTACGAAAACCAGCGTGAGCGCAGCCAGCACCAGAAAGCTGACATAAGTGGCCCAGCCCAGCCGAACCAGATACATTCGGCGGCACACGCGAATCAGCAGCGACGCCGAGTGAGGACAATGCGTTTGTTGAAGCTCGGTCATGACACACCCGCAGATTTCTTGTGACCAATCCCGAAAACCAATCGATCAGGCAGCCACACTCTACCTACTGAGACCGGACTCCGCCCCCAGAATTTCCACGCAACGCTTGGTTTTGGACGAATTCACCACGCCCGACAGACGAAGCTGCTTCGAATCACTACGTTGCGAATCTATGAAATGCGGGCGCGAACTGCAATTGGGAGTGAACGGACGCACGCACGAGTCTCTTGAAGGCATCATCGGGATTTCCTACCAAGCGATCGTATCGACTCGGTTGCACCGCCAGAATCGGTGTCTTCCATTTCACTCAACTGCCGCGTCCGCCACGGAATTCGCAACGCCGAATGGTAGTGGAGGAGATGGCTGATCCGCCTCCATGCTTGCCCCAGGGTTCATGCGCATATGAGTTAAGATAGCGCAAAAGCGAGAGCCCCATCCCGCTCAGCGAGGAGGGGAGGAAATTGATATCTCGCGCCGCCCGGGAGGGGGTCATTGAGCGTCGCCGCAACAGACTTCCGGAGTCTGAGCCCCACATAGATGTGGCCATCCAGAGCAGATTCAGACACCGTCTTCGGTGAGAACAGCGGACAGCAATGTCTGCTCTACAGAAGTCGGGATAGGCATTCTTGTCTGTCCCGACCGAAGACGGATTCTGAATCTGAATCTGCTCTCAGAACTCGCCTCGCCACTGGAGTGCGTCCGGTGAACTACTGACACTTCTCAACCCACACGGAACACGGGGCATGGTGCAGGACACCGAGTGACGTGCTCCCGAGAAGAAATCGCTCCCAGCGGCTCAGCCCGCGATTGCCAATCACAATCAGGTCGGCGTTCCAATTCTCGGCTTGTTCGATGATCGATTGCACGATCTGACTCGTGTCGCAGATGTTTGTCTCAACATGCGAGAACGCTTTAACGAGTCGCTGGGATGCCGATTGGAGAATCGCCTCGGCTTTCAAGCGTTCTGCGGTGCGGAATGGCTCCTCGACCTGCACGATCTCCACTCCGAAGGCTGTCACAATCTGATGGGCGATCATGACGCGAGCAATTGTTCCCTGCGGCCAAGGCCAAGCGGCAAAGCGGTCAATCGCGCGATTCGAGGCTTCTGAGCCATCCGTCGCGAACAGGATTCGACGAGGGGGCTCTCCCGAAGTGTGCTCCGGCGACACAGGGGTGTGCGGAGGGCGGACCACCAGGACCGATTGGGGAGCGTGTCGGCAAACATAATCGGAAACGGACCCCAGCAAGAATCGAGGGATCGCCGACAAACCGCGAGCTCCCAGCACGATCAGGTCGGCCTTGTCGTCCTCTGCTGCATCCAGGATTTCATTGGCCGGGTCGCCAATGCGCAAATCCGTGGACACAGAGGCAAATGCCGAACGGAGTCTTTCAGCTTCAGCGGTCGTCCGTGGAGCAACCACTGAATTCTGAGTGTGGCGTGCCTGCTCAAAAAGCACGTTCTCCACATAGTACTCGGATAGTACGACGGGGAGTGGCGTGGCGGCGACCAGTCGGACATCGGGCTTATCGCGAAACGGAAGACTGGCGACGAAGTCTTGAGCCGCCTTCGAGTTCTCGGAACCGTCACTGGCAATCAGTACATGAGACATGAGGGGGCTCCTGAGATGAGGACGCAGTTCGTGTTCAGTCGAACATCGAACTGCTCGTTCGAAAACTAAGGCTGTTCAACGACGAGTTCATTCCGCACAAAGCGATGACATTCGATACAGCTCATGGTGGTGTCCATCCAGCGAAGAGCAGCTCGGTCGACGTTCTTGTCCTTGGCGGCATCGACGAGCTGCCTCGCGGTGCGAGCGAACTCGCCGCTGAACTGCCGATACATCACGTCCTTCGAGACTCTCCATTTCTCGGCCTCGCTCATCTCGGCCAAGGTGGTGGCCCCTTCCTGGATCAGATCTACGTCTTCCAGTGCCAAGCCTTCGAGAATCTTGGTCGAGGCCTCGAGCTTCTTTCGCATAAAGGCCCGCAACTCTTGGTCGACGGACTTCGCTTTTGCAGCTGGCTTCGGTTCATCGTCCGCCGAGGCCGAGTGGAACACCAG
>Ga0105047_10008379_pt1 | contig 17212 bp, 18 predicted proteins | sample MAT04_FD_78384 | JGI IMG/M metagenome (GOLD analysis project Ga0105047, IMG submission 78384) | Freshwater microbial communities from Lake Fryxell liftoff mats and glacier meltwater in Antarctica - MAT-04 (megahit assembly) | ecosystem: Environmental > Aquatic > Freshwater > Ice > Liftoff...
CATCAACCATCAACCAATTACGGCAGCAAGTCCTTCACCGTGTCGCGTTCCTGCTTCAACTCGGTGACGGTTTTGTCGATCTGCCCCTTGCTGAACTCGTCGAGCTTGAAGCCGTCTTTGATTCTCCAGCTTTTGCCGTCGCTGGTGAGCGGGAAGCCGCACATGAGGCCGGATTCGATGCCGTAGGGGTTGCCGTCGCTGTAGACGGCGGCGCTGACGCAACTGCCGGGGGCCGTCGGGCGGATGAGGCCTTTGACGGTGTCGATGCAGGCATTACCGGCGGACGCCGCACTCGACGCGCCGCGGGCCTTGATCACCGCTGCACCGCGCTGCTGCACGCCGGCGATGAAGTCGCCCTTGAGCCACGCATGATCGGAAATGACGTCCATCGTCGGTTTGCCGGCAATCTTCGCGTTGACGAAATCGGGATACTGCGTCGCCGAGTGGTTCCCCCAGATCGCCAGATTCTTGACATCGGCAACTTCCTTGCCGGCTTTGTGCGCCAGCATGCTGACGGCCCGGTTCTGATCGAGCCGGGTCATCGCGAACCAGCGATCCTTCGGCACGTTCGGCGCATGCGACATGGCGATCAGGCAGTTCGTATTGCACGGATTGCCGACAACCACCACGCGGACATCCTTCGCCGCGGCGGCATTAATCGCCCGGCCCGTGCTGGTGAAAATCGGCCCGTTGATGCGGATCAGGTCGGAACGTTCCATCCCTTGCTTACGCGGCACACTGCCGACGAGCAGCGCCCAGTTCACGCCGGCGAACGCTTCTTCGAGATGATCGCTGTCTTTCTTGACGACGCCAACCAGCGTGGGGAACGCGCAGTCGTCGAGTTCCATGTGGACCCCGTCGAGGGCACCCATCACGGGGGGGACTTCGATGAGGTGCAGCACCACGGGTTGATCCGGGCCGAAGACTTCGCCGCTGGCAATGCGGAAGGTCATGGCATAACCGATTTGTCCGGCGGCGCCGGTGATGGCAACATGAATCGGGGCAGGCATGGGACGTTAAACTCCTGAGGCAATTCGGTCTCAAACACAGGTTGAGTGATCAGCGTACCGGAGTTGGAAAATCCGGACAACCGAAAACGCCGCGCGATCGCAGCTCACACGGCGGGGCAAGTGTCCGACGTTGTCAAAAACGCGACACCAATCGCCGTGATCGAATTTCAGTTCGATCATTGCTGAACAACCTGTTTGGGAAGCGGTTTTCGAGCGGTGGGATCACGCGAAAACGGCAGTTTGAGCACCTGATTCGGTCTCCATACGGGGTCGGCGCGGGGTCGGCGACACGTTTTTCATCCATGCGGTTTTATTCTTACATTTCGTGTCGCGCAACTCCGTCGGGTAGGGTGAGAGACATGATTTTTCTCACCGTTTCCAGCGTCACCGCCTCGACGGCCCTTGCCGTGGCCGAGTAACATACTGACCACTTGCCGAGATGACCGTGAACCTGCCTGAGGAGCCGACCGCGATGAAAACGATTTCCCGCTGGGTTGCCATCTGCGTTTGCCTGTCCGCCTTGAGTTCTGCGATCACTGCGGCCGAGAAGGTCACGGCGGAACCCGGCGAGCATGCTTTGACGATCAAGATTGGCGGCCAGAAGTTCACGACGCTACATCACGCGCCGGATCAGCCGAAGCCCTATTTCTCGCCCGTGAAAACCGCCGATGGTGCCGTCATCACGCGGCCGATCAACGATCCCGAAGATAAAGACCATCCGCATCATAAAGGGATTTGGAATGCCGTCGATGAAGTGAACGAAGTCGATTTCTGGGCCGAGAAAGGGAAGATCGTCTCCAAAGATGTGCAATGGTCGACCGCGGGGGATGCCCTGCAACTCATCATGAAAAACGACTGGATGGGGCCCGACGCGCCGGTCGTCCATGAGACGGCGACCATCACGTTTCATCCGAATCGCCTCGTGGTGTATCACATCGTCTTCACCAAGCCGGAGAATGTCCCCACCGTGACGTTTGGCGACACCAAAGAAGGGATGTTCGGCATCCGCGTCGTCTCGACGATGCGCGGCAAAGTCGGCGGCGTCATCACCAATGCCGACGGACTCAAAGGGGAAAAGGACTGCTGGGGCAAACCGACGAAATGGGTCGACTACACCGGCGTTGTCGGCGAGAAGTTGTACGGTGTGACGCTGATGGACAGCCCGAAAAACTTCCGGCCCTCACGCTACCACTGCCGCGACTACGGCCTGTTCACCATGAGCCCGTTCGGCGAAGGGTCTTATCAGAACGATTTGACGAAAGCGAAACTCGTCGTGCTGGATGCGAAGTCGCCGAAGCTCGAACTGACCTACGGCCTGTATGTCCACAACGGCGATGCGGCAGAAGGCCAGGTTGCCGAGGCGTATGAGGAATTCGTCAAGGCGACGAAATAGCGCCATCCCGAGCGGGGGACGTCAGTCCCCTGAGTGTGCGTTCCATACAGAAGGATGCCACATTCAAGGGGCTGACGCCCCCCGCTCGGAAAGCAGTTCTCACACACCCCGAACGACAGAAACCACAGCACAGCGAAGGCAACTTATGTGCGGCATTCTGCTTTCGGCCGTCATCCTGCTGTTGCTCGTCAAGTTGGTTGCGCGGGACGACGCCGAACCGGAGTTCTGGCCGATGGCGGGCGTGGCGCTGGTCGTCACGTTGGCCGGATTAGCGGGCCGCTTGCTGCTGACCGATGTGCTGGGCCCCAGTGCCGGCTTACTGGGCATCCCGGTTTTGGCACCGGCCCTGGTCTACGCGTGTGAGATTTCGTGGAAGCAGGCGATCATCGTCACCGTGTTATATGTGGTGGTGATTGTCGGCCTGACATTCGGTTTGGCGCTGCTGTTGGTCGCAGCGTAGCACAGCGTCTTCCCGAGCGGGGGACGTCAGTCCCCTGATTGTGCTGTCCATGCAGCATGATGCCGCGTTTAGGGGGCTGACGCCCCCCGCTCGGTAAAGAAATTTTCTCACAACCCATCCGACAAAAACCACAGTACGGCGAAGGCGGTGGCCATGAAGGCGAGGATGTAGAGGAATCGCTTGGTCGCCACGCGGAGGATTTTGTCCGTCAGCTCGTACTGACTGGCGCTGTAGCACAGGCTGATCACCGCCACCATCGGGACGAGGTACCAGTTCACGTTGATCGATTGCAGAACGTGCGAGATCGCCAGCATGTTACTTTCCCTTCTCGATGGCCATCACGGCGGCGACCGGTTTCACCGCGACTTTCGCCGCCTCATCGGGCACAGGTTCGCCCGGCGTTTCATCGCCGAAACCCAGTGACGGGCCTTTCACGCAGTCCCACACCGCGAGAATATTGAGCAACCCGGCGATCCAGGTGAAGACGAGCGCCAGCTCGAAATACTTGCCGAGCCGGCCGGTGATCTCCTGCAACTGCGGCGTGTCGGGCGGGACTTCGTACCAGTTCCACACCGGTCGCGGAATCACGCCGGTGACGGCGAGATCGAGATTGGGATGCGCATCGGGTTCATGGGCAACGCGGATGCGCAAAAATCGGCCGGGTGATGCGCCGATCGGTTTATCGAGATCCAGTCCCCCCGCCAACGCGAGTTCGACCGGCTTCCCGTTGCGTGTTCCGGTAAACGTTCCTTCGACATCGCGACTCGCCGGGCCTTCGGTCGGTTGCAGGGAAATCGTGCCGACAAGCTCTCCCGTTAATCCATCGCTGCCCGGGCCATCGCCATCAACGATGCCTGTGAATGAACTCGTGAGGGGAGCCGTCAGTGAGTACGTCCGCTGATTCTCCTTTGCTTCGACCCGGCGGGCCTGCCAGATCGCCGGCAGCGCCCAGGCACCGGCTCCCACCTGGGCGACATAACTCAAGCTGATTTTCTGAAAGCCCTGCGCGTTGGGCGGCACCTTGTAATGCACGGCCATTCCTTCACCCAGACACATGCCGGTGAAAAACGCGCCGTGTATGCAGATGAGATAGACCAGCCCCTTGAAGACGCGGCCCTGATACAGATGGCCGGCTCCGGGGATGAGAAAAGCCAACAGCCCCGACACAATCGGATTGGCTTCTTCCCACGGCTTATGGCGGGCCTGTGGCGGGGCGGGTACAGACGACATCGGCAACCTTCTGGAACGAACACATTCCGCAATGATCAAAAGTCGACATCCGGCCGGCAACGGGTATCGAACGTCTGGGCACAATTCCCAGTTGGCGGACACCCTGACCTCACCGATTAGAACGCAGCAGCTTAACAGACGGATCATCACACGGCCAGATCGGTGCTGAGATTGCGCCCGGTTACGGATTTCGGTTCGACGCCAGTTTCCCTTGGAGAACTGACAGAGCGCTGATCTTTCGACAAATGCGATGTCTTTGGAAATGAGATCTCTTGGGCCAACCGGCTGCCTTCTGTTTGGTCCCCTCTCCCCCGCGGGGGAGAGGGTCAGGGTGAGGGGGTGAATGTGTCACGGACTCGCCATGATCAATCGCCGGCCTTTTCTTATCAGAGGCCATTGAAGAATCGATTGGAAGCGTTGTGAAGCGCTCGCCCTCTCTCCCTAACCCTCTCCCCCGAAACGGGGGCGAGGGGACTGGAAATTTGGCCGCTGCACCGATGCTTCATGCGAATCGTAGATGTGCTTCAAGCGATTCGTACATGACTCGCCAGCGCGGCGATCATGTCTTTCACCGCGGCTTCCGCGGCGGCTTCCCAGCGGTGGACGCCGAATTGCTCGGCGTACGGTTGTTGGCGGTACGCGAAGTTGATGCCGCGAGAGTTGTTGATGAGCGCACCCAGGCCGCGCTCATCAAACGCGGCGGCAACATCCGCGGCTGTTCCCCCCTGGCTGCCGTAACCCGGAATGAGCAGCGGAACATGCGGCATCGCCCTACGGAGTGCCGCCAACTCCTGCGGATACGTCGCGCCGACCACGGCCCCGACCGGTCCGTAGCCCTCGGCGTCGGCATCACGTGCGGAGAGTTGCTCGACGACCTCCGCCACGCGGCGATAGAGAGGTTGCCCGTCGGTGAGGCGATCTTGAAATGTTCCCGCGCCGGGATTGCTGGTCCGGACCAACACATAAACGCCGGCTCCGCGTTCGACAGCGACTTTCACAAACGGATCGAGCGTGTCACTACCGAGGTAGGGATTCACCGTCAGTGCATCGGCTTGCCAGATCGCGGCGTGGGGATCAGCCCCGGCGAGATACGCGCGGGCATAGGCTTCGGCGGTGGAACCGATGTCGCCGCGCTTGGCATCGCAGATGACGATCAAGCCTTTCGATCGGGCGTAAGCGATGACATTCGCTAAGGCCAGGCAGCCAGCGGGACCATATTCCTCGAAGAACGCGGCCTGCGGTTTGACGGCCGGGACGAGCGGCGCGACGACATCGATCAGGCGGAGGCAGAACCGCTCGAACGATTTGGCCGGAGTCGCGGTGATGACATCGGGTGGCAACCAGTCAAGACGGGGATCGAGACCGACGACGATGGAGTTGCCGGTGCGGCGGATGGCAGCGTGCAGGCGGGTGGAGTAGGGCGCGGGCATGGATGTAATATAAAGTGGCGCACGAACGACGGGAAGCCTGTCATCGCCTTCGCGAGCGGGTGGCGTCAGTCCCCTGAGTCCATTGGTATCTACACAAGTCAGAAATCCCCTCTCGCAAAGGCGCAAAGACGGAAAGTTCGCCAAGAGAATACTCTCACATCATACCTGGCATCTCGATTTCGCCATTTCAAGTTTGTCAGATATTAATGCTTTCCGCTGGACCTTCTACTCGAAGTTCTTGGCGAAACGTTGCCTCTTTGCGCCTTTGCGTGAGATGCCTTTCCGAGATGTGTAGATACCAATGCCCTGAGTCTGCGCGGGTTGCCAAAGGACGCCGCAATCAAGTGGCTGACGTCCCCCGCTCGGAAAACGGGAAAGTGTCCTGTTTCAACACGCGAGAGTTTGACGTGTGGGAGGAAGAAATTTTTCAAAAACTGACCGGAAACGCCGCGGGAGGAATTGACGGCGGGGGCGAAATGGTCGATGATTTGCTGTTCGGCCGCAAGAGTGCGGCCAGGTTGGCGTTTCCACGCAGGAAGCACATTTCGCGGCAGGGACCAACCGCGTAGTCGGAACACGAGTGGGACTGTTCCGAGACACTGCTAACGTAACAGGGTGTTAATCTGTCCCGAAATGATCGTGCCGTGTTCGCCTGTGGTTCCAGGCGGACGAAGACGCAGGAACTTTATGTCTTCGAGAATGGTTGGTTTGCTCACACGAATTTTACTGTGTCCAAGTTAGCGATGCGCAGAAAGCGAGGGTTTTGATGGAGCACCTGGGAAAACACTTAATCATCGAATGTTGGGGTTGCAACGACGGCATCAATGATGCTGATTTAATGCGGACAGTCATGATCGAGGCTGTACACGCCGCTCACGCGACTCTCCTGGACATTAATGTCCACACATTCAGCCCCCACGGCGTCACCGGCGTGGCGGTTCTCTCCGAGTCGCACCTTTCCGTCCATAGTTGGCCGGAACACGGCTATCTCGCCGCGGATGTCTTCACCTGCGGTGATACAACCGACCCCCTGGCCGCTGTTGAAGTGCTTCGTCAGTATTTCCAACCGTCCGTGGTCGAACTCCAGGACATTCAGCGCGGCATCAATCCGCTCGCGGGCGAACGGCCCAAACGGCGTAATTGGTCCCGGCTGGATCGGGAGTTGGAACCACTTTCCACCGGATCGAACTGATGGCAGTCGATTTCGGCCTAAAAATGACTTGAATCCAACGGTTGACGATGCGCACGCATCGTCAACCGTTTTTTATAAGCGATTTTCGATGAATTTCCGTTGAATTTCCGGATTTCCTCGTTTGAACCGCTCGCGATTCATGGCAAAATGCTTTCAGCGCGATTCTCAGGCGAGGGCCGCGCCGAGGCTCACGATGTCGTCATCGCGCTCTCGACCGCTCGCCTCCTGCTCTCCAAAATACAATCTTCCGGCGATGGCCCAACTCACGACGACCAGCGAATGGTTCTACCGCATGCTCGGGGAAGAGTTCGGGCCGGTCAGCCGGAACGTCCTCGACAGCCTGATCGCCGACGGGCAGATCGGCGGCGATGATGACATCCGCGCGGGGGCCACTGGTTCCTGGATGCCGGCCCGGCAACTCTCCGCTCGCCCGTCCAGCGGCAATGGGCCATCCAACGGCAGCGGGTCCGACGCGATGATGCTGTCGCTCGAATCGCTGAGCGATGTCGGGGTCGCGGCGGTCGAGCATGGCAACTCGGCGACATCGAACGACGAATGGTTTTATCAATCCTTTAGCCAAGAGTGGGGACCAATCTCTTTTGACGAGTTGCTCCAGCATGCGTCACAGGGCGACTTGTCGCCCGACGATCAGATTCGCCTGGGCCGCAATGGAAAATGGCGACGGGCCGGTTCGATGGGCCGGTTGATGGCGGTCATGCCCTATGCCGTCCGCGAAGTCAAAACCATTCCTACGGGAAACAAGTCGAGCCAAAACACGGACCACGAATTCGATACTACTGTAACATTGCGCGAGAGTGCGCCCAAAGAGGTCGCCCCGCCACCGGCCCCTGTGGCCGCGGCGTTGCCACCGCCCCCTCCCCCAATGCCGCAGATGATGCCGCAGCCGCAGGTCATGACCATGATGCCGCCGTCCATGGCACCGTCATGGAATCCCGCCATGGACATGGGCTGGTTCGCGTGGTTGGATGGTGTGGAATGCGGACCGATGGACATTCAGCAGATTGCGAGTTGGACGCAATCGGGCCGGATCTCCATGAACGATTACATCAAGCAGGGCAAGTACTCGCAGTGGACGCTGGCGCAAAAAATTCAAGGCCTGGTGTTCAAGCCGCCGCCTCAGCCGGTGCCGCCCCCTGTGGCTCCCGCGCCGGTCGCCGCGGCCCCGGCCGTATTGCCTGCCGTGCAACTTCCGCCGCCGCCGAAGCCGGCACCGGTCCCAGCGCTTGCACCGGCAGCGGTCGCTCCACCGCCCCCGCGACCGGTAATTCCCGCGCCGCCGCCGAAACCCGATTTCCCCACCGACGCGCCGCCGATTCGCCAGTGGACCAACGACTGGGCCACATCGACCGTCAAATCGAGTTATCGTCCTGGTGCTGAGACGGCAGCTTCGCCCGCGGCGAAAAAATCGTCGCCGGTGAAGTCCAAGAAGAAATCCAGCGGCGGTGGCAGCCTCGATGTCAACGAGTTGATGAAGGACAAACGCGTCCTCGGCGGGCTGGGAGTCGTCGTGCTGATCGTCGCTGGTTACTTCGGGATGGGCATGCTGCCGGAAGGCACGGGCAAGTTGAAAGTCGCCTACGAGGATCTCACGAAACTTCACAAGCAGATTGAAGAAAAATCGGGCGACAGTGCCGATGCGAAGAAGTGGGAAGCGTATGGCAAATCGCTGAAAACGAAGCTCACGAACTCCACGAAAGCGATCGGGACATCGACGCATGCGGCGAAAACACCGCTCAACAGTGCGAAGACCGCATTGTCGGGAGCGCTCTCCGCCAAGAAGCCGGAAGACGTGGAGAAGAAACTCAAGGATGCCGAGACGAAGTTGAGCGACGCGAAGAAAAAACTCGGCCTCTGATCGGCTGCACGATTTTGTTGTCCGTCGAGTCATGCGTCTCAACGGATGATGACTCGGCGTGCTTGCTCCCCGCGTGGAGATGTTCCTCTGAGCGTCACTCCCACCTTCGCGAAGTTCCGCGAAGGATTCTTCATGCCCGGCTGGCCTTGACGACTGACCGGCTCAGGGGTAGCGTCATTCTTATCGGCACGGATTGCCTTACTCTTCCGAACCGCAAGGAGGCTGGCATGGTCGCAGTCGCGCGAACCGTTTCTTCCAAGTTGTTGGTGCTCGACACCAACGTCATTCTCCACGACGCCGGCTGCATTCGACATTTCGAGGAAAACGATGTCGCCGTTCCCATGACGGTCCTCGAAGAACTCGACAAGTTCAAAAAAGGGAACGAAGACCTCAACTTTCAGGCCCGCGCGTTTCTCCGCCGGCTGGATGATCTCACGGGCGATGTCATGTCCGCCGAGGGAGCATCGCTCGGCGATGGACTGGGCACCATCCGCGTCGTCTTCGGCAACGAATTCAGCGAACTGCTGCGTGAGACGTTCTGCCACGACTCGCCCGATCACCGCATTCTCAATTCGGCCCTCACGCTGCAACGCCGCGAAGCCGGCCGACCGGTGATTCTCGTCTCGAAAGACACCAACCTGCGGATGAAGGCCAAGTCGCTCGGCTTGCCGGCTCAGGATTACAGCACCGACAAGGTCGAGAGTTTCGACAAGCTCTACACCGGCAAACGCCTCGTCACCGGTATGCCGAGCGAGTTCGTCGACTTGTTCTACAGCGCTCACCACGGCCGCGTCCCCGCCGATTCGATCCCGGAAGCGATTGAACCGGTGCCGAATGAAAATTTCATTCTGCGCAACGGATCGAAGTCGGTTTTGGCGACGTATCGCGCGGTCGATAAGACGTTTCAACGGGTGGAGAAAACGGCGGCCTACGGCATCATGCCCCGCAACGCGGAACAGTCGTTCGCACTCCGCGCACTGCTCGATGACGACATCAAACTCGTGACGTTGACGGGCAAAGCCGGCTCGGGCAAAACGCTGCTGGCCCTCGCCGCGGCGCTGGAATGCCGCTCCCGCTATCGCCAGATTCTGCTCGCCCGCCCCATTGTCCCTTTGAGCAATCGCGACCTCGGTTTTCTGCCGGGGGATGTCTCGGCGAAAATCGACCCGTACATGCAGCCGTTATACGACAACCTTGGCGTAATCAAGCATCAGCACGGCGACGGCGAATCGTCCCACCGCATTCAGGAAATGCTCGACAACCAGAAGCTGGCGATCACCCCGCTGGCGTACATTCGCGGCCGCAGCCTGCAACGGATGTTCTTCATTGTAGACGAAGCCCAGAACCTGACGCCGCACGAAATCAAGACGATCATCACGCGCGCCGGCGAGGGAACGAAAATCGTGTTCACCGGCGACATCTACCAGATCGACCACCCGTATCTCGATTCGCTGTCGAACGGCCTGAGCTACCTCATCAGCCGCATGGTCGGCCAGCCGATCTACGCGCACATCACGCTGGAAAAAGGCGAACGCTCGGCGCTGTCGGAGCTGGCGAGCGATTTGTTGTAGAAAGTAGGGGTTGCCAAGTCTCTACGGAGCCAAATATATCCAGGTCGGGCTTTGAATAGCCTGTGCTTTATCTGAATGCCGATTTAATCGGTGTCTTTCGGCGGCAATATGATGTGCTTAACTTCAACCGTCGGCGGAAAAAAAGCAATCATCGCTCCCTGAGCTGACAGCGATTTAGCCTCGGGACCGATGTATTGCTTGGTAGGAAGCTGCTCCCAATGCCGCCTGATCCACTGCGCAAGTTTTGTGAATAGCGGTTTGGTCACCGCAAAGCGATCCGGATTATTGTTTGAGCAATGCAAGCGTCCCATCACAAGAAGTTGGTCTTTGAAGTAAGGTTTCACCAGTTCAATCAAAGGATCAGTAGCTGGCCCAATCCTCATGTCTTTTCCATACGGATGAAGTTGGTCTCGCGGAAATATTGAAAGATATGCAAAGGGATAGTCTGCTGGATTGTCATCCAACTGTTCCTCCGGCTGCCCGATGAGAAAGGGGTAAAATCTCAGATTTAACGAACGAGCATATTCACTGAACGCCCGATAGTCCGCCGGACCCGCAAACAGATACACACTTCGGCCCATGATGTACTTGACCTTTGATTGTCAGCGCGACTTTTTGCCTGTAATGATAAACTCCGGATACTGTTGACCTAACGCATCGCTGATGATGCCGGCCTTGATCATTTCACGTTTGTCGAAAACAATAAGTCCGCCGGTCCGAGGAATTGCACGTATTAATTGTACTACGCGAACTGGTTGCCCGGCGGCGTTAAATCCTACGATATCAACGTATGCAACTCCAGAAGCGGCGTCTACTTTCCATTCAAAGATCGGCTCTAAACCCGACCGCTCCATTTGAATTGATTCATTGATTGTCGCAACTCGGGTGTCAATATCTCCGAGTCTTCCTCTGAATGATTTCCCAGCTTTAATCGTTTGAGGAAACAGCCGCCGAAATTGTTCAAGTGAAGCAGGCGTATCTGCACCAATTACACCCTCAAAACCTGATTGTACAATTTTTCTTCGCACAGCAATATCGTCCACACCTTGATCACGTAAGAATCGCACCGTCACCTTGAGTTTTGCGATCTGGCTGGGTTCAGTTTGAATTGGCAAAGGTCGAGCAGCACGAAAGAAGCTGCATGCTGCGCCGCTACTCATTACCAAGTCTCGGGCATCTCGTTCTGACATGTCGCGTGCCAACTGCGCCATGTCAGAATCAGAATCTTGAATTGCGCCATAAATTCTAATTGTCTCACGATAGGGGGCCGTAAATGGGCGGGAAACTGAGTCCGCATAGTCAAAGCCAATTTTCTCTCCGATGCCGATTGGATCTTTCGTGGCGCGATCATAGAATGTCTGTAAATTATCGAGGTCACTCTGAATGTAAATGATTGGATATAAAAATCTGCCCATGTACAACACATACGTCTCCCCCGCGCTATACAGGTAGGGCTTGACCACATTCGCTCCGATATTGGAGATCGCGTCGTCAAGCCCCGACGGATCAACTCGATTGACGGGGTCATTGTGTGTGTATCGGTATCGATTGTAGTCCAGCGGCAGCGATGGTTGATCGATAAACTGGCCGGGTTGATTGAGGGCGTGCATGGGGTTTCCTTAGAGCCGTGAATGGCCAAGGGAATAGATGCTTTGCTGGCGGTATGCGGGCCGGCGCAAGCCGGATTCAAATTGCATAAGCCATATTCGCGAATGCACCTTCAGAATCCGGTGCAAGTGCCGCCGCGCGGAAACTAATGGTTCTTCTGCTTCCGGGATCACAATTAAGTCATTGCAAGCAATATCAATCCGCTCGTTCAGCGGAAAATAAATCGAATCTCGCCTCCGGCGGACATTGTCCATAATCGAATTCATCATGCTGACCATCTTCCAAAGATAGGTATAATGAGGTTCCATCTTTTTGGCGAAATAGATTGCTTCAAGTGCTTCATCAAGCTGGAGATGGTCCATGAGGCAATGTGATCGCTGTGCGAGATGAATCGCCATTTCTCCGCGAGGCGAGATATTATGGAGCCAAAATGGATCGTTTCTTTCGTCCACGGCAAACGGAAATGGCCAAGTGCGGTAATGCTCATCATCGTCAGAGCGAAATCCTCCGCAGGCACATTCCACATTAAAAGGTTTCCCGTCGCTGCCATTCCAGCGGACGAATAGATGATTACGCGTAGGAACTAGTGACAGGGGATAGCCGAGCCGACGTCCAATTGCGAGATAGGCCATCGGTAGCGATGCGCATGTTCCGCCGTTACCATTCAGTATGCCGTGTAAAAAATTATCTTGTGAATCAGTATAGTTAAGTGCGTTATCCATGCGTTTGGGGCTGATACGTATACCAATATCGCGCCAGAGGGCAGTCGCCATAGCTACCATTCGCAGGTGCCCCTCTGTGGGCACTTCAGGTGTCGGGCGAAAACTTCGCAACCAGTGTTCGGTGTTTACACGAACTAAGTCGGCCCAATAGTCGAGTTGGTTAAGCGCAGCTTTGATGTCGATCGATTCTGACCCCGGCAGGCCTTCGGCAACAAGAAGATTAAGATACGCCACGTCGTAGCGGGCAAGTTCCTTGTCGGTGAATCCTGACCAGCGCTTGTAATCCATAAGACTACATGGTGCGGGGTTGGCGTGAATAAAACAGTTTCAAAATAAAGAAATGCAATGCAGATGTACAGAAGATTTGATAAAATCACAATGATTTCTGAAGAATTTGTGGCACTCAATGGATGAAAATCTTATACCATCCAGAAATGTTTGCGTAGGCCACCCAAATTGAAGTCGAAGCAACTGGACTTTATTCGCGTTGTCATACCTTTATCGTTTTCTGCTTGCGCCGCGAGCTTGTTCGCGGTAAGATTGACTTCACCATGAAAACCGAATTCAAAGCCGTTCTTGATCAGTCGGATCTGGCGTCGTTGCCGCGGGATTTGCAGTTTCATCCGACGGTGAATCCGCGGCCGAAGGTGTTGACGGCGGAACAGATCGAGCAGTTCAATCGGGAAGGGTACATCAAGGGGATTCGGATTTACTCCGACGACGACATCGCCGCGATTCGGCGGTATTTCGACGATCTCCTCGCGAAGGTCGTCGCGGCGGGGGGCGATAGTTATTCCATCAGCTCGGCTCATCTCAAGTATGGCCGCGTGTGGGACATCCTCACGAATCAAAAAATTGTCGCGTGCGTGAAAGACCTCGTCGGCGAGAATGTCGTCGGCTGGGGATCGCATTTCTTCTGCAAGATGCCGCGGGATGGCAAGCAGGTGGCGTGGCATCAGGATGCGAGTTATTGGCCGCTGACGCCGTCGAAGGCGGCAACATGCTGGCTGGCGATTGACGATGCGGACGTGGAGAACGCCTGCATGCGATTCGTCGCCGGGTCGCATCATCATGGCTCGATGACATTCCGGCCGAGCGATCCGAAAGAACACAATGTGCTGAATCAGACAATTGAGAACGTCGAGCAATATGGCCACTTCGTGGATGACATCCTGAATGCCGGCGAGGCGTCGTTCCATTCCGATTTGCTGCTGCACGGCTCGGAAGCAAATCTTTCCGACCGCCGCCGTTGCGGTCTGACGCTCCGTTACGCCGCCGCCGACGTGCGGGCGCACCTCGACTGGAATCAAAAAGGAGTCTGGGTCAGCGGCGCGGACACCACCGGCCACTGGGCGAATCGCCCGCGGCCGGAGATGGATTGACGAAGGATCTCACGCAGAGACGCAGAGATCGCGGAGAATTCAGAAGAAAAGGCATGAAAATGGCACGTGCGCCATTTCAAGTTCTAATCGTCCCATATCGCATCCGCACTATCGGCATGATGGAAGTGGCTGTATTTCACCGTCATGATGAATCCATGTGGCAATTCCTATCGGGCGGTGGCGAGGATGGCGAATCACCAACTGATGCCGCTCAACGGGAAGTTCGTGAAGAAGCCGGCCTCTCGGCAAATCTGCCACTGATGAAGCTTGAATCGATGGCGACCATTCCGCGGTCAGAATTTCCCGGAGGCGAGCATTGGCCGAATAGTATTTATGTAGTGCCGGAACATTGCTTTGCCGCCGATTTGACGCAGCATGAAATCTCGTTGTCCGAAGAACACAAGGCCTTTGAATGGTTGCTTTATGAGGATGCACGTCACAAGTTAACGTGGGACTCAAACCGCAATGCCTTGTGGGAACTTCGCGAACGACTCAGCCGTTCGCCAGGTTAAGTCAGTCCTGAGTTTCGTTATCATGCGTGTTGGCCCATAAGAGACCAGCTTTCGGAACGTTTTTGCCTTACTCCGCGCTCTCTGCGTCTCTGCGTGAGAATGTTATTACTCGATCTCCCCCGTCAGCCGTTTGATGATGATCGTCGCATAGGCGCCGCGGGGGAGGGAGAATTGCAGGGTCACACGGCGGCGGCCGGGGTATTGGTCGTCTTCGCCGACTTGTGCCGTCGATAAGTTGACCTTGAGCACCGCCGCGCGTTCTCCCTTCGAGAAGAAGCTATCCCGCGGATATTTCACGCGCAGTTCCCGCAGCGTGAGGCCCTGCTTGGCCAGAACCGCTTCATACAGGGGGCCGAGCGGATCGTCTTCGAGATGCAGCCGCGCTGACGGCAACGGCAACTGTCGCGTGGACAACTCCTCGGGCACGTCGCCCCGTAGTTCATTCAAAAACGGAAAACGGCCGGTGCCGAATTCCATCTCGAACAGGTGCTCGTCCGCCACCTGGGTCCGCAGCCACGATGCCAGGCATTGGTTCCACAAATCACTTTGAAACGCGGAGAGGTATAGGCTGCGCATCTCGACCGGCAGCAAGGCGAACGCCCGGCGGAAATCGGTTGGATGATCGAGCAGATAGGTGATGATGCTCCGCCGTGAACATTTCGGTAACGCAGCTTTGCAGGCCGGCCAGTTGTTCCAAGTGTCGCGGATAATGCGCTTCTCGTCTCGATCGGCGAGGCGGTCGTGAACATTCGGTTCGGCCAAAGCCAACCATAAGGCGCGTTCATAATCGCCGGCACACCACGGCCGCGCGATGAACTCCCCCGACACGCCCAGCGAGCCGAATCGCTGGTCATCGAAATAATTCGGCACACCCACACTCGCCACTTGCTGAGTGCGTGCGAGAATCTGTCGCGCGGCTTCATCGGTGAGATCGCGGATGACAATCCGAAACCGATTGCCGGCGATGTCTTGCGGGCCGAAGGGCTGCGTCGATTGCCCCTGATATTCAAGGGCGATTCGATCCTGTGTCAGATCCCGTTTAGGGCCGCGATGAATGGTGACCCATTGCCGGGTGACGGCGTGCTTATCTTTCAATCCCCCGTAGCTGATCTGGCGGCGCAGCAGTTTCCAGCGGCGCTGAATCGATGTGATGGCTTCCGGCGTGCCAATCGACTGCTTCGTGAGGCGATAGACGGCGAAGGGGCCGTCGGCGAGCGGAATCTCGGCGAGTTCTTCGACTTCAAAATCTTCGGGGAGACATTTCAGTTTCATCGGGCCGCTGATACTTCTTATGTAGGGTTTGCCGAGGCTCCGCGAGGCGAACCGTTTTGAAGATGAGAGTCAGAGATACTTGATCGAGGGATTTTTGTCAGATGCTCGGAGCATATTCACAGATCGGTTCGCCTCGACGACTCGGCAAACCCTACGCAGAGGAATCCATTTCCGCGCAGGGCTTTCACGCGATTCGCTGACTCGCCACAATACTCGAACCGTGGACGATTCGTTAGCGTTGCCGGATGAGAAGCGTTCCGCCGCGACACGCGGCGGCTCTTGTTCTCGCGGAAATTCACCAGGAGCCGACAGCATGTCTTACGTTTCACGCCGTCAATTTTTGCAGACCGCGTCCGCTGCCGCGATGGTCGCCGCGACGACGTCGCCGTTGATTCATGCGGCCGACCCGATTATCCGTAACGGTTCGAGCCATCTGAAACTGAGCCTGGCCGCGTATTCATTTGCTAGATTTCTCGTCACGCGCGGGACACCGGAACAGATTGCGGCCGCGAAGTACACGCTGGAGAAGTTCATCGACTTCTGTGCCGAGCAGAACCTCGACGGCTGTGAATTGACGGCGTATTACTTCCCGAAAGACATCACGAATGAGTATCTGATCGATCTGAAAGAACGAACATTTCGTCTCGGGTTGGATGTTTCCGGCACGGCGATCGGTAACGACTTCTGCAAACCGAAAGGCCCGGAATGGGACCAGCAGATCGCCGAGACGAAAGCGTGGATCGACCATGCGGCGACACTGGGGGCACCGGTGATTCGGATCTTCGCGGGGAATGTGCCGAAGGATGATTCCGAAGAAGCCGCGTTGGAACGGTGTATTGAAGGGATCAATGTGTCGTTGGAATACGCCGCACAGCGTGGCGTGGTGCTGGCATTGGAGAATCATGGCGGAATCACCAGCACGCCGGAGCAGATGCTGAAGATTATTCATGCGGTGAAGCCCTCGCCGTGGTTCGGCGTCAATTTCGATGGCGGGAATTTCCGCACCGCCGACCCGTATGGCGACCTGGCGAAAATCGCGCCGTATACGGTGAACGCTCAGTTGAAGGTCGACATTTATCCGAACAACCAGCCCGAAGTCGCGGACATGGGCCGCATGATCAAGATTCTGCGCGACGCCGGTTATCGTGGTTACATCGTGCTGGAATACGAAGCGAAAGCTGATCCGTTTGAGGCGATTCCGCCAATTATGAAGAAGTTGCGTGAGTTGATTGGGTAAGTTAAGTGAAAAAGGATGATCTCCATGGAACTGGACGAAATCCTGGAAAGACGTGAAAGAATCTCGCTCGGGGATGTCCATAGATTTTTGGCGAGTGGAGACCTTACCACGCGAGCCAAAATCTTAGATTACGTTTATTGTTACCCGAATCACATATCTCCAAAATTCAATGAAGAATGGTTGCGAGACGAACTGTACCGCCTAACAGCCTGTTGAAAATCCCCCCTTGGCGGGCTCCTCCGGCGGACGTCAGTTTGTTATGATTCGCCGCGGGACGGAACGGCAGGCCGAATCGGGGGAAGCCGGCGATGGCGATG
>Ga0105047_10008380_pt1 | contig 17210 bp, 17 predicted proteins | sample MAT04_FD_78384 | JGI IMG/M metagenome (GOLD analysis project Ga0105047, IMG submission 78384) | Freshwater microbial communities from Lake Fryxell liftoff mats and glacier meltwater in Antarctica - MAT-04 (megahit assembly) | ecosystem: Environmental > Aquatic > Freshwater > Ice > Liftoff...
CGCACTTGTCGGTGGGGTTATCGGGCCACAGTCATGCCGAACAAACTCTGATAAAGCCCATGTCGTGCGAACGGGTCGCCTCGATCGAGTCGCGGATCGTGCCATCGACGCCGCCGCGGAAGCCCTTTTTCCGCCGAATACAATGGGCGCTCCGGACTTCGAGGAGACCGATATTCCGGCCCGCATGCGCCTCTACATGGAAGAGGTGCCCGAGCAGTACCGGCGGCTTTTGACGCTGCTGTTCGTGTTCATCGAGTGGTGTCCACCCTTCGTGGCATTTTACCCGCGTCGCTTCTCCAAGCTCTCGTTGAAGTCGCGGCAGACCCTGGTGCGGCGCTGGCGCGGCTCGCTTTTCTATCCGCTGCGCATCATCGGTGACGCGGTGAAGGGCGTGATGACGATGATGTATCTCAGTCACCCGGCCGCGCTGAAGTCGATCGGGATGTTCACGGTCAGCGGGCGCGACTGGGATCCCGTCACGGTCGAGCACCGGCCCGACGCGCTGGTTCAGCTGGGGAAGTCGCTGTGATCCACCACCTCGACGAGCTCCGAAGAGGCTTCGAGATCAGCACCGACGTGGTGATCGTCGGCTCCGGTCCCGGCGGCGCGGTGGCCGCAGCGAACCTCGCGCGCGCCGGCCTGCGCACCGTGATCCTCGAGGCCGGGCCGATGCTCACGCCGACCGACATGACGCGGAACGCGCCGATGTTCATGGCGCGAAACTTCTGGGACGGCGGCGCCCGATTCATCGCCGGCGACGCGCAGATCCCGTCGCTGCAGGGCCGCTGCCTCGGCGGCAGCTCGGTCGTGAACTCGGCGATCATGATGCGCCTCCCCGACTATGTGCGGCGCCAGTGGATCGAGGACGACGGGCTCGACTATCTCGGCACCGACGTCCTCGATCGCGCCTACGATCGGGTGTTCTCGCGGCTCTCCGTCGCGCCGACGCCGCTCGAGGTGCAGGGCCGCCGGAACCTCCTGGTGCGCGACGCGCTCACGGCGGTGGGCATCCCCAACGGTCCGCTCCCCCGCGCGGTGGCCGGCTGCGAGGGCAGCAACGACTGCATCACCGGCTGCGCAGGATCGAAGAAGCAGTCGGTCGATCGCACCTACGTCGCCGACGCCGTGACCGACGGCGCCGAAGTGTTCACGTGCTCGCAGGTCGAGCGGATCATGGTCGAGGGCGGCAAGGCGGTCGGCGTCGCTGGTTTCGTCATCGATCCGAAGGGCCTGCGGCGCCTCGCCAGCTTCGTCGTTCGCGCACCGCGCGTGGTGATCGCGGCGGGCGCAGCACAGACCCCGGCGCTCCTCCAGTACAACGGCATCGACGCCGGCGGCGCCGTCGGCGCCTCGTTCCACGCGCACCTCGGCATGGGGATGCTCGGCCACTTCAACGAGGTCGTGGATCCGTGGCTCGGCGCGACGCAGGGCTGGGGCGGGCTCTCGGCCGACAAGCCGGGCGTGAAGTTCGAGGCGCTGTGGGCGCCGCCGTCGCTGCTGTTCGCCGCGTACGGCGACATCGGCGAGCAGTTCTACACGGATCTCACCGAGGTGAAGCACGTCTCGGTGCTGGCCCTGGTGTACCGCGCGAAGGTGACCGGCTCGGTGCGGCCCAACGCGCAGGGCGCGCCGAAGATGAAGATGTACATCCCGCAAAGCGAGATACGTGCGGCGCTGGATGCGGCGAAGATCGCGGTGAACGGCATCTTCGAGATCGGCGCCAAGGGCGTCACGCTGGGCATCTCGCGCATGAAAAAGCGCATCGACAAGCGCGAGGACGCCCTGAGCGCGCTCGACCAGAAGTGGGCGCCGCGCGACGTGACGATGACCGCCAACCACATCTTCGGCTCGGTCCCGATGTCCCGCGATCGACGCCGCGGCGCGGTGGACATGGAGGGCCGCCTGAAGGGCATCGAGAACCTCTGGATCGCCGATGCCAGCCTGTTCCCCAGCCCGAGCGGCGTGAACCCACAGGCCACCGTCATGGCGCTCTCCGATATCGTGTCGCGAAGAATGGCCGAGCTGCCGGCGTAGCTGCTAGGAAGGGCGAGTATGGCGACGCCGCACGAGCTCGGCTTCTTCCAACCCGCGGAGTGGGCGCCGCACCAGGGCACGTTCCTGGCGTGGCCCAGCGCGGCAGACCTGTGGAAAGACGCGCTGAAAGAAGCCCAGGACGGGGTCACCGCGCTGGCCGAAGGGATCGCCGATCTCGATCCGGCGACCGGCTTTTGCCGCGGCGAGCGGCTGTTCGTGCTCGTCCCCGACGAGGCCCGCGAGGCCGAGGCGCGCGCCGCGCTGGCGAAGCTGCCGGTGACGTTTCACCGCATCCCGTTCGGCGACATCTGGCTGCGCGACACCGCGCCGATCTTCCTCCTCGACGCGAAGGGGAGCCGCGGCGCGGCCGTCTTCCGCTTCAACGGCTGGGGCAACAAGTACGTCCTCGAGCACGACGATCGCGTGGCCGAGCGGGTCGCGACGCTGCTGGGTCATCGGCGCTTCGAGGCACCGTTCGTGATGGAAGGCGGCAGCGTCGACGTCGATGGCGAGGGCACCGTCCTCACCACCGTCCAGTGCCTGCAGAACCCCAACCGCAACCCGGGCCGCAGCATCGCGCAGATCGAGAGCGATCTGACCGACCACCTCGGCGCGCTGAAGACGCTGTGGATCACCGAGGGCCTCCTCAACGATCACACCGATGGGCACATCGACACAATCGCGCGCTTCGTCCGCCCCGGCGTGGTCTGCGCGATGGCGCCCAGCGACGCGGACGATCCCAACGCGCGCATCCTCACCAAGATCACGCGCGAGCTCGCACAAATGACCGACGCCCGCGGCCGCATGCTCACCGTCGTCACGGTCCCCTCGCCCGGACGCGTGGAGAGCGAGGACGGGAACCTCATGCCGGCCAGCTACGTGAACTTCTACATCGCCGACACCACGGTGATCGTGCCGCAATACGGCGTCCCCAGCGACGCGCTGGCGGTCGAGGCGGTGGCCGGCCTGTTCCCCGATCGGCGCGTGATCGGCGCGCCGGCCCGCGCAATATTGAGCGGCGGTGGCGCGTTCCACTGCATCACCCAGCAGGTCCCGCGAGGTCGTCCATGATCAAGGTCGCCGCCATCCAGTGTCCCCTCCCGGGCCCGCGCGAGGCCAACATCGAGCGCGTGATGAAGCACATCCGCGCCGCCGCGGCCCAGGGCGCCAACATCGTCCTCCCGCCCGAGCTGTTCGAAGGGCCCTACTTTTGCCGGCACGAGCGCGACATCTTCTTCGACGAGGCCCGCGCCTTCGACGGCAACGCCACGATCGCCCGCGTCGCGCAGCTCGCGAAGGAGCTGAGCATCGTGGTGCCGGTGAGCTACTTCGAACGCGCCGGGCACGCGCACTACAACAGCGTGGCGATCGTCGACGCCGACGGGACGGTGCTCGGCAACTATCGGAAGAGCCACATCCCCGACGGCCCAGGGTACGAGGAGAAGTTCTACTTTCGGCCGGGAGACACTGGTTTCAAGGTCTGGAAGACGCGCTTCGCGACCATCGGCGTCGGCATCTGCTGGGACCAGTGGTACCCGGAATGCGCGCGCGCGATGATGCTCCAGGGCGCCGAGCTCCTCTTCTATCCGACCGCGATCGGCAGCGAGCCGCACGACGCGACGCTCGATACCAAGGACCCCTGGCAGCGCGCGATGATCGGCCACGCCGTCACCAACGTGGTGCCGGTGATCGCCGCCAACCGCATCGGCAGCGAGGAAGGCCAGCTCTTCTACGGCTCGTCCTTCATCGCGAATCACCGCGGCGACAAGGTGGCCGAGCTGGGGCGCGACGACGAAGGCGTGATCGTCGCGGGCTTCGACATCGCCGAGCTGCACCGCACGCGCGCGAGCTGGGGCTTCTTCCGCGATCGCCGCCCCGAGCTCTACGGCGTGCTCACCACCGCCGACGGAAAAACGCGCATTTGAAGCGGTCTCGACGAACTGTCAAGACGACTCGTCAACAGCCTCCCGTGAGCGCGAACGCCACTGCACGGGCCTCGTGCGCGAGCAGCCAGCGCTTCGCCTCCATCCCTCCCGCGAATCCCGTCAGCAACCCATCCGCCCCGATCACCCGGTGGCAAGGCACCACGATCCCGATCGGGTTGCGCGCGTTCGCTCCGCCCACCGCGCGCACCGCGCTCGGCTTGCCGATGCGCTCCGCGAGCATCGCGTAGGTGATCGTCTCGGCGTGCGGGATGCGCGAGAGCTCCTTCCACACGCGGCGCTGGAACTCGGTGCCGTACGTGGGCGCGAGCGCGAGATCGAACTGCGTGCGCGCGCCGCGGAAGTACTCGTCGAGCTGCTTCCTCGCCGCGTCGAGGATCGGCGAGCTGCCGGGTGTCGAGTCGGGGGGCACGAGGTTCTGGAAATACACGCCGGCGAGGCCCTCGGGTCCCGCGAGCACGGTGATGCGCCCAACGGGGCTGTCCATCGAGGTCGTGATCAACATCGTCATCCTCCAGTCCAAAGGTGCATGGCCGCGTAGGCGCGCCACGGTCGCCAGGCCTCGGCGCGGGCCTCGATGCGCTTCGGCGAGGTCTCCCCGAGCGCCTTCTTGATCCCGAGATCTGCAGCGGGAAACGCGTCGGGCCAGCCGAGCGTGCGCATCATCAGGTAACCGGCGGTCCACGGCCCGACCCCAGGCATCGCGAGGAGCCGCGCCTCGGTCTCGGCGGGATCATCGCCGCGCACGATCGGGGGGGCGCCCGCCAGGATCTGGATCGTGCGCGCCCGCGCCGCGGGCACGCCGGTGATCGGCGGCGCGAGCAGCGCTTTCGCCGCGGGAAACAGCCGATCGAGGCCCTCGTACGGGGTGTCGATGGAAGTGCCGCGGTCGCGCGCGATCGCGCCGGCGAGCGTGGTCGCGCCCTTCACCGAGATCTGCTGGCCGAGCACCGCGCGCACCGCCGTCTCGAACGCATCGAACGCGCCCGGCACGCGCAGCCCCGGTCGCGCGCGCACCATCGGCGCGAGCAGCGGATCCTTCGCCAGCCGGGCCGCCACCGCCGAGGGCTCGGCGTCGAGATCGAACAGCGCGCGCAGCCGGGCGACCAGCGGCATCAGCACCCCGGCGAGCGACGGCGAGACCTCCACGACCACCGCGGATCGTGCCGGCAAGTGTCGGGCGACCAGGTATCCGCGCGCGTCACCGATATGCACGGTGCGATAGTACGCGCCCGTACCGATGGTGCGCCCGGAGGCGCCGAGATCCACCCGCTCCACGCCGAGGATGGCGCGCGCGGCGATGAAGCGGAGGAGCGCCTCCCAGTCGAGCGGCGGCCGGTAGTCGAGCCGCAGCGTGATCATCGCGTCCGCACCCGCGCGCCCGCCGGTCGCCCGCCGCATCGAGGAGGGCGGCCGCGCGAACTGCGCCACGAACGCCGCATTGAAGCGCCTCAGGCTGGAAAAGCCGCTCGAAAACGCCACTTCGGTCATCGGCATCGCGGTGTCGTGGATGAGCCGCTTCGCCAGCGCGAGGCGCTTCGACGCCGCATACGCGAGCGGCACAACGCCGATCTCCGCCTCCATGGTCCGCCGCAGGTGCCGCGCGCTCACGCCGAGCGCGCCGGCGAGATCATCGACCGAGCCCTCGTTGAGCGCCCCCGCATCGAGCCGCGCGAGCGCCGCGGTGGTGAGCCGCGATCGCGCATCGACCGAAGCATGTCCGGGCGCGAGCTCCGGCCGGCAGCGCAAGCAGGCGCGAAATCCGGCGCCCTCCGCCTCGGACGCGCTGCGATAGAACGTGCAGCGCGCTCTCCCCGGCGTGCGCGCAGGACAGATCGGTCGGCAGTAGATGCCCGTCGTGGAGACTCCGACGAAAAAGACGCCATCGAAGCGGCGATCGCGGGCGAGGAGCGCGCGGTATTGGGCGTCCGCGTCCATCTTCTGCACCGGAGAGATCGCTGAGGAACCCAGGAACATTTCGTGCGTTGGCCGGGGTGATGCGCGGCGACGAACGCCTTCTTTTCTTTCCGGATCAGAAAAGAAAAAACACTCCACGAACCCGTAGTCGGGATCTCGCACGAAACCTTCCTGGTTCCTGGGTTCCTCAGCGGTTCTCCTCTGAAGCGGAAGTTAGCCCAGGCACCCCACGGATGCTGGCCGTTTTCGGACATGAGTACGAATCAGGCGAGATCGGCGCGTAAGGCTTCGATCTGCGACGGATTCAGCGTGGTCTCGGCGACCAGGCCCGGCATGTCCACCCCGATCGCGAGCGGGAGGCGGCCGCCGAGGGGGAACTTCAGGTAGTGCACCGAAGAGAGGCGGCGCTCGTCGATCTGGCGGAGATCGAACACCGCCGTCACGCGCGTCCCGTCTTCGGTGCGAGCGTAGACGTGCTGCGGGAGCGCCGTCCACGCCGTGAGCTTCGCGTTGCGCTCGGCCTCGTCGGTGATCTCGATGAGCAGCGTCGCGCCCAGCTCGCCCGGGCCACCGAGGAGCTCGTTGTACGTCTCGATCTCGTGGACGATGTCCGACTCGCGGACCATGCGCTCGACCCGCACCATCTCCTGGACCTGGTAGCGGACCGTCGCGGTGTTCTCGAAAAGGAACGTCATCACCTCGCCCACGTGCACGCGGCGCGGGGCCTTGATCGCGAGGACCTCGGTGCGCACGTCGGCGCGCTTCTCCTCGTAGGTGACGAAGTCGATGATCTCCTCGCGCTGGACGGGCTGCATGGTCACTCTTCTTTCTTCGGAGACGGAGGCGGGGGACGCAGCTGCTGCGGGAAGCCGTCGCTGCGGTAGGCGCGCGCGAGGATCGTCATGGGGTGCAGCGGCTTCGTGCCGGCGTGCTGCTCGAACTGGATCGCTGCGAGCGGGCACTCCGTCGCCCAGACCGCCGCTTCGACCTGCTTCATGCCATCGAATGCCTTGGTCCCGATGCGCGCGGAGGCCTCGAAGCTCTCGACCTTCATCGCGTAGGTGCCGTCGTGCCCGCAGCACTCCAGCGTCATCTCCGGCTTCACGCCGGGGATCTTGCGCAAGAGATCGCGTCCCTTGAACCCGACCCGCTGCGCGCGCAAATGGCAAGGCGCGTGATAGGCGACCTTCTCCCCGGGCGTCGACTTGAAGTCGGTCGAGAAGCGCAGCTCGTTGCGGATCGACCAGAGGAACTCGCCGGTGTCGCGCGTCGCCGCGGAGAGCTTCTCGGCGCGCTCGCGCTCTTTGCCCTCGAGCAGCTCGGGATACTCGCTCTTGAACATCATCGAGCACGTCGGGTTGACGACCAGCACCTTGGCGCCAGCCTCGACCCACGGCGTGAGCACATCGAGGTTCTTCTTCGCGCGCTCGCGCAGCGTGTCGAGATCGCCGCGCTCCCACGAAGGCATGCCGCAGCATCCGAGGCCCTCGACGCAGGCCAGGTCGACGCCGTTCTTCTCCATCACGGCGACCACGTCGCGGCCGATCTCGGGCTCGTTGTTCTGCACGTAGCAGGTCTGGAACAGCACGGCCTCGCCGCCCGGCGTGTCGCGAGTCTTGTCGTTCTCGTCGGCCCACGCCTCGAAGGTCTGCTGCGCGAAGTCGGGGAGCAGCTTGTCGCGATGGATGCCGAGCGCCTTCTCCATCAGCACGCGGTGCGCCTGCACCTTGTTCATGGCGTTGGCCATGCCGAACGAGAGGCGGGCCATCGTGCCGGCCGCGTCGGGATCGGCCAGCACCTTGTCGCGGAGCGGCGGCTGATCCTCGTACTTGTTCACGTTGGCGTGGAAGCGATGCACCAGCTTCGGGAAATCGAGGCGATATTCGTGCCCCGATCGCTCGGTGTACGGGCACTCGATCTCGCAGAGCTTGCACTGGAAGCACTCGTCGAAGACCGCGCGCTTCTCGGAATGCGTGAGCCCGTGGACCTCGCCGTCGTGGCGATCGTCGATCAGCTTGAAGAGGTCTGGGAAGACGTCACAGAACTTGAAGCACATCCGGCAGCCGTGACAGATCTCGAAGGTGCGGATGACCTCCGCGTCGAGACCTTCGGGCTGCCAGTACTTCGGCTCCGACGGGTCGTAGCTGAGGCCCTCGGTCGGCGCGTACGAGATGTTCTTCGGCGATGACATAGAAACTGGGGAGCGGCACTCCGTGAGCACCGCTCCCCTGGAAACGTATCAGGAGATGGACTCGAGCATCTTGGTGAAGCGCCCAGCGTGCGACTTCTCCGCCTTCGCCAGCGTCTCGAACCAGTCGGCGATCTCGGGGAACTGCTCCTCGCGCGCCATCTTCGCCATGCTCGGGTACATGTCCGTGTACTCGTGCGTCTCGCCGGCGACCGACGCCTTGAGGTTGGTCGCGGTGTCGCCGATCGGCAGGCCGGTCGCCGGGTCACCCACGCGGCGCAGGTAGTCCAGGTGGCCGTGCGCGTGTCCGGTCTCGCCCTCGGCGGTCTCGCGGAAGTTCGCCGCGATCTCCGGGTAGCCTTCCACGTCCGCCACCTTGGCGAAGTACGTGTAGCGACGGTTCGCCTGCGACTCGCCGGCGAACGCGGCCTTGAGGTTGTCGTGGGTCTTCGACCCTTGCAGATTCTTGCTCATATTCTCTCCCCTTTTAAGCAGTCCCCGCAGTGGCCGAGGAACTGCACATGAACTCCCGTGATCTCGAACGCGCCGAGCTGGGCCGGCGCTGGCAGATCGGGAACCGTCACGTCGATGACCTTCTTGCATCGCGTGCAGATCAAGTGATGGTGCGGTTCGAGCTTCGCGTCGTAGCGCGCGCTCTCCTCGACGCCGGACAGGCGCGTGATCAGCTGCGCCGCCTCCAGCGAATCGAGTGTCTTGTAGACCGTACCCAGCGAGAGCGACGGCATCGTGCGGCGGACGCGGCGGAACAGCGTCTCGGCGCTCGGATGCTCGAACGTCTGGAGCAGGGCGCGGTAGATCGCCAGCCGCTGCGGTGTCGCCTTCAGGCCATGCGCGCGGAAGCGCGACGCCAGCTCGGCGCGATCGGCGGTCGGCCCCACCGACGCCCTATCCCTCCGCCCGGAATCATTGTCAACGGAGGATCATTCTCCGTTAGCCGGAGACCAGCGCCAGGGCGACGCCGAGGGTCGTTCCGACCGTAAACATCCAGGTCAGAACGTCGATCTGGTTCTGGCGGCGGAGGACCGAGAGGCGGGGCTCGATGGACAGCATGCTGGGCCGTATCGCAACCCGCGTGCCGCGGACGGCCCGGGCCCAGGGCCGAAGAAAACCAGGCCGGCTGCACGACGGCCCCTGCACCTGCTGCAGCGAACGGCTAGCGGCGCAGCTGGGAGGCCAGGGTCCGCAGGCCCGGCAGGAATCCGGTCATCTCGGCGTCGAAGATCAGCTCGTCGAGCGTGCCGCTGTCGAGGAAGCGCGGCAGCTCGAGCAGCGAGGTGTCGCGGGTAGCGAGCCCGGGCGCGTCGCTGGTGGCGCTCACGATCCCCGCTTCTGCGAGGGGGCGCTCGTGATCGGCGGCCTTCTGCCACGTGTCGCCCGGGTAACAGAAGTGGACCAGCTTCTTGCCCGCGAGCGGCTCTAGCACCCGGCGGTTGTCGATGATCTCCTGTGTGACCGCCGCGCTGTCGACCGGCAAGCGGTGGCGGTGGGTGTGGAGCTGCACGTCGAAGCCGGCGCTCACCATCTCGGCGATCTCCTGCGACGTCATCAGGCTGAGCGCGCGGCTCTTCTCCAGCGCCTCGTAGCTCACGCCCAGCCGCTCGCCGAGCGCGCGCGCGAGGGTCACGCGACCCTCCTCGCCGAGCGTCTGCTCGCCATGCGTGAGGATCTCGTGCCTCAGCGCGTCGGACAGCGCGGCAACACCCGTTCGCGGGAGCCCGAGCCCGGTCAGATCGACGCTCGTCGCGGTGGTCTTCCAGAACATGTACTGCACCGCGAGGCCGTAGATCGGGTTCTCGTGCGTCACGTAGTAGGAGGTCACGTAGATCGTCATCGGCACGCGCAGATCGCGCATCAGATCGCGACCGTAGCGGTAGGTGCCGTAGAAGCCGTCGTCGATCGTGATGACCACCGGGTTCGGGGGCAGCGTCCCGAGGCGCAGCCGCTCGACCGCGTCACCGAGGCCCAGGATCTCGAAGCCCATGTCCTTCAGCCGCAAGATCCTGCGGCGAAACAGCTCTGGATCGATGAACAGCAGCGGCCGGAACGCGCGCTCCAGCCCCATCTCGAAGCCGTGATAGCCGAGGATCCGCAGCGAGCCCCGCGCGCGCCGCTGCGCTGCGGCGAAGAGGCCGAGCGTGCGGCCAGCCTGGAGCACCGTTCGCTTGATCATCCGCGATCATCTTCCAGCCGCCAGGCCTCGCCGCCAAGCCGGAAGACGAAACCGACGGAGAGCCCGACCATCCAGCGGTCCACCGAAGGAAACGGCCGATCGGGGCCGCCCTCCGCGATGCCGACGTGCCCTGCCGACAGCTCGGCGAACACCCCGCGTCCCACGTCGAGCCAGGTCGCTGACGCGCCCAGCGCCGCGCCGCCGTAGAAGCCGGCGCGCCCATCGGCCGTACCGAGGCCGCCGCGCAGCGTGACGTACAGGAGGAGCTCTTCCGGGGAGGCCGAGCGGATGATCGGATAGCGCCCGGTCACGCCCATCGCGAAGATCGAGTCCGCGCCGGTGCCCGTCCCTTCGCCCGACTGGAACACCGTGAACGGTGTGTACGGCCCAAACGAGAACATCCGGTCGAGCTCGACGTCGAGCACCGGGCGCAGGCCCAGCCGTAGAGGTCCGGGCTCGCCCTGGTCGGCAATGAAAGGGGTCAGCGCGCTCTCGAGGCCCAGCGCGAAGCGGACGGCGTGCGCAGGCCGAGGCGCCGCGCACAGGAGCACCAGGAAGACGAGGCGCCTCAAACGGCGGCCGCGCCCCGCTCTCCGGTGCGAATGCGGATCACGTCCTGGATGTCCGACACGAAGATCTTGCCGTCGCCGATGCGGCCGGTGCGCGCGGCGTTCTCGATCGTCTCGATCACCTTCGGCGCCATCTCGTCGGTGCAGACCACCTCGATCTTGCACTTCGGGAGGAAGTCGACCGCCTGCTCGGCGCCGCGATAGAGCTCCGCGTGGCCCTTCTGGCGGCCGAAGCCCTTCACGTCCGTCACCGTCATACCCGTGACGCCGGCCTCGCCGAGCGCGATTCGCACGTCACCGAGCGCAAACGGCTTGATGATCGCCTCCACCTTCTTCATCGCCCGCCGAGTTATTACGGCGGCCCTCGATGGGTCAAGTGGCCGTGCCGATTGCCCCGTAGACAGGGGCCTTCTTCGTTGCGAAGGTCCGGTCGTGGCCGTGCTTTCCGTCCGTGGCGTGACCCAAAGCTACGGCCTGGGAGAGGCCAAGATCGCGGTGCTGCGCGGCGTGGATCTGGACGTAGAGGCCGGCGAGCTGTGCGCCGTGATGGGTCCGTCCGGCGCCGGCAAGAGCACGCTGCTCCACCTCGCGGCCGGCCTGGACGTGCCCGACGCGGGCGCGATCGAGGTGCTCGGAACCAAGCTCGGATCGCTCGACGACCAGGGCCGGACGCTGCTGCGCCGCGACAGGATCGGGATCGTCTACCAGTTCTTCAACCTCGTCTCGAACCTCACGGCGCTGGAGAACGTGCTCCTCCCGTTCATGATCGCCGAGCTCGAGCCCGACGTCGCCGCCGCCGAGCGCGCGCTCGATCGGGTGGGCATGGGCGCGCGCAAGAAGCACCTGCCGGCGCAGCTCTCGGGCGGCGAGATGCAGCTTGTCTCGATCGCGCGGGCGATCGTGCGCGCGCCCGCGCTGGTCCTCGCCGACGAGCCCACCGGCAACGTCAACGTTGCCACCGGCCGGCGCATCCTCACGCTGCTGCGCGAGGTGCTGAAGGAGACCAGGAGCGCGATGATGATGGTCACGCACAACCCGGAGGACGCCGCGCGCGCCGATCGGGTGGTGTTCATGAAGGACGGCGTGATCCCCAGCGAGTCGGCGGTCCTCGGGCCGGATATCGACGTCGCGCGCATCCACGAGCGGCTGCGCGAGCTGGGGATATGATCGGCAACTTTCTCGCGCGCAAGAACCTGCTCTCGGATCGCTTCGCCACCGTGTGCATGGTGCTCGGCGTCGCGCTCGGCACGGCGACAGTGAACGTGGTGCTCGCGCTCGACTCGAACACGCGGCGCGTCGAGTCGACCGAGTGGAGCACCAACCCCGATCTCACCGCGGAGAGCGCGCAGACCACGATCGGCCTCATTCCGCAGCCCAAGAACGGGCCGCTCAACACGCTCGACCCCACCAAGGAGACGCACGAAGACTACCAGGTGATGCGCTCCGCGATCCGGCTCGGGTCGCTGTCGGCGTTCCTCGTCGGCGCGCTGATCGTGTTCTTCAGCCTCGCGGTGGTGATCGAGCGGAGAAAGCGCGAGGTGGCGCTCCTGCGCAGCCTCGGCGCCTCGCGACGACAGATCGCCGGCGTGTTCGTGCGCGAGGCGCTGTGGGTGGGGATCATCGGTGCCATCGTCGGCTTCGTGCTCTCGGTCCCGTTGACCTGGATGGCGGCCGCAGCGGGCATCACGACCACCGGGCGATCGCGCATCGGCTGGATCTGGTTCCCGTGGCGCGACATGATCGCCGTGTCGTCGATCGGCGCGCTCACGGCGCTGCTCGGCGTGATCCCGCCGGTGCGGCAGATCTTGCGGCTCGACGTCACGCAGACGCTGCGCCCTGGTTTCCTCGAGTCGAAGCACGAGCGGCCGCCGCGCACGAGCGGCACGACGCTGATCGTGCTGCCGTTCTCGCTCTTGCTCTACGGGCTGATGCGGCCGTTCTTCCGCGAGGTGCTGCCCTCGCTCGCGTTCTTCGTGCTCGAGGCGGGGCTCGTGGTGCTGGCGCTCCTCGGCCTTTTGGTGCTGGTCCCCGACCTCACCCGCTTCATCGGCGGCCTCATCGGTCGCGCGGTGGTGCGCGGCCCGCGCGCGGCGCGCCTCTTGATCGTGCGGCGGGTCGAGAAGCAGGGTCACGAGATGGCGTGGTCGGTGGGCGGCGTGATGCTGGTGTTCGCGCTCTTGCTGTCGCTCCACATCTCGACCCACGCGCTCAAACAGGAGGTCGTGCGCTTCGGCGAGCGCGCCACCCGCCGCTACGCGTTCGTCTATTCGCAGTACGACACGGTGCTGTCGCCGGCCGCGCTCGCGGGCCTCGATCCGGCGGTGAAGGTGGCGAGGTTCTCCGGCCGCACGCCCTGGCCCAATGCGGTGCTGGCGGTGCGGCACGACGAGCTGCTGGAGGTCGCGCGCGCGACGGGACGCGAGAACGCCACCGCGATCGCCGCCAAGCTCGACGACAAGAGCGTGATCCTCTCGACCTTGATGGCGCGCCGGCTCGGCCTCGTGGAGGGCGACGCGCTCACGCTCGCGTCGACCGATCGATCGCGCACGCTCCAGGTGGTGGCAGTGACCGACGATGTCGGCTTCGTGCCGGTGATCGGCCCGTATCGCAACGGCAAGACGTACGCGCTGATCGACGCCGCGAACTTCGATCTGATCCAGCCTTTCGCGCACGACCTCGGCGCCGCGCTGGTGCTCGCCGACCCGCGCGGGGAGGCCGACTGGAAGGCGATCTTCAGGGCGCTACCGCGCCGAAACGCGCTGATCAAGCAGTCGGGCGAGGCCTTCGAGGCGCTGCGCATCGAGGAGACCGACCGTGACTTCGTCGTGTTCGACGTGATCCTGGCGCTCACCACACTGCTCGCGGCGGTGGGCATCGCCAATCAGCTGGTGCTGGCGGTGCACGGGCGGCGGCGCGAGATCGCGCTCCTCCGTGTGTTGGGCATGACCGCCTCGCAGATCCAGACCATGCTGCTCTTCGAGGGCGCGTTCGTGGGGCTGCTCGGCGGCGGGCTGGCGGTCGTGCTGGGCCTGCCGCTCGGCTACGGATCACTCGCCGCGCTGCGCGTGGTGTCGGCCTTCGACGTGCGCTTCGAGCTCCCGCCGGAGTACGTCTTCATCACGATCGGCGCGGCGGTGGTGCTGGCGATGGCGGCCGCGCTCCATCCGGCCCGACAGGCGGCGGCGGCGCGCTCGGCCGAGTCCGTGCACTACGAGTGATCGAGGCCCGCAGCGGTGACGAGATCTTTCTCGAGCGCGTCGAGCTGCTCGTTGCCGCGCACCGTCGCCGTCTCCAGCGCCTCTCCGGGCCCTAGTTTCTCGACGATCTCGAGGTACAGCTTCACCTTCGGCTCGGTGCCGCTCGGCCGCACCGCGGCGCGACCTCCGCCTGCGAGCGTGTAGATGAGGACGTCGGCCGGCGAGAAGTGCTCCATCGGCTCGGGCCTGGCAGTGATCGAGGTGCGCACGCGGCGCAACAGATCCCACGCACTCTCGATCGGCTGCCCGCCCAGCGTCACCGGTGGCTCGGCGCGCAAGCGGGCCATCACCGCCTGGATCTTCTCCGCGCCGCCGCGTCCGTTCAGCGTGAAGCTGCGCTGCCGCCCGACGAACAGGCCGTAGCGCTCGCGGATCTTGCGCAGCACGTCGAGCACCGTCTCGCCGCGCGACTTCGCGTCGGCCGCGAGCTCGGCCATCACCAGCGCGGCGCCGAGGCCATCCTTGTCGCGCGTGACGCCGCCGATCGTGTAGCCGAGCGCCTCCTCGTAGCCGAACATGAAGCGCCAGCCGTCGCTCTGCGCACGATCCAGCGCGGCCTTCGCGATCCACTTGAACCCGGTGAGCGTCTCGCTGACGTGGGCGCCGAGCGCGCGGCCGATCACGCCGAGCTGCGCCGACGACACGATGGTGGTGACGACGTGGCGATCGCCGGACGGCTGCGGATCGCGCACGAGCACGTGGTGACCGAGCAGCACGCCGATCTCGTTGCCGCTGAGCACGACCGGCTTGCGATCGGCGTCGAACACCGCGACCGCCAGGCGATCCGCGTCCGGATCTTGCGCGAGCACCAGATCGACGTTGTGGCGCGCGCCGAGCTCGAGCACCTTGGTCAGCGCCTTGGGCTCCTCGGGGTTCGGGAACGTCACGGTGGGGAACGAGCCGTCGGGCTGCGCCTGCTCGTCCACCGAAACGAAGCGCGAAAAGCCGGCCTTTCCCATCATCTCGCGGGTCAGCCGCTCACCCACGCCGTGGAGGGCGGTGTACGCGATCGAGAGCGACTCGCTCGGCACGGGCAGCACCTTGAGCTGGAGCAGCGCGGCGATGTACGAGGCCTCGATCGTCGTCACGTCGGTCACCAGTGGCCCGTCGATCGGGCCGCGCGCGATGTCCTTGGCCGACGGCGCCGCGGCGATGCGCTCGGCGATCAGCGCGTCGTCGGGCGGGACCAGCTGCGCGCCGCGATCGAGGTAGACCTTCAGGCCGTTGTACTCGGGAGGGTTGTGGCTGGCGGTGACGCTGCAGCCGCCGGCCGCGCCGAGCTCCTTCACCGCGAACGCGACGAGCGGCGTCGGCGAGTGACCGGGCAGGTAGTGGACCTTCATTTTGAGCGCGGAAGCGACCTCGACGGCGGCACGCGCCAGCGCATGGCTGCGGTTGCGCGCGTCGCACCCGATCACGATGCCGCGGCTCGCGGCGCCAGGAACGGTGGCGAGCAGGTGGGTCACGACCCCGTAGACGGCGCGCACGATCACCGCAGTGTTGAGGCGCGACTCGCCGGCGCCGACGACGCCGCGCAGGCCGGCGGTGCCGAACTCGAGGGGTCCGCGCAGCCGATCTTCGAGCTCGGCGCGCGACTCGGCGTCACCGGACTCGGCGCGCGCCAGGAGCGCGTGGAGCTCCTTCTGATCGTCGGGATCACAATCAGAGTCGTGCCAGGCGCGAGCGCGCGCGAGTACGTCGATCACCCGCGAAGCTTACGGGCAGCTGTGCTCGGGGGCCAGCGTGGGGCCACCGTTCCGGGCGATGCCGTCGACGATCTCGAGGACCGCCGCGTGATCCACCGCGCACGCCATCGGCAGCGCGCGGTCGTAGCTGTTTCGCGCGGCAATTCGTGCGGGAAATGACTTGTCGCGCAGCGCATCGACCAGCGCGGGATGGGCCGGTCCGCCGTCGATCGCCATCACCGCGTCGATGGCCCGCGCGGTGTCGTCCCAGGCGCGCGCCTGGAGCACGATCGCCTGGAGGCGCTGGGCCTCGCTCGCACGATCGTCGGTCTCGAGCGCGGCCAGCTCGCGCGTCGCGCGCTCCACCTCGCGCACGCCTTCACCGAAGCTGCGCGAGGTCGGCTCGAGCGTCGCGAGGGCGCGGGCGATCTTCTCGACGCCGCGATCGGCGACCCGCGCCTGGCGCGCGAGCTCGGCGGAGACCTCCGACGCATCGACCGCGCAAGCGGCGAAGGCGACGAGCCCGAGGGCCGCGCACGTGGATCGGAGAAGCGACACTCTGTCCTTGGTAACAAAATCGGAGCGGCTACGGAAGATCTCGCTTCGCGGGCGAAACGCCTAGGCCTAGCGCAGCTCGAGCGTGACGTAGTAGCGCCGGCCGCCGCGGCCGAGGATGAGCGACACTGCGTCGGCGTCGCGGATGGCCGCGCAGAGCTTGTCGAAATCCTCGGCCGAGCGCACGGCGCGGCCGGCGAGGCTCAGCACCAGATCGCCCTTCTTCAGCCCGATGCGCGCGGCATCGGTGCCCGGGCGGATGGCGCTCACCGCCATCGTTCCGCGCGCCTCGACCAGCGAAATCCCCAGACGCGCGCGGCCGATCTCTGCGGCGCGCTGCGGCGTGAGCTCCTTGACCGTGACGTCGATCTGCATCGGGGCGCCGTTGCGCGAGATGCCGAAGCGGGTCTTGGTGCCGGGGATCAAGCCGCGCGAGAGCAGGCGAAAGGCGCGCGAATCGGCGACCTCCTGGCCGCCGACATCGACGATCACATCGTCGATCCGCAGGCCTGCCTGCTCGGCCGGGCCACCCGCGTCGCTCGCGATCACCCGCGCACCGCCGGTCACGGCCGGATCGATGCTGACGCCGAGATACGCCGGCCGAACCTCGCCGTACCGCACGACCTCCTCGACGACGGCGCGCGCCTTGTCGATCGGGATCGCGAAGCCGATGCCGGTGCCGGTGCCGTGGATCGCGGTGTTGATGCCGACCAGCTTGCCCTCGATGTTGAGCAGCGCGCCGCCGGAGTTGCCGGGGTTGATCGCCGCGTCGGTCTGCACGAAGTCCTCGTAGGCACGATCGGCGATCGGCACCGAGCGATGCAGCGCCGACACCACGCCGGTGGTGACGGTGTTCGAGAGGCCGAACGGA